>Ga0209061_1004972_pt1 | contig 12161 bp, 11 predicted proteins | sample Coa_R1_10_FD_187157 | JGI IMG/M metagenome (GOLD analysis project Ga0209061, IMG submission 187157) | Surface soil microbial communities from Centralia Pennsylvania, which are recovering from an underground coalmine fire - Coalmine... | ecosystem: Environmental > Terrestrial > Soil >...
CCTACTGGCCTTGGCCATCGGCTCCTCCTTGTGGGAGTGAAGTCCGTCAAGGATGACCGGTGGTCGTCTTCTATTCGGGCCGGTTCAGCAGCCCTCGTACACCACGTGCCTGGACACTAAGGACGCCCGGCGATGCGCCTCGCGAGCGCGCTGCTGGGCGGCCGATGCCCCATACCTTCGCATGGACTTGGCGTCGCGCCACCGGCCTAGCGTCATGACGATCTCGTCGGAGCCGGTCACGGCTTTGATCCGGTCTCCGAAGGAGTGCCGCAGCAGGTGTGGCCAGACCCGCCGCTGGATGCCCGCGAGCCGGGCACGGCGGACCACGACATGATGGACGCCGTCCGGGCTAAGGAACCCCTTTTGCGCCAGCCACGGAGGATGGACGAGCTGGGAGTTCCCGTGCGAGCTGCGCGGGCGCGTATCCTGTCCCTCGCGCACCATCCAGTGCCGGGGCCGGACTCGCAGGTAGCGGTCCAGGTCACGGGCCGTCTTCGCCCGAAGTATGTCACCTCCTCCCGCTGCCCCTTCCCCACGATCCGGACCCGTCGTCCCTCAAGGTCCAGGTCCTCAAGGGCGAGGCCGGTGGCCTCGAAGCGGCGGAGGCCCGAGTCGATCATCGGCCGGATAAGGGCCATGTCACGCCGGTCCTCGAAGGTCTTGCCCTCGCAAGCCTGGAGGAGGGCCATGAGTTCTTCGTCGGACAGCACCTCTGGTGGCGGCTCGTCGACCTTGGGCCCATGCATCCGATGCATGGGCGAGCGCTGGATCTCCTCCTCTTCTTCGCACCAGTTGAAGAAGCGCCGGAGGCTGGAGAAACGAACCCGGATGGTGGCGTCCTTGGCCCCCCGCTCGCGAAGGCTGGCCAGGAGCCCCTGAACGTCGTCGCGCTCGATCAGGGCAGGCTCGGTAGGGCGGCCCTGGGCCTCCAGGTAGGCCACGAACTGCCGAGCCGACTCCCGATAGGTCCGCAGGGTGGCGGGGCTGGCACCTTGCTCACCGAGGAGTTCCAGCTCGAAGCTGGCCCAGAGGCTGTCCCAGGTCGGGATCGGTCATCGGCCAGGTACGATCTTGAGCGCTCAAGCCACATAACGCTCTTACCACACAGAGGTCTCGTTATCGGGCGTGAAAGCGCCGCCCCCTAACAGATGGTGGCGCGAGCGAATCGAGACCGGTGGTGGGCCGCGGTGGACTCGAACCACCTACCTCCGCGTTATCAGCACGGCGCTCTGCCGGTTGAGCTAGCGGCCCGGGATCGCCTGGCAGGGGCGGAAGGATTCGAACCCTCGACCCTCGGTTTTGGAGACCGATGCTCTGACCAGGCTGAGCTACGCCCCTCTGACCGGGGACACAGTTTACCTCGGCACCGCCGAGGCCGGCTCGACGCGTAGCGCCCCAATCGCAGCGTGGCATCGAGAGCTAGTGGCAACCAGCACCGGGCCAGCGCCATCCCGCAGTCGGTCCCGGATCGCCAGCACCTCAGCCACGCGCACGCTGCCAACCCCATTGGCCAGGGGCAGGCAACGGAAGACCGCCGGTCGGTAGCCAAGCTCGGCGGCGCGTTCCTGGATCAGATCGGCCAGGTCCCAATCCCGAGGGGCATGGAGCATCGGGCAATGCGCTGGCTCCACGCAGGTGGAGGGGCAGGTCCAAGCCGCCGCTGAGAGGAGGAGCTGACCGGAACCGCCTCGTCGCTCGAAGGGAAGGCTCCATCCCGATGGCGGCTCCTCAGCCTGGGCGGCGAGCTCACCGGCCAGCCATTCCCAGAGCAGATGGGGGGCGAAAGGGGCCGGCACTAGATGATCGGCGTTGGAGTACCGCTCCGCGGAGCCCAGCCACCTATGGAGGAAGGCTGCCCAGTCCTCCGTCACCAAGGAGACCTCGGGGAGGCCGACCAACTCCCGGGCAGCGGCGCACCTCGGATCACGGTCGACGACCAGGAGTCGATGTTCAGGTAAGCGCCCGCGCCGTATCGCCTTCAGGAGCTGCCGAGCATGGTAGCGGCCATAGCATCCGCCACCGATCACTACGACGACGGCCATCCCTCCGCCATTTTGCCGATGGGACCTCGCTACCATCGACTGGCATGGCCGTGCCCCTCCCGGTCCTGATCGTGGGCGACGTGCACGGCGACCTGGAGCGGCTGTTCGCCGCGCTTCGCCCCTACCCGGCCGAGCAATGGCGCACCTTCTTCCTGGGCGACCTGGTCGACGGCGGGCCCTTCGGGGTGGGCGCCCTGCGGTACGCGCGGGACCGTCCCAACACCACCGTCTTGCTCGGTAACCATGAGGCCCTCCTCCTCGGCGCCCTGCGCGATCGGACCGCACGCGGCCCGGCCCTCCGCTCCTGGCTCGGCGCCGGGGGGCAGCCCCACGAGCTGGAAGAGCTGGCGAGGGATCCCGGCCTGCAGTGTTGGCTGCGGGAACGGCCGGCCATGGTCCTGCTCGAGGACGGCACGCTCCTCCAACACTGCGACAGCGATGCGCTGGGGCTCCTCGTGCCCGGCGCCGCCACCGAGGTGGTGGCGGCGGTGAACCGGGAGGTCAGTCGTCTCCTCCAGGTGGGGGAGGTGGAGCGGCTGGTGGAGCTCATGACCCCTCGCGGCGTGTTCCGTCGGCAGCCCTTCCGGCTTGAGAGCTGGCTCCGCCGCACCGGCGCCCGTCGCGTCGTCCACGGCCACACCCCCCACCACGCTCCCGAGCCCGAGGCCTACGCCGGTGGTCGGGCCATCTGCTACGACGGGGGGCTTGGCCGCTGGGGTGGTCGGGGCCGGCGCGGAGGTCCAGCCCGGGCCAGCGTGGCACCTCTGCCCGCGGCAAAGCTGTGATCTCTCACGCTCCGGCTACACTGGTGGGGCCGATGCAGCGAGCCCTGGCGAAACCGCCGGCCCCGGTGCGCGGTGGGAGGCCGATGATCTCTGCCCGCCGCATCGCCAGGCGGGTGCGGGAGATGGGCCAGGAGATCTCCAGCGTCTACGCCGACCTGGACCAGCCGCTGGTTCTGGTGGTGGTGCTGAAGGGTGCCGCCGTCTTCGCTGCCGATCTCTTGCGCAGCCTCAGCATCCCGGCGGAGCTTGAGTTCGTGCGCGCGGCCAGCTACGGCAGCGGCACCTCAAGCTCAGGCAAGGTCAAATTCTCGCACCTGGTCGAGGGCCCGTTGACGGGGCGGGAGATCCTGCTGGTGGAGGACATCGTGGACTCGGGCCGAACGGTGTCGGTCATCCTTCGCGAGCTGCGCCGGCACCAGCCCGCCTCGCTGCGCCTCGCGGCGCTCTTGGACCGACCTGCCCGTCGCGAGCTGCCGGTCAAGATCGACTTCACTGGGTTCGTCATCCCGGATCGCTTCGTGATCGGCTATGGGCTGGACTACGCCGGCCTGTACCGGGAGCTTCCGGGCATCTACAGCCTGGGCTGACCCCCAAGCCCCAGGGTCGCGGGGCCACCGGTGGCTCGGCCATCCGCGCCGGAACTGTGGCAAGGACGGGGGACGAGCGAGGTTGGCCTCTAGAGCGCCTCCTCCCACGCGCCCAGGAGCGCTCCCCTGCCCACCGCCGGGGACGAAGACGCGCGCCGCGCCCGCCACGGCGAGGGCCCGCCCTTCACGAGGATCCCTGGGCAGACCACCGGGCTCCAGGAGGTCGTCCCGCCTGGGCGGTGGACCCCCGACCTCCGCGCCCAGGGCCACCCGACGGCCGCCGAAGCAGCGGGGACGGGACCAGGTGCTCAGGCTCCACGGCCGCGCAGGGCGAAGACGATGGCCAGGGCCGAGATCAAGATCAGGCCGGGGGACCAGCTCAGCCGTGGACCGAAGGGATCGTAGGGCGAGAGGTCGAACCAGACCGCCAGGACGATCACGGCCAGGTAGCCGGCCAGGGCCAGCCCCCAGACCACCCGGCGTGGGTTGCGCAAGGCCAGGACCTGGGCCAGCATCTGGTCCAGGAGGGTCCGCGCCGGCGCGGGAGAGGCAGGGGTGGCCGCCTCCTTGAGGCGGCGACGGCCCACCCGCACCCGAACCGCATATCGATCGCGGGGCGGCCCCACCGGCATCGCGCGCGGCACTGGTGGCGGTGCGGCCAGCGAATGCCAGAGGGGCTTGCGCCGGTAGCAACGATAGACCACAAAGGTGAGCACCCCGACGCCGAGCCAGCCGACGTAGACGAAGCTGGAGCTGTCGATGTTCTCGAAGAACAGCTGCGCGAAGACGGCTCCGATGGCCAGGACCCCGACCACGGATAGCACGGGGACGCTCCCCTGACCCAGAGGGACGTTGATCGGCATCCGGTAGGGGCGCCGCAGGTGCGGCTCCACGAAGCGCAGCCGCACCACCGCCAGGTGGGCGACGGCGAAGGCGAAGGTCGCCGCCAAGGAGTAGGTGGCCGCCATCAGGTCGATCTGCGACGAAGCCATGAGCAGGCAGGCGGCCAGACCGAAGACGACGATGGAGACGTAAGGGGTCTGGAAGCGCGGGTGGAGGCGAGAGAAGACCCGAGGGAAGAGGTCGTTGACCGCCAGCGAGTAGCTCAGGCGAGAGATGCCGATCAGGCCGGCGTTGGTGGCGATGACGAGGATGGTGAAAGCGAGCACGGCGACCCAGACCCCCATCCAGAAGGCGAGGGCCTCAGGCCGGAAGAAGCTCACCACGCCCGCCACCGGATCGCCCTTCCAGGTGGTGGCCAAGTCGGTGGTGAAGCCACCGTGACCGTCGGGGTGGACGGGGAACACGCTCATGGCGACCGTGGGGAGGAAGGACGAGACGAAGAGCACAGCCCCGATCACCGCGAAGGTGGCCAGGGGCACCGAGCGTCCCGGGTTCTTCGCCTCCTCGGACATGTTCGAGATGGTCTCGATGCCGGTGTAGGTCACCATCGCGATCGAGATGCTGGCCAGGAAGCGGCCCCAAGTGGGGGCCACCCCCAGGCGCACGTTGTGGATGACGGTCTCCAGGTTGAGGAGGAGCCAGATCCCCAGGGTCACCAGCAGCACCTGGGTCCCCAGGTCGAGGACGGCTAGGGTCAGGTTCACCAGGCTGGACTCCTGGATGCCGACGATGTTCAGGAGCACCAGGAGACCGGTGAGGGCGATGGCAGCCATCGCGTGCCATCCCGGCTGCCCCAGGACACTCAGGGGCACCACGTAGTGGCCGAAGATGCTGAGGTACCCGATGGCGAAGTAGGCCGAGATCGCGACCGTGGCGGTGTAGTTGAGCAGCTGGACCCATCCCACCAGGTAGCCGATGCTCTCGTTGAAGGCCCGCCGGGCGAAGCTGGAGCTTCCGCCCGCGTAGGGGATGGCGGCCGTTCCCTCCGCATAGGCGAGGGCGGTGGTGACGAAGATGCCTCCGGCCAGGATCATGGCCAGCGGCGTCAGGCCGAGCGCGAAGCCGGCCGTGACCCCAAGGCCGTAGTAGATGCTCGACCCCACGTTGCCGTAGCAGGCCGAGAAGAGCGCCCCGGGGCCGAGCAACCGAGGGAGCCGGACACGCCGGCGGGTCACCACGACCCGAACGTCCCCCGGCAGCCGGCCCCTCCTGGCGACGAACTCCTCGGCCACGGTCCCAGGCCTACTGTAGCTGGCTGCGGGCCACGGGCATGAGTTCAGGCGCCGGAACGCGGCTGCCCGGCTCAGCCTTCCCGGGCGCCCACCCGCCTCCGCTCGGCGATCACGGCGGCCACCCGCTCCTGCACCTCGGCCGTGGCCAGGCCGCGCAGGGCCAGCGTGGTCCGACGCCGGACCACGTCCTCGACCGTGCAGGCCCATTCGCGGTCCACCGCGTGCCGGACCTGGCCCCAGACGTCTGGCCCGTCGGGGTGGATCGGCTCCAGGCCCAGCCCCGCCACCCGGGCCGCCTCCGTCCCGTAGCGACGGAGCAGATGCTCCCAGACGCGGCCTTCGACCCCAGGCGGCCTGGCCGGCGGCCGGCCGGCTCCGGGGAGGGGATCCGACGAGGGACGAAGGCGCCGGAACTCGGGGAGGCGCCGGAGCGCGCTCACCGCGATCCTGCGATGGGTCGTCAGCTTCCCTCCCGCTACCGAGACCATGCCCGCGGGGCCGACCTGGATCAGCTCCTCGCGACGAGCGGCGGCGGTCTCGCCGGCACCCCGGGGCAGCACCCGCAAGCCGGCGAACGCGCATCGGATGCGGGAACGGTCGGCGACCTGGGCCGGCAATCCCAGGGCCGCCTCCCGGAGCACCTGTTCCACCTCCCGATCCTCCACCTGGAGCCGTGCTGGATCGTCCTCGTACTCCTCATCCGTGGTGCCCAAGAGGAGCACGCCCTCCCACGGCACGGCGAAGGCCACGCGGCCTTCGGGCAGGGGCACGCTGAGCGCCGCCTGCCAGCCCGGCGGGAGGTCGACCACCAGGTGCACGCCCTTGCTGAGCCGAGCAATCGGCACCGCCCTTGGGTCTTCCATCCTTCGCACCCGGTCGACCCAGGGGCCGGTGGCGTTGACCACGGCACGGCAGCGCACGACCAGGTCACCGGCCCTCACCGCGGCGATGCGTCCGTGGGCCAGCTCGAGCCCGGTCACCGGGAGGTGGGTGACGACCGCCACGCCGGCACGGGCCGCGGCCTGGGCCGTGGCCAGGACCAAACGGCTGTCGTCGGTCTGAGCGTCCTCGTACACCCCGGCCGCGACCAGGCCCTCGGTCCTCAGCGACGGGACCAGTCGAACCGCCCGCTCGGGTCCGACCAACTCGTTGCGGCTTCGGCGGAAGCTGGAGAGGGCGGCGTAGGCGAAGAGGGCAGCCCTCACCTCCCACGCCCGATAGGAGCCACCGCGGTAGATCGGGAGGACGAAGGTGAGCGGCCGCACCAGGTGGGGGGCCACTCGCTCCAGGAGCGCCCGCCGCTCCTGGTGGCACTCCCGCACCAGGCCCACCTCACCCCGGGCAAGGTAGCGGAGCCCGCCGTGGATCAGCTTGGAGGAGGCGCTCGAGGTCGCACCGCCGAGATCCCCGGCCTCCACCAGCGCCACCTGGGCCCCGGCCCGGCCAGCCTCCAGGGCGACCCGGGCGCCCACGATCCCGGCGCCGATCACCACCAGGTCGAACCGCTCGGAGGCGAGCCGCTCCAGGGCACGCTCCCGGTCGAAGGCTGCGGGCCGGGCTCCGGGCTCGCTCACCGATCCCGCGTCATAGGGGTCAGGTCCCACCATCGGCATGACCTCGCGTCAAGCGGGGGGAGGGGCGTAAGGTGGGCATGCCAAGACATGGGGCCGAAGGGAAGGCTACGGCCGGCTGCGGGTTGCCTCCTGGGGATCGCGCTCGGCCTGGTCCTCTGGGCGCTAATCACCACCGTCGCCTTCCTCCTGCTGCGCCGAGGATGATCGCGGCCGCCGGGCCCATCATCGCCCCGTCCCCCCGGACCTCATCACGACCTAACCCTACGCGCCCGTGGAGCCCTTGAGCGAACGCCTGACCTGGACCGAGGTCGAGGCCCGGCTTGCCCGAAGGACGCGTCGGGCTGTGACCTGCGCCACCTTCTGCGGGCAGCACGGCCGCCACCTGCGGAGGCCATCGACGCCCAGCTGGGGGCCGCCGACGCCGAGGGGCCGGCCCGACGCCCCGGCGACGCCCCGGTCGCGGCCGTGATCCGGCCGGGGGGCCCCCAGCGTCACATCCTTCGCCGGGAGCCTCACCATCTCCGAGCGGCTCTTGATGGACCTGTCGGCCGCCTACCCCGGCTCGCTTCGCTCCCAATGGATTCGAGTGCTTCGTCGTCCTTCCATCGACGGCGACACCTTCCCTGCGCGCACCACCGGGAGGCGGGAGCGCCATCCCTACGACATGCCATGACCTCGGATCTCCACATTCCCGACGCCGGCTTCCGGGCCATCCGCGGTTCGGCCGCACCGACACCGCTGGTCCTCATGCCGAGGTGCTGGAGACCTCGACGATGCTCCATCCCCACCCGGAGTCGGCGTACGTGGAACGGGCCACGCCCGGCTTCGCCGGCGAGACGTCGCTCCAGGAACTGCGGGAGCGCGGCATGCGGGCGATCTCGCCCAATGGCATCCTGGGCGACCCGGTCGGAGCCTCGGCCTCGATGGGAGCGAGAGGCGTGAGAGAGCGCTGAGGCCGCGCCGGCGCCGTGCCCCGGGGCCAGCACCATCCCTACAATCCTGGCGGCATGAGCCTCAAGGCGGGAGGCGATGCCGACGGCCTCCCTGTCTTCCCACCGCTCCCCAGCGGTCGCATCACGGAGCCGACGGGCCACAGCCTGGTCCGGCTGGTGACTGGGATCAGGACGGCCGTCCTCACGTTGCGCGCGGGCGGGGTGGAGGCAATGTTGAGCTTCGTCGACCACGAGCCGGCCAGCGCGCTGGCGGTGAGAGGCGAGCGCCGCGTGGTCGGGCTCGAGGCCCTGGACGAGGTGGTCGGGGAGCCGATCGAGCACGCCACCGTGACCGAGGTCGTCCCCGAGGTGGCGCGGGTCCTGGGGAGCTACTTCTTGCCCACCCAGCTCCACCTGCCGGCCGGGCTCGTCGTGCCCGAGGCCTTCTGCCGCGGCCTCGCGCCTCCTGGCCAGCGGGGGTGCATCATCGTGCGCGGCAGGGACGAGCTGGGCCTGGTCTTCCTAGGTGGCGGCCGCCTCCTCCTCGCCTACCGGCAGGGCGGCAGCGTCGGGGGGTTCGAGCAGGTGGCGCCGCTCTTCGCCGAGCCCGAGGCAGAGCTCTGGGCCCGGCTCGGCCCCGACCCAGCTCGGTCGCCCGCAGCGCCGGCGCCGCAGCCGGTCGTCACCCCACCGCCCGCCGCCACGGCGTCGGCCGAGGAGCCCGCCCCCACGCCTCTGGAGGCTGTGCTGAGCGCCGTCCGGGAGGTGCTCGGCCCCCACTCGGCCCGAGTGGAGCCGGCCCTGCAGGCGGCCGGCCCCGATGTCCGTCGTCTCCGCTCGGCGGCTGAGTCCCTGCGCGAGCGGCGGGTGCGCCTCTTGAGCCGGGCCACCATGGCCCGGGCCGCCGATCGGGCGCTGGCGGCGCTCGCAGCCCTGGAGACCGATCCTCACACCGGCTGAGCCCGCCTGTGGACAGCCCGCGGACAATCCTTCGGATCCAGGACCGGCAGCGTCGCGCGGGGGCACCATCGGCGTTCGATGAGACTGGACCCAGCTGAGGTTCCCTCCCTGCCCCTCCTGGCCGCCTTGGTCGACCAGGACGGGTCGACGCTTGCCAGCACCCCCGAATGGCAAGGCCCCGCCCCGGGGACGATCTCCTATCACGCCGGCAGGGCCCGGCTGCTGGTCGGCCCTGGCGGGCGACGATGGCCGGAGCAGGAGGAGGTGGTGGGCTGGCTTCTGGAGGAGATTCGGACCGCCGTCTCCGTCATGCCCGACGAGCAGGCGCTGTGTGCCCGGGTGCTCAGCGGCGGGCTCGCGCTGGTCGCGGGCAGGCCGGTGAGCGACGATGTCAGCACCACGGCCGAGGTCCTGGCACGGGCACGCGTCGTGATCTTGGCCCGCGTCCCCGAGGTCGAGGTGGAGGTGGTCCCGGCCCCTCCTGAGCCGGTGCCGGGGGGTGACCTGATCGCGCTCGCGCTCCTCCAGTTCGCGACCAACGCCGTCGCCCATGGCGGCGACACCCGCCTGCGCCTCCGGGTGGGGCCCGGGCCGACCTTCTTCGTGGAGTGGGCGGGCTCCGGGCCACGGCCGGTGGTCCCCGGGGGCCAGAGCCACCCTGCGCTCCGCCGCCGCTGGGGACTGGGATACGTCCGGATGGTGGCCGACTACCTGGGGGGGACCGCTCTCCCACCGGGGCCGACCGCCCCGGGTTGGATGGGCTCCTGCCTGAGCCTGGGCCACCGGCGGCTCACCTTGCCGCTCGCCCTCTACGAGGGGCAGCGACTGGTGCGCTGCAGCCAGACCTGGGAGCAGAGCGTGCGGGGCCTCGACCCCCAGGTGCTCGGCACCATGCTCACCGACCTGACCGCGGTGCTCCGGGCCGCTGAGCATCGGCCGGGCATGATCGTTCGAGATGGGGTCCTCGTCGCCCGGCGGACGATGGCGGGGACGTGGGTGGCGCTTCCCCCCGAGATGGGGCCGGAGCGGGTCCGGGACACGCTGCGGGGGCTCGCCCACGAGCGGGCGCTGTGGAGCGCCCCGGAGCCGCACGCGACCAGGGTCCACGGCCTGATCGCGGTCCTCGACCAGTCGCTCGGCGGCCAGCCCAGTGCCTTCGCCCCCGAGGCCTTCGCCCGTGAGCTGCCCCGGGCCTGCGCGGCGCTGGGGGTGCCCCCACCCGACCCAGGGCCGCTGCTCGCCTGCCCGGACCCCCGGACCATCGCCTTCTTGCTCGCCGAGGTGGGAGGCGAGCTGGTGGCCGAAGGCAGTGCGACCTTCCTTCTCCCCCCCTCCGGCACCTCAAGCCCCCTGCTCGGCCTCCTCCGACGCGACGCCCGGGGGAGGATCCGGCTCACGCCGGGGTAGCGGCTAGGTCGGTCAGCGCGCCTGCAGGGCCCGGGCCACGGTCAGCGCCAGCTCGAGGTAGGCGCTCCTGAGGCCGGCGTCGACCTCGGTGATCGGCTTGCCCTGCACGATGGCGAGCGTCGCCCGCTCGTTGCTGGGGATCTCGACCACCGCCGCCACCCGGGCTCGGATCCGTTCCCGCAACGCCCGCACGCCGGGGTCCTCGCGCACCGCCCGCAGCCGGGAGCGGATGTACGGCACCACCACCGTGATCTGGCGGCCACCGGCATCGCCCCGGACCATCGGCGCGTCCAGGTAGTCGAGCACGCCCTGCAGTCGGGTGGGATCGTCAGTGGTCGGGATCAGGAGCAGGTCGCAGACCCTCACCCAACCGGCGCACACCGCCGCCTCGGCGGAGGTGAAGGCCGGGATCCGGTTGGGCAGGTCGATCACCGAGAGCACGTGAAGCTGACGGAGCTGGGCGGCGAAGCGCTCGATCTGGGCAGGGGCGTAGGCGTCGCCGAGGTCCCGTCGCTCCGGGTAGACGGCCAGCGCTGGCGTCCGGTTCCACGCGGGCACCGACCACTCTCGGCCAGCCTCGATGTCGGCCATGATCTCGAAGACGGTCGGGACTTCGGCCGTGAGCGTGAGCCGGCCCCACTGGTCGGGGTTGCCGATGTTCTGGTCCACGACCGCCGCCGAGCCTCCGCTCCCCTGGACGGCCTCACCGTAGACGATGCCCAGCGCCGCCGCGATCGCGGTCTTGCCCACCCCGCCGGCCCGGGAGGTGACTCCGACGATCCGGCCCGTAGGATGGGAGAGGGCCAGACCGGTCAGCTCCGCTGGCACCCAGCCGGGGCGGGCAGCGGGGTTGAGCAGACCGGCCGCTCGCCCCACCAGGCTGCGCAGCAGGGGAGGCCACGACCCTTCGGGGCCCGCCCCGGGCGCCTCGGAGGCGGGCGATGGGGCCGACCAGAGATGGGGGCCGGCGGCGACGGCTGGGCTCGGGCCTGGCGGCGGCGCCGTGAGGGGAGGACCGGGTTGGAGTTGGCCGCGTGGCCGCCGAGCGGCCGGTCGTGGCCGATAGGGGGTGCCCTCCGTCGCCGGCCTCCTGGCCGGCTCGACCCACTCGAAGCAATCGGCGTGGGCATCCATGGCGACCTCGACCAAGGCCCTGGGGTCGTGGCTGGCCACGCCCCGCACGTGCGGCATGCCCCGGTACAGCTCCAGCTCCTCCTCCCGGGCCACGCCGACCACGACCTCGGCGTCCACGTCCCGGAGCCAGCGCTCAAGGCCAGGCTCGTGTCGCACGAGCAGGACCGGCATCAGATCCTCGGGGACGGCGCTGGCCCACCAGGCGTCGAGCATGTCGGACACCTCGCCCTCGGCGGCGAGGAAGGCCAGGCCGCCGATCGGCGGCTTGAGGCAGGTGACCGGGACCGGCGGGGAGGGGGAGAGCCGCGAGGCCAGCAGCTCAAGGCTCTGGCTCGCCTCCGGCTCCTCGAAGAGCGGGATGAACGCCCAGCCATGGAACTCACCACGCACCAGTCCTGAAGCCTAGCAGCCCTGCCCCTGCCGGCAGGTGGGACTTAGCACTACTGCCGTAGTTGTGATCCATGAGCGATCGTGCCCGCCGTGGAGCACGCGACGACGGTCGTGGCCGCATCGGGTGCGCTGGCGCTTCGCCCGTCTCCACCACGACCCCACCAGACCAGGCCCCGGCGAGCGCGGGCAGCGGCAGCGCCACCACCCGCAGCCGG
>Ga0209061_1004974_pt1 | contig 12159 bp, 8 predicted proteins | sample Coa_R1_10_FD_187157 | JGI IMG/M metagenome (GOLD analysis project Ga0209061, IMG submission 187157) | Surface soil microbial communities from Centralia Pennsylvania, which are recovering from an underground coalmine fire - Coalmine... | ecosystem: Environmental > Terrestrial > Soil > Unclassified...
CCGGCGCCTGGGCACCGACTGGGGCCATCTGTCCGCCGAAGACGCCTGGAACGAGCTGCGGACGCTGTCCCCGATGCACGCGGGCATGAGCTATCAGCGGCTGACCGAACTCGGCGGCATCCAGTGGCCGTGCTACGACGAGCAGCACCCCGGCGAGATGTTCCTGCACGCACGGCTGTGGGAGGAAGACCCGGCCAAGCGCGGGGCGCCCGCCCCGTTCACGCCGGTGGAGCAGGAACCGCCAGTGGACGAGCTGTCCGGTGAATACCCGATCCGGCTGACCACCGGGCGGCGGCTGGACTCGTTCAACACCGGCGTGCAGTCCGGCCAGTACGCGACACCGATGCGGCGGCCGGAGACGCTCAACCTCTCACCTGAGGACGCGAGCCGCCTGGGCGTCGCCGAGGGCGAGATGGTCAGGGTCTCCTCACGCCGCGGGTCGGTCATCGCGCCCGCCCACGTGGACGCCACCCTCCGTGACGGGCTCGCCTTCATGACCCTGCACTTCCCCGAGCAGGTGGCGACCAACGTGCTCACCGTGGACGCCTGGGACCCGAAGTCCGGCACGGCCGAGTTCAAGGCGACCGCGATCCGGGTGGACAAGCTGGAGGGCGCCGAGGACACGGCACCCGAGCAGGAGCGGCAGGAGGTGGGCACCTAGTGGACCTGCGGCTGTCCTCGCCGGTCGCCGCGACCGCCGAGGAACGGGCGGCGGTCGCGTCGGTGCTCGGCCCCACGGAGACGGGCTGGGAAGGCGGGCAGCGCCGGGCAGCCGACGGGCACGTCGCGTTCGGCGGCCGCGCAGCGCGGTCCCGGCGGCACCTGCTGCTTCCCGTGCTGCACGCGCTCCAGGAGCGGGTCGGCTGGATCAGCCCCGGCGCGCTGGACCACGTCTGCGAAAGGCTCACAGTTCCCCCGGCCGAAGCCTACGGGGTGGCGTCGTTCTACGCCATGTTCCGCACCACCCCGTCGCCGGGGGCGGTGGTGCACGTCTGCGACGACGTCGCGTGCCAGGTCAGCGGAGCCGGGCAGCGGCTGGCGCAGATGAAGCGGCTCTTCGGTGACGAGGGCGGGCAAGCTGCGTTCGACGGGACCGGCGTCACCTGGCAGCGCAGCCCGTGCCTCGGCCAGTGCGACCGGGGGCCGGCCGCGCTGATCCAGCGCGCGGGCGCCGATCCGGCAAGGATCGCGCTCGCGCCCGCGGACCCTGACCGGATCTGGCAGATGCTCACCACCGGGCAGGCGGCCCCGGCGGCGAGCCCGCTGGTGCCGCAGGCGGAAAGCCCTGGCCGGCGCGCGCAGCTCCGGTTGCTGCGGCGGGTGGGGCACGTCGATCCCGCCTCGCTCAGCTCCTACCGCGCGGCGGGCGGATACGAGATGCTCCGCCGGGCGGTCAGCATGGGGCCGCAGGGCGTGCTCAGGGAACTGAAGGACGCCAAGCTGCTCGGCCGTGGCGGCGCGGCGTTCCCGGCCGGGGTGAAGTGGGAGGCCGTGGCCGCCAACCCGGTCCAGCCGCACTACGTCGTGTGCAACGCCGACGAGTCGGAACCCGGCACCTTCAAAGACCGGGTGCTGATGGAGACCGACCCGTACGCCCTGCTCGAAGCCCTCACCATCATGGGCTACACCTGCGGTGCGCAGCTTGGTTACATCTACGTCCGGGGCGAGTATCCGCTGGCCGAGGCTCGCCTGCGTCATGCCGTCCAGCAGGCTCTGTCACGGGGTTTCCTTGGCCCGGACGTGATGGGCGCCGGCTTTTCCTTCGACGTCGAGATCAGGCGGGGCGCTGGCGCCTACATCGCCGGCGAGGAAACCGCGCTGTTCAACTCGATCGAGGGCAAGCGGGCCGAGCCGCGCAACAAGCCGCCGTTCCCGGCCCAGTCCGGCCTGTTCGGCAAGCCGACCGCCATCAACAATGTGGAGACGCTGCTGTGCGTGCCGGAGATCCTGCGGATCGGCGGCCCGGCCTTCGCGCGGATCGGCACGGCCGCCTCCACCGGCACCCGGCTGTTCTGCCTGTCCGGCTGCGTCGGGCGGCCGGGCCTGTACGAGCATGAGTTCGGGATCACGCTGCGCCAGGTGATCGAGGCGGCGGGCGGCGTACGAGGCGGCCGGCCCGTGCGGGCGGTGCTGCTCGGCGGCGCGGCGGGCTCGTTCGTGGGGCCGGATGCGCTTGACACGCCGCTCACGTTCGAAGGGGTACGCGACATCGGCGCGACGCTCGGGTCCGGTGTGGTCCTCGTGCTCGATGACACGGTCGACGTGACCGCGCTCGTGGCGCGGATCGCCCGGTTTTTCCGGGATGAGTCCTGCGGGCAGTGCGTGCCGTGCCGGGTGGGAACGGTGCGCCAGGAGGAGCTGCTGAGCCGGCTGAGGCGCGGCGCCCCGCTGGGTTCGGCCGAGCGGGAAGCCGCACTGCTCGATGACATCGGCGCGGTCGCCCGGGACGCCTCGATCTGCGGCCTTGGCCAGACCGCGGTCACCGCTGCGGCCTCGGCCATGCGCCTCGGCCTGATCGGTGCGGCCGGGCCCGGCCAGGGCGGCCCGGGTACGGCCGCAGCCGGTGACAGCGGGAAGGAGACCCCATGAGCACGGTCTTCCTGGAGGCGCCCCGGCGGCTGGTGGAGATCTCGGTCGACGGGCAGGCGGTACGCGTCCCGGAGGGCGCGACCGTGCTGGAGGCATGCCGCCAGCAGGGAATCGACACGCCGACGCTGTGCTACCTGGAGAACCTCACCCCCGTGAACGTGTGCCGGGTGTGCGTGGTGGAGGTGGAGGGGGCGCGGACGCTGGTGCCGGCCTGCTCACGGAAAGCCGAAGACGGCATGACCGTGCTGACCGACTCGCCGCGGGTGCGCACGAGCCGCCGGATGGTGCTGGAGTTCCTGGCCTCCTCGGTTGACATGTCGCTCACCGCGCCGGAGGTGCACCGTTGGATGCGGCAATACGGCGCAGACCCCGGCCGGTACGGGACGGCGGCACCCGCGCATGCGGCCGGGGAGAGGGACGCGGCCCGGCCTGGTGAGCACCACGTGACCGATGGCAGCGTGGCGGAGACGGTCGCTCAGCCGGTGAAGTACGACAACGACAGCTACGTCCGCGACTACTCGCGCTGCATCCTGTGCTACAAGTGCGTGGAGGCCTGCGGTGAGGACGCGCAGAATACCTTCGCCATAGCGGTGGCCGGCCGGGGGTTCGACGCCCGCATCTCCACCGAGTACGACGTCGGCCTGCCCGACTCGGCCTGCGTCTACTGCGGTAACTGCATCGGGGTGTGCCCGACCGGCGCGCTGATGTTCGCCAGCGAGCACAGCATGCGGCAGGCCGGCACGTGGGACGAGTCGAGGCAGACGGTCACCACCACCGTCTGCCCGTACTGCGGCGTCGGCTGCAACCTCGACCTGCATGTGCAGGACAACCGCATCGTGAAGGTGACCTCCCCGCTCGACCACGACGTCGGCCACGGGCACCTGTGCGTCAAGGGAAGGTTCGGCTTCGAGTTCGTCCAGCGCCGGGCCGGGGAGTCCTGACCGGCTGTCCGCGGCGCCGGCTCCACGGTGCCGCCGCCCGGGATGCACCATGCGCCGCGGCGTGAGCGCATCCTGCGGTGCGCGAGTCGCGGTAAGTGACCACGCCCCCGTTCAGGTGATCGTCGATTGCGTATCGATTGCGGGATGGACACGTTACCCGCTGCACAACGGGTAAGTTGACGCCGTGGATTACGCGATCGTCCTGACGGCCGCCGTACTGCTCGGCATAGGTTTCGTTCTCCAGCAGCACGCGGCCGCCGAGGCGCCGAAATCCCATTTTCTCACCCCGCGGCTCGTCATCGACCTGCTGCGCAAACGCGTGTGGCTGCTCGGCATGGTGTGCATGGTGGCGGGCCAGGGCCTGTCGGCATGGGCGCTCGGGCGCGTTGAGCTGTCCTTTTTCGAGCCGCTGCTGACCACCAATCTGCTTTTCGCCCTTCTTCTCGCCGTCCCGCTGTCGGGGCAGATGGTGCGCGTCACCGAGGTGGCGGGTGCCTTGCTGCTCATCGCCGGCGAGGCCATGCTGTCGCTGGGCCGGTTCGCCTGGCCCGTCGGGATGTCCTTCGGGTCGCCCGGCCACTGGCCGGCGGCGGCGGCCATCGCGCTGATCGCTTTCCTCGCCGTCCGTGCGGGGCGGAAATACCAGGGCACGATGCGGGCCACCCTGACCGGCGTGGGCGCGGGGCTGCTCTTCGGCATCCAGGACGCGCTGACCCGCCAGTCGCTGGAGATTCTCCAGAACAACACGTTCACGGTGCTGCTGACGAGATGGCCGGTCTACTGCCTGGTCGCGACGGCCGCCATCGGTATCTGGCTGATGGAGAGCGCATTCAATGCCGGGCCGCTGCACGCCTCCCTGGCGACCATCACCGCGGGGGAGCCCGTGACCGGGATCATCCTCGGCATCCTGGTCTTCGGCGACAGGGTCCAGCTGACCCCCGGAAGCCTCGTGATGGAGGCAGGCGGCATAGTCGCGCTTGTTCTCGGCGTCGCCGGCGTGGCCCGCGCGCCGGCGCTGACCGGTCTCCGCAAGGCCGTCGACCACGCCGCGCACGCGCACGACGGCGAGCCAGGCCATGCCGCTGGTGGTGACCGCGCTGCAGGCGACGGTGCGGCAGGCCGCCGCGCCCGGACAGGTGGCGCCCTGGGCCGCGGTATCCCTGGTCACAGTGGCTCCGATGGCGGTGCTGCCGACCGCGGGACCGCCAGCTATCAGACGGGGCATGGCGTTTTCGGCCACGGCGTGCGGGACGGGCAGCCCGGGAGCGGAGCCGCGCTGCGCCGGATTCCCGGTGACTCAGCCGGAGGCTGAGCCGGGAGGTTTGGCCCGGAGGTTTTCGCCGCGGCCGGCGCATACGGCGGCGCTTCGCGGGCAGGGTGAAGTCCTCATGGCTTGTGATGCCGGGACCACCCGGATGCACGAGCGGATATTGCCACCCCGGGCGCGAGCGGAGGTCAAGCATGGGGCCGCGCATGAAGCCAGCGGAGACCGTGATGTCGCACAGACGCGACTGGCGCGCGTTTGGCGCATGTCGCGAGGAAGATCCGGAGCTGTTCTTCCCGATCTCCTCCAAGGGGCCCGCTGCGCAGCAGATCGCCGCCGCGAAGGCGGTGTGCGCACGCTGCCAGGTCAGGGGCGAGTGCCTGCAGTTCGCTCTGGACAACAGGCAGGACTACGGCGTGTGGGGCGGCACGAGCGAGGAGGAACGCAAGGAAATGCGCAGCCAGCGGGGTGGTGCCCGCCGGCCGCGTCAGGTGGAGACGGTGTTACCCGGGGCACTGCCAGCCCGGGGACGGCCCGGAACCCCCCGGATTCCCGCTGCGCTGCCCGCCGTGACACGCTGTCTCACCGATGCTCGCGCTGTCTCACCGATGCTCGCGCTGTCTCACCGATGCTCGCGCTGTCTCACCGATGCTCGCGCTGTCTGCCGCCCGTCCCGCCCGCAAGACGCGGAGTGCCCGGATGGCCCGCAGGGCCGCCAGCATACGAAGCGCCCGGCTGGGCCCGGCCCCCCATGCCCGCGGCCGGCCCGCTGCTCTTCCAGATGACACTGAAAATGCTGCCGCCGGCCAGCGGCGAGACGCTGTCCTCGGTTATGCCGCCGGACGACACCAGATCGATCCCTGTGGGGCGTGCCGTCCCGATGGGCGATCCGTCGGCTGTCGCCCCGGTGAAAGTCACGGTCCCGAAGTCAGCGAGCGGCAGGGGCTGGCCGCTTGCCGTGCAGCAGGGCGCCTCCGCGATCACCTCGGCCGAGGAGAGGGCGGGATCTTGGGCGCGCTGCCTTACGGTATGGCTCCAGCCCGCAGTGGTGTCCGCGAGCTTCAGCGTGAAGTTGCCGCTGCCGGTGTAGGTGACCGAGGCGGTGAAACGGTCGCCCGGCCGGACCGTGTCTCTGAAGTTCACAGGATCGGCCGGGTACATCTCATACCAGGAGTAGTACCTGGGTGTGCCGCCCGAGCAGTCGAACTCGCTGCCCGTCTGCTCGACGCGCTGGCTGGTGTACCCGTCGAGGCCGACCCAGAAGCTGGAGTACCGGTCACCGGAGCCGCAGATGCCGGACGGTTCCACCCAGCCAGCGGAGACGCTGGTGTAAGTGCCGCCGCCGACCGCGTAGCCCGACCAGTTCTTGCTGGCCTGATCGCGCGGCGCGATACGCGGAACGTCCTGGGGGGCATACGGGGCACCCCGGGGAGCGGACAGGGGGCTCCTGGGGACGGCATACGCTGCCGCGAGCCGTGCCCCATGGACACGCGGCATGGCCTGAGCGGGGGCCGCCAGCGCGAAACCCGCGAGCATGACGCCGGCCGCGGCACTTCCCGCGGCGGCAGGCGTGCGCGGCCCGGCCCTGCGGAGCCGGCGGGCGCGGCGGCTCATGGCCTGTATCCCTTGATCATGGTTTTTCCCCCGCGAGGCTAAACGTCGTCCGTTCCGGCCTGGTACCCTCCTGACCGCTATGGCATCAAAATAGAGTAGAAAACCTGAAAATCAAATAGAAACCTGAAGATCTTATTGGGTTTAAGTAAAAAATCTCATTCGGTGCTGTGGTGGACCGGGGGGAAGGACAGCGGTGGCCCGGGGAAGGCCCCGGGCCCTTCCGGGCTGCCCGCTGCCGTGCCCGCCTCACACCCTGCCTGCCGTCAGGCTCGCGCTGCCCGCCAGGTGCTGCATGCCTCCCGCCGTGCGGGGGTGAGCTGGCCGCTCGCACGGGCCGCCGCGAAGGCGCCGTCGGCCCGTGGTCGCTGGGCCGGCACCCGGGCGGCGAACACGGGCCGTCCGCCCGGGCCCTGCGCCCGGGGCCGCTGGCCGGCTGGGCTGTGGCCGGCCCGCCGCCGGCGGGGTGCGTCAATGCCGCCTTTTCATCTGTGAAGAAACGTTCCGTGGGCCCGTCCGGCATGGGAAGATCGGCATGGGAAGATTCGCGCGCACATGCCGGGGCACATGGCCGTCGGCAGGCTGATGCCGGCAATATCGCGGTCCGGCCGGATCATGTTCCGGGTGCGTTCAGCACTGGTGGCGTGAGGCCATGGCGTGAGGCCGTAGGATGAGCAGCGGCAGCGGCCCAGGCGACAGTGAAAAGAGTACGGCAGGCAATGGGAAGGGCAAGCAGGAGCAAGCAGGCCCCCGCTCGGCAGCAGAAGATCGCGGCCCAGCGGGCGGCGGAGCGCCGCAGGCAGGTCCGCAACAGGGTGCTCACGGCGGCAGGCAGCGTCGTCGTGGTCATCGCGATCGTGGTGGGCCTCGTCGTCGCGTACACCGGGAGGAACAGCGCCACGGCCAAGGGGGCGAGCAACGGCCCGACAGGCGTGACGCTGTCGAAGGTCGTCTCGGACGTGACGAACGTGCCCGCCAGCACGCTGAACAAGGTGGGCATCGGCAGCGTGACGAGCAAGCCCACCTCGGTCACCGGTCCGGCGCTGACGTCCGGCGGCAAGCCGGAGATGCTGTACATCGGCGCGGAGTACTGCCCGTACTGCGCGGCCGAGCGGTGGGCGATGATCGTGGCGCTGAGCCGGTTCGGCACGTTCTCCGGGCTGCACACCGTGCACTCCGCCAGCAACGACCCCGCCGCCCCCAACACGCCGACGTTCACTTTCTACGGGTCCCACTACACGAGCAAGTACCTGACCTTCACCCCGGTGGAGGAGACGACCAACATCCCGCAGGGCAACTCCTACACCCCGCTGCAGCAGCCGACCTCGCAGCAGCAGGCGCTGATGAACAAGTACGACTCGGGAGGCTCCATCCCGTTCATCGACATCGGCAATACGTACGTGCAGATCGGCGACCCCCAGGGCCTCGATCCGAGAACGCTCGACGGCAAGAGCTGGACCCAGATCTCCCAGGCGCTGCATGACCCGTCAAGCCCGATCGCTAAGGAAATCGACGGCGCCGCCAACCAGCTCACGGCGGCGATCGCCAAGGTCACCGGGCACCAGCCGGCGGGCATGTCCCCACAGACGCTCAAGTCGCTTGAGGCCGGCCTCTGATGGCGGGCCCGAGGTCATCAGCGTCCGCGCGTTCGCGTTCCGGGTCCGGTGCCGCTGGCGGCACGCGGGCCGCTGCGAGGGGTGGCCGGAAGGATGGCAGCTCCGGGCGGGCCAGCGCCCCTGCGCGTGACCCGCGTGGCCGTGGCCCGGGTGCTGGCCGGGGTCCGGGAGCCCCTGGGGGTAACGGCAATCGGCAGGGCCAGCAAGCCGGCCCGGCAGCAGATGCCGGAGCCATCGTCCGGGCCGCTGCGGCGCCGGTACCTCCCGGCTGGTTCCAGTGGTCCACGTTCGGTCTCGCGATCCTCGGCTTCATAGCGTCGGCCTACCTCACCTACACGCACTTCACGCAGTCGTCGCTGCTCGGGTGCTCGGAGACGTCGGGCCTGGTCAACTGCGCCAAGGTGACCACCAGCGCACAGTCGATGGTCTTCGGCATCTTCCCGGTGGCCGTGCTCGGGCTCGCGTTCTACGCGTTCCTTGCCGCGGTCATGAGCCCGTGGGCCTGGCGGTCCGGCAGGCGCGATGCCGCCATCGTCCGCCTGGGTTCGCTCATCGTCGGCATGGGCTTCGTGCTCTACCTTGTCTACGCCGAGCTGTTCCAGATCGGCAACATCTGCGCGTACTGCACCAGCGTCCACGTCATCACGTTCCTGCTTTTCGTGCTGACGGTGTTCGGCGCCGCCGTCTGGGGCCTGACGGTCCCGGCGGGGCCGGGCGCCCGGGGGGCGCGTCCCGCCGCCCCTGCCGCAGGCTCCGGAGCCGCCCGGGCCGCGCGGAAGAGATAAGCTGCCTAGACGCGGGGTTCGTCCCGTGCCATACGCAGGGCTCGCCCGCATGGATGGTGGTTGCCGGTTTCCCGGGAACCAGCCTGTGCTGCTGTCCCTTTTCCCGTGTCCTGCGAATAGCGGCCAGGCGTGCCGGGGTGCCTGAATCCCGGCCGGCCAGATCCTGTGGTTTCGCTGACGGTTGTGTCAGGGCTGCGGCTATTGAGCCTGTGGTGCCCCGGCGCACGGCGCTAGGATGAGGTGAACCTGTGTCGCTGTGCGTAATCAATGCTCCTGGGATACGGGAGGTGGCCATTCATGCCTGATGGGTCACCACGGCCCGCCAGAGCCGGAGTCCGGGTCATGGCGTTCCGGGCCGCGCACGACCGGCCGCGATCCGTCAGCTCAGCCACCCGAGCCAGAGGAGAGTTCGCATGCCATCTCTGCCGGTGATCCGCCGGATTTTCCTTGTCCCGGTGCTCGCCATAACGCTCGCCGCTGCCGTGGCGGCGTGCGGCGGCTCGTCGAAGCCCAAGGCCAGCCCTTCGGCCATGCCGACGACGTCGTCACCGTCGTCCGCGCCTTCCTCGTCCGCGCCTTCCTCGTCCGCGCCGTCGGGTGCCGCGGAGTCCCAGATCAAGTCCAATTGGATGACCTTCTTCAACGCCAAGACCCCCACCTCACAGCGGGTGAAGCTGCTGCAGAACGGCCAGCAGTTCGCGACGGTCCTGGCGCAGCAGGCCAAGAACCCGATGGCCTCTGGTTCCTCGGCGCAGGTTTCCAGCGTGACGGTCACGTCGCCGTCGCAGGCCGAGGTGACCTATTCGATCCTCGTGAGCGGCAGCCCGGTACTGAAGGATCAGAAGGGCGTGGCCGTCAAGCAGGGCGGCACGTGGAAGGTCGGTGACCAGAGCTTCTGCGGGCTGCTCACCATGGAGAACGGCGGCAAGACCTCCGGGCTGCCCGCCGCGTGCCAGAGCGCTGGCGCTTCCGCCAGCCCCACCAAGTAGCCACTGGACCCGGCGGTGGACGCAGGATCATACACCCCGGAGCGGGTTGAGAGCCCGGTGACCGCCCGTCACGGCGGGCGGTCACTCGCTCTCGCGGTGCTGTGCACGCTGCTGTTCCTGACGTTCCTCGACAACACGATCGTCAGCGTCGCGCTCGGCGACGTGCAGACCACCCTGCATGCCGGTGTCACCCAGCTGCAGTGGGTGGTCGGCGCCTACGCACTGGTATTCGCGAGCGCGATGCTGGCCTGCGGGATGATCGGGGACGAGTTCGGCCGGAAGACCGTGATGATGGCCGGCGCGAGCGTGTTCTGCGCCGGCTCGGTCGTGTGCGCCCTGGCGCCTGACCCCGGTGTGCTCATCGCCGGGCGGGCGATCATGGGACTCGGCGCCGCCGCCAGTGAGCCCGGCACGCTGTCGATGCTCCGGCAGATCTACACCGAGCAGCGCAGCCGCGACAGGGCGATCGGCGTGTGGGCGGGCGTGTCGGGGCTCGCGCTCGCCTTCGGCCCGGTCATCGGCGGCGCGCTCGTCGGCGCGTGGAACTGGCGCGCGATCTTCTGGTTCAACCTGGCCTTCGGCCTGGCCGCGCTGATCGCCGCCGCGGTCATCCTGCCGGAGAACTCCGACCCGGAGGCGCATCGTGTCGATACCGGCGGGACGCTGGCCGGTGCGGCCTGCCTCGCGACGCTGGTGTTCGCCGTGATCAGCGGGGAGACCGCGGGGTACGGCGCGACCGACGTGATCGCGCTGTTCTGCGCCAGCGCGGTCTGCGCCGCCGCGTTCGTCTGGTGGGAACGCCGTACCCCGCACCCGGTGCTCAACCTGCGGTTCCTGCGGGCCGCCCGGTTCAGCACCGCGAACGTTGTCGCATTCTGCACGTACTTCGGTACGTTCGCGGTGTTCTTCTTCACCGCGCTGTACCTGTACGAAGTCTCGGCGTACTCGGGCTACCAGATCGCGCTCGTCTTCCTGCCGCTGACCGTCCTGATGATCGCCGCCTCGGTGCTGATCGGCCGCTACCTGGGCGCTCTCGGCCTGCGCTGGTCGATCTTCGGCGGCTGCACCCTGTTCGCGGTAGGGCTCTACCTCACCGACATCAGCCTGCAACAGCACCCGTCGTTCGCGGAGCTGACCCTCTCTCTTGCCCTCACCGGGATCGGCATCGGCGCCACCGTCGTGCCCATCACGTCCGCCGCGCTCGACGCGGTTCCGGCCGAGCGATCCGGAATGGCGGCGTCGATGACCAACACCAGCCGGGAGATCGGCGCGGTGATCGGCGCCGCCGTGCTCGGAGCCCTGGTCATCGGGCAGCTCAACGTCGTCCTCACCGCCAAGCTGCGTGCTCTCGGCCTGCCCGCGTTCGTCAAGACCATCGTCATCGAGGGGATCGAGACAGGCAAGCTCACCAGCGCCAATGCGCAGGCCCAAGGGCAAAACCCCAAGCTCGTGCAGGAGGTCATCAACGTCGCCTACTCGGCGGTGCACACCGCCATCTCGGCCTCGCTGCTGCTGTCTGCTGGCCTGGTGTTCGCGGCAGGGCTGCTCGCCCTCGTCACGCTCCGCTCGCGGCGCACCTCGCGGTCAGGCTGATCCCCGCCGCGCCTCCCCCGGCGCCGCGCCCCCCGCGCCGCCGCGCCGGCTGACCTCGCGTGCCCCGGCTGCCGCTGGTGGCCGCTACCCTTACATCGGTGACTGACAGCCCGGCTACACCGGTGACTGACACACCCAGCCGGAGCCTCCGGGCCGCCGGACGCCGGGCCGGACATGGGACAGGGAGACGCCGGGCCGGACATGGGACAGGGAGAGGTGCGGACGCTGGACACGAGGAGGCGGCCCGTCAGGGCCCTGCTGCTGGAGAACATCCACCCGGACGCGACGGCCCGGCTGGCCAAGGCAGGTTACGAGGTCGAGACGGCACCGCGGGCGCTCAGCGAGGACGAGCTGATCGGCGCGCTGCCGGGCGTGGGGCTGCTCGGCATCAGGTCGGGCACGCAGGTGACCGAGCGGGTGCTGGCGTCGGCGCCGGACCTGCTGGCGGTCGGCGCGTTCTGCATCGGGACCAACCAGATCGACCTGGCGGCGGCCTCCCGGCGCGGCGTCGCGGTGTTCAACGCGCCGTTCTCCAACACCCGCAGCGTCGTCGAGCTGGTGATCGCGGAGATCATCTCCCTGGCGCGCCGGCTGCCGGAGAAGAACCAGAAGATGCACGCCGGCATCTGGGACAAGTCAGCCGCGGGTAGCCACGAAGTGCGCGGCCGGACACTCGGGATCGTCGGCTACGGCAACATCGGCGCCCAGCTGTCCGTGCTCGCTGAGAGCCTCGGGATGACGGTGTACTTCTACGACATCGCCGACAAGCTG
>Ga0209061_1004976_pt1 | contig 12157 bp, 13 predicted proteins | sample Coa_R1_10_FD_187157 | JGI IMG/M metagenome (GOLD analysis project Ga0209061, IMG submission 187157) | Surface soil microbial communities from Centralia Pennsylvania, which are recovering from an underground coalmine fire - Coalmine... | ecosystem: Environmental > Terrestrial > Soil >...
CACGCCGCCGCTGCTCAGCGGCTGGCCGGACACGTAGACCTGGGTGTCCTCCGGGGAGAACGTGGTGGCGTTCTCCACGATCTCGGCGACCAGGTGCACGACGTCGTTGACGGCCTGCCCGACGACCACGATGCCGGGCTGCACGTTGAGCACGACCCGCTCGTACTGCTCGATCTCGGAGATCGCCGCGCGCAGCACGTCGACGAGCGGGACGGGCTGGCTCCACCGCCTGGTCACCTCGTGGCCGGCGAGCACCAGCAGGTTCTCGGAGTTGCGGCGCATGCGGGTGGCCAGGTGGTCCAGCCGGAACAGGCTGGCCAGCCTGCCCGGGTCCTGCTCGCTTTGCTCCAGCGAGTCGATCAGCGACAGTTGCCGCTCGATCAGCGACTGGCTGCGCCTGGACAGGTTGATGAACATGGCGTTCAGGTTGCCGCGCAGCATGGCCTCGTCGGCCGCCAGCCGCACCGCTTCCCGGTGCACCTGGTCGAAGGCGCGCGCGACCTCGCCGATCTCGTCGGTGGACGTGACGCCGATCGGCTCGATCTCGACTCCGGCGTCGGCGCCCTCGCTCTGGCTCAGCCTGCGCACCATCTCCGGCAGCCGGTTGCCCGCCACGTCGAGCGCGTCAGACCGCAGCTTGCGCAGCGGGCGGATCAGCGACCGCGCCACCATCGACGAGACCAGCACCAGCAGCAGGAGCAGCAGCAGCGTCACCAGGCTGATGACGAGCAGGCTCCGGGTGGCCTGCGACTTGAGGGTGGCCGCCCGCGCGGCGATGGCGGCGCTGAGCCCGTCGGCGACCGTGCGCGTGTCGGTGATGGTGGCCGACATGTTCGCGTACCACTGCCCGGCGTTCAGGCTGCGCGTCAGCGGCGACGACGGATTGCCGGCCGCCAGCGACTCGGCCAGTTTCTCCTGCGAGGCGGCCAGGTCCACGGCGGACCCGCTGACCGTGTTGCTGAAGACCTGCTGCTCGGCCTCGGTCGTGGAGGCGTCGAAGTCGGACAGGTCGGCCTGCTGCTGCTCGAAGGCCTGCTCGAGGTTGGCCAGGTCCCCGGGCGCGAGCGTCCCCTGCGGCGAGGCCAGCGCCGCGAACAGGATCGCGCGCTGCACCGACATCTGGTTCTCCGCCCGCAGCAGCGCGCCGAGCGCGGTGACGTCGCCCTCCAGGTCGGCGTCGTTCGCGCCGGTGCCGACCGCGGCGCTGAACGTGTTGGCCACCCCGATGACGTTGTCGGTGTAGGCCCGCACCACCTGGGAGGCGGGGAAGTTGGTGCCGGTCACGTTCTCCCGGATGTAGCCCAGGTCGTTGAGGGCGGCCAGCAGCGCGCTGAGGTCCTGCACGGTGCCGGGCTGGTACCCGGCGCCGGTGGTGACGTCGGCGGCCTCGCTGGTCACCGCGGCGGCGTCCTGCGTGGCGGCCGCCCTGGCGCTGCTCAGCTTGCCGGCGAGGCCGGTGCCGGCGGCGGCCGCGCGGTTCGCCGCGTACCCCGCGGACAGGTCCCGCTCGTCCTCCAGCGCCTGGGTGAGCCGGACCACCGAGGCGTTGAGCTGCGCCAGGTGCCGGACGCGGTCGGCGGCGGCCAGGTTGTGCACGTCGTTGTAGATCTGCAGCCCGCCCAGGATCGCCGCGATCGCGGTCGGCACCGCGATCACCGCCGCCAGCCGCCAGCGCACCCGCCAGTTGGCCAGCGCGAACCGCGACCCGGCGGGCTGCCGCCGGGCGCGCGCGGCGTGCGCCGAGCCGGGCGGGCCCGCGGGCTCTCTCGCCGGCGCGGCCGCCGTGCCGCGACCGTCCTGGGCCCTGGTCGCGTCCACCAGGCCGGCCTCCGTTCCCGCCGCCGCGCCGGCCAGGCCCGGTCCGTCGCCCGCGATGCCGCCGGCCGCCACGCCGCCTCCGGCCTGGAAGCCCGGGCCCGCCCCGTCGGCCCGCCCGCCGCGCTCCCCGTTGACGGACCCGGCCGGGCCGGCATTCGTCGCCGATCTCCTACGCACTACGCTCGCACCTCGCATCGGCAAAGCTGGCCAGGGGCGCGTGCCGGGCGGCGACCCAGCGAGCCGCACGACATGCGCATCCCTCTTTCCTCCGCGGCGGTGACCGCCGCTCGGGTCGATAGGGCGGCCGAGGCCACTCTCGCGTTACAAAACGGGTAAGGACATATAATCATCTTCCGGGTGGGCGCCACGGGGCATTCGCGAGTAAACGGGGCGGGATCTTCGCCGGGCCGACCTGGCGCCCGCGCCCGGGCGTGCCGCCGGGTCCGGCTGCTTGTTGCCGTGAGATTACTCATGGTAGCGTCCGCTGGCCGCGCGTGCCCGCCGGGGCCGAGTTCGCGCGGTCAGCCCGCGCGGTCACAGGCCGAGCTCGCGCGCGATCAGCAGGCGCTGGACCTCCGAGGTGCCCTCGCCTATCTCCAGGATCTTCGCGTCACGGTAGAAGCGGCCCACCGGGAACTCGTTCATGAAGCCGTAGCCGCCGAACACCTGGGTGGCGGCCCGCGCGTTGTCCATCGCCGCGTTGGCGGCGGTGAGCTTGGCGATGGCGGCCGCCTTCTTGACCGGCTCGCCCGCCACCACCCGCGCGGCGGCGTCGTACCAGGCCAGCCGCGCGGTGTGGGCACGTGCCTCCATGTCGGCGATGGCGAAGCTGACCGCCTGGTGCTGCGCCAGCAGGCGGCCGAACGCCTCGCGGCGGGCTGCGTAGCCGACGCACTCGTCCACGCAGCCCTGGGCCAGCCCGGTGGCCAGCGCCGCGATCGCCACCCTGCCCTCGTCCAGGATCTGCAGGAACTGGGCATAGCCGCGCCCGCGCTCGCCGAGCAGGTTCTCCGCCGGGACCCGGCATCCGGCGAACGACAGCTCGCGGGTGTCGGAGGCGCACCAGCCGACCTTGGAGTACTCCGGGCCTGGGGTGAACCCGGGCGTGCCCGCCGGGACGATGATCGAGGAGATCTCCTTGCCGCCGGCCGCGTCCCTGCCCGTGATGGCCAGGACCGTCACCAGCGACGTGATCGAGGTGCCCGAGTTGGTGATGAACGCCTTGGTGCCGTCGATCACCCACTCCCCCTGCTCCAGCCTGGCGGTGGTGCGCATCCCGCCGGGGATGTCGGAGCCGCCGCCGGGCTCGGTGAGGCCGAACGCGGCCAGCCTCTCCCCGGCGCACAGCTCCGGCAGCCAGCGGCGGCGCTGGGCCTCGGTGCCGAACCGGTAGATGGGCATCGCGCCGAGCGACACCCCGGCCTCCAGCGTGATGGCGACAGACGAGTCCACCCGTGCCAGTTCCTCAAGGGCCAGGCACAGCGCGAAGAAGTCCCCGCCCATGCCGCCGTACTCCTCCGGGAACGGCAGCCCGAAAAGGCCGAGCTTGCCCATCCTGGCGACGATGTCGTAGGGGAACTCGCCGCGCTCGTAGTAGCCGCCGATGGCGGGCGCCACCACCTCGCGGGCGAACCGCGCGACCGAGTCCCGCAGGTCCTGCTGCTCCGGCGCTAGCTGGTAACTGATCATGTTCCCACCTTGGCACAGGACGCTGCGAATCCCGCGCGCGCGGCGGTACGCTAAGCCGTGGTTGACCGACCGATGAGAGCGAGAACATGGCCAGCCTGAGCTGCCCCGACTGCGGCGTCACGGTGCAGCCGGAAGATCTGATCTGCTTCCGCTGCGGCGCCAACCTGCCGTACCCCGACGGACCCGACGACGACGTGCCCACGCCCACCGTTTCGCAGCAGTTCATCAGGCCAGGCGCCGATGCCCGCTGCCCGCGCTGCGGCGCGCCGGCGCCGGACCCGGCGGACGTGATCTGCCCGCGGTGCGGCGAGCCGCTGACCAGCGGGGTGCGGCGCATCTCACCGGTGGTCATGCGCATTACCTTCCCGACGGGCAACGTGGACATTCCCGCGGGGACATCGGTCCTGCTCGGCAGGGACCCGGCGGAGTCGCTGGTCGCCGCGGCCTTCTCCCGTTTCGACAACGTGTCGCGGCGGCACGCGACCGTCAAGGTGGACGACTTCGGGCACGCCACGATCAGGGACGAGAACTCCACCAACGGCACCTACGTGAACGACGACCGGGTGCTGCCGGGCACGGAGGTCCGGCTGGTCGACGGCGACCGGGTGCGGCTGGCCGCCGACGTGACCGGCAGCGTGTCGCTGCCGCAGGCCGAGCCCGACCCGTCCGGGCTCAGCAGGAACGGCCGCTACTGAGCCGCGGTTGCGGGGACCGGCGGCAGCGGGCGGGCTGCCGGGTCCTTATGATCGGCTGAGCATGCACTGAGGTGACCGACTGACGTTGCGGGGGCCCGGCCGTGCCGCATCTCATGCTTTCCTGGCAGCATGCGGCCGTCATCGCCGCCTGCCTGGCGGGCGCCGCGGCGGTGGTCCGGCTGTGGCGCGCGGCCGGGCGGTGGGCCGCCGCCGCCGGGGTAGCCCGGGAGGCGGCGCTGCTGTTCGGGCTGTACGCGCTGTGGCAGTTCGCCGGGTCGTTCACCGTGATGAGCGCGGCGGGGGCCGTGGCGAGGGCGCGGTGGCTGTGGCACGCCGAGCGGGTGCTCCGCCTGCCGGCGGAGGCGGCCGTGCAGCGGCCGTTCCTGGCGCACCCGCTGCTGGTGCAGGCGCTCAACCTGTACTACGACATCCTGCACTTCCCGGTCCTGATCGGCTGCCTGGCCTGGCTGTACGCGCGGCACCGCGACCGCTACCCGCGGGCCAGGGCCACGGTGGCCGTGTTCACCGGCGCCAGCCTGCTCATCCAGCTCATCCCGGTGGCGCCGCCGCGGCTGCTGCCGGGCGCGGGCATGGTGGACACCGCCGCCGCCTACGGCCAGTCGGTCTACACCTGGCACGGCGGCTTCGACGCGGACCAGTTCTCCGCGATGCCGTCGGTGCACGTCGGGTGGGCGCTGATCGTGGCGGTCGCGGTGATCGGCGCGTCGCGGAGCCGGTGGCGCTGGCTGGCGGCCGCCTACCCGGCGCTCACCACGCTCGCGGTGGTGGTGACCGCGAACCACTTCTGGCTGGACGCGGTCGCGGCCGGGCTGCTGGTGGCGCTGACGGTCGCGGCGCAGCGCGCCGCGCGGCGGCTGCATTCCGGTAAATCTCCGCAGGCGGCGCGGGACGGGCCTGTGCCCGGGGAGATCTCGGTGCGATCATGACGCCATGACCGCCACCGAAGGAACCGTTCCCGGGACGGCACCGGGCCCCGCGGGACTGCGCCGCGACGCGATCGGCCTGCGCGAGGTGCTGTTCCAGTCGATCACCGACATGGCGCCCGGCGCCGCCATCGCGGCGTCGATCCCGGCAGGCGCGCTGTACGCCGGCGGGGCGCTGCCGCTGTCGGTGCTGCTCGCGCTGGTCGCCTGCCTGCTGTCGGCCTCGTCGATCGGGCTGCTCGCCCGCGAGCTGCCGTCGGCGGGGTCGCTGGCCACCTACACCGCGCGGGGCCTGCACCCCGCTGTCGGGTTCCTCACCGCATGGGGCTACGTGCTCGTCGGAGTGCTCATCGCCCCGCTGGTGCTGCTGCAGCTCGGCTTCACCACGGCCAGCACGATCAACGCGGACTTCCACGGCTACCCGGCGAACCTGTGGTGGCCGTGGTCGCTGGCCGGCGCGGTCATCGTGCTGGCGGCGGGCTACTACGGCGTCAGGACCTCGGCGCGGCTCGGCACCGTGCTCGGCACGTTCGAGATCGCGGTGTTCGTGGTGCTGGCGGTGTTCTTCATCGTGCACGCGGGGTCGCACAACACCGCGTCGGTGTTCGGCACCGGGGACACGCCGAAGGGGTTCCGCGGCATCTCCGGCGTGATCGCGGGCTCGGTGTACACGGTGCTGGCGTTCGGCGGGTTCGAGGGCGCGGCGCCGCTCGCCGAGGAGGCGCGGAACCCGCGGCGCACCATCCCGCGGGCCGTGCTGCTGGCGACGCTCGGCATCGGGGTGCTGTACGTGTTCACCACGTACGCGGCCGCCGTGGCGTTCGGCCCGGCGGGTTTCGCCGGATTCGGCAGCTCCGGACCGGCGTCGTGGGAGGGGATGGCCCGCAACCTGTACGGCATCTTCTGGTTCTTCGTGTTCCTGGCCATCGTCAACTCGACGGTCGCCAACGCCAACGCCGGGTACAACGTGGCCACCAGGACCGGCTACGCGATGGGCCGCATCGGGGCGTTCCCGCGCCTGCTCGCGGTGACCCACCGCCGGCACCGCTCCCCTGTCGCCGCCATCGTCACCACCTTCTGCCTGACCGTGGCGATCACCCTCGGGCTCGGCCTGGCCTATAACCCCGTCAACGCGTTCTCGATGGTCGGCACCGGGATCGTCATCGTCCTCGTCGGCGTCTACATCGTGGTCAACGCGGCCTGCATCGGGTACTTCGCCGCGCCCGCGCGGCGCGGCGCGCACCGGCGGTGGAACCCGCTGCTGCACCTGATCATCCCGCTGGCCGGGATCGCGGCGTTCGTCCCGGCCTGGCTGACCTCGGCCGGGATCCGGGCGTTCTCCTTCGTCGCGCCGCTGGCGGCCCCGTCCTCGTACATGGGGCCCGGCGTGGCCGGGTTCATGGCCGCCGGCCTGATCTACCTGGCGTACCTGTACGCCAGGCACCCGCAGCGGGTCACCGAGGTGGGCCTGGTGCACATCGACGCGGCCGAGCCGGAGGCGCGACAGCCAGCGACGCCGAGGTGATCAGCTTCCGGCCCGATCCGGGCCCGGCACGCGCCGGCGCGGCAGCGAATCTGCTTCACTAGGGGGATGGCTGCCAAGGACCGGTCCCGGCTGACCTACCAGATCGGCTACGCCGTCCGCCACCCCGGCCGCATCGTGCCGCACGCCCGCCGCCTGGCCAGGGACGCGGTGCTGCGGCTGAGGGCCCGCGATCACGTCAGCTACTACCGCGCGGTGATGAGGTCGGACGCGGCGCGCAGCGAGGAGGCCGCGGTCGGCAGCCAGACGCACGATTCGTGGCTGAAGATCGGCCAGATGCAGTTCGACTACCTGGTGTCGCACGGACTCAAGCCGGGCATGCGGATGCTCGAGATCGGCTGCGGCAACCTGCGGGCCGGGCGGCTGTTCATCGACTACCTCGACGCCGGCGGCTACTACGGCATCGACATCTCGCCGGACATCCTGCTGGCGGCGCAGCGCACGCTCGCCGAGGCGGGCCTGCAGCACAAGCTGCCGCACCTGAGCCTGGTGCAGGACCTCAAGCTCGCCTTCCTCCCGGCCGGGTACTTCGACGTGGTGCACGCGCACAGCGTGTTCTCGCACTCGCCGGTCGAGGTCATCGAGGAATGCCTGGCGAACGTCGGACGGGTGATGAAGCCGGACGGCTTCTTCGACTTCACGTTCGACCGCACCGAGGGCGCCGAGCATCACGTGCTGCGCGAGGACTTCTACTACCGGACCGAGACCCTGGTGGCGCTGGCCGGGCGGTACGGCCTGACCGCGCGGTTCATGACCGACTGGGAGGAGCTCCCGCACGCGCAGTCGAAGCTTCGCGTGACGCGCCAGGCTCAGTTACGATACATCTCGTAGTTGCCGCGGATGCCGGGAGGAGCGCGATGACGGCCAGCGACGGGAACGCGGAGGCCGCAACGGCCGGGACCGCAGGCCGTGGCCCGGCCGTCCGGGCTACGGAAGGCCGGGCCACGGAAGGCGGGCCCCCGGGTATCCGGGCGTCGGACCGGGAGCGGGACGCTGTCGTGCAGCGCCCCGCGCGCCGCTAGGCCCTTCGCCGTCTGGTCATCCCGCGGCCGGCTCGGCCGCGGACGCGGCGGCCGGCTGGTCGGAGCCGCAGTACCGGCACTTGGCGGCGGCCGCCGGTATGTCGCTGGACAGGCAGTACGGGCAGGTCTTGACCGGCGCCGGGTCGCCGAACACCGTCTGCCCGCGCCGCGCCTGGATGTGCTTGTAGGGCACGACGATGAGGAAGTACACGACGGCCACGAAGATGACGAAGTAGATGACCGCGGCGACGAACGCGCCGAAGTCCAGGAACGTCTTGGCGTTGCCCGCCGCGCCGAGCTGGACGCCGAGCCCGTTCCTCGTCGTGCCCCCCTGGGCCCTGTTCACCAGCGGGTCGATGATGTCGGTGGTGAAGGCGCTGATCAGGCCGCTGAACGCGAGCGCGATCACCAGCCCGACCGCGACGATGATCACGTCGCCGCGCATGAGGAAGTTCCTGAAGCCTCGCACTGTCCCCTCCTGTCCCACGAAGCTGCGGGGGTTCATGACCACCGGCTACGATTCCGCGTCGCCCGGCGCGGCGCAAGGACCACGGCCAGCGGCGTGCCGCGCGGGCCTGACGGAGATCGGCTGCGGCGAGCGACAAGGCCGCGGCCGCGGCGCGCGGCCCCGGGCTGCGCCATGGCTATGAGACGGCGTGCGGGCCTGCGCGGCTTGGCCGGCCGGCGTAGACGGCCCGGGGACGCAGCGGCCTGCGGTCGGCGTAGGCCTCCAGGGCGTGCGCGATCCAGCCGGCCGTGCGCGCCACCGCGAAGATCGCCTCGGCGGAGCCCCTGATCATGCCGGCCGCGCTGGCCAAGGCGGCGATCGCGAAGTCGCAGTTCGGCGCGGGCAGCGACCTCCGGCTGGCCTCGGCGAGCACCGCCTCGGCGACCGCGAGCCGGCCCGGCGCGTCGCCTCCCCCGGGCCCGGCCCGGGCGGCGGCCCGGCGGACCAGGCCGAGCAGCAGCACGGCGCGCGGGTCCGCGGACCGGTACACGATGTGGCCGAATCCCGGGATCTTCTCGCCGCGGCGCAGCAGTTCCGCCAGCACCCTGGGCACCTTGGCCGGGCCGACCTGGACGCTGGGCAGGACGCCTGGGTGAACACGTGCGTGAACGGGATCGGCGAGCGGGCGGGCAACGCGGACCTGCTGTCGTGCATCCTGGCGTTCCGGTACGGGTTCGCGGTCGCGGACCGGGCGCCGGCCGGGGACCCGGTCGACCTGTCGTGGGCGCGGCGGTTCGGGCTGTGGGCCGTGCTCGACGGGCTGGGCCTTGCCGTAGCGCCCGGCGACGAGGACCTGGTGTTCTCGCTGGTCCAGCTGTGCGCGGCGGCGACCGGCAAGCCGCTGACCGACGACGAGCTGCGGCTGATCGCCGGCTACCCGCGCCAGCTCGCGCTGCTGTTCCCCGGCCTGCTCACCGGGTGACCCCGGGCTGGGCCGCGGCCCCCCTGGCCCTCCTGGCCTGCAAGCCGAGGAAGGCGGCGATCACGGCGGCCAGGTAGGCGACGTAGACCAGCAGCTGCAGCGGGGTGGGCGCGTCGCTGTAGCCGAAGAAGCTGTGCAGCACGTCGCCGAAGGAGCTGTCCTCCGACAGCAGCGCGGCCGAGTGCCACATCGGGGAGTCGAGCACCGGCAGCCAGCCGAGCTGCTGCAGGTTCTCCACGGCGTCGGCGAGCAGGCCCGCGGCGAAGACCATCAGCAGCACGCCGATGACGGTGAAGAACCTGCCCAGGTTCAGCCGGTGCCCGAGCCGGTAGATCGCGAACGCGATGCCGAGCGCGCCGGCCAGCCCGATCGCCGCGCCGGCCAGCGCGCCCGCGGCCGAGGTGGAGAAGACGATGGCCAGGGTGAACACCACGGTCTCCAGGCCTTCACGGCCGACGGCCTGGAAGGCCAGCAGGCCGAGGCCCCACCTGGCCCTGCCGTCCAGCGCCGCCTCGGCGCGCTCCCGCAGTTCCCGCGACAGCGACCGGGCGTGCGCGCGCATCCAGAACGTCATGTAGGTGAGCACGGCGGCGGCGACGAGGAAGGTGACGGTCTCGAAGATCGCCTGCACCCGCGAGCCGGCGTAGCTGCGGACGGTCTGGTACGCCGCGGTCCCGCCGCCGGCCGCCAGGATCAGCGCGGCGCCGACCCCGTAGAACACGTCGCGGAAGTGCTCACGCCGGCCGATCCGGCTGAGGTACGCCAGCAGGATCGCCACGATCATGCTGGCTTCGACGCCCTCGCGCAGGAAGATGACGAGCGTGGCAAGCATCCGCGGCACTCCAGGTGATGGTGGACGGAGACCCAAAGGTACCTAACCAAGATTAGGTTAGGCAAACCTTACAGGATTGCTGCCGCGGGGCCCGCGCCGGGGGCGGTCAGGTGGGCGAGCCCGCGGCGGCGCCGGTCGCCTGGTCGCCGCCCCACCGGGCCAGCGCGGCGTCCAGGTCCAGCGGGAGCGTCACCGCCCCGGCGCCGAGCTCGGCGTCCCAGTCCTCGGCGGGCACCCGCCACATCACCTCGAACTCGATGCCGCTCGGGTCCCTGCCGTACAGCGACTTGGACACCCGGTGGTCGCTCTCCCCCACCAGCGCCCCGGCCTCGGCCAGCCGGGCCCGCGCCTCGACCAGCTCGGCCAGCGTGCCGACCTCCCAGGCCAGGTGGTAGAGCCCGGGACGCTCGGGACGTTCGGGGGCGCGGCCGGTCCCGATGTCGAACAGGCCGAGGTCGTGATCGTTGGCCGAGCCCGGCGCGCGCAGGAACGCGGCCCGGCCGGGGATCCGGGTGCGCACCTCGAAGCCGAGCGCGCGGGTGTAGAAGTCGACCTCGCGGTCCAGGCCGTTGACGTACAGGACGGCGTGGTTGAGACGGCGGACGGCCATCAGGGTTTCCTTCCGCTCAGGGATGTGCCACCTGCTGCAATCCCCGGCAGGCGCGGGTCATTCCCCGGCGCCCGCTAGCGGATTTCCCCGCGCTGGCGGCGGCGGATCTCCCGGTACCGGCGCCGCTGCGACTCGTCGAGCATCCGCCAGGCCACCGCGGGGATCGCGACGGCGGCCACGATGACGGCGATCGCCAGCCACGGGCTGATGATGAACAGGATCAAGCCGATGATGACCCCGGCGATACCCCACTTCATGTGCGGTGACATGCTGACTCCATCCCTCCGGGCCGGGAGCCGCCAGGCGGTCCGGCTCCCCTTCAGCTTATAGCGCCCGGCGGGATCCCGGGATGGCCGAGACCGGGTACGCTGCCGGGCAGACGCGATCCTTGGGAGACGGGGCGGCGTGACGATCTCGATGCCGGTCGAGCCGGAGGCCAACGAGCTGCTGGCGCGCAGCCCGCTGGCCCTGCTGATCGCAATGGTGCTGGACCAGCAGGTGCCGCTGGAGCGCGCGTTCAGCGCGCCGCTGGACCTGGCGCGGCGGCTGGGGCACGAGCCGGGCGCCGCCGAGCTGGCCGGCCTCGACCCGGCGGCGCTGGCCGCCATCTTCGCCGCACGGCCGGCGCTGCACCGGTTCCCGAAGGCGATGGCCGCCCGGGTGCAGGAGCTGGCACGGGTCATCACCGCGGACTACGACGGCGACGCGGCACGGATCTGGACGACCGCGGCGACCGGCGCCGAGCTGCTGGCGCGGGTGGAGGGACTGCCGGGGTTCGGCGCGCGCAAGGCCAGGATCTTCGTGGCGCTGCTCGGCAAGCAGCTCGGCGTCCGGCCTCCCGGGTGGCGGGAGGCGGCCGGGGCGTTCGGCGCCGAGGGGACGCACCTGTCGGTCGCGGACATCTCGGATGCGGCGTCACTGGCCGAGGTGCGGTCCCGGAAGCGGTCCCTGAAGGCGGCTGCCGGGAGCTCCTGATGCCGCCGTGTCAGCACCGTGCGGCGGCACGGCCGGCGTCCGGGCCGGGTCCGGGCCGACGGGAATACCCCGCCCGGGGCGGCTGTTGCCGCGGGCGTGACACAGCAGCCGCAGTCTCAGGAGACCGTGCAGTTCTGGTTCGACCCGCTGTGCCCGTGGGCGTGGATCACCTCGCGGTGGATGCTGGAGGTGGAGAAGGTCCGCCCGGTGCGGGCCGACTGGCGGATCATGTCGCTGGCCTACCTGAACCTGGTCCAGCACGAGGGCAAGGGGCTGAGCGAGGAGTACCTGGAGCGGATGGGCCGGGCCTGGGGGCCGGTGCGGGTGTGCGCGGCCGCCGCGGCGCACCGCGGCCCCGGCATCCTCGGCCCGCTGTACACCGCGATCGGCACCCGGTTCCACAACGAGGGCCGCCGCGACGACCCGAAGGCGATCCCCGAGGCGCTGGCCGAGGCGGGCCTGCCGGAGTCGCTGGCCGACGCCGCGGGCAGCACCGAGTTCGACCAGGCGATCAAGGACTCCCACCACGAGGCGTTCGACGACGTCGGCCTGGACGTGGGCACGCCGGTGGTGCGCATCCGCGGCAGGGCGCTGTTCGG
>Ga0209061_1004977_pt1 | contig 12152 bp, 9 predicted proteins | sample Coa_R1_10_FD_187157 | JGI IMG/M metagenome (GOLD analysis project Ga0209061, IMG submission 187157) | Surface soil microbial communities from Centralia Pennsylvania, which are recovering from an underground coalmine fire - Coalmine... | ecosystem: Environmental > Terrestrial > Soil > Unclassified...
CATCGCCGGTGCGCAGGGTCCGCCCGGCGACAGCCCGCAAGGCCAGCACCCGAAAAAAAGCCGGAGCCACTCGCGCTGCCAGAACGGGGACGGTCCGCCGCGGCCCTCTAAGTTTGCCCGGGCCCCACGAGTACGGCGCAACCCTCTCAAGCAGCTTGCTATCTTGCCAGGCGGAAGCCAGGTTGAACAGGGTTTCGGAGTGAACGCGGCGAAACTTACCCTGCAGGCTGATCACGCATACGCGGTCAGGCTGCGGAACGGGCAAAGAGAGAAACGAGCGAGCAACGGGCAGCACTCCGCTTGCTAAGGTCAAAACCAGCGCGACCAGCGCGATCGCACTCAGGCACGTCCAAGGCGAACGGCGTAGCGCGTCCTGACGGCGGAGGAATGCGTCGCGATCGAAGCGCAGCCAAAATGCAGCCGGGAAAGCGCTCCAACAGAAGCGGGCGAGTTCCAGCTTGCTCTCGCGATTAAGTTGTCCTGACTCGGCTAGGAAGTGACACCAGTGCCAGACATGCCGGGTCTGGCTCGCCCGCCAGCGAACGCGCTCCTTCGCTGGTGCAATCCAACTAGCCAGCCAGAGGATCGCCCGGCAAACGTAGAACGTTCTTTCCCGCGGTTGGGGAACGCGCATTGCCATCATATGGTCAGATGACGGATACGGCGGTAAGGCGCGGGGAAATCTCCAACCCAACAAGCACCTTTTGCCACGGTACAGGGCAGCGCTGGCTCACCTCCAGCAGAAGCAAGAGCAGCATTTGCCGGGAACCCTGTAAAATCTGGCGACCATTGCTCGCAACGGTGAATGTTCCGGGATGAGCGATTACGAAACCCCCTATTGGAGGTCGGGCGAGGCATTCTTCCCCTCACCCGGATGCATTTTCGGCATCCCATGAGCACATTCAGGCATCTGATGGTTCTTACGCAAAAACATGAGGAGCGTATTTCAAGGCCGGCTACAGAGGCTCCCTTACATAGCGACCTTGTCGGTTTTCACCGGACCCTCGCCAACTCCTTCGCTGCTCAACCCTGCTTCTACTCCCGCGCAGGACGTCTACCATCTGTCGCTGTTTGTGATGGCGATTTGCGGCGCCATTTTTGTGGTCGTGTTCAGCTTGATCGTGTATGCGGCGATCAAGTTCCGCCGGAAGCCCGGCGATGACACCCGCGAGCCGCCACAGATTTACGGCAGCAATCAGGTAGAGCTGGCGTGGACGGTGATCCCTATCCTGATCGTAGTGGTGTTGTTTCTGGCTGCCGCGCGGGTGATTCATGCGGTCGAAGACGCGCAACTTCCGCAGAACGCAACTGAGGTTACAGTGATCGGCCATCAGTTCTGGTGGGAGTTCCGCTATCCCGGCTACGGTTTTGTCACCGCCAACGAACTACACGTTCCCGTTAGCGATTCTAGTCATCCATCGCCCACGCACCTCACGCTTTTGTCGGCGGACGTCGATCACAGCTTTTGGGTGCCGCAACTGGCGGGCAAAACCGATCTGATTCCCAACCGCAAAAACGAGATGTGGATAGCCCCCCACGATGTGGGACATTACGTGGGACAATGCGCGCAGTACTGCGGAGTCGAGCATGCCAAGATGCTGATTAACGTCTATGTCGATACGCCGCAGGAGTTCCAGCGTTGGGTACAGGAGCAGGAAGCGCCGGCGGTGATGTCCGAGCAGGCAGCCGCCGGGCGTAAGGTGTTCGAGACAAATGCCTGCATGAACTGCCACACGATTCGCGGCACCAGCGCGAATGGAAAGTTCGGCCCCGATCTGACGCACCTGATGAGCCGCGCCACAATTGCCTCCGGTGCGGCGCCCAATACGGAGGCGAATTTGCTGCAGTGGGTGGAGGATCCGGACGCGATCAAGCCCGGCTCGCTGATGCCGGCGATGCAGCTGGACGATCAGGATTTGCACGCGCTGGTGAAGTATCTGATGACCTTGCACTAGCCGTACGGAGAGACTGATGGCCGATGCTCAACCCTTAGTGCCGCCGCTGGTGATCTCGCCCGAGCGGGAAGGCTCTCGTCCACTGGTGCAGGTGCTGCACGACTGGATTGTCACCGTCGACCACAAAAAGATCGGGCTGATGTACTTCTCCTACGGCATCGTGTTCCTGGTGATCGGCGGCATTGAAGCGGCCGTCATGCGGGCGCAGCTCGCGGTCGCGAACAATCACCTCGTCTCGCCCGAAACGTTCAACCGCCTGTTCACCATGCATGGCACGACCATGATCTTTTTCGCGGCCATGCCAATTGTCTTCGGCTTCGCCAACTATCTGGTGCCGCTGATGATCGGCGCGCGCGACATGGCCTTCCCTCGGCTGAATGCCTGGGGCTTTTGGATGAGCGCGCTGGGCGGCATCATTCTCTATTTCAGTTGGCTGGGCGGTTTCGGACTCTACGGCGCCGGCAGCGCACCGGACGTCGGCTGGTTTGCCTATGCTCCATTAACCTCACCGGCATTCTCGGTGGGACACAGTACCGACTACTGGATCATCAGCCTGCTCGTCAGCGGTTTTGGCAGCATTGCTACGGCACTCAACATACTTACGACCATCCTCTGCATGCGGTGTCCCGGCATGAGGCTGAACCGCATGCCGCTGCTGGCCTGGATGAATGGAGTGATGGCGTTCCTGGTGCTGGTGGCTGTATCGCCCCTGAGTGCGGCGCAGATCATGCTGCTGATCGACCGCTACCTCGGCGGCCATTTCTTCGACACGCAGGCCGGCGGCTCGGCGGTCATCTGGATGCATTTCTTCTGGATCTTCGGACATCCCGAGGTCTACATCCTGGTGCTGCCGGCGTTCGCCATCGTCTCCGAAGTGATTCCTGTCTTCTCGCGCAAGCCGATCTTCGGCTACAACATCATGGTGGCGGCGACGATCGCCATCGGCTTCATCAGCCTGGGCGTGTGGGCACACCACATGTTCACCATCGGCATGGCTTCCTACGCCCAGGCCTTCTTCGTGGCCGCGACGGCAGCCATCGCCGTGCCGACCGGAATAAAAATCTTCAACTGGATCGGCACGATGTGGGGCGGCAAGATCCGCTACGCTGTTCCGATGCTGTTTTGCGTTGCTTTCCTCTGCCAGTTCCTCATCGCCGGGTTGACGGGCATCATGCTGGGAACAGCGCCTTATGATTGGCAACTCGGAAACTCGTATTTTGTTATCGCACATTTTCACTACGTGATTCTGGGCGGCATCGTCTTCGCAGTTTTCGCCGGGACCTACTATTGGTTTCCCAAAGTGACCGGAAGAATGATGAGCGAGACCCTGGGCAAGTGGCATTTCTGGCTGTTTCTGATCGGCTTTCATCTGACCTTCGATTTCATGCATATTCCCGGGCTGCTGGGAATGCCGCGCCGCATTTATACCTACGAAGCCAGCCGCGGCTGGGAGAGTTGGAACATCATCATCTCCATCGGAGTCATCTTCCAGGCCGCCGGCGTGCTGGTGTGGGTGGTGAACGTGGTGCGTTCGTATTACAAGGGCAAGATCGCGGGCAACGATCCGTGGGACGCCTGGACGCTGGAGTGGTATACCACGTCGCCTCCTCCGCCTTACAACTATGCGGAGGTTCCGGTGGTCAGGAGCCGGCGTCCGCTGTGGGACTTGAAACATCCGGAAGATCCGGATTGGAAGTATGAATAACCGCCACGAAAACGCGCGAACCGGCGGATTTCGGGGCTTATTGAAAAGCATCGGCTTTCGAAACGTTTTGTAACAGGGCACGACTTCAGTCGTGCCGAAAACCGGGTTCTTTATTCTGTATGAGCCGGCTTTAGCCGGCGGCACATGTTTGCGCGATTCCGAGGCGGATGTGCCACGGGCTGAAGCCCACTCGCAGTTTAAGGGCAACCTGTCGGCACGGCTGGAGCCGTGCCCTTTCAAAGCCTGCTTTTGCTAGGAGAGACTTTGGCCGCATCGACCATAACCGTGCCGCAAAGCGATATGCCGCTCTCAACGAACATGCGCGGCCGCGTCGGCATGTGGTGCCTCATCATCGCTGAGTCGGCCATCTTTAGCATCTTCGTTGTGGCCTATCTGTACTATGCGGGCAAGAGCCTGAGCGGGCCGACTCCGGCGCAGGTGCTGGACGTTCCCTACTTCGCGTCAATTTGCCTGTTCTCCAGCAGCCTGACAATTCTGCTGGCGGAGAAAGCGCTGCATCGCGGCAAGATCAGGCAGTTCGGGCTGTTTTGGTTCCTGACGCTGGCGTTGGGCGTCATCTTCCTGGTCGAGACTGGCATCGAGTGGGACCACCTGATTTATCGCGATGGACTGACGATCAGCACGAACCTGTTCGGCACCACGTTCTACTCGCTGGTGGGACTCCACGCCTTCCATGTGACCGTGGGTGCGATCGGATTGACCATTATCCTGCTATTCACTTTGTTTGGCGCAGTGAAGCAGGAGCACGCGGAGCGCATTGGGGTCTTCGCCATGTATTGGCATTTTGTGGATGCGGTTTGGGTGGTGGTGCTGTCGGTGGTGTATTTCATTGCGCGATGAATTGATTCATGAGTGAGCAAACACAGACAAGCGGCGTTTCCGAAAGACCGGGCGTGTTGATGCCGGCACCGACAGCTTGGCCGTTCGCCCTGGCAATCGGAACAGCTTTGCTGTTCGCTGGCCTGCTTAGCGACGTCTCGGTCAGCGTGCTGGGCGCGATTCTGGTGATTGTCGGTGCGGTGGGATGGTTCCGTCAGGTATTGCCGCACGAGCAACATGAGATGGTGCCGGTGCGGCCCGAGGAACCGGTCCGCGTGCTCCCGCCGCGGGAGGTCATGCGATTGCCGGCTGCTAAGGAGGTGCAGCGTGCGTGGCTGCCGCTGAAAATTTACCCGGTCTCGGCCGGAGTGAAAGGGGGGCTGGCTGGCGGCGTCGCCATGGCGGTGTTTGCCATGGTCTACGGCGTGGTTTCGCACCATAGCATCTGGTATCCCATCAACCTGCTGGCGGGGACCTTATACGCGCCTTCCGATACCCCGAGTGTCGAACAAATGCTGCACTTCCACATGGGATGGTTTCTTTTTGCGCTGGCCATGCACCTCACCATGTGCCTACTAGTGGGGCTGCTCTATGGCGCTATGCTGCCGCTGCTGCCCACGCGGCCGATCGTGTTGGGCGGCATCATAGGACCGCTGCTGTGGACAGGGCTGCTGTACTTCATCTTGGGCTATGTGAATCCGCTGCTCGACGACCGGATCAATTGGTGGTGGTTCGCCGCCTCGCAGGCCGCCTTTGGAATTGTCGCCGGCCTGACGGTGGTGCGGCAAAGCACGGTCTGGACCACGGAAAACCTGCCTCTGGCCATGCGTGCGGGCATCGAAGCTCCCGGCCTGATAGAGGAACGCGACGGCGAGGAGAAGCGATGAGGATTCGCTTCGGGTTGTTGGGAGCAGCCTTCGCCGGGGCCCTGGCGCTGGCTGCCTGCAACCTGCCGGGCAAGCCGACCGCTGCCGACATCGTGCAACGTCCCTCGGACCTGCTCGACCCTGTCGTTCTCTACCAGCAAAATTGCGCGGGCTGTCATGGCGCTGACGGCAAGCTGGGGCCTGCGCCGCCCATTGGGGATCCAGTCTATCTGGCGATCGTCGACGATGATAGTTTGCGTGACACGATCTCGAAGGGCAGACCCGGAACAGCGATGTCGGCCTTTGCGCAGAGCGAAGGCGGCATGTTGACCAGCCGACAGATCGACGCCGTCGTACAGGGAATCCGGCAGCGCTGGGGCAAGCCCGATGTCCTACAGAGTGGGACAGCGCCGCCCTACGCGGCCCAATCCGCCGGCAATCCGCAGCAGGGAGCGGCCGTGTTCAAGACATTTTGCGCCTCCTGTCACGGCGCAGACGGCAAGGGCACGGCGAAGGTCGGCTCCATTGTCGATCCGAATTATCTCAGCCTCATTTCAAATCAGGGATTGCGCACCATCGTGATCATCGGGCGGCCGGACTTCAACGCGCCGGACTGGCGCAACAACGTCGCTGGACGTCCCATGACCGATCAGGAAATCACCGACGTGGTGGCGTGGCTGGCGGCGCAACGGCCAACGGCCGCTGTCACGGCGTCGACTGGCAGAATTGTAAATCCTTCTTCTTCCGGAGGGCAGCCGTGAGCGAGCAGGACACTTCGCGCCGGGACTTTTTCATCAAACTGGGTCTTCTTCTGAACGGCGTGGCCGCGCTCGTTCTCGCCACGCCGGTGGTTGGGTACTTATTGGCGCCGATCCTTCGCGGCGAGGGCGGCCGTTACCGCAAGTGGATTGACTTGGGTGAACTGGACGAATTTCCCGAAGGCCAGACACGGCTGGCCAAGTACAAGAACCCGATCTCCAGCGCGTGGGACGGCGAGACGGACAACATTCCCTGCTGGGTGCGACGTGTCGAGGGCAATACCTTCCAGGTCTTCGCCATCAATTGCGCGCACCTGGGCTGCCCGGTGCGCTGGTTCCCGCAATCGGGACTGTTCATGTGCCCGTGCCACGGAGGCGTGTATTACCGTGACGGTTCGCGCGCCTCCGGACCGCCGCCGCGCGGACTGTTTCAGTATCCCTACAAAGTCGAAAAAGGCCACCTAATGATCGAGGCCGGACAGTTGCCGACGCTAGCAACCAGTGCCAGCCTTCACAAGCGGAGCCAGGGATGTCAAGGCTAGCGAAGATTGGCGACTGGTTCGGGCAGCGGCTGAGGATCGGCGCAGCGCTGCACGAAACCATGACGCATCCGGTGCCGCGCCAGTCGGCAAGCTGGTTCTACGTTTTCGGCAGTGCCGCGCTGACCGTTTTCATCCTGCAAATCTTCACCGGCATCATGCTGGCGCTGATCTATGTGCCTTCCGCCGGCCAGGCCTGGCAGAGCCTGCAATACCTGAACCACGGCGTCACGCTGGGATGGTTTCTGCGCGCGGTGCATGGCTGGGGATCGGACTTCATGATCGCCATCGTGCTCATCCACATGGTGCAGGTGGTGATGTTCGGCGCCTACAAGTTTCCTCGCGAGCTGACCTGGATCGCAGGCGTCTTTCTGCTGCTGCTGACGCTGGCCATGGCCTTCACCGGCCAGGTGCTGCGCTTCGACCAAGACGCCTATTGGGGATTAGGCATCGGCGCTTCGATCTCTGGGCGGGTGCCGTTTATTGGCGCCTGGGTGGTGCATCTGCTACTGGGCGGGCCGATCATCGCCGGGGATACACTATCCCGGTTCTTCGCGCTGCATGTCTTTGTCATTCCTGGGCTCCTGATCGCCTTCGTCTCGCTGCACCTGCTGATGGTGCTGAAGCTGGGTATCAACGAATGGCCCATGCCCGGGCGGCTGGTGCGCCGCTCGACCTACATACATGAATACGAGGAGCTAATAAAGAAGGACGGCGTGCCTTTCGTCCCGGACGCCATCTGGAAGGACATGGTCTTTTCGTCGATTGTGATTGCCGCCGTGCTGGGGTGTGCGGCGTTCCTCGGGCCATTCGGTCCCGGCGGCCAGCCCGATCCGACCATCGTGCAGACGGTGCCGAAGCCCGACTATTTCTTTCGCTGGCTATATGCCCTGCTGGCGCTGCTGCCGCCGCAGATGGAGACCTTCGCGCTGCTGGTTGGACCCCCGGTGGTGATTGGCTTTCTCATCCTGCTGCCGTTCTTCGCCGGCGAGGGCGAGAAGAGCTGGAAGCGCCGCCCGATTGCCGTCCTCAGCATCGCGCTGACCGCAGTGGCGCTCGGCACGCTGACTCACTACGCCAGCTATTCGCCATGGAGCCCGGTGATGAACGCGTGGAGCAGTGATCCCGTGCCCGTCGAGTATCTGAAAGGTCGCTCGCCGCTGGAGCGCCAGGGATCGGCGATCTTCCAGGAGAAGCAGTGCCGGAATTGCCATTCCATCGGCGGCTCAGGCGGGCTGCGCGGGCCGGCGCTCGATAGCATCGCTGTCCGCATGACGCACAACCAGCTTGTGCGCCAGGTAGTGCAGGGCGGCGGCAACATGCCCGCCTATGGCAAGAACCTCACTCCCGCCGAGGTCACCGCGCTGGTGGCCTTCCTCGACACCCTGCATCCTGCCAACCAACTTCCCGCGCGCGACGCCGCCCGGCAGATGCTCGAGCAAAACGGACCGCCCGCTGCGGGCAGCAAGCGGTAGGCAGAGTGTCCGACGAAACCCGCACACTTCAGCGGCAGGTGGCGCCGCGGTGCAAGACACGGCGATTTTCAATGGTATCTCCGGTAGGGACAAAGAGGTCCCTTAATAGGCAATGCGGAGCCGGGGTTATCTCGCCCAAAAAGCGCCCTCACGCCTGGGGCACGATGGGGATGCAAATTGGGGCAAGTGCTGTGATTAGCGCTCCGAAACGCAAAGTGGGCGTGCCGCGGTCGAGGTTCTCACATGCTAGGATGCTCACACTGTGAGGATCAATCTCGGCCTTTTGCTTGCGACGATGCTCTTCCATTCGTTGAGTTATGCGCAGCTCCAGCAAGAGCTTTCCAGTGAGCTGGTGAGGCACACGCTTGTTTTGCGTAACTTCTACGCGGGGCAGAAGCTGAGATTTGATAAGGACGGCGCACTGATATCCGGCGGAACTCCTGGACAATTGCCGTCGGAGGGACGCGTGTATGTGGAGGCTCTGCAGCTTAAGCCCGGCCAGTTGGTCATTCGGGGTGAACGGCCGATTCCGATCTTTGATCCGGCTAGCGGACAAACAACGCTGCTCGGCCTTCACCAGAAGATAGAGGTTGCGATACTGCTGCCCTCTGATAAACCCACCAGTGACGCTGCAAGAGAATTGCTCGATAAGGTCTTCCTTACTCCGGGTGAAACAAACGCTCTCGCCTGCTCCACCGACGAGGAAAAAGCCTTCCGCGAATGGGCGTTGCAAGCGGGCTTTGTAAGTGCAAAGCCGGGGAGCGAGAAGAGCAGCAATGGACCTCGTCAGCTTTGTTTTCCGGGTGGCAGCCGCGGTTATCTTGCCGGCAATGGAGTCATCCCTCCGGAGGCGTTGAAAACATTCGACCCGGCTTATCCTCCGGGCGTAGCGCGGAGCCATGAAGATACCAGCGTGGTCTTGGCCCTGATCGTCGACAGCGTCGGCAAGCCCACCAGTTTGGTCGTGGTCGCCGGCGCTGCAACGGTGTTCGACTTAAATGCCATCAGCGCGGTACGAGCATGGAAATTTCGTCCTGGAAGCCGCCAGGGGAGGGCCGTGCCTACAGCTATCCACGTCGAAGTAAACTTCCGATCACGCTGAATCCATGCAAGATTATTGGCTCTGCCCGCCGGAGTTAGCGCATTATCACTTTGTGACCGTCGCTGTCGCCGGCTCACCCACCCGCTTGGCGACCTTGAACATCAGCTTGTGGTCGCGCTTGCTGACATCGACCACGACGTGGTCGCCGTGCAGCACTTCGCCGTCGAGGATCTTCATGGCCAGCGGGTCCTGCACCAGGCGCTGGATGGCCCGCTTCAGCGGACGCGCGCCGTAGTTGGGATCGTAGCCTTCGGTGAAGACCAGTTCCTTGGCCGCCGGCGTCAGCTCGAGCGAAATCTTGCGATCGGCTAGCAGCTTGCGCAGGTCTTCCAGCCGCAGGTCGACGATCTTGGTTAACTGTTCCTTGCCCAATGGATTGAAGAGGATGATGTCATCCACGCGATTCAGAAACTCCGGCTTGAAGTGCGCCCGCAGCGCCTCCATCACCTGCTGGCGAGCTTCGCCCACCCGCTCCTCGCTTGGCTCCATCCCTAGGTCTTGCAAATACGCCGAGCCGATGTTCGAGGTCATAATGATGATCGTGTTCTTGAAGTCGACCACGCGGCCCTTGCCGTCAGTCAGGCGGCCATCGTCCATGATCTGCAGGAAGATGTTGAAGACCTCGGGATGCGCCTTTTCGATTTCATCGAAAAGCACCACCGAATACGGTCTCCGCCGCACTGCTTCCGTCAATTGCCCGCCCTCTTCGTAGCCGACGTATCCCGGAGGCGCACCGATCAGCCGTGAGACCGCGTGCTTCTCCATGTATTCGGACATGTCGATGCGAATCATCGCGTGCTCGTCGTCGAAGAGAAACTCGGCCAGCGCGCGCGCCAGCTCGGTTTTGCCGACACCGGTAGGGCCGAGGAAGATGAACGAGCCGATGGGCCGGCGCGGATCGCTCAGCCCCGCGCGCGAGCGGCGAATGGCGTTCGAGACATGCTCGACCGCCTCATCTTGCCCAATGACACGCTGCTTCAGCCGCTCTTCCATCGTCACCAGCTTTTTCACTTCGCCTTCCAGCATTTTCGACACTGGAATGCCGGTCCACTTGCTAACGATTTTGGCAACGTCTTCCTCGTCAACCTCTTCCTTCAACATGCGCGACTGCTTGCCGTCCATGGCCGCGCCGAGCTTCGCCACCTGCTGTTCGAGCTGCGGCAGCTCGCCGTACTTAATCTGTGCGGCGCGATTGTAGTCGCCCTTGCGCGTGGCTTCCTGTTCTTCCAGCTTCAGCCGCTCAATGCGCTCTTTCAGCTCGCGAACCTTGCTGATGGCTTCCTTCTCCTGTTTCCAGCGGGCTTTGAGCGCATTCGCATCTTCCTTGATGTGCGCCAATTCTTTTTCGACGGCCGCGAGCCGCTCGCGCGAGTTGGGATCGTCTTCGCGTTTCAGTGCCTGGCGCTCAATTTCGAGCTGCGTGGCGCGGCGCTCAAGCTGGTCGATCTCGGTCGGCATGGAATCGATCTGGATGCGCAGCGAGGCGGCAGCCTCGTCGATCAGATCGATGGCCTTGTCGGGCAGGAAGCGGTCGGTAATGTAGCGATGCGAAAGCGTTGCCGCTGCGACCATTGCCGAATCCTTGATGCGCACGCCGTGATGCACTTCGTACTTTTCGCGCAGGCCGCGCAGGATGGCGATGGTGTCTTCCACCGTTGGCTCGCCAATGTACACCGGCTGGAAGCGGCGCTCCAACGCCGGATCCTTCTCGATGTATTTGCGATATTCGTTCAGCGTGGTGGCGCCGATGGCGCGCAACTCGCCGCGCGCCAACGCCGGCTTCAGCATGTTGGAGGCATCAATCGCGCCCTCGGCCGCGCCCGCTCCCACCAGAGTGTGCAACTCGTCGATAAAGAGAACGATCTGGCCCTGCGAGCCCTCGATTTCCTTCAGTACAGCTTTCAGGCGGTCTTCAAACTCGCCGCGATACTTCGCGCCCGCCAGCATCGCGCCCAAATCGAGCGCCACCAGCCGCTTGTTCTTCAACTGCTCGGGAACATCGCCGGAGATGATGCGCTGGGCCAGCCCTTCGACGATCGCGGTTTTGCCCACGCCCGGCTCGCCGATCAGCACGGGATTGTTTTTCGTGCGGCGCGACAAAACCTGCACGACGCGACGGACTTCTTCGTCGCGGCCGATGACCGGATCAAGCTTGCCCTGGCGCGCCAGCTCGGTCAGGTCTTTGGCATAGCGCTCCAGCGCCTGATACTTGGCTTCTGGATTTTGATCGGTGACCGTCTGATTGCCCCTCACCGCAGTCAGGGCGCGCAAAATGTTGTCGTAGGTGGCGCCACCGCGGGCGAGGATCTGCTGCGCCGCATCGCGCTTCAGCTTGGTCATCGCCAGCAGCAGGTGCTCGGTGGAGACGTACTCGTCTTTGAAGTTGGACGCCTCTTTGAAGGCGTTCTCCAGCATCTGGGAAGCGGCGTCGGCGAGATGCGCCTGCGCGGCGCCGCTGCCGGAAACTTTCGGCAGCTTGTCGATCTCGCGCATCGCATCGGCCTGCACGGCAGAGGCGTGCAGCCCGACGCGCTCCAACAGCGGCGCAACGATGCCTTCGCGGTCTTCGACCAGAGCCGCGAGAATGTGCACCGGCTGCAGTTCGGGATTGCCGTGCTCGCTGGCGAGATCGTTCGCCCGCTGCATGGCCTCCTGGGCCTTTACCGTTAATTTGTCCCAACGGATGGGCATGGTTTAACTCCAGTTGCCAGTTGTCAGTTGCGGAGGTCAGGTTGTCGGCTGCGTAGGCAGCAAGTCCGTTGTTAAACACAATAGATTGACCTTGAGATGTACGTCTTCCGTGACCGAGTGATGTCCACCAAGAGTGTCCGTCAACGTGAGTGAAAGCGAGCATCCCAACTCGTCCCTTCCAAGGACAATGTTCTTGTCTAATGTGCTTAGATAAAACATTA
>Ga0209061_1004979_pt1 | contig 12147 bp, 5 predicted proteins | sample Coa_R1_10_FD_187157 | JGI IMG/M metagenome (GOLD analysis project Ga0209061, IMG submission 187157) | Surface soil microbial communities from Centralia Pennsylvania, which are recovering from an underground coalmine fire - Coalmine... | ecosystem: Environmental > Terrestrial > Soil > Unclassified...
ACTCGACCGCTGGTTATCGATCTATATCGGCGCAGAGGACACCGAGTATTCGCGCGCCGTCGGCTCGCGCTGGATGATTTCGGCTGTTGCCCGCATTTTCCGCCCCGGGGCGAAGGCGGATTGCTGCCTGATTCTGGAAGGCCCGCAGGGGATTCGCAAATCAACGGCCCTGCGCACGCTCGCCGGGGAATATTTCACCGACGAGCTCGCCGATCTGGGAACCAAGGACGCCGCGATGCAAACGCGGGGAGTCTGGATCATCGAGCTTTCGGAATTGGACAGCTTGAGCAACTCCGAAGTGGCGCGCATCAAGGCGTTCATGAGCCGGACGACGGATCGTTTCCGGCCGCCGTACGGAATGCGTCTGGTGGAATCGCCGCGGCAATGCGTCTTCGCCGGGACGGTGAATCACAGCACCTACTTGCGCGATGAAACCGGCGGGCGACGTTTTTGGCCGGTCACCTGCGGCCGCATTGAGATCGATGCGCTTGCCCGCGATCGCGACCAGATCTGGGCCGAAGCCAAAGCGCGCTTCGATGCGGGCGCGCCGTGGTGGCTCGATACCGCTGAACTGGTCCAGATGGCTTCGGATCAACAGATGGAACGGTACGAGGGTGACCCGTGGGAGGAAATCATCGGCCCGTGGCTCGAAATGCGTTCGAGCGTGTCCATTAGCGAGGTGCTGCAAAAATGCCTGGAAAAGCCGCAGTCATTGTGGACGCAAACCGATAAGAACCGCGCCGCACGGTGCTTGAAAGCCTTGGGCTGGGAGCGGTACCGAGAGCGGCAAGGCTCGCGGCTGGAATGGCGCTATCGAAAGGGAGAGTGACCGGTTGTTCCCAGTTGTTCCCGGTCTGCTCCCAGTCAGCGTGCTGCGAATACCCTGGAAATGTTCGACGTTCCCAGTATTCCTAATTCCGGGCCGGGTGCCAGTACAAGCCTTTCACTCGTATTCAATACCAACGATCGGGAACAATGGGAACAAGCCGTTAACTCGATAGGTTGGGCTCGAACGCGTTGTGGAACTAACCCAGAACAAAAAGTAGTCCACTACTGAACAATTCGCACGTCTCACGGTGCATTTTACAATTCCGATAGACTTCGACACGCCTTGACAGCATTCTGTATCAAAGTTAATATTCACAAACAGAGCAAGCCACCTTATTAATAATGAGGTGCGAATGAAAAGAGTTCACATCGAATTCCAGCGTGTGCAAACTTGGCTTTTTGCGGTCCCGCGTCTGCGGGCCATGGTCGGCGCCAATGCGCTGCTGGGCGAAGTGCTGCGAGTGAGACTGCCTGACCTTGCACGACAACCGCAGCAAGGCTCGTGGCAGCTGGCGCCGGTGGCGGGTAATTATCCTTCGGCGGCGCCGGACGATCCACTTGCCTCAGAAGACGATCCTGCCGCCGACGCGCGGAATGGTATTCTGGCTCGCGACGGCGGGCACTTCGAGGCGGTGTTCGCCTCCGGTGCGGAGAACTTTGTAAAGGCCGCTATCTCCCTTCTGCGCCAGGAACTTCCAGGGCTCGGCTTCCGGATTTCGATCGATGACGATGACGATGACGAGGTCATCGAGCAGACGGGCTCGGTTGTCTCGACGGAACTGCCGGTGTTGGCGCCGTGCGAGTGGACGGGACGTGGACTTGCCTCGGTGCCGATCTGGCAAGGGACGGAACGCGCGACGGTATCTCTGGAAGTATCGCGACGACACAAAGCCGCGCGAGCCGAGAATGGGCAAGCCAAGGATCTTGCGAGTTTGCTCGTCGGCCAGACCCGTCTGGGCGCCATGGAACGTGCCCGCACGTTCGAGGGGCTCGCTGGCGATCGCTATCTCGCCCTGATTTACGCCGACGGCAATGGCGTTGGAAAAGCTGCCGGGTCGAAAGAAATGGAGCGCGCAAGGTTCTTCCATCGGAACCGGGTTCTGGTGCGCCGGGCTGTCAAGGCCGCTATTGATGCTGCCTGTGACGGCTCCTCCGCGGCTCCTCTACTTCCGCTGATGCTCGGTGGAGATGACCTGCTGGTCGTGTGCCGTGCAGACACCGCGCTGCCGTTCGTCGCGAAGCTGTGCCGGGCTCTATCTGACATTCAACACAATGGGCCACAGGCGTTCGAACTAACCTTCGGTGTGGGCATTGTCATTGCCGATCCGAAGATCCCGATCCATCGGCTGCACGAGTTGGCGGAAAGGCTTGCCGCGTCCGCCAAGCGGCGCTATCGAGGTTTCCGCAATGGTGAGGGACGCTCGGTGGTCGATTGGGCGGTGTACACGACGTCCTGGGTGGATGACCCCGAAGAGGTTCGACGACGCGATTGGCTCCGCGGCTCGGGCGAGGATCGGCGGGTGCTGTCCCAGCGGCCGTTGAATGTGCTCGGCGAGGGATTGGACAGTCTCGAGGGTCTCCTCAAGGGGGTTCACAAGCTCGAAGGCGCGCCACGTTCACAGCTTCGATACTTGGTCGATCAGCTACCGAGAGGCCGCATGCTGTCGGACCTCGCGTTTGCCGAGTTGTCGGAGCAAGCCCGCAGCGCTCTCACTGACGCCGGAATCGGTGATTCGCTTTGGCGCAAGTCTGAACCAGGAGGTCCGTGGATGACTCCTTTGCTGGACCTTGTTGAGGTTTACGAAATCCCGCGTCTTGGACGATGGCGAGCCTCTCATGTCGCACCCGGCATCGTCGAAGACCAGAATGATCCGGAGTCTGTCCATGCCGAAGCGTAAAAGGAAGCAACGGGGGCACGGTGCTGTGCATCCCTCGAATTCGCCCGCGCCGAGCTCCGAACGCTCCGTGGCTACTGGCAGCGCGAATAGCGGCTGGGTTCGCATGAGATTGACGGCTGAGCTGCTCGCAGACGCACATCCCGGTTCAGGATCCGGCGCCCAAGGGATCGACGCACTCGTTGCCCGAGATCGTCGGGACCAGCCCGTAATCTGGGCGTCCCACGTTGAGGGAGTCTTGCGGGATGCTGCGCGAAGGCTTCGCGGCCAAGCAGTCGCTGAAGACCTTTTCGGCCGGAGCGGAGGGCATCCACAGTGCGCCATCTTTACGTCCCTTTACTGCAATTCCAACCCCGGCCATCGAATCTGGCGGTCCGCGGCTCGCGCTTCTTCTGACGAGAACGGCGCCTTTACTGGCAACCGCGCCCCGCTCGATGACTCTCTCCGGGCCGTGGAGTACGTCCCGAAGGGAACTCAATTTCAAGGCCAAGTGGAACTGCCCGTAACGCAACTCTCGCAGCTTCAACGGCTGATCCAGGAGACGGATGCTCTGGGCAGCGGTCGGGCCGCTGGGGCTGGTCGCGTGAAGTTATCATTGACGGAATATACCGTCCCGACCCGCCCCGTTGGGAGCGCCACCAGTCGGCTGATCCTTCTTCTGCGCAACGTCGATCCGCTCTGCATCACCGCAACGGCTACGCCCGACAATCTCATCCCAAGTCTCCCGTTCGTTCCCGGCCGTGGGGTATTAGGGGCCCTGGCCAATTGGCTCATCGGCGAAGGCCGCCGCGATACAGCGAACCTGTTCGTGGACGGCCGGGTATCCGTGGGCGATGCGTTGCCCGTACCCGAGCATCCGGCCCGACTCTCGACGGCCGAAGTTCTGCCAGCTCCCATTGCTTTGTACCATGAGAAGGCGCCCGGCGAGGCAGGGCCGGTCCCGTGGTGGGCTCGATCCCCTCAGAGAGTTCGCCAACTGGACGTCCGACTCGCTCCGCGTGACTCGTCGAAGTTGAGGCGTCCAGAACCGGACCTTTTTGTGTATCGGGCTGATGCTAGAGAGCCTTGGATTCCGTTCCGTCCCCAGCGTCGCATCCGTTTGCGCAATGGCCGGCCAAACCCGACGCAGGTAGAACCCATGTTGTTTGCGATCGAACAGATCGTCGAGCACACCGAGTTTCTTTGCGAGCTGCGTGGCGAGCCGGCGGATATGGCGCAGATCGCGGAAGCCATCAGGCCAGTCCTCGAGGGTCGTCGCTGGTTGCGCATGGGCCGGGCGGGCGCGCCTGTCGAAGTTGCCAACCATGAGTGGTGCGACGCTCCCGCCCTTGTTCATGTTCCCGGGCAGGCAACGGTGACCCTAACTTCAGACCTCCTTGTACGTGACGAGTTGCTGCGGTGGCGTACTTCGCTCGACGAATCTTGCATGTCCGCCGTACCCGGCTGGCCATCCAACGTGCGTGTGGATTGGAAGAAGAGCCGGCAGGAGCCGGTGGCCGTGCACGGTTTTAATGGCACGTCCCGATTATGGCGGATGCCCGCGTCAGGCATCCGGCGCGGGTCGGTCTTCTTGGTGGAGGGCGACGGCGTCCGTGAACTCACGCGCATGGCTGCCGAAGGGCGCTGGCTTGGAGAGCGGGCGAACGAGGGGTTTGGGCGGTTTCGTGTGGACACCACTCTGCCAGGAATTTGCGAACCCACGGCCCTCAGCGAGGACTGTGGGCTCAACGAGGAACCCGATGAATCCGTCGCCGCGACAACCCAATCCTGGTTCCAAGCTCATCCTGCTCTGGCAAACCCGAGCACGTCCTCGGACCGCAAACCGAGCCTGTCGCAATGGTTCGATCTCGTTACCGATCTGGAGCAGAGACCTCAGACAGCCCTCTCTTCGCGCCAAAACCCGACTACTGCCGGCGGAAGGAGCTGGCGACACCCCGATGCAAAGGCAGTTTTGGACAAGCTGGCGCAACTTCCACATCCAGAACGCGCGGCGCACGCTCGCCTGTTTGTGCGCTGGTTACGAGCCGATATTCGAAGGAGAGCGAAATGAAGACGCGGTTAACCTTGTTCACAGCCACGCTCGTTCAGGATTCCGCGCTTTCGGTGTCCGGCGTCGATCGGGAGAGCACCGCGGATCGGCCGTTCGCGCTGGTGGACGGCGCGCCGATGATTGTCGGCCGCGGACTCAAAGGCGCGGCGGTTGCGATGGCGCGCCGCTTCTTTGATCCGCTGCCACGCAGCGTTTCTGAGGGGCCGCGGCAAAAGTCTGCGTTCCGGCGATCCGCTTGGGAGTTCTCTGACGCTCGACCTAACCACGCAATTGCGATGCAGCTACGAGCAGGGGTGGGCATCCGCCACAAAACGGGCGCCCGCGCCAGGGGCGTACTTCACGACCGGGAAGTCGTTCCCACCGGAACTCGCTGGCCGCTCGTTTTTCGTGTGGACGCGTCACATGCGGAAACCGAATTCGAAGAAGCTGAAGGCATCCTAGGCTACGTGCTCAAGCGGCACTGGATGGAAGGGCGATGCTGGCTCGGCGGAGACGTGGCGCGTGGGCTCGGCTGGTGCCACCTCGAAAATCTCCGCGCGTTCCGTTTGGACGAAAACGCTTACGAGCGCTGGGTCACGTCTGGTCGATCAGTCCTACCTCAACCCGAACCAGACGTTCCGGAAGTGACGCCGACCCGCAGCTGGTGTTTCCGGACGCTGGATGTGGACATCGCCTTCGGCGAATATCAACCGGACGCAAACGAGCCTGCTTGGGGGCTCGACATGTTGGCCATCGGTCCGCATGACGTCGCACGGTCGGTCCAGGTGACCGGCGATGGCGCTTGGGCGCGTCCCTCGTGGGCCGCACAAAGCACGAAAACGCCGCCGGAGCTGCTGACCGATCGCGCCATCCTGATGCATGGCCGCCGCCCTTTACTCCCGGGCTCAAGCGTTCGAGGACCTTTGCGCCACATTTTCTCGCGCCTTATGCGGATGAGCGGCCAAGACGTTCAAGATCCACATCTGGTCCAGGGTAAGGTAAGCTGCGAGGATCCGGGCGGCAAGCTTTTCGGCAATGTGGCGTCGAGCAGTCGCGTCTTGATTCGCGACGCGGTCGCCGAGGCAGAATGGGCGGCGGCAAAGCTTCACATGCATGCCGAGGATGAGTTCTCCGCTGGCTCCTTTGGGACTGCAAAGCGGGATGCCGTTCGGCTCCTGCGAGGCTTGTTCCCCGTGCGCATCGTTGTGGAGGGTCCCGAGGCGGCCGTGGTCGATCCGCTGGTGGCTGAAGTCGATCGAATAGTGGCGCTTGGCGGTCTCGGCCACCTTCCGCTTGGCGGCCACAAGACGAGAGGAGCAGGTTGGGGACGGTGGCAACTCAAGCAATGGGTTGTCGATGACGTGAAGAAGGCCAGATCGTGGCTTCCGCCCAAAGAAGAGCAAGCAGCCGAAGAGAGGAGCGTGGGCGCCGCCGGCGAAGAAACAGCCTTGGCTTGGGAGACTGACAACGTACAAGAAGCCGCCCGGGTTTGGGTGCAGGTCACGACAGGCTCGCTTCACAATTCCGTTTCCAGGTTGAGCGAAATAGCGGGTGAAGCCAAGAGTAAACTTGGCGAGCGGCATGCCCTGGTCGCATGGTGGTGCGACCCGGCAATTGACCTGAGCCTTGCAAAGCCACCCGCAACTTTTGGCCGCACTTGGCCGGAAAGTGAAGATTTCCGTGTCGAGGAGGTGGCGTTTTTTGCAAAGGGAGCCGTGTGGCGTGCAGCGCGGACCGTCGTGGGTGTGCAGTGGGTATTCTTCGAGGAGGTGACAGATGGAGCGCGTGAAGCCCAACTTGCGATTGTGATGCACACTCCCGCGAGACTGCACGGGAGCACTCGATTCAGTGCCGCCGATACCGGTCGCGGCCAGGTTCTTCTCCGGGAGTGGCACGCCGAAGACGGAATGCTGAGCTTCACGATTGAGGAGGTCCAGAGTTGAGCCCGAAACCCCACCGCATGCGTGTGAAAGTTTGTGACGGCAAACCGCGCGAACCCAACAAGGTCAAGGGGCAGCTTGTTCCCCACGTGGAGGTCATCGACGCCAAGAACAAGATCGAATTTGTTATCTGCGCCATTAAACCCGAACACCTCGACCAGGTCCGCGCCAAGCTGGCGGCTGCCGGACTCGAAGAGGTTGTGGGGGGCGATACGAATGTGCTCATGCCTGCGGCGCGGCCGCAAAGATCCGGTCGGGCAGCCCCTCGGGGAAGCCAGGCGCCGCAGCCCTCGGCATCGTCCGCACCTCCAAACTTGAAAAGGAAGCCATACGGCTTTGTGCCATTGCCCCAAGAGTTTTCAACCGCACCGCCAGTCTGGCATGACGGCACTTGCGCCGGCGGACGCCTCTCCGGAGAGCTGCGCTGCGAGCTGGAAACGCTCACGCCGCTGCTCGTGGGATGGGAGCGCACACAGATCGTACCTGAGGAAAACGAAGACGTGACATGGCCCGTTCCTTTCCGATGGATAAATCGCGAAAACAATGAGGTAGAAGTTCAGCTCTTCGGTAAGACATATCGGAGCTCCGCTAAGAAATCGTTGCTCTGCCCCCTGCGCGCTCCGTGGGGCGATCACCCCGTCATTATCCCTGGTGACTCGCTCAAAGGCCTGCTGCGCCACGAACTCGGCGCGTTGCTGGGAGCCCCAATGGAGCGTGTGGCGGAGCGATCTTATTCGTACCGGCCGAACGCGCGGTATCCTACAGACCCCGGGGCGTACCTGATCCCGCGGCTGGCGCGGGTTCCTGAGGGTGGCGTCCAGGTAAGGCCACTCTATCCCGAACATAGCGACCCGAAGGTGCGTGTGCCAATCCGTTTGGAACTGCTTGCGGAGAACCTGCAATACGATAAGAACCGCCGGATGACCGAAAACTACTATCGTTTTGACGAGCCCGGCGGCGCGCCGTATCGCGGCGGCCAGGGCGCGGGCGTCATGCTCAACTCCAAGCGGAATCTTCACAAGACCCTCGCGGCGAATCAGAGCGCAAAAACGGATACCGCTGAGGTCTCGGAGCCAGTGCAAGAGGGCTATCTTGCAACACTTCGTCATCTCACCAATCTGGAACACGGGCACTTTAGCGAGCGGCACCCCGATGTCCCAAATACCGTGAGAGGGCAGGATGCGCGGACGCGCGTTCTCCAAGCTGCAGCCCAGGTTTTCCAGCCGGGTGACCTGATCTGGGTCGAGTGGGATACGCAAAAGAAGCGCATCGTCTCGCTCGGCTGGCACTACTACTACCGCTGGGCATACGTGGACACTGTCCGTAAAAAGAAATGGTCTTGCGAACGAACTGGATTGTTTCCACTTCCGGAAGAACGACGAACTGAGCCAGACGGCGGTCCTGAGGGCCTCTCGGCTGCGCGCCGCTTGTTCGGCTACACCGGCGACACGGACGGCAGCAAAGGCATTGGCAAGAACGATCAGGAACAGTTGATGGGGCGTATCTCAATCAACGCGGCCCTTGAGGTAGCGCCTCCAGGCGCCAGGGAAGAAGACCGCTTCCTGCCGCCAACGTTCCTCAAGGAGCTCGGCATGCCCAGGCCCAGCGCGGTCGAGTTCTACTTGAAGCAGCCCGACCACCAGACCACGCGGCCATCGGACGAAGCGTACCTTGTCACCTACGGCGATGCCGCCAGATACGGTGAACCTGACGCCGCCAGATACGATGAACCTGGCGAACTTGCCGGCCGTAAGTTCTACCTCGACCGCGCGGATGCTTACAACGGAGAGCCCTGGAAAGACGACTCTGAGGCCAACCGGCTCAATGATCGCAGCACGCTAGCTCTGGAGGCTTCGCGGCAAGGGCGGCGGTTCCGTTTCACGGTGCGCTTTCGTGACCTTGATCCTGCCGAGCTTGCGGCGGTGCTCCTCGCGTTGTGCCCGCACCAGTTTCGTGAGGACGTCAAAGGCGCGCATCGCGATGGCTACTGCTCCAAGCTCGGCTACGCCCGTCCGCTGGGCTGGGGCGCCGTGCGTATCGAAGCCAAGGAGTTGCGCTTGCTAAAGCAGGAGAATGGCCGCCCCACGCTCGAACGGGCAGCGGACATCCGGGCTTGGTTCCAGGAGCACTTTCAGCGGTCACCGATGCTGACCGAGTGGCTTGCGATTCACCGCCACAAGCACCCGGATGCCGCCGATTATCCGCGGAAAGATGGCGAAATTTACAACTTCCACGCGGCTCTTCGTGCCCAGCACACGCTCTTGCGGCGCTACAAGAGTTGAAGGCAACGATGAATAATGCACTGCTTGTGTTTACCGTCGGCCGAACGGACGTCCAGCTCGTCGAAAATGGACGCCGTCGGGAATTTAGCAAGAGGTGCTGCGCGGCGCTTCACCAACAGGTCGAGCAGAGAACGGGCGATTGGCGTGTGGTCGATTCGCCCGCCGATAAGTGCACCGACGATGTGGAGAACTTACCGGACGGCCGCTTCGAGTTCTGCACGCCAAAGCTCGATGCCGTACTTCAGTACTTGGAGGAAAAGGGTGTCCTCCCCGCTGATGCACTCATCCTGGAGACAAGGCGGTACAGTGAGAAGGTTCGCGAGGATCCGCGCGCGGCCGGGCTCGTCCTGGAGCAACGCTTGCGGGAACGGTTCGGCAATCGCGTTGAGGTGACAAGGATTGCATACCTAGAAGGTGCTGAGCGACTCGAGGACGGTGATAGTGAGCGGGATGCCGTAATCCGGCAAGCGGTAGTATCTCGGATCGACTACGCCATCCGCGACGCGATGGCAAAGAGATCAGGTGGTCAAATTGTCGTTGCGACGACGGGTGGGATTCCCAGGATCGCGACACTAGTCGATGAAGTGGTGCGTCTCTACGCCGGACGAGGGAATTCCGTCGAGTTGATCGAAGTTCCAGAAGCTGCGAAGGCCGACCCGGGCAAGCGAGACCGGGCGGTCCCCCGGCGCTCCGTTCCCGAGCCAGTGGAGTCCTACCGCGCACGCCGCCATGCGCTCGATCTGATTGAGGCGGGTAACCTGATCGCTGCTTGGGGCGCCGTCAAGCATCTGGCGGATGACGAGATTGAGCAGAAATGGACGCGGATCGTGGAATGGCTATATCGGTTCGCCGCGTCCCTTCCCATCCCTAACGAGTGCGATATAGCCATGCTGCGCCATCGCCTAATGGCGGTGCGCGCCGTGGTGCGTGTAGAACTCGCGCTGCGGGCCGATGACATTCCTAGAGCCGTGCACGGCACGGTGGCGTTTTTCGAGGCTGCGCTGTGGGATCAGCTTCTTCCTCATGTCGAGCGCCACCCCGATAAGCCCAAACTCTACGCCATCAAGCCGGCACCGTGTGTTGAGCTTGTCCGTTCGGGCAACATGGGTGATAGCCATAATCGCAAGCGGCCGTTCGAGCGAGTGGATGAGATGGGCACGACCTGGTACCGCATCTACGAGGAGAACGTGTGTGCGATCAGGATCGCAAAGTATTACCTCAAGAGCGATCCCCTCCAGAACCTGGGCCAGGCGGTCTCGGAGATACGCAACCTGCGCAACGACGTCGCCCACAATGAGCCTACACCGGAATTGATGGCCGAAGCCAAGCAGAAGATGGCCGAGGTGCAGCTGTGGTCCAGCGATGGCGCGCGTTTCCTCACCCAGCCGCTTATTCAAGAGGTGCTGAACGAATTGGGAGTAACAGCCCCAGAACAGTTGTGTGACAATCTTATTGCTACCGTGCGGTCCCGGCTGGTGCAGCGCCCATAGGAAAACGTCCGCACGCAAAGATTCTCATCGTAAGTCTGCAGTAACCCGACTCGCTGATGGCCCGCCAGCCGGAGACCGTGTGTCTTCCTGCCGGAGTGTTCGCAATCTCCGATATGCTTCCGCGCCCATCCATGCAGTGACCACCTTTTGAAATGCCTGGTCGTTCATGAAGCGGATAAAAATTCCTTCGTTCTCCTCCATCCGCTCTACGAACAACCGTTCCAGCAGATTGCGAAATACCAGTTCGAACTTATCCTCTGGGTTAGCCGCTGCCGCCTGACGAATTCCGTCATCGGAAACCGCCGCTTCCACGATCTGATCGAAAAACAACTGATCGGCCTGGTTGAAATCGGTCCCGAATCGTTCGTTGATCACATCGATCAATTGTGATAAAGGCACGGCCTCTTCCCGCGCCGCGCCGCTGCCGACCTCAGCGGGTCCATCCAGAGGGCGCGCCTTTCCTTCCTGAAGCGAAATCGATCCTTCGCTGATCTTCTGAAGCCGGTAGTACTCGAGCCGCACTTCCTCATCAAATTGGTACGGCGTGCCCCCCTTGCGCCGCGGCAACTTCGCCGCCAAATGGCGAAGGAACACGTACAATCGCTCCAGTTCAGAGTCTTGGTATGGAATCACCTGGCTCAGGAAGCCATAGAGATTCCGGAAGGCAAACAGCTTCCCACGCCACAGCTCTGCCTCATCTTCCGACTTGTCTCGAAGGACCACGAAGCGTGAAACCGCAGGGTCCAGCGCGGCGTTCAAGGCTTGATGATCGTAAATGCTCTGACGCTGCTTCGGCTTAAAGTAAATGGAAGTAAACCGCTCCACTTCCTCCGGCAGGTAAATTCCGGAAACATCCAGCTCCGCTTTGATCTGATAGAGACGGGCCGGGTCGACCTCCTCGCCCATCTCCGCGCCCTCATAGTAGGTCTTGAACGCATCCTGAATTTCTTGGCGCTCGTTGACGAAATCCAGAACGAACGTGTCCTCTTTGAGCGGGTGAATCCGGTTCAAACGCGAGAGGGTCTGAACAGCCTGAATGCCGGCGAGGCGCTTATCGACGTACATGGTGTGCAAGAACGGCTGGTCGAAACCCGTCTGGTACTTTTCCGCCACCAGCAACACCTGATACTCTTGTGTGGCAAATTTCTCCGGCAGCTCCTTTTCGCGAATGCCCCGGTTCATCTGCTCTTCCGTGTAAGTAATGCCGGGAACTTTGTCGTCCGTCACGATGCCGGAGAACGCGACCAGAGTTCGAATTGGATAGCCTTTTTCCAGAATGTAGCGGTCAAAGCTTTGCTTGTAACGCACCGCCGCCAATCGAGAATCGGCGACGACCATGGCTTTAGCGCGGCCTCCGATCTTGTGCCGCGTCACGGCCTGGAAGTGCTCCACCATGACTTCGGTCTTCTGGGCGATATTATGCGGGTGTAACTTCATGAACCGCGCCAGCGCTCGCGCGGCCTTTTTCCGCTCCACATTCGGATCGTCCTCGCACGCCTTCAGGAGCCGAAAATAGGTGGCATAGGTGGTATAGTTTTTCAGGACGTCGAGGATGAAGCCTTCTTCAATTGCCTGGCGCATCGTGTAGCGGTGCACGGGTTGCCCGTTGCGCCCAAACACTGCAAGTGTTTTGTGCTTCGGCGTGGCGGTAAACGCAAAGAAGCTGATGTTCGCCTGCCGGCC
>Ga0209061_1004980_pt1 | contig 12138 bp, 10 predicted proteins | sample Coa_R1_10_FD_187157 | JGI IMG/M metagenome (GOLD analysis project Ga0209061, IMG submission 187157) | Surface soil microbial communities from Centralia Pennsylvania, which are recovering from an underground coalmine fire - Coalmine... | ecosystem: Environmental > Terrestrial > Soil >...
CAGCGACGGTCGTCTGGCTCTGTCTGCTCTTCTTCTTCAACTTCCATCAGACCTTCGCAGAGGCTCAGTCTGGAACCGGTGACAAGGGCGCGGTCGCGTTCTTCGCCCTGATGGGCGGGCTGGGAGTTGTCCTGTTGTGGACACGCTTCCTCGCCGACGAAATCTCATTTTAGGCGCCCCTCATTAGACACCCCACTCGCCAGCCTGCACACTCTGCGGCTGGCGTCTTGTTCTTTCTCAGCTCCTCACATTTCTGCTACTTTTTCGCTCGCTGCCCCTGTTCACAGTGTAGCCTGGGCGCCAACTTCCGCTTCCCACTTTTGTGCGTTCTCTGCCCTTGACTTTCTTACTTCTCCTATGGTATTAAATAAATATATGGAAGTTGCTTCCATTTATGAAGTCTTGGTTTTTCCTGACAAATGTTCAACCAGTACGCACAGGGCGCAGACGCGCCGGGAGCTAGCCCACATGGCATACGAGATCGATCCAAACCACTCAACCGTTGAGTTCGCGGCGAAGCACATGATGATCACCACCGTTCGGGGGCGCTTCAAGAAGTTCAGTGGGACGCTGCATATTGATGAGCAGAACCCCGCCAATTCACAGGTAGATGTGACCATTGACGCCAGCAGCATTGACACTGGCGCCGAGGCCCGGGATAACCACCTGCGCAGCGCCGACTTCTTCGATGTCGCCAAGTACCCCACCATCACCTTCAAGAGCACCCGCGTCGAGGCGCTCGGAGGCGAGAAATACCGTGTCACCGGCGATCTGACCATTCATGGCGTGACCCGCCCCCAGACGCTTGAAGTCGAGCGCGAGGGCAGCATCAAAGATATGCAGGGCAAGCAGCGCCAGTCCTTCAGCGCGACCGGCAAGCTCAGTCGTAAGGATTTCGGCCTCGAGTGGAACGTCGCGCTTGAGAGCGGTGGCTGGCTCGTCGGCGATGAGATCAAGCTTGACATCGAGGCGCAGGTCATCGAGACGGCCAGCGTCGCTGCCTGAGATATCTACCCTTCTGTAACACTCTCAACACTTTCGCGCATCAGCGGCGCCAAACCGCAAGGCGCCTGGGTATCTAGGCGCTAATAAACAAAGTGGCGCATCACAACATCACGCAAACACAACAAACCGCGCTCATACTCCTGTTGGTGTGAGCGCGGTTTATCTCATTCGAAAGAGCAGAGTGATCGCGTCACCGCCAGCGTGAGAGACGGCGCGTGGAGACAGGCGCAGAGCGTATAGTGGTGTGCTCAGGGCAGAACCTCTGATCGGTCGGCTGCGCTACCGCTGCGTCAGGGTTTCCAAAATTCCTGAAGGCGCCGACAAAGTTCCACTGCGATTGGCTTGCCTCGCTTGCGGCGTCCTGCGCATGAAGCTCCGCCAGAATCACGCTGACCTGCATGGGGCGGGTCGTGTTGGGGCTATCCCACAACACCTCGTCAGCGTCTTCGCTGGCTGTACCATCCTGCCGATCAGATGAAACGCCTCCCTGGTTGGAGGAGATGGCAGAGCGATCCACCTGCGCAAGGATGCTCTCGTAGAGCGCCTCGAGCTGGGCTGCGCTTTGCCGCCACGAATGGCGACGCTCCACATACGCCCGCCCATTGTGCGCAAGCAATCCCCACAGTTCTCTATCTCCCAACACGCGCGTGATGAGCGCGAGCAGCCGATCCGCCGAGGTCGCCACCAGCAGATCGCGTCCTGGCGCAGCCAACAGCCCAGCAAGCGCGGGCTGTGTCAACACCGTTGGCAGACCCAGCGCCATTGTCGTCAGGGCGCAGGTATGCGTCTGGCACAGTTCGTCGCCAGTGGGACGCGCATCAGGAGCAAGCGGAACAACGGCCAGCGCCGCCTGCCGCGCGTATGGTCGAATTTCCGTCGTGTCCTCGACAAGGCGAATTCTCCTGCCTGAGAAGTGGCGCGCCTCCACAAGCAGCGCGCGCATGGCAGGCGAGATGGCGTTCCCTGGCCTGGCGAGCAGCGTGATAGATAGTTCCGGGCGCAGACGCCACAGGCGCGGCGCGATCTCGCGTAGGAACCAGACGATCCCTTTCACCCAGAGGTCTGCGCCGAAATCTCCGGCGATGAGGACGCCCACACTTCCTTGGCGTCGTCTGGCCTGAGCGCCTGCCTGCGCCATGCGATGCGAGCTAAGGGCGGAGATTGGCTCATCGCCAATGTCAAGTACGTCAACGCCATTTGGGATGATACAGACGTGCGGATCATGCTGGCGCTTCTCCACCGGATGTCTCACCAGCGAAAAAGACGCGACGCCCATATGAGAGCGCATGACGCTCCGTATGGCCGAGGGCGACGCGGGCGGTTGGGCGTCAAGTTGATAAGCTGGCGTTGCTGGCGAAACTGGCGGCAAGGCGGTGAGGTGGCTGCGGCTGGCGCGATGGCGCGCGGCCAGCAACGCAACGGCTGCTGACTTATCGGCGACAATCACGCTGGCGCACGCGCGCATCACCTCAATCTCATAGGGATCGCCGATGGCGCGCAATGATTGCGCTGTCAATCGCTGGATGATAGTGGCGCTTTCCGCGATGTCCCAGACGACGGGAACCGCCAGGTCGCGCGCAAGCGGAGCAAGTCGTTCACCCTCAATGTGCACGATCGCAACATCGCCGCGCGCGATGATACGCTCAAGCGTCGCCCGAAGGTGTGGCGCTGTGTCGTACGCCGCCCCGTCAGCGCTGGACGGCGTATCGTCTGGCAGGGCAAACGTCTCGACGCCAAACCGCCGGAACTGAATGGTCGCGGCGATCTCGGCGGTGGTGCGGCACAGCGCCAGCACGGTGAGGGGGTAGCGTCCGCTCTGGGCGAGGGCGGTAAGCAAGCCCCATGTGCGCGCGTGCTGTCGCGCCAGGGGATGCGGCGTCACGAAGACAATACGCTTCATGGTATGAGAAGCATATGGAGTAGGGGGCGCGCTCTGTATGTTGGATGTGCGTGTGCGTGTGGTCATGGTGGGTCTCCTTTCGCCTGGACAAGAATGAGAACAAGGTAGCGTGAGCGCGTCGTGTATCTGGCAATGCGCAGGTAGGGAAGGCGCTGCGTTCATATCGTTAAGACCATCATACGATATGATAGAGACAAAAATAGCCATATGGTAATACATATCGTGATTATTTGCTCTGGATACCGATATTGTTATTGAACAGATCGGGCAGGCAAAGGCGGAACGCTTTCACCTCATATGGTCTCGAAAACATCCAAAGATACCCAGGCGCTGGCATAGACCCTGCGATAGGGGCAAGCCACACTCACAGTTCTACAAGATGGCGACCAATGGATAGCGTAGAAACACAGGAAAACGGAGCAGCGCAATGTCACTCGAACAGCGCCCACTATCGGAAAACTCTACCGGCGTCACGTCTCCCCAAAGCCAACCGCTGATTCCTCAGGGGGAAACGCAGAGGCCAACGCGCCCGGCGATCTTTGTGATGCGCGACCGATTGATCTGTGAGGAACAGTCAGAGGCGGCCTTGACCGGCGAGTCGCCACACCTTGCCACAGGCGCAGTGGAGGCGCTACGCATTCTGGCGCGGCTCGATATGCCCGTTGTGCTATTGATAGATCAGGCGTGCATTTCGCGGAGCGCGACTGCCAGGGAGGCGTTGGCAGAGCGGTCTCTCTGGCTGATGGAGGAGATCAGGACGCACGGTGGGCGGTGCGACGCTCTCTTCGTCTGTCCACACGCGCAGCATGAGGCGTGCGCATGTCACATGCCACAAACTGGTTTATTCAAGCATGCGGCGCAGACGCTCGACCTCGATCTCACCCGCTCGGCGCTGATCTGCGACACCTGGGAGCAGGCATGCGCTGCGGTGAGTGTACGCTGCCAGCCGCTCTTGACGCTCACTGAGCGTGGACGCGCCGAGGTGATGTATCCGATGTGGGCGGGAGTGCGTGAGCGTGTCTGGTACGCCGCAGATGCGGTGGGCGCCGCACAAAGTATCGAGGCGACTGTGCAGGGTCAACGCCTCTGGCGCGAACTGCATAGCGCGCAGGCCAGCGCCAATCGTTCGCATAATACGGCGAATAGCCCTATCCGTATAAACTTCTCATAAACTTCTACATGGCCCATTATGGCGCGGCCTTTTGGATCATTCACGGTTTAGGGTCAAGGTAGATCTTCAAAGCGTGCAAAATCAACTATGGTAGGACAGGAGTAGGAGCACATCCTATCGAATCATAGTAGCCCTCCTCTCGCATTTGTTACTTTCGTCTCCAAAAACATATCATAGTATATAGAAAAGTATTTCGGTCTACCTTATCCTTATGCCGCTCAGGAGATATGCCATGCCCGTCACTCGATCTGCCACACGCGCACGCCATTCGGGGCGATCCAAACAACTCGCGTCGTCTGCTCGCCAACCGCATACACACGCCATTCTTGCCGCGCAAGTTGTTCGTCCTGACACGCACTCAGGCATATCTGAGCCGCCAGCCGAACTGCCGCCGGTCATTCTCAGCGCGCGCCCATTGCTGGGAGCCTACCCCACGCTGGCGGAGCGTCTTCGCGAGGCGCGCTGTGAACTTGTGCTGGCGGCGACCTGGGAACGCCTTATGGTGAGCTGCGAGAAAACGTTGGCCGATGTCATCCTTGTGGATTACGACGCCGTGGAGCGCGCCTATCATGCGGGAACCGGGCGACAGCGTATATCCGGCCACCGGCTGGTATCGTTGCTGGCGCGCGGCCTGGCGGCGCAGACGGATAAGCGACCACGCGCGCTTGTCGTGCTCTCGCAGATGGATTATGCCGAACTCGAAGACCTGGTTCACCTGGGAATACACGCGCTTGAACGGCCCGATCAGCCGGAGCGGTTGGTGGGGCGCATCCTGGCGGCCTATCGGCGCGCCACGCTGAACCATTTGAGCCGCGACGGTCAGGCGCGCCAACAAGCCGTCAAGCCAGCCGCTTTGGTGACAGACGCCGCCTGGGCCGTGATCTCTACGGCGCTGGCGATGGCTGGCGTCACAGCGCGCCGGGCGCGTGTGAGTGACCGCGCGGTGTTCGATGGGTTGTGTTCGCTGTTGCAGAAGAGCGCGCCCTGGCGAATGTATCCCGCTGGCTGTGGAAGCGTGAGCCTGGCGCGACGTAGGCTGGCGGCGTGGCGGGCGGCAGGCGTCTTCACACGGTTGGGGTGGGCCGCGCAATCGGGCGCGCACGACATCGAACCCATTATGGCGCTGCCATGGGAACGTCTGGTGACGCCTGCGCCCGCGCCAGAGGTCGCCGTCGCCCGCGCCATACCGGCAGTGTCATATACCGATTGGGCGCTGGCTGCCCCCAGAGCATAACAAGAGAGTGAAAGGGAGGCAGCAATGAGTGGAACGCAACGGATATTTCTCACGCGATGGGGACGACGCAACCCGCCAAAGCAAACGCGAGAGCAAGCACACACACAGATGAGGCAAAGCGTCTCCGCCAACCGAAGCTCACAGGCGTGGCAAGTGAGCGCGGACGGCGTGACGCTGGCCGGGTTGGCGCTATCCGTGGCGCTGGCGCCCACACTGACTATCATTGGGCATATGCGGGGTCTTCCTCTGCTACTGGCTGTGATTCCACTGCTCTGCGCCCTGGCGTTGACCTCACTGCTCCTGTGCGCCGAGGCGCGGCGGCTGGTGCGGCTCGATCTCTTTGCGGCGGCGGTTGGCGCCTATGCGCTTGTCTCAGCGGGCGCCACAGTCGCCACAGTCGCCATGACGCTGCGAAGCGCAGACGTCTGGCAAGATGCCGCGCAACTTGGCGTGCGGCTTGGGCTGGCGCTGGCGCCTGTCGTGTCCTATTTTGGCGCCCTCTCGCTCTGCGCCTCGCCAGAGAAGCTGGGATGGGCGCTACGCTGGCTGACCTGGGCGCTGCTCGGCGCGGCGGTTCCACTGGCGGGGGGGGTGTTGCTGCCCCTGCTATCAGATAGCGGCTCCTACGCGCCAGGCAGCGTCGGCCTGCCCGATCTGGCGACGCTGGCCAACCTCCTTGGGATAACCATCGTGGTTGCCAGCGTCGGCGACGCGCCGAACGCGGCGCTCCGCTGGTGGCTTGGCGCCGAACAGACCCGCTCAATATGGCGGCGCGCGTGGTTCTGGGGCGGACGCATCATGCTAGCGGGCGCCGCCGTTGCTGGCGGGCTGGCCTTGCTCTGTGGGCTGATCGGCGCGTGGTCGCGAACGGCGCTGCTGGCGACGGCGCTGGCGCTATTAGGGGTGAGCCTGGCGCGGCGGCGCTACGGGCGCTTCAGCCTGTTTGCGGGGGCGACGGCGCTGGCGCTGTGCGTCATTCCGCGCGGCGCCAGCGGCTGGCCTGGCGAACCGTTTGTGGTCTTGCGCGCCAGCATATCCCCCGCACAGACGCCCGTCTATCTGGCCTCGCTCGCGCTGATCGGTCTGGCGATGGCGCGCTGCTGGCTGACCTACCGGCGGCTGCGGCCCACCGGCGAGGCGGCTGGCGTGACGCTGGCCGCGCTGGGATGCGCGATCTATCTGTTCATCGCAGGCTTGACCTCAACTCCACTGGCCGAACCAGCCGCTACCCTGGCCTGTTGGCCGCTATTTGGCGTGGCCGCTGGGGTGACAAACGCGCTTGAACGGCAGCGTAGCCAGAGCGATTCAGAGGCACATGGCCTGAGCGCGGCGTTTCGTGATTTTCCGTTGCGAGTGGCTTTTGTGGTAGAAAGGGCCGCCGCTCATGATGAAACGCTCGCCGCCCTGGATGAATCCATGCGGGTATTTCATCCCAGGCGCGTGATCGCCATACCGCTAGCCTATCGCTCTGTAGTGAGGCAGGCGTCTGGTCGCAGGGGATTCTTTGCCCAAGTGGCGCGCATCAAAGATCACAGCGCGGCATGGCTATCGCTGCTTCGCGCGACGCTGGCTGCGCGACCCGATCTGCTGGTGGCAAGCAACCCTACCACCTATCTGCCAACGCTTTTTGTAGGGCATGCGCTTGGCGTTCCGGCGCAGTGGCATGCGCGTGAGGTCGCCAGCCCACGCCTGCAACTTGCGCTCGACGCCTTTGCTCCGCTGACGGCTGGGATCGTCGCCAACTCACAGTATGTGGCGCGCAGCTTCCAGATCGAGGCGCTGGGGCGGCGGCTGCGCGTCGTGCGGCCAGGGGTGGCGGCGCCGCCGACGCTCATGCCTGAGCAGCGGGCAAAGGTACGCGCATCGCTTGGCGCAGACGAGAGTGATACGCTGGCGATTGTTCCAGTCCCCATTGGCGCGGAGAGCGGACACTTCGATCTCTTGCAGGCCCTTTTGCTGGCGCGCGATCATTTCCCTCATCTACGGGTGGCGCTTGCCAGCGAGCGCGCCGCAGGCAAGCCAAAACACGACGCCACACTGGCGCGGCTGCGGGTAGCCATCACGCTCAATGGGCTGGATGATGTCGTGCGGCTGGAGCCGCCATGCGCGAATCTGGCAGAGGTGGTGGGAAGTAGCGATCTGGCAATCTTCCCCCAGTGGTCGGCGCCACTGAGCCGTGGGGTAGGGATGGCGCTGGCGCATGGGCTGCCCATCGTCGCCACACGCGGCGGCGCGCTGGTCGAGCAATTGGCCGACGCCTGGGGTTGCGTCTTCGCCGCGCCGCGCGATCCCGCAGGGTTGGCGCAGGCGATGACCGATGCCCTGAAGCAGTTGAGCGCGTTGAGCAGGGACGCGCAACACAACAAAGCCACCAGCCATGACTGGCGACGCGCCGAGATCGAGGCGGCGCGGCTGCAAATGCTCTACCGCGCGATTTGCCTTCCCAATGGGCCTGTCTCCGCTCCTCATGGCAAACAGGTAGGGGCTATCCCAGGAGGCGAATCGGACGGCGAACGTATGCCCATCCTTGCAGCGCGGTCGCGGGCCTGGGCGAATACGCTCTGGGTGGTTGCCAGCGAACCATACCGGCGCCCTGTAGGGCCAGAGTATGCGTCGGCGTACACGTCTCTAAGCGAGACACTACCTCGCGACACTGGCGACACTGGCGACGGCCTCGGCGATCAGCCGGTTGGCATCGTGCAGTATCGGCGCACCGTGGCCGGGGAGGCTCATCTCGACATCCAGCGCGCATAGCGATGCCAGGCTGCGCATCGCCTGGGGCGTATCGTGATTGAACATCTTGGGCGAAGGCGTTACCTTTCCATCGGCATGTCGGTAGGCGTCACCGGCGAAGAGCAACCTGCGCGCGGGCAGATAGTACGAGACATGCCCAACGGTATGCCCTGGCGTCGCGACTACCTGCAAACCACCCTCGCTGGCAAAGACAGGCAGCGTCTCGCCACCGGCTACCTGATGATTCACCGTGGTAGGGCGCAACTGCAAGGCGATCATCACGGCGAAGGCCAGGCCTAGTGGCCCACGTGGCCTTTCGCGCTTCGCCTTACCCTCGATGGCCGGAGTATCGCCGACCGGCGCATAGATCTCAGCGCCTGTCGCCTTGACGAGCGCAGGCGCGCCGCCCACATGGTCAATGTGCTGATGGGTGAGCACGATGCGGCGCACGTCGCCCGACGCGTGACCCAACGATTGGAGCAACGCAAGGATGCGCGTGTGGGCGCCAGGGAGGCCGCTATCGAGGACGGTCACGCCATCCGGTTCGAGGATCAAGTACACATTACACGTCACGCCATCCACCAGGTGAATATCGGGTGTCAACTCCATAGCATACTACCCTCTTCAGAAGCGTCTGGAAATACAAGCAGGGCGCTGAGCGCCCTGTAGATGATAGCGAATACGAAGCAAAGCAGCGTCATTTGCTTTCGACTGAAGCATTCTTCTCATGCTGCGCAAGCCGCTCCATCGCCTCATGGCTCAATCTGGCCATATCACCGATGTGGCTGAGCCGCCACGCAAGCATCGCGAAGGCGCCCAGCAAACCAGAGATCAGGCTGATGGCGATCACAAACGCCAGCGTCAGGCCAGTTGGCAGGCTTTTCGAAACCAACGTGGCGATCCCACCAGAAACAACAATCGCGATAATGGCCAGGGTAAGAAATCCTCGTATCATAGACCCAATTAAATGGCCTATCCAACGACCGATTGCTCTCACGCTCATCGCTCCCTTCACCCAAGCCCGAATATGGCAGGGCTTCCAACGCAAAAACGACTTTCATTTTCAGCATATCACGCCATGATGAGATTTTCTTTAGCCTTTGGCGCGAAACCTCAGAAGTGATGAGCGCACGAATATCCTCAGGCGAGTACGCTGGCCAGGAAGTCCAGTACGATGCGGTTGAACTCGGCTGGGCGCTCCATATTGGGGACGTGCGCCAGCCCAGGCATGATCACCTCGCGCGCGCCGGGAACCTGCAGAGCGATCAGCGCGCACGACTCGATCACATCGGGCTGATCGCCATCGCCGACGATCACCAGCGTAGGGACGTGAATCTCGCCGAGGCGGCCAATCGCGGGAGGATCGAGCGGCGTATACTGCGCCTGCTCAAACTCCGCTCCGCGCGCCAGCGCCCGCCCGTTCATCTCGGCCACACGCCGCCGCACGGTGGGATCAACCTGGTCAGGTGTGCGTTTTGGGCCATCCGCCCACATCTGCACTTCAAGCTCATTGGCAGCGTCAAGCCCTTCCTGCTCAAACGCCTGATCAATGCGCTCGCCTGCCGCGACCATCTCCGGCGAGGGTGGCTTGCCGGAAATACCAGCCGCCATTGGGATCAGCGCCGCAACCATCTCTGGGTGCGTCAGCGTGAAGTCAATCGCGATACTGCCGCCCATCGAGCCGCCCAGAACAGCAGTGCGTTCGACGCCAAGCGTTTGCAGCAGCTTATACAGATCGTCCGACATCGAGAACGGCCCCGACGGCAAACTCGATTTGCCATAGCCGCGCAGGTCATAGCGAATGACGCGGTAGCGTTCGGCGAAGGCGGGAACTTGGTCATCCCACATGGTATGGTCAGCGATGCCCTCGTGAATCAGCGTGAGGGCCGGGCCGTCGCCGCTGATCTCGTAATAAAGCTGCGCGCCGTTGACCTCGGCGTATCCCGTTTGGGGTGTTGGATTGCTCATATCCGATATATCCCTTTCGTTGCCTATGACAGCTTCGGCGGGCCAGCCTGGATGCGGGTGTGTACGTCCTCGATGGTGTCGCCCGGCAGGAAGCCCTCCTGCCACCAGGTAGCGCCCGCTGCGGCGTAGTCCTGCATGAGGGCAGTAACCTCGGCTGGCTCCATTGCGCCCGTGCCACCGGCCACCACGACATCAAACGGATCGGCGTTCGTGCGCAGCGTGTGGATATAGGCGAGAATCTCGCGCACAGCGTCGGATGTAACGGGCTGGTCGCCGCGCAGCAGGGGGACGACGCCATCCCAGCGGGCGGCGCGCTGGAACGGGCGCTTGTTCGGCCAGTAGCCCGCCACCCAGATGGGGATGCGCGGCCGCTGAGCGGGCGTGGGCAAGAAGCGCGCGTTTGAGATGGTGTAGTGCGCGCCCTGGTAGCTAAACGGCTCGCCGCTCCACAGGCCCATCAGCACGTCCAGCCCTTCGTCGAGCATCTCGCCATGCAGCTTATCATCGGGCGATTCGCCATACGCGCTGAACTCGCGGCCAAAGTCGGAGCCAATCCCCACGCCGAGGATAAACCGCCCATTGGAGAGCTGATCGAGCGAGACGGCCTCGCGCGCGAGCTTCCACGGGCGACGGCGTGGCAGCGGCGTCACCACAGTTGCCAGCTTGATGCGTTGGGTGATCATCGCCATCGCGGCCAGCGACACCCACGGATCGGCGATGGGCGCCTCCCAATCGGAGCCAATGTGATCCCACAGGAAGAAACCGTCCCAGCCCTCCTCTTCGGCCTCGTGGGCAAGCTGCGCCAGCGCGCGGATGTCGCTATACGCGCCGAAGTTGGGAACGTTGATCGCAAAGCGCATAAGTGATTGTCCTTCTAACGTAGAGCGGGGCCTAGTCGCTCACAGTTCGATCCCTCACGAGGTGTATAGCGCAGTATATCACCGTTCACTGCATCTGCATTTTCGTCTGTAACACCCCCACGTATCCCCCTGTGATGGCGCGCGCTCATAATCTCCCAACACGCTCACACAAACGCACAACGCAACATCGCAAAGGAGTTTTTCACATGGGATTCGCCGGGATTCGTTCGTTCAAGTTTGCCGGGATGGCGCTTGGCCTGGGGCTGGCGCTCGCCCTCGCATTGGCGGCCTGTGGCGGCGCCGGGTCGTCCGGGTCATCACCTTACGGCGGGAGCAGTTCGACCACCGGATCGAGCGGCCCCACATCTACACCCTATAACAGCAACTACGGCCACGGCGGCTACGGCACACCCGCCCCCACGGGCACAACGTCTTCAGGCCCGGCTGCCGGCGTCACCTGCGCCTCGGCCAGCGCCATCGTCTGCACCAAAAAGGTGATGGTGAACGGCGCGCAGACAACCGTGCTGTCCACACCTGCGGGCAAGACGATCTACTACTTCAAGCCGGATAGCGCGACGACCTCGCAATGCACTGGCGGGTGCGCCTCGGCCTGGCCACCGGTCACAGCGAGCGCGACGCCCGGCTCAGATGGCTTGCCCGGCACGCTCACGGTCGTCTCGGACGGCAACTCCAACCAGGTAGAATACCAGGGGCATCCGCTCTACACCTACACTGGCGACCAGAGCGTGAGCGACGCCACTGGCGAGGGGATTGACAACGGCAACTGGCAGGTAGCCACCCCCTCGTTGACGGCGCAAAGCGGCTCCTCAGGCGGCAATGGCGGCGGCGGCTGGTGATCTTGCCGTGCCGTTTGGCCAATCAAGCTAACCAAGCTAATAGTGTCCCCACCCTGATAAACAGGTGGGGACACCGCTTTATGTGTACTACGAAGCTGAGTCCCGTACAGGATCCGCGTTGGCTCGCCAAGTAACCCATGAGCGGAACCCCCAACCGAGGCAAGAGCGCCACCATCCGGGAATAACTCACCACGTGGGGAATCTCCTCACGTAAGGGCGCCTGCACCTACTCGGTGTAGTCCGCCTTAACCATCCGATCCTGCGACGCCTGCGACGCCTGCGACCAATGACACCAGATCACCAGCCGCAGCAACACACTCATGGAGAGCTGCTGCGTTGCTGCGGCGTTGCTGCTGCTGAGGAGATGGCGTTCCCAGTGCGGAGCGACCTGTTGCCAAAAGTCATCTACC
>Ga0209061_1004981_pt1 | contig 12137 bp, 8 predicted proteins | sample Coa_R1_10_FD_187157 | JGI IMG/M metagenome (GOLD analysis project Ga0209061, IMG submission 187157) | Surface soil microbial communities from Centralia Pennsylvania, which are recovering from an underground coalmine fire - Coalmine... | ecosystem: Environmental > Terrestrial > Soil > Unclassified...
TCACCAGCGAGACCGTGCCCGCCGCCCGCGCCACCACGGCCGGCCGCGTCGCCTGACCCCGGTTCAGGCCAGCGCGGTGACCGCGGCGATCACGGCGACGAGGGCGATGAGCATGTACAGCAGGTAGGCGTCCAGGCGGCCGGACTGTAGCCGTTTCGCCGCCGCGGCCACGGCGGCGAACAGCCGCGTGGCGGGCCGGTACAGCCAGCTTTCCACGACCTCGACCACGTCGGAGGTGTACCGCAGGTGCGGCGCGCGGCCCGCGCCGCCTGCCCTCGCGCCGCCGCAGTCCGGGGCGAGTTCTTCCACTCCGGTGCGGGTGTGCAGCACGCTGGCCAGCACCCGCCGGGCCGGGTTCGCGTACCCGAACGCGGTGTAGGCATCGGCTCCCTCCACCCCGATCGTCGCCGAGCGCCACGCCGGGACCCGCCGCACCCGCACCATCCGCCGCCCGGACGCGCCCAGCGTGAGCACGATCACCAGGGCCGTCATCACCGGGATCTCGATCCACAGCCAGGACGGGGACAGGATCGAGAAGCCGGCGAACACCGGTTGCAGCACCCACGGGGATCTCAGCGCGCCCATGGTGAGCCCGCCCGGCACGGCCGGCGACAGCCCGGCGGCGATCACCCGGATCTCCAGCGGCGTCAGCGCCGCGATCGCCAGCGGGCACGCCGAAAGCGCCAGCACCGCCGCCCGGCCGGCCCGGCCGTAGTCCCCCGGACGTGAGCCGCGGGAACCGGGGGGGCCGAGGACGACCATGCCGACGAGCCGGACGAACGTCACCCCGGCGAACCCGGCCGTCAGCGCCACCGCGGCCCCGGCCACCGCCAGCGTCAGCCGCCCGCCGAGCGCGCTGACCCGGAACTGCTGCATCAGCGCCTCCAGCAGGAACCACTCCGACACGAACCCCGCCGTCGGCGGCAGCCCGGCCAGCGTCAGCGACCCCACCGCGAGGCCGATGCCGCTGCACGGGGTCTGGCGTCCCATCCCGCGCAGCCGTTCGAGGTCGTCGCTGCCGGCCGCCGCCTCTAGCCCCGCGGCGGAGCTGAACAGCAGGGTCTTCGCCGCGGTGTGCGCGACCATCTGCAGCGTGGCGGCCAGCAGCCCCACCGCGGTCAGCCGCTCGTCTCCCGTCGCGGCGCCGGTCAGCGCGACGCCGAACCCGGTGACGATCAGCCCGCTGTTCTCCACGCTGGAGTAGGCGATCACCCGCGACAGCCGGCCCTGCACCGCGGCGTGCGCGATGCCCAGCAGCGCGGTGAACGCGCCGAGCACCAGCAAGGTCCCGGCCAGCCAGCCGGGCGGGCGGCCGAGCAGCGCCAGCGTCCGCCACATGCCGTAGAACGCCACGTTGACGCACACCCCGGCCATGATCGCCCGCGCCGGGCCGGGCGCGGCCGCGTACCCGCGGGGCATCCAGACCTGGAACGGCACCAGCCCCGCCTTGACCGCGAACCCGGCCAGCAGCAGCACCAGCGCCGTGGTCCGCGCCGCCCCCGCCGGGACGTGCGCGAACGAGGCCAGCGCGATCGAATGCGACGTCGCCGCCGCCAGCAGCAGCCCGGCCAGCAGCGCGGCGCCGCTCAGCTTCCCGAACGTCACGGTCACGCGCGCCGCCCCGGCCCGGTCACGGTCTGCCCGGCTGGCCCCGGCGAGCAGCCAGAACGCGGCGGTCAGCGCCTCCCAGCCGAACAGCGCGGTGAAGGCGTCCCGTGCCGTCACGATCACGGCGGCCGCGCCCAGCGCCAGGGCGCATCCCCCGGCCAGCATCCGGGTAGCCGCAGTGTTCTGCCTGGCCGCCCAGCTGGCGAACGCGGCCGACACCGGGACCGCCGCGCCGAACGCCATGACCAGGAACAGGCCGGACATCCGGTCGGCGGACAGCCCCAGCGCCCGCTGGCCCGGGAGCGGGTCCCCGAGCCACCCGGCGACGTCGAGCCGGACGGTGCGGCCGGCCAGGGCGAACCCGCCCGCGGCCGCCAGGCACGCCGATCCGGCCGCGCCCGCCAGGTACGGCGCGCCCCGCGCCCGCCCGGGTTCCGCCGCCAGCAGGCCGGCAGCCGCCGCGATCGCCAGCAGGATCAGCCCGGCCGCGAACAGCGCGCTCACCGCTGTGCTCCCGGCCGGCCGCCCGCAAGCCTGCCCGTCGCGATCAGCAGCGCATTCAATATCCCGAACGGGCTGGGCGGGCTCCCCGGCACCCACACGTCAACCGGCACGGCGGCCGCGACACCGGCCAGGCGGTCTGCCAGGAGCCCGCCGCTGACCGCGTCGGTGCCGGCGGCGATGACGACCTTGGGGTCCGGCATTCCCTCATACGTGGTGCGCAGCGGGCCGGCCATGCCGGCGGTTCCGGCACCGGTGACCAGCAGCACGTCGGCGTGGCGCGGGCTGGCGGTGAGGAAGATCCCGAGCCGGCAGATGTCGTAGACCGGGCCGAGCAATGCCTGGATCTCCCACTCCTCGCTGCCGTCGGACCCCGCGTCCACGTGCCGGACGTGGACGCTGCGGCGCAGCGCGGCGGTGCGTTCGGCGAGCGCGGCACGAGCCGCCGCGACGGCCTGGTCCGTCTCCGGGACCCCGGGGACGACGAGCGCCTGCCGGGCGAGCGCCGCCGCGCCCGGCCCGGTGGCGCCGGCCGACCAGGCGAACGCGTCCGGCCGCGCCGCGACGCACCGCCCGCACAGGATGCACTTTCCCTGATCGACGCGCACCCGGCCGTCCGCGGCTTCGATCGCCCCGGTCGGGCACAGCGCGGCGGCGCCGGGGCCGGCGGCGGCGCCGGGACGCACGGTCACCGGGCCGCGCCAGGAGTCCGCGTACTCGTCCGGGCGGCGCGGCCAGCGGGTGGTCACCACGCCGTCGCGCAGCCCGCGCAGCGCCCAGACGCTCACCGTTCCGCCTCCCCGGGAATCACAGGGCCGCCCCCGCGGCCGACAGGCCGAAGCTGGCCTCGATGAACGGGAAGTCGGTGAGGATGTCCCCGGCGAACACCTCATGCATCAGCACCAGGTTGTGGAACGACGCCGACCGCGGCCGGCAGGCCGCGATGCGCCCCCCGGAGACGGTCACGTCGTACAGCACCTCGCCTTGCGGGGCCTCGGCCCAGCCGACGGCCCGGCCGTCACCTGGCTCGCAGGGGACCCGGAGAGCCGGCCCGGTCCGTTCGGGAAGCTCATCCAGGGCCCGGCGCACCAGGCGGAAAGCCCCGGCAGCCTCCTCCCACCGGACGCGGAGCCGGGCGAGCGCGTCTCCCCCCGGGGAGCCCAGGGGGGTACGGGGGGCCGCGCAGTCCCCCCGCCGGGGGGTCACCGGGGGGGTCATCCCCCCGGGGGTGAGCAGAGCATAGGCGTCGTAGGGGCGGGCGCGGCGGGCGTCGTCACAGTACCCCGATGCCTTGCCGACCGGGCCGAGTGCGCCGTGCTCGCGGGCCCGGTCCGGGGCGAGCGGCCCGGTGCCGCGCAGCCGGTCCAGGAACGAGGAGGTGCCCAGCAGCATCCGGGCGTCCGCGGTGACCTGCTTCTCCAGGACCGCCACCTCCGCCAGGATGTCCTCCGGGCGTTTGCGCGGTCCCGCCGGCCCGGGGGCATGCCCCCCCGGAGCCCCCCACAAGGCCGATACGCCGCCGGGGACCACGACGCCGCGGCCGAAGCGGCTGCCGCACAGCCCGCCGACCAGGCGCAGCACCCGCTCCTTGTGCAGGGCGAAGCGGGCGGCGGCGGCCGCCAGGCCCGCCGCGTCGGCCAGCCGCATCGCGACGTCGAGATGGTTTGCTATCCGCTCCAGCTCGGCGTGGATCACCCGGATCAGGGCGGCCTCGCGGGGGATCTCGCAGCCGGCGATCTTCTCGACCGCGTGGCAGAAGGCCAGGGCGTGGGCGACCGACGCGATGCCCTCGGCCCGCTCGGCGAGCAGCACGCCGTCGGCGACGGTCAGGCCGGCGAACCGGGCGGCGATGCCGCGGTGCTTGTAGAAGATCCGCATGTTCAGGTGCGGGATCGCCTCGCCCGGGGTCTCGATCAGGTACTCCATCGACTCCAGGACGCCGGAGCGGACCGGGCCGTGCGGGATCGTGAACAGCCCGTACCCGGCCACATGCCGGGGCAGCGCGTGATCCTCCGGGCCGCCCGGCCTGACCAGCGGGGCCAGCCGGGGATGGCCCTCGGGGACGAGCCCGGTCTGGTCGTGGATCACCCGCTCGTACCAGAACGCCGCGCCGACCCTCGGGGTGAGCGCGGGATAGCTCCCGGCGCCGGGCGGCAGCCTGGCCTCCAGGGTGTCGATCCCGCCGGGCACGGCCACGTGGGCGGTCAGGGTGACGGTGCCGCCGCCGCGGTTCGCGGACAGGCCCGCGAACCGCCCGCCGCGGGTGATCCGCGCGGCGATCGCGTCCCACAGGGCGGCGGCGGTCGGCTCGGCGCCGGTGATCGTCATGGCGCCCCCAGCTGTGCCGCGCCCCGGGTGATCAGGTCCGTCAGCTCGCCGGGCGGGTGCACGCCCAGCAGGACCAGGACCGCCAGGCCGGCCAGCACCGGGACCACCATCCAGGCGCTGGGCTCGCCGCGCGCCAGCGGCTGGTGTGCCCGCGCGCGGGCCCGCACCGCGACAGCGGCGCTGCCTGCCTCGGCTCGCCCGGCCGGCGCCTGCTGCCGCGCGGCCGCGGTTCCGGTGCCCGGCGGGGGCGTCAGGAGCATCCCGGTCGCCGGCGCGGCCAGCCCGGAGAACGCGAGCGTGACCAGGACCACCAGGACCGCGGCGGCCGCGTAGCTGCCGCCGCGGAGGCCGCCGGAGACGATCTGGAACTCGCTGCGGAAGATCCCCGACGGCGGGACGGCGGACAGGGCGAAGATCGCGAGCAGGAACAAGGGGCCGCTCCACGGCAGCAGCGCCAGGCCGCCGCGTACCGCGGCCATCCGCTTGGTGCCGTATTTCACCGTGAACACCCCGGCGCCCATGAACGCGCTGCCCTTGGCGGCCGCGTGCGCCATCACGTGCAGCAGCACCCCGGCCAGCGCGGCCGGGGCGCCGAAGCTCACGCCGATCGCCAGGATGCCCATGTGCTCGATGCTGGAGTAGGCCAGCAGCCGCTTGACGTCCCGCTGGCCGAACACGCACAGCGACGCCAGCAGCAGCGACGCGACCCCGGACGCCAGCAGCGCATCCCGCGGGAAACCGCTGCCCAGGCTGGCGGCGGCGACCTGGTAGAACCGCAGGATCGCATAGAAGCTGACCGCCAGCAGCGACCCGGACAGCAGCGCCGACACCGGGGCCGGCGCCTCCGAGTGCGCGTCCGGCAGCCAGGTGTGCACGGGGAACAGGCCGGCCTTCGTGCCGTAGCCGAGCACCGCCAGCAGGAACGCCAGCCGGACCGGGGTCCCCGGCAGCCGCGGCCCCGCCTGGATCAGCGGCTGGACCGCCAGGCTGTAGTGCTCGCCGAGCACCTGGGCGCCGGCGTAGTAGGCGAAGACGGTGGCCAGCAGCGCCAGGCCCAGGCCGGCCGAGGCGATCAGCACGTACTTCCAGGCGGCCTCGGCGGCCCCGTCGGTGTCCTCGATCGCGACCAGGAGCGCGGAGATGACCGTGGTCACCTCGACCGCGATCCACAGCAGCGCCAGGCTGCCCATCAGCGGCGCGGTCAGCATCGCCCAGGCGAACGCGTTGAACCCGGCATGGAAGCGCCTTGCGTAGCGCGCGTCGTGGCGGCGCAGGTATCCGGCCGAGTAGACCGCCACGGCCGCGTACAGGAACCCGGTCGCGAGCAGGAAGACCACGCTCACCGCGTCGGCTGTCACGTAGCCGGACAGGTAACTGAGGTTCCCGCGCGCGGCTTCCGGGACCAGCGCCAGGACCAGCGCGAACGATGCGGTCCCCGACACCACCGTGACCGCGGCGGCGGCACGGCCGGGGACGGCGAGGCAGGCGAGCCCCGCGGCCAGCGGAACGGCCAGGATGGCGAGCACCACGGCGATCATCGCCCTCACCCCCGCAGCCTGGTCAGGTCCGCGGTGGACAGCGACTCGGCCCGCGCGTGGTGGGCGCGGATCAGCATCCCGAACACGACCACCGCCACCAGCAGGTCGAACAGGAACGCGGTCTCGAAAATCAGCGGCAGCCCGGCCGCGACCACCAGGGCGGCGAGGGAAATCGCGTTCTCCAGCGTGAAGAACCCGACCGCCTGCGAGGCCACGTCCCGGCGCACGATCATCAGGCCGAACGCGACGAACACCATCGCCCCCGCGATCGCCAGCGCCAGCGCGGGAGCCGCCGGGCCGCTCAGGTGAAACGCGCCGAAGGCGAAGAACCCGAACGCCGCCAGGCCGATGCCGGCCAGCACCGCGCTGGCCGGGCTCAGCGTGTAGCTGCCCGCCACTCCGGGCGCGTCCCGGTCCGCCGGCACGCCGAGCAGGCGGCGCAGCACCAGCGGCACCGCCGCCACCTTCAGCGCCGCCGACAGCGCGGCCAGCGCGTACAGGCCGGGCAGGTCCCGGCCGGCGGCGATGACGACGGCGAGGACGGAGAGCAGCGCCGACTGCGCCGCGTACAGCCGGACCTGGTCCCGCACCAGGGCCTGGCGCAGCATGCCGAACTCCACCAGCAGCATCAGCGCCGCGATCACGCTGGCCGCGCCCTCGTAGACGCCCGGAGCCGTATTCATCAGCCGCCTCCCAGGTACAGCGTGAACACGCCCATCACGGCGAGCAGGAACGCCGCCGAGGCGTACTCGGTGATCTTGAACAGCCGCAGCTTGGCGAACAGGTTGTCGATCACCGCGACCGCCACGCCGATCGCCGCCGCCTTCGCCAGCAGCGCCGCGGCCGCCAGCAGCACCGCGCCGGGCTGCCGGGTGGACGCCAGCCCCCACGGGGCCAGGAACACGTCGGCCAGGATCGTGAACAGGATCAGCTGCTTGAGCATCGAGCCCCACGTCAGCAGCGCGAAGTACGGGCCGGAGTGCTCGAAGGCACGGGCCTCCTCGATCATCCCGAACTCGCTGGTCCCGGTGTGGGTCTCCACGGGGATCCGGCCGGTCTCCAGCAGGATCACCATGAACAGCGCGGCGCTCGCCAGCAGGTGCGCGGGGCGGATCACCTGCCCGGCACTTGACCGGACGGTCGCCGCGAGCGCGTAGGGCAGGTCGGTGCCGGTCAGCAGCGCCACGGTGAACACCACGAACAGCACCACCGGCTCGGTGATCGCCGAGAACGTCTTGGCCCGGCTCGACCCCAGCTGGGCATACGGGCTGCCGGTCTCCAGCGCCGCCGTCGCGACCACGAAGCTGGCCAGCGCCAGCAGGAACCCGCCGCCCAGGATGTCGCCCATGTACCCCAGCGGCAGCCCGTAGGTGGTCAGCACCGGGATCAGCAGCGGGACCGTCAGGTACGCCGCCGCCGCGATCACCGGCGCCGCCAGGAAGAACCAGCTCGCCCGCTCCGGCGCAAGCGCCTCCTTGCGGCACAGCTTCGCCAGGTCGTAATACGGTTGCAGCACGCGCGGCCCGCGCCGGCCTTGCAGCCGCGCTTCGGCCTTCGCGATCAGGCCCGTCACCCAGGGCGCGCCCAGCGCGACCGTGAGAACCTGCAACAGCTGGATGACCGGGACCGGGAGGGCCACGCTCACCGCGCGGCCCCGTGATCATTGCCCGGCGGTTCCAGGGCCTCGTCCACCATGATGCCTCCCACCCGCATGGCCCGGGGGCCACGTACAAGGGGTAGAGGCCATCAGCGCGGCCACCGCCGCGCGGTTATGGCGAGCCTCATCGCCACGATCATTGTTCCCTACGACGCGCCGGGTCGCAACCCGGCCGCCGGCGCGGGCACGGGCGGCCGCGTGTGGCAAGCGTCACGGCGGGACGCAAGCGGTCACGACAAGACGTAGTACTACAGTACGTAGTAGACGATTGGGAGGCAGCCGATGAACGTCCTGGACCTGTCACGCTGGCAATTCGGCATCACGACCGTCTACCACTTCCTGTTCGTGCCGGTCACGATCGGGATGGCGTTCCTGGTGGCCGGGTTCGAGACCGCATGGCTGCGCACCGGCCACGAGCGCTGGCTGCGGCTGACCAGGTTCTACGGCACGCTGTTCCTGATCAACTTCGCGATGGGCGTGGTCACCGGGATCGTGCAGGAGTTCCAGTTCGGCATGAACTGGTCGGAGTACTCCCGGTTCGTGGGGAACATCTTCGGCGCGCCGCTGGCAATCGAGGCGCTGCTGGCGTTCTTCCTGGAGTCCACCTTCCTGGGCCTGTGGATCTTCGGCTGGGACCGGCTGCCGCCGAAGCTGCACAACGCCTGCATGTGGATCGTCGCGGCGGGCACCACGCTGTCGGCGTACTTCATCCTGACCGCCAACGCGTGGATGCAGCACCCGGTCGGCTACACCTACAACCCGGCCAGGCACATCGACGAGCTGTCGAGTTTCCTGGCGGTGCTGGTCAACCCGGCGCAGCTGGCCGGATTCCCGCACGTGATCGCGGGCTGCTTCCTGACCGCGGGCGCCCTGGTGGCCGGGGTCGCGATGTGGCACCTGATGCGGCGGCCCGCAACCGGGGAGGACGCCGCGGCGGCCACCGCCGCGTTCCGTTCCGCGGTGAAGGCGGGCGCGATCACCGTGCTGGCGGCCGCGGTGGTCAGCATCGCGACCGGCGACATCCAGGGCAAGCTGTTCACCACCCGGTACCAGCCGATGAAGATGGCCGCCGCCGAGGCCCTGTACCACACATCCAAGCCCGCGCCGCTGTCGCTGTTCACGGTGGGCACGCTGAACGGCGCCAGGGAGATCTTCACGATCGGGATCCCGCGGCTGCTGTCGTTCCTGGCCACCGGCAACTGGAACGCGCAGGTGCAGGGCATCGACAATCTGCAGGCGCGCTACAGCCAGGTCTACGGCCCCGGCTCCTACACCCCCGTCGTCCCGGTCGTGTACTGGAGCTTCCGGCTGATGATCGGCGTGGGCCTGCTGGCGGCGCTGATCGCGCTGGTCGCGCTGTGGACGCTGCGCAGGGGACGGGTCCCCGCCCCGGTCACCCCGGGCCGTGGCATCTGGCCCCGGTTGCTGCTGTGGCCGGTGATCGCGCTGCCGCTGCTGCCGCTGGCGGCCAACTCGTTCGGCTGGATCATGACCGAGATGGGCCGGCAGCCCTGGCTGGTCTACGGGCAGCTCAAGACCGCGGCCGGGGTGTCGGCCAACTCCGGCGGCGAGGTGCTCGCCTCGATGCTCACGCTGACCGTGCTGTACGGGGTGCTCGCGGTCATCGAGGCCGGGCTGATGCTCCGCTACATCCGGCGCGGGCTTTCCGCGGAGCCGTCCGGGGAGGCCGACGACGGGGCTGAGACCCCCGCGCTCGTCTACTGACCGCTGCGATCCGGGAAGGGAGCCTGCCATGCACCTGTCCGACCTGTGGTTCATCGCCATCGCCGTGCTGTGGGCCGGGTACTTCATGCTTGAGGGGTTCGACTTCGGGGTCGGCATCCTGCTGCCGGTGCTGGGCCGCGGCGATGCCGGGCGCCGGGTCATGGTCAACGCGATCGGCCCGGTCTGGGACGGCAACGAGGTGTGGCTGATCACTGCCGGCGGCGCCATGTTCGCCGCGTTCCCGGCCTGGTATGCCTCGATGTTCAGCGCCTTCTACCTGCCGCTGCTGATCGTGCTGATCGGGCTGATCGTGCGCGGGGTGTCGCTTGAGTTCCGCGGCAAGCGTGACAGCGCCCGGTGGAGGCTCGGCTGGGATGCCGCGCAGTTCACCGGGTCGCTGGTGGCGGCGATCTTGTGGGGCGTCGCGTTCGGCAACGTGGTCCGCGGGATCCCGCTGAACGCCGCGCACAACTACACGGGGAGCTTCTTCACCTTCCTGAACGGCTACGCGCTGCTCGGGGGGCTGGCCACATTGTGCCTGTTCACCCTGCACGGGGCGGTGTTCCTGACGCTGAAGACCACCGGAGAGCTCCGGGAACGGGCGGCGGCCCTGGCCTGGAAGCTGGGCGCCGCCGCGGTGCTCGCCGGCGGCGGGTTCCTGGCCTGGACCGAGGCCGCCTACCGCGCGCCCGGCCACGCCGGGACCACCGGCGCCGCCTCGGTGGCGCTGGCCGCGCTCGCGGCGGCCGCGCTGGCCGCCGGGACGGCCGCCAGCCGGGCCGGCCGCGAGGGCTACGCGTTCGCCGGCACCGCCGTCGCGATCGTCGCCGCGACCGGGGCGCTGTTCACCGCCCTGTATCCGCGGGTGCTGCCGTCATCCATCAGCGCCGCCTACGATCTCACCACCGCCAACGCCGCGTCCGCGGCCAACACGCTGATGATCATGACGGTCGTGGCGGCCGTCTTCCTGCCGTTCGTGCTGGCCTACCAGGGCTGGACCTACTGGGTGTTCCGCAAGCGGATCGGCGCCAGCCCGCAGCCGCCTCCCCAGGCCCCCGCGGCCGGGCAGCCGACGGCGGTGGGCCGGTGAAGCCCTTCGACCGGAGGCTGCTGCGGCACGCCAGGCAGGCCAGGGGGTACATCGCCGCCGTGGCCGCGCTCGGCGCGCTGGCCGCGGCCCTGGTCATCGTCCAGGCGCAACTGCTGGCCGGAGCCATCGCCGGGGCCTTCGAGCAGCACGACACGCTCGGCGCGCTGCGCGGCACGGTGATCGCGCTGGCCGCGGTAGCGGCCAGCCGGGTCCTTGTCGCGTGGGCCACCGAGGCCGCCTCCTACCGCGCCAGCGCGGCCGTCAAGGCCGAGCTGCGCCGCAAGCTGCTCGCCCGCGCCGCCGAGCTCGGTCCCCGCTGGCTGGCCGGGCGGCGCACCGCGGAGCTAACCGCGCTGGCCGCCGACGGGATCGAGGCGCTGGACGGCTACTTCGCCGCCTACCTGCCCCAGCTCGTCCTGGCCGCCGTCGTGCCGGCCGCCGTGCTGATCCGGGTCGGGGTGGCCGACCCGCTCGCCGGGCTGACGATCGCCGCGACCCTGCCGCTGGTTCCGGTGTTCGGCGCACTCGTCGGCAGGGCCGCTGCCGAGCGCGCACGGCAGCGCTGGCGGGCGCTGGCGGTGCTCTCGCATCACTTCCTCGACGTGGTCGCCGGGCTGCCGACGCTGAAGGTGTTCGGCCGGGCCAGGGCGCAGCGCGAGGTCATCGGCGAGGTGACCGGCCAGTACCGGCGCACCACCATGGGCACGCTGCGGGTGGCGTTCCTGTCCTCCCTCGTCCTGGAGCTCGTCGCAACCGTGTCGGTGGCGATGGTCGCCGTCGGCGTCGGGCTCAGCCTGGTCTACGGGCACCTCGGCCTGCGCACCGGCCTGCTCGCGCTGATCCTCGCCCCCGAGGCGTACCTGCCGCTGCGGCAGGCTGCCGCCCAGTTCCACGCCAGCGCCGACGGGCTGGCCGCCGCCGGGGAGGCCATCGCCGTGATCGAGACGCCGCCCGGCCAGGCCCCGCGGCGGCGGCACCTCGCAGTCGCCGGCCCGCGCGTCATCCGGGTCGAGCAGCTGACCGTGACCCATCCCGGCCGGCCCCGGCCGGCGCCGGACCGGCTGTCGGCGGTTATCAGGGCGGGCGAGGTCACCGTGCTCACGGGACCGAGCGGATCCGGCAAATCGACGCTGATCGACGTGCTGCTCGGCTTCGCCCGGCCTGCCGCCGGGCGGGTCACGATCACGGGAGGCCCGGGGACCGCCGGCGCCGACCTGGCCTGCCTGGACCGCGACGCCTGGCGGGCGCTGGTGGCCTGGGTGCCCCAGGATCCGTACCTGTTCCCGGGCACGGTGGCGTCCAACATCAGGCTCGGCCGGCCGGACGCCCCGGACGACGCGGTCGAGGCGGCGGCGCGCGCCGCCGCCCTGGACGACCTCCCGCTGGACCGGCAGGTCACCGAACGCGGCGGCGGCCTGTCCTCCGGCCAGCGCCGCCGGGTGGCGCTGGCCCGCGCGCTGCTGCCCGGGCGCCCGGTGCTGCTGCTCGACGAGCCCACGGCAGGGCTCGACGCCGCGACCGAGGCCCGGGTGCTTGACACGCTGCGCGCCCAGGCCGCGGCCGGCCGCATCGTGCTGATCGCCGCGCACCACCCCCGTGTCATCGCCGCAGCCGACCGCGTCATCGGCGTTGGCCGCGATGCCGGACGAGAAGAGGCCGGACGAGAAGAGGCCGGACGAGAAGAGGCCTC
>Ga0209061_1004982_pt1 | contig 12134 bp, 13 predicted proteins | sample Coa_R1_10_FD_187157 | JGI IMG/M metagenome (GOLD analysis project Ga0209061, IMG submission 187157) | Surface soil microbial communities from Centralia Pennsylvania, which are recovering from an underground coalmine fire - Coalmine... | ecosystem: Environmental > Terrestrial > Soil >...
TTCGCTCTGCATCACCACGGCGACGCCGGGCGGCAGGTAGCTCGGCACGAGGGTGGGCAGGCCGATGCCGAGGTTGACGTACTGCCCGTCGGACAACTCGGCCGCCGCCCGGGCCGCCATCTGATCGCGGGTGAGGCTCACGGCGCCGGCCTGGTCGTGCGACGCTCGATGCGCTTCTCGTCAGTCGTCGGCACCTGGACCACCCGGTGCACGAACACGCCGGGCGTGTCGATCTCGTCGGGGTCGAGCTCGCCGGTGCCGACCAGGTGCTCCACCTCGGCGATGGTCACCCGGCCGGCCATGGCGCACAAAGGGTTGAAGTTGCGGGCGCTGCGCCGGTAGACGAGGTTGCCGGCCCGGTCGCCCTTCCAGGCCCGGACCAGACCGACGTCGCACACGATGGCCCGCTCGAGCGCGTACTTGAGGTCGGCGCCGAAGACATCGAAGCGGCGGGTCTCCTTGGCCGGCGACATCACCTCGGGCTGGCCGTCGGAGCCGTAGCGCAGCGGGATGCCGCCGTCGGCCACGGGCGTGCCCACCCCGGCCGGGGTGAAGAAGGCGGGGATCCCGCAGCCCCCGGCCCGCAGCCGCTCGGCCAGCGTGCCCTGAGGGACGAGCTCCACCTCCAGCTCGCCGGCCAGGTACTGGCGGGCGAACTCCTTGTTCTCCCCCACGTAGGAGGCGGTGATGCGGCTGATCCGGTGGTCGCTCAGCAGGATGCCGAGGCCCCAGTCGTCGACGCCGCAGTTGTTGGACACCACCCGCAGGTCGCCGACGCCGGCGGTGTGCAGAGCGCTGATCAGGGTGGTCGGGACCCCGCAGAGGCCGAACCCGCCGACGGCCAGCGACGAGCCGGCGGCCACGTCGGCCACCGCGTCGACCGCCGACGCCACCACCTTGTCCACACCTGCCGGCATCGCCATCTCCCTCCCGAGCCGCACGGTAGCGCGACAAACCAGGGGAAAGGAGGCTCAGGTGACCGGTCGCCCAGTGGCCGAGGTCTCGCCGAAACGGGGGACAGGCCCGGGCCCGCCGGTCCGGCCCTCCCCCCGGGGGCCAGCGGCCGGCGACGACCCGAGCGCCCCCTCTTGTTAATCGCACATTAACGTGCCCAGCGTCACGCAGCAAGGACCTGATGCCGAAATCTCCGCCTCGGGTACAAACCCAGGCGTGACCACGACTTGGGACCCCGGCCAGTACCTGCGCTTCGCTGCCCAGCGGCAGCGTCCCTTCGAGGAGCTCGTGGCCCGGGTCCCGCTCGACGCCCCCGCCGCCGTGGTCGATCTCGGCTGCGGCCCGGGGACGGCCACCGCGACCCTGGCCTCACGCTGGCCGGCGGCCCGCGTCGTTGGCCTCGACAGCTCGCCCGAGATGATCGCCGAGGCCCGCCCGCTGTCCCGGCCCGGCCGGCTCGAGTTCGTGTCAGGGGACGTCCGGCAGTGGGCGCCGGACGGCCCCGTCGACCTGGTGCTCAGCAACGCCCTGCTGCAGTGGGTGCCGGGGCACGCCGACCTGCTCGAGCGCTTCGCCGGCTGGCTCGCCCCCGGCGGCGTGCTCGCCTTCCAGGTCCCGGCCAACTTCGACACGCCGGTCCACACCGAGCTGCGCCGGCTGACGGCGTCCGGGCGGTGGCCGGTGCCCCTCACCGGGCTCCTGCGCGACGCCCCCGTCCTGACCGCCGCCGGCTACCTCCAGCGGCTGCAGGCCGTCGGCCTGGCCGCCGACGTCTGGGAGACGACGTACTACCAGGTCCTGACCGGCCCCGACCCGGTCCTGGAGTGGGCGAGGGGCACGGCCCTGCGCCCCGTGCTCGGCGCTCTCCAGCCCGACGCGGCGGCCGAGTTCGAGCAGGAGTACGCCGCCGTCCTGCGGATCGCCTACCCGCAGGACGCCGCAGGTCGCTCGGTGCTGCCGTTCCGGCGTATCTTCGCGGTCGGGACTACCGCTCCCTGACGGGAAGGCAGAGACAGATGGGCCGCAGCCGCACACGTCGAACAGCCGCCACCCTGTGGCGGGCCGGGTTCGGGCTGGCCGTCGCCGCCGCGGTGGCGGGCCCGGCCGCCCTGCTGCCGGTGGCGCCGGCGGCGGCCACCGAGACGCGGGCCTCGGGGACGCCAGCCTCCGTCCTGCGGCTCGTCCCCGCCACTCGTAGCGAGACGTGCACCACCGCCGACCTCCTCCTGCGGGCCGGCCCGAGCGGCGCCGTCGGCGCGCACCGGTACGCGGTCTACGACCTGGTCGACGGCTCGGCGGCGGCCTGCACGGTGCGGGGTTTCCCCAGCACCCAGCTGCTCCGACCCCTCGGTCGCCCGGTCGCCCACCTCCGGGAGCTCCACTCCACCCGACGGGGCGCCGACTCGCCGGCCGTGCCGGTGCGCACCGTCCACCTGACCCCTGGCAGCCAATCCGACTTCTGGATGGAGTGGACGCCGCGCGTTGGCCGCCTCCGCGGCTCGCTGGCGGTCACGCCGCCGCAGCGCCGGACGGCCATCGTCGTCCACAACCGGCTCGTCCCGCTCGACGCCCGGTCGCTCACCGTCTCGCCGGTGACCTCGTCGGTGCTCGAGCGCTGATGGCCGGGTCCGGCCCCTCGAGCGACACCTTCGAGACGGTTCGCCGCATCCGCCGGGCGGTGGGCTCGGTCGTGGTCGGCAAGTCCGAGGCTGTCGACCAGCTCCTCATCGCCCTCCTGTGCCGCGGGCACGCCCTCCTCGAGGACGTCCCCGGGGTCGGCAAGACCCTCCTCGCCCGCTCCCTGGCCGCCGCCGTCGGCTGTGAGTTTCGCCGGGTCCAGTTCACGCCCGACGTGCTGCCCTCCGACGTGACCGGCTCCAGCGTGTTCGACCAGCGGCGGGCCGACTTCGAGTTCCGGCCCGGGCCGGTGTTCACGCAGGTGCTCCTGGCCGACGAGATCAACCGGGCCACGCCCCGGGCCCAGTCGTCGCTGCTCGAGGCCATGGAAGAGCGCCAGGTCACCGTCGACGGCCGGTCCATGCCGCTTCCCGAGCCCTTTTTCGTCCTGGCCACCCAGAACCCGGTCGAGCTCGAGGGCACCTTCCCGCTGCCCGAAGCCCAGCTCGACCGGTTCCTCGTGCGGGTCGCCGTCGGCTACCCGACCGAAGACGAGGAGGACGCCATCATCCGCCGGTTCGAGGACGACAACCCCCTCACCCGGCTGCACCCGGTCGCCACTCCCGACGAGCTGCTCGGCCTGCAGCACGGCCGGGGCGAGGTCCTCGTCTCCGATCCCGTCCGCTCCTACCTGATCGGGGTGGTCAGGGCCACCCGCCACGACCAGCGGCTGGCCCTCGGCGCCAGCCCCCGGGCCGGCCTGGCCCTGCACCGGGCGGTGCAGGCCCGGGCCCTGCTCCACGAGCGGGCCTACGTCCTCCCCGACGACGTCAAGGCGCTGGCCGTCCCGGTGCTGGCCCACCGGCTGGTGCTCACCCCGCAGGCCCGGCTGAGGGGGGAGAGCGCGGCCGGGGTCGTCGCCGGCGTCGTGAGCGACCTGCCCGTCACCGTCGAGGACGAGAGCGTCGCCGCCGCCGGCGGATGAGCCGGGTTGCGTCAGCCCGCCCGCGCGAGCCGCTGGCCGGGGAGTGGAAGGTGGCCATGCTCGGCCTGGCCCTGGCCCTGGTCGGCTGGTGGACCCACGCCATCCTCATCGCCATGGGCGGGGCGGTGGTGGCCGTCACCGCCGCCGCCCTGCGCATCTGGCAGCGCGAGAGCCTGACCGGGGTCTCCTACCGCCGCCACCTCGACCACGACCGGGCCTCCTTTGGCGAGCGTGTCACCCTCGAGCTGCAATTCGTCAACGACAAGCTGCTGCCCCTCACCTGGCTCCACGTCGACGACGAGGTCCCGGCCGGGCTGACCATCACCGGCGCCACTGTCCTGGCGGACGTCTCGGACCGGCCCGGGCATCTCCACCACGTCGTGCCGATGCTGCCCTACCAGAGGGTCAGGCGGCGGCTCACCGTCGTCTGCGACCAACGGGGCTGGCATCGCTTCGGTCCGGCCGAGCTGGTGTCCGGCAACCCGGCCGCCTACCAGGAAAACCGCCGCCCCGCCGGCGTCATCGACCGGCTGCTCGTCTACCCCAAGGTGTTCCGCCTCGACCCGACCGGCATCGCCTCGCGGGTCCCCATCGGGGACTTGCGGGCCACCCAGCGGCTCTTCGGCGACCCCACCCGCATCCTCGGCGTCCGCCGCTACGAGCCGGGCGACCCGCTCCGCCACATCGACTGGCGGGCCTCGGCCCGCAGCGACGAGCTGCTGGTCCGGGTGTTCGAACCGACCACCGCCCTGCGGGTGGCGGTGTTCGTCGACGTGGCCCTCCCGCAGGTGCGGCGGGGGCTGCGGTCCCCCGACGAGCTCGAGTTCCTGCTGGCCGTGGCCGCCTCGTGGATCTCGGCCCTGGCCGAGCAGGGCGTGGCCGTCGGGCTGTACTCGCCGGCCATGGTGGACGGCCAGCAGATCGCGGCCGTGCCCACCTCGTCGCCGGGCGCCCTGGCCGACCTGCTCGAACTGCTGGCCCGGGCCACCGCATGGGGCTCGTGGGCGTTCGGCCCGACGTTGGTGGACGAAGCCGGACGGCTGCCGTCGGGCACCAGCGTGCTCGTGATCGCCCCGCACTTCCCCGAGGCCACCCTGGTGGCCGTCCAGGAGGTGCGTCGCCGGCTGCCGGTCAGCGCTGTCTGGGTGGACTGCGGGCGGGGCGGGGAGCCGCCCGCCGACCTGGTGGAGCGCAGCTGGCACGTCACCTACGGCGAGGACTGGAAGCAGCGTGAGACGCTCGACCTGGCGGGCTGACCTCGCCGCGCCGCTCCTCCTCGCCGTCTCCGAGGCCGGCTGGGGCAGCCTGCTGCTGCGCTCGTGGGCGGCCGACGGGCGCCACGTCCACCTGTCCCTCCCCTACCTGGCCGTGCTGCTGCCCCTGGCCGCGGCCGTGGCCGGCGTGGGCGCGGCCCGCCGGGTGCTGCCGGCCGGGCGGGGCCGCTCGGCCAGGGTGCTCAGGCGGACCGCCCTGGCCGCCCTTGTGGTGATCGGCCTCATGCTGAGCGCCGGCACCATCAGCAGCCTGTCGGTGGGCGGCTCGTGGCTGGTGGCGGCCACCCACCCGTGGGCCAGCGTCGGCCACGAGGCGACGGTGGTGGCCCGGACCGCATGGGTGGTGGCCGTGCTCACCTGGCTGCGGGGCACCTGGCTGGTGTCGGTCGAGCTCAGCGCCCGCCAGGTGGTGCTGTCGGGGGTGGGGGCGGCGGTGACCTTCCTCGCCGTGTTCATCTCCCACGCGGCCAGCCCCCACAGCCAGTTCGCGGCTACGACCGGGGGCGCCGGCGCGCTCTTCTTCGTCACCTTCCCGGCCGCCGGCGCCGCCGTGGCTCTCGTCCGCCAGCAGGAGCTGGAGGAGATCGTGCTGCAACGGCGCGGCTCGGGCCCGGGCGGGGTGTGGTTGACCACCCTCCTCGTGCCCATGCTGGTCGTTTCCGCCGTCGGCCTGGCCGTGGCCACCATCGGGGGGCCGGTGGCCCGCTTCGCCGGCCGGCTGGCCGCCGACATCGTGCGGCTGGCCGCCCGGGCCCTGGCCGCCCTCTTCTCCCTCCTGCCCGGCATCAACATCCACGTGAAGCCGGCCCCGCCGCACGGGCTCCCCGCCGGCGTCCCCGGTCACCTCAAGAACGTCCACCCCGGCCACACACCCGGCTGGTTGCTGGCCGTGGCCATCGCCGTCAGCGCCGTGGTGGTCGCCGGTCTCGTCTACCTGATCGTCCGCCTGGTCCTGCGCTACCTGGCCGACCACCGGCCCCAGCCGGGCGTGGCCGCCGAGGACGAGGAGCGCGACTCGGTGTTCAGCTGGTCCCACCTGCTGGCCCAGTTGCGGGGGGCGCTGCGACGGCTCGTTCCCCGCCGGCGCCGGCGGGCCGGGACCCCGTCGGGGGTGGGGCGGGCCGCGGCCGGGGCGGGCGGACCCGACGCGGAGGGCGGTGCCTCCGCCGGCCCGCTCGACGTCCGGGCCGCCTACCGCCGCCTGCTCGTCGAATCCCGCCGGTTGGGCCTCGGCCGCCGCCCGCCCGAGACGCCGCTCGAGCTCGAGACCCGCTTCGCCGCCGTGCTGAGCAGCCGGGTGGTCGACCACGCCGGGGGCGACGTCGACGCCCTCACCGACGTCTACAACGGGGTCCGCTACGGCGCCGCCGTCACCGGCGACGCCGAGGCCCGGGCCGCCACGGCCCGGGTGGAGCGGATCCTCTCCGACCTGTCGGTGGCGTTGGCCCCGCCGGAGCAGCCGGAGGCGCCGCCACCGGCAACACCGGCCGCGTCAGGCCGGTCGAGGAGCTCCGCCGCCGGCGGCCGGGGGGAAGCCGCCGGCCGGCGGTGGTGGCGGCGCCGGCGCTCGCGCTGAGCCGGTGGCCGCCGCGAGATGGTCCCGCGCTTGAGCCTTCTTTCCCCGCCGTTGCTTCCTGAAACTTCTACAGGCGCGGTCCCCACGACCGCCGGCGCCGCAGCACCAGGAATACGACCAGGGCGATGAGCAGCCAGGGCACGTGGAAAAACAGGACGTGCGCCGGCCAGCTGGCCGCCACGATCACGGCGATGAGCACGGCCAGGACCACGGGGAAGCCGGGACGATGGTGCATGGGAGGAGGAGGCGGTCCCTGCACCGCGGGTTGGTCGAGCGGGGGGAGGTCGGCGAGCAGGGGCGCCAGCTCCCGGCGGGTCTTGGCCGCCATGGCCTTGGCCGTGCGCTCGTCGAGCTCGGCCTGGTCGAGCCGGCCGTCACCGAAGTGGCGGCACAGCTGGTTGATCACCTCGGTGCGTTCGACGTCCGAGATGCGCATGTCGTCGGGGGCGACGCGGGAGCTGTAGTGGCGGTAGCCGTCGTCCGGGCCGCCCCAGCGGGATTGCCAGTACCAGTCACGTCCGTCGTGCATCGGAGGCCTCCTCACAGCCCGCTGCTGAACCGGGCGATGAGGTCTTCGGCGATCGAGCGATCGCTGCCCTCCTCGGGGATCAGCAGCCAGGCGGCCACGTAAAGGGGAATGGCGACCCCGGCGACGGCGGCCAGCACCACGAGGGCGATGCGGACGGTCATGACGTCGAAGTCGAGATAATCGGCGATACCAGCGGCGACGCCGCCCAGCATCCGCTGGTGGGGGCACCGCCGCAGCAGGTGGGGTTGGGTTTGGGTTCCGGTGGTTCCGGTGGTGGTGGTCATGGCTCCGATGATGAGCCGCCCCTGTTGTTTTCCATAGTGGGGATGACCCTGAATCGTCCCTGATGGCCGCCCGGGGTGTTCAGGGTGGTCCCTCATCGCCCTATCAGGAGCAGTGGCGCGATCATCTGGGCATGGACGGAATGGGTTGCCGGCGGCCGCCGCGTCTGCCTCCCCGGGCTCGACTGAGGCTTCCGGGGTCGCTGCGGCGCCGCCAGGAGGGTCGGCTGCTCGGGGGTATCGCCGTCGGTCTGTCCGAGCGCCTCCCGCAGCTCGACGTCACCCTCATCCGGGTCGGGCTGGTGCTGGCCGGCCTGTTCACCGGCGGGGTGGCCGTCGCCGCCTACTGCGTCGGCTGGCTCCTGCTGCCCATCGGCGACCCGCCGGCCGAGGGCGCCGAAGGCGAGGCGGGCCAGGGCAGCGACGAGCCGATCATCACCCGGGCCCTGGCCGACGCCAAGGGCCTCACCATCGTCGTCGCCCTGATCCCCGCTCTCGTCGTGGCCCTGGTGCTGGCCCACGCCCTCCACGCCGGCTGGTTCACGTCCCTCATGACCTCGGGGTTCATCGGCGCCATGGGGCTGGTGCTGGTCTGGCGCAACGGCACCGAAGAGGACCGGGCCGCCATCCGCCAGGTGGCCGAGCCCCTGGCCCAGATCGGCTCCGGCCAGGCCCGCTCGGTCCGGGGCCTGGTGGCCCGGCTGGCCCTCGGTGTCGTCCTGGCCGGCCTGGCCGTGGTCGACTTCAGCTTCGGCACCCACCCGGCCGCCCTGCGGCCCCTCGCCGGCGCCGGCCTGGTCCTCGGGGCCCTGGTCGTGGTGTTCGGCCCGTGGTGGCTCAGCCTGGCCCGCGACCTGGTCGACGAGCGCCAGGCCCGGCTGCGGGCCGAGGAGCGGGCCGAGATGGCCTCCCGGGTCCACGATTCGGTCCTGCAGACCCTGGCCATGATCCAGCGCCACGCCGATGAGCCGCAGCGGGTCGCCCAGCTGGCCCGGGCCCAGGAGCGGGAGCTGCGGTCCTGGCTGTTCGACGGGGCCGTGCCCGGCTCGTTCGCCGTGCCCGGCGGGTTCGGCTCGTCCGGCTCCTCTGGGTCGTCCGGCTCGTCCGGCTCCTCTGGGTCGTCCGGCTCGTCCGGCTCGTCCGGTGGCCAGCCGGTGGTCACCACCGTGGCCGGCGCCGTCCGGCGGATCGAGGAGGAGGTCGAGGCCGCCCACGGGATCCGGGTGGAGACCGTGGTGGTCGGCGACTGCCCGCTCACCGAGGACCTGGAAGCGCTCATGGCCGCGGGGCGGGAAGCGACCGTCAACGCCGGCAAATGGTCGGGGGCGGAGACGGTCTCCCTGTTCGTGGAGGTGGAGCCCGAGGTCGTCTCCCTGTTCGTGCGGGACCGGGGCAAGGGCTTCGACCCGGACGCGGTCGCCCCCGACCGCAAGGGGGTGGCCGAATCCGTGCGGGGACGGGTCACCCGGCGGGGTGGGACGGCCGTCGTGCGCAGCGCCCCCGGTCAGGGAACCGAAGTCGCCCTGACCATGCCCCGCGTCCCCGGGACCCGTTCGGCCGGGGCGGCCCGGTCGTGAGGTCTTAGTCGTGATGACGGAGGCGCGGGTGCGGGTCTTCCTGGTCGACGACCACGACCTCTTCCGGGCCGGCGTCCGCAGCGAGCTCGGCTCGGCCTGCGAGGTGGTGGGGGAGGCCGACGACGTGGCTCCCGCCATCGAGCTCATCTCCGAACGGCTCCCCGACGTGGTCCTCCTCGATGTCCACCTCACCTCGGGCGGCGGCCAGCAGGTCGTCGAAGCGGTCAGGGCCACCCACCCGGAGGTCAGGTTCCTGGCCCTGTCGGTCTCCGACGCCCCCGAGGACGTGATCGGCGTCATTCGGGCCGGCGCCCGCGGCTACGTCACCAAGGCCATCTCGGTGCCCGACCTCATCGACGCGGTGCGGCGGGTGGCCAGCGGGGACGCCGTCTTCTCCCCCCGGCTGGCCGGGTTCGTGCTCGACGCCTACGCCTCCATGTCGCCGGCGCCCGGCGCCGGTAACGCCCTGCCGGCCGTCGACCCGGAATTGGACCAGCTCTCCCGCCGGGAGCGCGAGGTTCTCCGCCTCATCGCCCGGGGCTACACCTACAAGGAGGTGGCTCACGACCTCGGGATCTCGACCAAGACGGTGGAGAGCCACGTGTCCGCCGTTCTCCGCAAGCTGCAGCTGTCCACCCGGCACCAATTGACCCGGTGGGCGACCGACCGGCGCCTGGTCTAGCCGTCGCTGTCGCTGTCGCTGTCGCTGTCGCTGTCGCCGTCACCGTCACCGTCGCTGTTGCACTTCGTGTCGGTCCCGCCCAATCGCTGTTGCACTTCGTGCTGACCTGTCCTTCAAAACTGCGACAGCGATCCCTCCCCGCCGACACAAACTGCAACAGCGACGGGCCCAGCGTGGATTTCGTTGGATCTGGCGGTGCCCCCGGGTGATGATCGGGCCATGAGTGAAGCCGACGTGATCGCGGCGGTGAGCCGGCCGGCGACCGTCACTTCGTTGGTGGGAAACCTGCGGGCGCTGGGTCTCGGCGAGGGTGACACGGTGATGGTGCACTCGTCGTTGTCCGCTCTCGGCTATGTGCAGGCGGTGCCCAGGCGGTGGTGCTGGCCCTCTTGGAGGTCGTCGGTCCGTCGGGGACGGTCGCCATGCCGGCCCATTCGGCCGGGCTGACCGATCCGCGGGGGTGGTCGAGACCGGCGGTGCCGGAGCAATGGTGGGAGACGCTGCGGACCGAGATGCCGGCCTACGATCCGGCCCTGACGCCGACTCGGTACATGGGGGCGGTGGTGGAGTGCTTCCGTCACGTGCCGTCCGCCCGTCGCAGCTCCCATCCGACCGTCTCCGTGGTGGCGGTCGGGCCAAATGCTGACTCGATCGTGGATGATCATTCGTTGTCGTACGGACTCGGTGAGCAGTCGCCGTTGGCCCGCCTCTACGACCTGGATGCCAAGGTGTTGCTACTGGGCGTCTCGCATGCCAACAACACCTCGTTGCACCTCGCCGAGTACCGGGCTTCCTTCCCGGAGAAGCGCTGGACGCGCCTGTCTTCTCCTTTGATCGTCGACGGCGAACGCCGGTGGGTCTCGCACCCGGATCTGGAGGCCGACGACCGCGACTTCGAGCGTCTGGGTCGCGAGTTCTCAGCGAGCGGTGGTGAGACCACCGGCGCAGTCGGCGCCGGGACCGGGCGCCTGATGCGCCAGCGCCGGGTCGTCGACTACGCGGTTACCTGGATGGAGCAGCACCGAACCCTGCCGACCCACCGTTGAAAGGCGTTAGGCGGCGGGGCGGAGGGCCGAGACCACGAGCACGGTGGCGACCTGCGCGTAGATGGGGGATTCGGCCACGACGTCAGGGGACGGTCGCGGCTCGGCTATCGCGTTGAGGGCGAAGCCGGCGTCGAGCAATCCCTGAAGCAGTGAGCTCAGCGTGCGGTGATACCACGGCATCCGGCCCAGCACCCGACTATCAGCTGCATGCTCGTAGGGCCCCTCGTCGAAGTACTCCCGAACTTGGAGAGCCACACCTCCCTCCACGTTGACCGTGGGCCACCCTGGGCGCTGGAAACAAGGGTGCAGGGCACAAAAGGCAAACCAGCCGCCGGGACGCAGCACTCGTCGCACCGAAGCGAAGACCGAGTCGAGGTCGTCAAGGTCGCTCAAGGCAAGATTGCAGGCAACGCCGTCGTAGGAGCTGTCGCTCAAGCACGTCAGGTTGCGGGCGTCGCCGGCGCGGTACTCGATCCCCAAGGGCGACGCCGCCTCGAGCTCCTCGGCGATCCCCAACAGCCGCACCGAACGGTCGACCCCCACGACCCGGCGTCCGGTCGCAGCCAGGCGGCGGGCGAGCACTTTGTCCCCGCAGGCGAGATCGACCACGTCGGTGCCCGGTCCGCACGTATCGACCAGCGCCGGGATCGAGACCCGGTGAACCGAGGAAGCATCCACGAAGCCGTGGTACTCCTCGGCGATGTCGTCATAGCCGCGTTCGCTCGTCATGGTGCTCGGGTCGGGGTCGGAGCTTGAAGATGAGGATGCCGAGGTACTTGTTCATCCACGCCTGCTTGTGGGGATAGCGGCGTCCGGCGTCTTCGGGCAGTTGCGGCTCGATGGCCGTCTCGATCCATAGCCCGGCCGCGCTGAACACGTTGATCAGATCGGAGATCGTGTACGGCCGCTTGGTGAGGGTGATCCGATCGTTCCAGCCGCTTTTGTAGGAGAACGTTGCCGAGGAGAAGTACTCCTCGCCCAACGACGTCCCGTTTTGTTCGGCCCGCTCGATGGCGTACCGAATCGGCTGAGTCCTGGTCAGCACGATGAAGCCGTCGTCGGCGAGCATCGCCCGCGCCGCCTCGAGCGTGCGGACTGGATCAAATGCGTAGCCGAAGGACTGCAGGAACAGGACCCGGTCGAACCTGCGACCGGAAAGCTCACGGATCGAGTCCAGCTCGGACAGGTCGCCCTGGACGAGCTGCAGGCCGGACGGCCGGGCGGTGAGGAAATTGCCGCTGATGTCGACGCCGACAGAGGGGCCGGCACCGTCTCGAACCAGCTCGGCGAGTTTCCCGCCGTTGCCGCAACCGACGTCGAGCACGGACCGGCCGGTGACGTCGCCAAGGAGCTCGCGCTGCGCGGGCCACTCCACCAGCCGATCCAGCGAGTCCTCTTTGGCCCGGGCCTGTTCGTAGTCCGGAGCGAGTCGCGCCCACGGTTGGTCGGGATCGGGGGTGGCGGCGCTCATCGAATGTGTCGTCCTCATAGGTCCGGCGCACGGAGCTGGGCGCGCAGCGCGTCGGCCAGCCGTTGTTGCTGCTGGGGAGTGGGGGAGAGGTTGCCGGTTCCACCGATGGTGGCGTGGAACTGTTGGTGCTCGTAGGGGACGC
>Ga0209061_1004984_pt1 | contig 12133 bp, 10 predicted proteins | sample Coa_R1_10_FD_187157 | JGI IMG/M metagenome (GOLD analysis project Ga0209061, IMG submission 187157) | Surface soil microbial communities from Centralia Pennsylvania, which are recovering from an underground coalmine fire - Coalmine... | ecosystem: Environmental > Terrestrial > Soil >...
GTGCTCACCGGCGACGAGGTGCACGCCGAGGTCGAAGCCGACCCCGGGGGTTGGCCGGACGACCTCGTCTGGGCGCCGCTCAAGCCCCGGGAGCTGAAGGACATCGGCCGGGTGAGGCTCTGGCAGGTGGGGCGGGCCGGCGAGACCGCCTCGCAGGAGCGGCGATCCGGGCAGCGCTGGCGGCGGCTCTCGGACCTGTCGGCGGAGCTCGCCGCGGCTCGGGCGCGCGGCGAGCGTGCCGTCGCGACGGCGCGCGCTGCCGGTGCTACCGGCGCGCCAACCGGGCGGCGGGCTCAGGCGGCGAGGATGCGGCCGCAGGGCTCGGGGTCGTAGCCGTCGAGCGCGCCGAGCTGTGCCGGGAGCTCCCGGCCGGCGAGCACGTCGAGGAGGGCACGGACCTCCGTGGAGCTCGCGAGCGAGCGGGGGATGTGGAGCTCCGAGAGCTCCTGCTGCCAGGCGATGAACTCGAGGCCGTAGGCGAGGGCGGCAGGCTCGCACACGACGGCGGCGTCGACCATGCCGGCGGCGACGCCGGAGGCGGCGAGGAGGTGGCCGCTCGCGACGCTGCCGTAGCCGGCCAGCTGGGCGGGGTCGATCTTCAGCCGGCTCAGCTCGGCGTCGAGGAGGCGCCGTGCCTCGGCCCCCTGCTCCCGGTTCGCGATCCGCAGCCCGAGCCGAACGAGGTCCGAGAGGTCGCGGACGGCCCCACGGTGCCGGGGGTGTACGGCGAGGCCCTCGCGCCAGGAGGCGAAGCCGACGACCTCGATCCCGGGGCGAGGCCGTGTCCTGCCCTCGACCGAGCGGTGGATGGCGGCGGCGTGGACGGCGCCGGAGTCGAGCAGTTCGGTGGCCGTCCCGTTCGACGTCGACCACCACGCCAGATTGACCGGCGGGTCGTGGCGCTGGAGCGGCCCGAGCAGGAGCGCGAGAGCGGGGTCGCAGCCGGCGACGGCGAGGGTGGGCGTGGTGGCCGCGATGCGGCGAGCCTCGATCTCCCGGCCGCGCCCGCCTCCGGGCCGCCGTCCGCGATCGTCGCCGTCCTCGCCGCCGATCGGCCCGGTGGCGAGGGCGGGGACGAAGCCGGCGAGCATCGTGTGGTCGCCCGTCAGGGGGAAGGCGACGACGTCGCCGGCGACCTCGGCGACGGTGAGGCGCTCCGGCCCCTCCGCCGGCGGATCGGTCGGGGCGACGGCGAGGCGCGCACGCACCGGGGGAGCCTCGGGGGCCGTACCGAACAGAGCCTCGACCGTCGAGTCGAGCGCGCTCGCAAGGGAGAGGGCGACGTCGAGGGAGGGCGACCAGCGGCCTGACTCGATGCCGGAGATTGCCTGGCGGGTCACCCCGGCCGTGCGCGCGAGGTCTCCTTGGGAGAGCCCGCGGGCGAGCCTCGTCAGCCGCAACCGGTCGTCTCCATGCCGTCTCGACTCCACCACCACTGCCTCCTCGATTGCTCCACTCGGCGGCAGCTCAGCCCGCGACGGTGGGGGGCATGGTCGCGGCCGCAAGCCGTTCCTTACCCACCGGCACCGGGCTGGCTACCACGGCGGGGACCTCCGAGTCCTCATCCGTCACGAACGTGGCGCCGTCGCTGGTGGACAGCGTGGCGCCGGCCGGGACGAAGAGCCTCGCCTCGAACCTACCGCCGGCAGCGACGCATGACAGCACCCTCCCGCTGAGCTGGAGGTGCAGAGGGCTGTCCTGGCCGCCCGTCGACCAGGAGCCGGCTCGCTCCGGCGGGCACCCGGCGTGGCTGCCGGCGATGTGGAACCGCTCCTGGTCGATCGCCAGCGTGCGCCGGCGCCCGGCCGGGTCGCGAACCCGGAGGAAGGAGACGTAGCCGACGAGCTCGGCCACCCGCCGCGTCCCTGGCTGCGAGACGAGCTCGTGCGGATCGCCCACGGCCAGGATGGAGCCGGCGTCGATGACGGCGAGCCGGTGGCCGAAGGCCTGGGCTTCTCTCAGGTCGTGGGTCACCATCACGGTCGCGGCCTGATCTTCCTCGGAGCGTGCCTCGACGACCTCCCGGCACGACCGCCGCGTCGGCGCGTCGAGGCCGGAGAAGGGCTCGTCGAGCAGGAGGACCCTGCAGCGCCTTGCGAGCGCCCTCGCGAGCGCCACTCTCTGGATCTGGCCACCCGAGAGGGAGTCCGGGCGGGAGCTCCGCAACCCGTCGAGGTCGAGGCGAGCGATGACCTGCTCCACGAGCTCCGGGTCCGATCGACCGTAGGCGACGTTCGCCTCGACGCTCAGGTGGGGGAAGACGGCTGGCGGCTGGCGGACGGCCGACACGTGCCGGATCGCCGCCGGGGTGGGGCCGCTCGGGCCGAGCCGGCGCCGGCGCGCAGGTGGCCGCGAGAGCAGCTCGTCGCCGAGGCGGACGGCGCCCCGCAGCGGCGGTACGAGCCCGGCGACCGTGTCGAGCACCGTCGTCTTCCCGGCTCCGCTCGGCCCGAACAGGGCGAGCCGCTCACCGGGGGCGACGAGGAGGTCCGCCGCCACCTCGAAGTCGCGGCGGGGCACCGTGATCGAGATGGAGAGGCCGCTCACAGGAGCCCTGGAGCGACGCCGGGCGCTAGGCGGCCGCGCGCGCGGGCGCTCCACAGGAGGCTCACGAGGGGGAGTGGGAGGACGGCGATCACGAGGAGGACGGCGTAGGGCAGGGCGCCATTGAGGCCGAAGGCCTGCAGGCCGGTGTCGATCGCCATCGGCAGCCCGGGCGGGTTGTAGGCCACGATGAGCACCGCGCCGAAGGCTCCCATGGCCCGCGCCCAGGCCATCGAGAGGCCGACGGCCAGGCCGGGCGCTGCGAGCGGGATGGTCACCCTTCTCAGCATGGCGCGCCTCGAGTCGCCGAGGAGGAGTGCCTCGTGCTCGAGGTCTCGGTCGACGCCGGCGAAGGCGGCGTACGCCGCCAGGACGTAGTAGGGAGCGGCCTCGTAGAACTCGGCCACGACGAGCGCATAGAAGGTGTTGAGGCCGAACAGGTCCTGGTTGAGGTGGGAGCCGACGGGGGAGCTCGGACCGACGAGGAAGATGAGCAGCAGGCCGATCACGAGCGGTGGCATGGCGAGTGGCACGAGGAGACCGGTCTCGACGACGCGCGGGAACGGGAGGCGGTCCCGCGCGAGCAGGTAGGCGAGCGGGGTGCCGAGGACGACGATCGCCGCGAGCGCGATCGCGCTCGCGGCGAGGGAGCGCCAGAGCGGGCCGAACCCCGGGCTCCCTGGCTCACTGAAGGCGTGGGACATCTCGTGGACCGAGAGGTGGGCCACGAGCTCGACCAGGGGTGCGAGCAGGATGACCCAGCAGACCGCGGTGGCCAGGAGCGAGACGGCGGTGCTCGCGCGCCGGATCGAGGGGTTCACGGCGCGACGGCGCGACCGCCGAGCTTCGCGAAGGCCGTGGCGACCGCTCGTGGGAGAGCTGCGCCCACCGAGCTAACGCCCGGCGCGAGGGCGACGGTCGGCGTCGACAGCACGTAGCCCGCTGCGCGCAGCTCCGCCCGCCCCTTGCTGCCGAGGAGAAAGGCGAGGAACTGCTCGTCAGCTGCCGCGTCCGCCGCCGCCCGTTGCCTCCCGGCGGGCGGAAGCACGTACGTGGCGTCGAGGGTGATGAGGCCGCCCTGGAACACCCCCGCCGGCAGCGTCAGTGACACCGTCGCGTAGCGGGCCGCCTGCGCAGGGTCGGCGAAGTCGAGAGAGGGTCCGAGCGTGATGTAGTCGAGGTGGAACTGGCGCGCCTCGGTGAGGAAGTCGCTCCCGGCGTCGACGCTTCCCGAGGCGATGTCGGTGGCAAGGGAGTCCTCGTCGACGACCTGCGTCGTGTTGCCGACCGGGTCGGTCGCGCTCACGCCGAGGATCTTCCCCGGTGTGCCGGCGGGGAGGTGGAGCTCGCGCGTCGCGAGCTCCACCATGAGGATGAAGAAGGCTCCCTGCGGGTCCTGCGTCGGGTCGGTGCGCCCGAGGCGGAAGCCGGGGGTCTCCATGAGCCGGAAGAGCGCGCTGAGCGGCTGTGCGCCGGAGCGGATCGCGTCCAGCTGAGCGGCGTACCGGCTCTTCGGGGAGTATGCGACGACGAGCGGGTCGGTGGCGAGGGTGAGGACGAAGTGGGACCGGGAGGGCCACAGCGACGTGATCGCCTTCTTGCCGATCGAGATGAAGACCCCCGGGGAGAGCTCCCCGTCGAGGATCCCCTGGGCGATCAGGGTCGAGCCGGCGCCCTTGCCGACGAAGGAGTCGCCCGTCTGTTTCTCGAAGGCGGGCTGGAGGGTGGTCTGCACGAGGCCGGTGAGCGAGCCGGCGTAATCCACCGTGGCGGTGCCATGGGTCGCTGTCCCCGCATGCGTGGCCGGCGAGCAGGCGGCAAGCGCGAGAGCTGCGGCGACGGCGAGGAGGATGCCGAGACGGCGAGGTCGAGGATCGGGCACGAGGCCAAGACTACTGTGGATGCAAGAGAAACTGTCGAGTGTCAAGAAGAACTTGATGCACCGGCATCGGTACCGTGTCCCCGTGCGGTGGCCGGTCCGTCCGAGCTGGTGGTGAGCCCGTGAGGTCCGCGCTGCCGTCCCTCCGGGCCGAGGGGCGATGCTTCGCCGAGGGTTGCGAGGCCGTCGCCGGCATGGACGAGGTGGGCCGCGGTGCCTGGGCGGGCCCCGTCTCCATCGGCATCGCGGTGGTCACACGAGGGTGCGGGCGGCGCCTCCCACGGGGGGTGCGCGACTCCAAGCAGCTCGCGCCGGCGCAGCGCGAGGCGCTGTTCGCTCCGCTCGCACGCTCGCTCGCCGCCTGGGCGGTCGGCCATGCGAGCAACGAGGAGTGCGACGAGCTCGGCATGACCGCGGCCCAGCGCCTCGCCGCCAAGCGTGCGCTCGACCAGCTCGAGGTGGTGCCCGACGTCGTCCTGCTCGACGGCCGCTTCGACTTCCTCGTCGACCGGTCCACCGGGGCGTCACTATTCCCGCCCGTTCGGCTCATCGTGAAAGGGGACGCTGTCGCGAAGTCGATCTCGGCGGCCTCGGTGCTCGCCAAGGTGACCCGGGACCGCCTGATGGAGGCGGAGTCCGAGCACTACCCGTGGTACGGCTTCGAGCGCAACCGCGGCTACCCGTCGCCCCAGCACAAGATGGCGCTCGCGTCGTGGGGATGCACGCCGCTGCACCGGCGCAGCTGGGCCTTCGTGGGCGGGCTCCAGTACCGGCCCGCCGGCCTCGAGGAGCTACTGCTTCGGCGAGGGCTCCTTCGGGAGCCCGAGGACGCGCTCGGCGACGATGTTGCGCATGATCTCGTCGGTCCCGCCGGCGATGCGCATCCCTGGGACGCCGAGGAGGTACTTTGACCAGGAGTAGGTGCCCCACTCGCCTGAGTCGGCGAGGATGCGGGGGCCGAGCACGCGGGCGGCGAGCTCGGCCGTGCGCCGCATGTTCTCGGTGAGCGAGAGCTTCGCCGTCGAGAGCTCAGGGCCCGGGAGCTGTCCGGCCCGGATCTTTGAGAGGGCCCGTTCCGAGTTCCACCGTGCCACCTGGAGGTTGATCCACAGGTCGGCGTAGGCCTGGCGCAAGAGGGGGTCCTTCGTGGCGCCGAGGTGGCGCATGAGGTCGAGGAGGCGGCTCGTGGCGCCGCCCCCGCCTGCCCCGGCCCCACCGCCTCCGATCGCGGCCCGCTCGTTCATGAGGGTGGTGAGGGCGACGGTCCAGCCCCCGTTCACGTCGCCGAGGAGGTGGTCGGCCGGCACGCGCACGTCGGTGAAGAAGACCTCGTTGAACGAGGCGCCCCCGGTCATCTGACGGAGCGGCCGCACCTCGACGCCGGGCGCCTTCATGTTGACGACGAAGGCCGAGAGCCCCTTGTGCTTGGGGAGGTCGGGGTCGGTCCGGCAGATGATCTCCCCGATGTCGGAGTAGTGGGCGCCGGAGGTCCACACCTTCTGGCCGTTCACGATCCACTCGTCGCCGTCTCGGACCGCCCTCGTCTGGACGCCGGCGAGATCGCTCCCGTTGCTCGGCTCGGAGAAGAGCTGGCAGGCGATGATGTCGCCCCGCCAGAGCGCTTTCAGGTAGGCCTGCTTCACGGCCTCGGTCCCGTGGGCGAGGATCGTCGGGGCGATCATCCCGAGCCCGATGCCCCGCGGCGCCTGGCTCGGGGTCTCGAAGCGGTTCTCGAGGGACTGGTAGAGCCGCTGGTACGACGGCGGGAGGCCCCGGCCGCCGTACTCCGGCGGGCCCGTGATCCAGCCGAACCCGGCGTCGAACACGAGCGCCGCCCACCTCTTCGCCTCGGCGACCTCACGGGCGTCCTCCTCCGGCGTCCGCTCGGCGAGCACGGCGATCTCGTCGCTCCCCTCGCCGAAGACGAGCTTCTCAGGCGCCTTCGGCTTCGCGTTCGCCTCGAGGAACGAGAGCGCCTCGGCCCGGAATTCCTCTTCGCTCGGGAGCGCTGGAGCAGTATCGGCCATGGGGCGAGCGTACTTCGCCGGTACCACCCGGTCTTATCCCTCCCGACCGGGAGTTGTCGTTGCCGCTGCCTCTTGCATGAGCCGCCAGGTCGCCTCGACGTCGTCCCACTCGGTCGGCTCGGCCCCGATGGAGACCCGTACCATCCACCGCTTGTCGAGCAGCGACGGGGTGAGGTGGGCTTGGCCCGAGGCGTTCACGGCCTCGCACCACGCGAGCGTGTGCGCGTCGAGCTCGTCTGGGCCGCAGCCGTCCGGCACGTGGCGGACACAGACCGTCTGGAGCTGGACCGGCGCCACGAGCTCCCAGCCCGGCTCGGCCGCGACCAGCTCGCCGAGCCGGGCGGCGTGGGCGAGGTCGCGCCGCAGCCGGCGGCGGATCGCCTCGGGACCGTCGAGGCGGAGCTGGTACCAGAGCTTGAGCGCACGGAAGCGGCGGCCGAGCGGGATCCCCCAGTCCCGGTACTGCACGACGGCTCCGTCGACGCTCGAGCGGAGGTAGCTCGGGTCTGTCGCCATGACCCCGACGAGCTCCGCAGGGTCCCTCACGTAGAACAGCGAGGTCTCGAGCACCGTCCCCATCCACTTGTGCGGGTTCCAGCAGAGGCTGTCCGCCTCCTCGATCCCCTCGAACAGGTGCCGGTGCTCGGGCAGGAGCAGCGCCGCGCCGGCCATGGCCGCGTCGACGTGGAGGAAGGCGCCGTGCCGCCGCGCCACCTCGGCGACGGCCCCGATCGGGTCGAACCCGGTCGTGCCGGTGGTGCCCGCCGTGGCGACGACGGCGGCAGGGCGCCGCCCGGCCGCCCGGTCGGCCGACATCGCCTCGTCCAGCTTGGCCGCGTCCATGCAGCGAGCCGGGCCCGCAGGGGCGAGGAGGCGGAGGTGGTCGGAGCCGTAGCCGGCGAGGAGGGCCGCCTTCGCCACCGAGGAGTGGGCGTCGGCCGAGCAGTAGACGGTGAGCGGCGAGGGCTCGCCCTGGAGGCCGCTCCGGCGCTGGGAGCCGTCCGTGGCCCGCTCGCGGGCGACGAGGAGCGCGACGAGGCAGGCGGCGGAGGCGCCGTCGAGGATCGTGCCGTGCCAACCCTCCGAGAGACCGGCGAGCTGCCGCATCCAGTCGCAGACCACCTGCTCCAGCTCTGTGAGGGCGGGAGCGGACTGCCAGGTGATCCCGAGGGCGCCGAGACCGGCGGCCGTGATGTCGCCGAGCACCGAGGAAAGGGAGGCGTTCGAAGGGAACCAGGCGAAGTTGCGGGGATGCTGGGTGTGGGTGAGGCCCGGCACGACGACGGCGTCGAGGTCGTGGAGGATCTCGGCGAAGGCCGCCGCCTCCTCGGGAGGCGAGGCGGGGAGGGCGCCGAGGACCTCGCCCGGTCGCACCCGGGCCCGCACGGGCAGCGTGGCGGCTCGGAGGCGGTAGTCGGCGATCCAGTCGACGAGCTCGTGCCCGGCCCTGCGGAACTCCTCGGGGTCCATGTGCTCATTGTGGGCGTCCAGCCGGGCACGCTGCCACGCCGGCGGTGGCCGGCGTCGTTCGAAGTCGGCCAGTCACCGCCGCGCCCGCCCCTCCCGTCCGCCCGGCAAGCAGTGCAGTCGGAGTAACTTGATCCCTGGTCGCAAAGAGCCGGAGGTCAACGACGACATGTCCGCAACAGACCCGTGGGAAGCAGTGCTGGAGCGGATCGACGATGCCGCGGCGCTGATCGGCCTCGACAGGGACGTCCACAGCATCCTGCGCCATCCGACTCGGGTCCTCGAGGTGGCCATCCCGGTGCGGATGGACAACGGCCGGGTCGAGGTCTTCACGGGCTGGCGGGTCCATCACGACGTGAGCCGCGGACCCGGCAAGGGGGGCATCCGCTTCCACCAGGACGTGACGGCCCACGAGGTGATGGCGCTCGCCGCCGACATGACGCTCAAGTGCGCCGTCGTCGACATCCCCTTCGGCGGGGCGAAGGGCGGGGTCCAGGTCGACCCGAGCTCGCTCTCGGACGCCGAGCTCGAGCGGCTCACGCGCCGCTACACGATGGACATCTCGAGCCTGCTCGGACCCGACCGTGACGTGCCGGCGCCCGACGTCAACACCGATGCGCGCGTGATGGCCTGGGTGATGGACACCATCTCGATGGTGCGGGGCGAGGCGCTCCCCGGCGTCGTGACCGGAAAGCCGCTCGCCATCGGCGGGAGCAGGGGGCATGTCGGGGCCACGAGCCAGGGCGTGCTCATCTGCAGCCGGTCGATCTTCCACGAGCTCGGCATCCCGATGACGGGCTCCCGGGCGGTCGTCCAGGGCCACGGCAAGGTGGGAGGGCCGCTCTGCTACCTGCTCTCGTCGGCCGGGATGAGAGTCGTGGCGGTGACGGACGCCTTCGGCGGGGTCTACAACCCGGCCGGCCTCGACACGGTGGCCCTCGCCGACCACGTGGCGAGGCGAGGCACGGTCGACGGGTTCGAGCTGGCCGACCCGCTCGATCCCGCCAAGATCTGGGAGATCGAGTGCGAGCTCGCCGTGCCGGCGGCCCTCGACGGCACCATCACCGCCGCCGTGGCCGAGAACCTCGGCGCCAAGGTCATCGTGGAGGCAGCGAACGGGCCGACGCTCCCCGAGGCGGATCCCATCCTCGAGCGCCGCGGCGTCGTGGTCGTGCCGGACATCCTCGCCAATGCGGGGGGCGTGACCGCCTCGTACTTCGAGTGGGCCCAGTCACGCCAGGGCTTCGCCTGGGAGGAACAGGTCGTGGCCGAGCGCCTCCGCCGGATCATGGAGACCGCGTTCCAGGCAGTCTGGGACCGTTCTCGCGACCTCAAGGTGACGCTGCGCCGCAGCGCGGTCGCGGTCGCGCTCGACCGCCTCTCCGAGGCCATCACCTTCCGGGGCCTGTTCCCGTAGGCCATCTCGGAGCCGCCATACTGGGCGGGTGCCGGGGATCCGCCTCGGCTCGGTGCCACCGCACTCGCCGGTGGGCCGGAGGACCGGCGCCGATCGGGCGCACGAAGCTGGAGGACCCCCGCCTGATGGTGCTCAGCCGCGTAGCTCGCACCGCCCTGGCAGCTGTTGGCGGCCTCGCCATGGCCGCCCTGCTGGCCGCCTGCTCGAGCTCACCGGCGGCCGGCGGCAATCACACCCCGAGGAGCACGTCGACGAGCTCGACCACCAGCACCTCGACCACGGTCGCCTCGACGAGTGGCACCTCGAGCTCGACCACGACCTCCACCGCAGCTGCCTCGCCGTGCGCGAAGTCAGTCCTCTCGCTCGAACAGGACCGGACGCAAGGGGCCGCCGGCACGATCTACCTCGGCTTTTCGATCGTGAACGGCGGGTCGTCGCCGTGCACGCTCGCCGGCTACCCGACGATCGGACTCGTTGGCACCTCGGGACCGCTCGCCGCCGAGGTCTCTCACAGCGGGCAGGGGACGATCTTCTCCGTTGCGCCGGCGACGGTGGTGCTGGCGGCCGGGACCTCGCCCGGCGCCGGTTTCGTGGTCGCGTACGGGGACGTGCCGCAAGGCGGGCAGAGCACCTGCCCGACGGTGACGAAGCTCGAGGTCAACCTCCCGGGTGTGGCCGGGACGTTCCGTATCGACAAGCGGTTCGTGCCCTGCGGAGCTCCGAACCTCTCGGTCTCCGCCGTGGTCCCCGAAGCGACCTACCAGGCGCAGTTCGCCGGCTGACCGCAAAGGAGCCGCCCTAGCGGGCGCGGCTGCGGTCGGCAAGGAGCGCGGTGGCCGCGTTCCTCCCGTTCAGCGCGACGACGCTCCCGGCGGGGTGGGTGGCGGCGCCACAGAGGTAGACGTGCGGGAGCTCGGTGCGGGGCGCCAGTCGGTGCTCCCACATCTGGTGGGGGAGCACCGAGCCCTGGAAGATGTGGCCACCGCTGAGGCCGTTGCGCTCCTCGATGTCGGGCGGCCCGAGCACCTCGTAGGCGAGGATCGACGCGGCGAAGCCCGGGGCGAAGGACTCGACGAGGTCGATGATCTGGTGGGCGACGCTCTCGCGAACGACGGCCCAGGACTGCCCGCCGGCGAGCTCGTACGGCGCGTACTGGGAGAAGACGCTCATGACGTGACGGCCGGGCGGGGCGACCGAGGGGTCGTGGCCGGTCTGGAAGTAGGCCTCGGCGAAGGCGAGGACCGGTTCGCCGGCCCGGCAGCGCTCGAAGGCCCCCTGGGTTGCCTCGACGCCACGGGAGAGGTCGAGCGTCCCGAGGGCGATCGAGGTGTCCCTCGGCGCCGCAGTGAACGAGGGGAGGCGGTCGAGGGCGGCGTTGAGCTTCACCGTGGCGCTGCGCACGTCCCAGCTCTCGAGGCGCTGGCGCATCCCTTGCGGCACCCCCGCGCCCTCGAGCAGACCGAGCAGCACCTTCGGGTCGGCGTTGCTCACGACGTCGGCTGCAGCGATGCGGGTCCCGTCGTCGAGCACGACGCCCTCGCCGGGCAGGATGCGCGCCACCGGCGTCCCCGCAGCGAGGAGGGCTCCGGCTTCGCGCGCCGCCTCGGCGATGAGAAAGCTCACCGTCCCCATGCCCCCCTTCACGTAGGCCCAGACGCCGCCCCGGCCGTCGAGCTCGCCCATCCGGTGCATCAGCTTCACCGATGCCGTGCCGGGGTCCTTCGGTCCCGCGTAGGTGCCGATGATGCCGCCGGCGAACAGGGCGTCGACGAGCCGCGAGTCGGACATGTGCTCGGCGAGAACCTCGGCGACCGAGGCCTCGAACAGGACGTCCACCATCGCCTGCTCGTGCCCGAGCAGCTCCTCGATCTCGGCTCTCGATGGGGAGTCACCGAGCCACGTGTCCCGGGCGCCCTGGCGGAGGCGCCGCCTGATCTCGGCGAAGAAGCGATGGAACGCCCAGTAGCCGTCCCGGTCTCGCCTCGAGACGCCGAGCTGATCGAGGGAGCGGTCGGTCTTCGCGTCGTCGAGCCACTGGACGAACGCGGTGCCGTCCTCGTACGGGGTGAAGGGGTCGGGGTCGGCGAGGTAGTACTCGAGCCCGTGCCGGCGGAGCTCGAGCTCGTCGACGACGCGCCCGTCGAGCAGGCCGAGGAGGTAGGCGCAGGGGGAGACGACGTAGGAGGCGTCGCCCTCGTCGAGCTGCGGCCACGGCTGCTCGAGCGTGCAGGCGCCGCCGAGGTGGTCACGGGCCTCGAGCACGAGGACATCGAGGCCCGCTTTCGCCAGATAGGCGGCACAGGTGAGGCCGTTGTGGCCGCCCCCGACCACGACGACGTCGAAGCGGCGCCGTGCGAGGTCCGCAACCGGCATCGGGAGGCCGACCCGTCCGAGGAGGGAGGCGACCGTCTGCGAGGGTTCCACGCCGTCCGTAGGAGGTGGTGTGCGGTGGGCCGGGGGCTTAGCCGGCCGCCACGTCGATCAGCTTGAACGACATCACGTCGACGAGTCCCTTGTCGGTGATCCGGAGCTCGGGCAGCACGGACAGGCCGAGGAAGCTGAGCTGCATGAACGGCGCCTCGATCTCGACCCCGAGCCCGCCTGCCGCCGCCTTCGCGAGCTGCTCCACCTCCTCGGCGACCTGCTCGGCGCTGCGATCGCTCATGAGCCCCCCGATCGGAAGGCGGACCTCGGCCAGCACCCGACCATCCAGCACGGCGACCTGGCCCCCGCCAATCTCGCCGAGCCGGGCGACGGCGGCCGCCATCTCCCCTGGTCCCTCTGGTCCGATCGCCGTCG
>Ga0209061_1004985_pt1 | contig 12130 bp, 9 predicted proteins | sample Coa_R1_10_FD_187157 | JGI IMG/M metagenome (GOLD analysis project Ga0209061, IMG submission 187157) | Surface soil microbial communities from Centralia Pennsylvania, which are recovering from an underground coalmine fire - Coalmine... | ecosystem: Environmental > Terrestrial > Soil > Unclassified...
GGCACTGGCAAGACTTACCTGGCCATGGCGAAGGCGGTCAAGGCGCTGCAGGCCAAGGAGGTCAACCGGATCATCCTGACCCGGCCCGCGGTGGAAGCGGGGGAGCGGCTCGGCTTCCTGCCGGGGACACTGTACGAGAAGATCGACCCCTACCTGCGCCCGCTCTACGACGCGCTGCACGACATGCTCGACCCCGACTCCATACCGAAGCTGATGGCAGCGGGCACCATCGAGATCGCGCCGCTCGCCTACATGCGGGGTCGCACGCTGAACGACTCCTTCATCATCCTGGACGAGGCGCAGAACACCTCGGCGGAGCAGATGAAGATGTTCCTCACCCGCCTCGGGTTCGGCTCGCGGGTGGTGGTGACCGGGGACATCACCCAGGTCGACCTGCCAGCCGGTCAGGTCAGCGGGCTGCGCATCGTGCAGGAGATCCTGGAGGGCATCTCGGGCATCGGTTTCGTCAGGCTCACGAGCCGTGACGTCGTGCGGCACGCTCTGGTGAGCGAGATCGTCGACGCCTACGAGAGATACGACGCGCGCCAGCGGGACGGGGAGCCCGGTACGCAGGTGACGGCACCGGCGGCCCCGGGCACCCGGCCAGCCCGCCGGGCCGGGGCCCCAGGGGCCCAGCACGGTGCCGCGCACCGGGGAAAACGCGGCCGCTGATCGGTGGGTACTGGTGAGCATTGACATCGCCAACGAGGCAGGCGTCGAGGTTGACGAGATCGCCCTTGCCGCGATCGCCCGGCATGTGCTCGACCAGATGCGGGTCCACCCGCTCGCGGAACTGTCCGTCCTGCTCGTGGACGAGCAGGCCATGGCCGAGCTGCATGAACGGTGGCTTGGCGAGCCGGGGCCGACAGACGTCCTGGCGTTCCCGATGGACGAGCTGAGGCCGCCGCGCCTGGGCGGGGCGAACGCCGGCCGGGCAGGCCCGGAGGAGGCGGGCCCCGAGCCCGGGCTCCTCGGGGATGTCGTGCTGTGCCCCCAGATCGCGTCGGCGCAGGGCCGTGAGGCGGGCCACAGCACGGCGGCCGAACTCGAGCTGCTGTGCGTGCACGGGATCTTGCACCTGCTCGGCTACGATCACGCCGACCCCGCTGAGCATGCCGCGATGTTCAGCCTGCAGGACCGGCTGCTCAGATCCTGGCGGGGGAGCAGGGCACCGGATCGTGACACGAAGGGGCGGGAAGGGGCCGGGTTATGTCGCCCCCCGGGTGGCTGGTTGTCGCCGCGATAGTGCTCACGCTGATTGCCGGGTGGTGGGCGAACGCGGAGGCTGCCCTGGCCCGCATGCGCGGGAGGGGAGCGGACAGCGCAGCCACGGGCAGCCAGCGGGCCTCGCGGCGGCTTGAGGCGGTCCTCGCCGACCTGCCGCGCTATCTCAACGCGCTGCTCCTCCTCAGGGTGGGCTTCGAGACTTTCGCGACCGTGCTGGTCACCGTCGCGTTCGTGGAATGGTTCGGCGTGACCTGGCACGCGTTCGCGATCGCGGCGGCGGTCATGATCATCGTGCGTTACGTGATCAGGGGCGTGAGCCCGCGGACCCTGGGGCGGCGCCGCTCCGAGCGGGTGGCGCTCGCCGCGGTCTCGGTCCTGTACCCGTTCGCCGTGGCCCTCGGCCCGGTGCCGAGGATGCTCATCGCGGCCGGCAACCTTTTCACGCCCGGCAGGGGGGCGCGGGAACGGTCGCCTGACGAGAGGGCCGAGCTGCGCGGGCTTGTGGACTTCCTCGAGCAGCAGGACGAGATCGAGCCCGGCGAGCGTGAGATGGTCCGCTCGGTCTTCGAGCTGGGCGACACCATCGTCCGCGAGGTCATGGTGCCCCGCACCGACATGGTGTTCATCGAGCGTGACAAGACGATCGGCCAGGCTCTGTCGCTCGCCCTGCGCAGCGGGTTCTCGCGCATCCCCGTGGTCGGCGAGAACGAGGACGACGTCGTGGGGATCGCGTACCTCAAGGACATCGTGGCATGGAGCCACGAGCGTCCGGGCTCGGAGTCGTCGGACAAGGTCGGGCAGGTGATGCGGCGGGCCACCTTCGTACCCGACAGCAAGCCGATCAACGAGCTGCTGCGGCAGATGCAGGCGCTCCGGATCCACGTGGCGATCGTCATCGACGAGTACGGCGGCACGGCGGGGCTTGTCACCATTGAGGACATCCTCGAGGAAATCGTCGGCGAGATCACCGACGAGTACGACAAGGAGCAGCCTCCCGTCGAGTGGCTGTCACCCGATGCCGCCCGGGTGACCGCGCGCCTTCCCGTCGCTGACCTGGCCGGGACGTTCGGTGTCAGCATCGAGGCCGAGGACGTGGAGACCACGGGCGGCCTGCTCGCTCACGCGCTCGGCCGGGTCCCTATCGCGGGCTCGGTGGCGACGGTCAACGGGCTCCGGCTGACCGCGGAGAACCTGTCGGGCCGCCGCAACCGGATCGGAACGGTCCTCGTGGAGCGGGTCAAGCCCGCCGGGCAGCGGGCCGGGGGCGAGGGGCAGCGGGCCGGGGGCGAGGGGCAGCAGGCCGGGGGCGAGGGGCAGCAGGCCGGGGGCGAGGGGCAGCGGGCCGGGGGCAGCGACGAGCCTGGCCGCTGAACGCTGACAGCTTCGCGGCGGCCGGGCGCTTACACTTGGGCCGCGTGGACGACATGAAGCCCGGCCCGGAAGACCTCAAGATCATCACCCTCGCCAGGTCGGCGCGCGCGAGGGTCGCGGCTGCTGAGGGGGCGGCCGTGCGGGACGAGACAGGCCGGGCTTATGCCGCTGCCCCCGTCGCGCTGCCGTCGCTGCACATTTCCGCGCTGCGGCTGGCGGTCGCGATGGCCGTTTCCAGCGGGGCCAGCGCCCTGGAAGCAGCGGCTCTGGTCAGCGAGAGCGCGGAGCCGGACCCCGCCGACCTGGCGGCGGTGCGGGACATCGGGCCGGCCGCATCGGTTTTCCTCGCGGGGCCGGACGGCACCGTGCGCACGATCATATGAGCCCGCCTCCAGTGCCCGCCAGAGCAGATGACAGAGCGCCCCGCCGGGGCAGCATGCCCGCGCCCGGAACGGCCGGCTTCCGCTCGGGCTTTGCCTGCTTCGCAGGCCGGCCGAACGTCGGGAAGTCGACGTTGATGAACGCGCTGGTCGGCGCCAAGGTGGCGATCACGAGCAGCCAGCCGCAGACGACACGCCACGTTATCCGCGGGATCGTGCACCGGCCGGATGCGCAGCTCGTCCTCGTGGACACCCCGGGCCTGCACAAGCCGCGGACCCTGCTCGGCGAGCGGCTCGACAGCCTGGTTCGATCGACGCTCACCGAGGTTGATGTCATCGGGTTCTGCGTTCCCGCGGACGGCAAGCTGGGGCCGGGAGACAGGTATCTGGCACGGGAGCTTGACGCGGTACGGACTACTCCTGTCGTGGCGATCGTGACCAAGACGGACCTGGTGCCGCGGGACGCGGTTGCCGCGCAGCTCGCCGCCGTCGCGGAGCTCGGCGACTGGGCGGACGTGGTGCCTGTGTCCGCCATGACGGGTTTCCAGCTTGGCGTGCTGGCCGACGTGCTCGTGTCCCATCTGCCCGAGGGCACGCCGCTGTACCCGGAAGGGGAGCTGACCGATGAGCCGGAACGACACCTGGTGGCCGAGCTGATCCGTGAGGCGGCGCTCGAAGGGGTCCGTGAGGAGCTGCCGCACTCGATCGCGGTCGTTGTGGAGGAGATGGCGCCCCGGGCTGGCCGGGAGGATCTCACCGACGTGCACGCGGACATGTACGTCGAGCGGCCCAGCCAGAAGGCGATCGTCATCGGTGCCAAAGGGGCACGGCTGAAGGAGGCCGGCAGCCGTGCCCGCCGCCAGATCGAGGCACTGCTCGGCACCAGGGTCTACCTCGACCTGCGCGTCAAGGTCGCGAAAGACTGGCAGCGCAGCCCAAGGGAACTCCGCCGTCTCGGCTTCTACGACTGACCATGGCTCCCGCGGCGACGGCACAACTGCGGCGCAGGATCTCTGCCTGCCGGGAGCGCTGGTCACCTGCCCGGTGGCAGCCGCGGTTATGGAATTTTACCTTACGGTAACCCCGCCTGGGGCTGGCGTGCCTGCGAAGCCCGGGCGTAGCATTACGGCTCTAGGCACCGCCCCGGACCCCGGCGGTCACCGTCCGCGTGCGGGCTCGTTACCGAAGCGCGGACTCGTTATCGGAATCGATGGCAGGTCACAGGGGCCGGTATGGGCGAGCTATCTTTCTTGCGCGAGCCAGCAGCGGGGCCCGGCTGGGTCCCCGCCGCGCCGCCCGGTCATGGCACCGCGGCTGTCCGGCTCACGGGCGCTGCGAGCCGGCCCGGTGATCTCATCCGTGACATCCGCCAGCGGATCCCCGGCGTGCGGGGCCCACCGGGCATGCCCGGCGGTCCGTGAACGCCCGGGCGGCTTGTGCCTGAGTGGTTTCCCGGGGCCGGAGGCTGAGCAGCGGGGGCCTCAGCTACGGCCGGGGGCGCGGGCCATGCCGGCGGCCTGCCCTGCGGGAACCGCAGCGCCGTAGAGCCGCGGGCAGCACGGCGGGCTTCGCGCGCGTGGATGTCCGTCCCGGCCGACGCCCTGGGTGCGGGAATGCCCCGGGGCGGCCCTGCCCTCGCAGGATCATCCCTGCCTGTCCTGGCCGAGGATCGCCGGGAGATGAGGCGCCAGCAGGCGGGGCGATGTCCAGCAGGCCGCCCCGGCGGGCCCGGCCGTCCCGGGCAGCTTCATGCCGAGCTCCCGGGGCAGTGTCAGGCTTTACGCCGGGGTTCCGGGACAGGACGCCGGGTTCCGGGACAGTGTCAGGCTGGGGTCCCTCGCACAGTGGCGTTGCGCGGTGAGGGCGCGCGGTGAGGGCGTTGCCGATGGGCAGGACCGGGCGGCCGGCGGCCCCGCGAGTCTCACGCCCTGCGGGCGGCGGTCCCGCTGGCGGCTACCCCATCGTCTTGGCGCCGTCCAGGGACTCGCGGATGATGTCGGCATGGCCGGCATGCTGGGCGGTCTCCGCGAGGATGTGGATCAGCGTGCGGCGGGCCGACCAGCGTGCGCCCTTCTCGAACCAGGGAGCCTCGGGCAGCGGCTGGGAGGCGTCCAGCCCGGGCAGCGCCGTCACGATCTCGCTGGTCCTCTGCGCGGCCCGATCGTAGTCGTCGAGCAGCCCGGCCAGCGTCTCGTCGTCGCCCATCCGGAAGCTGGCGGCGTGTGCGGCCATGGCCTGCTCGCTCATGATGTCCTCGGCCGGCGGCCCGTGCTCGATGAAATTCGCCCACTGCCGTTCCACCTGCGTGACGTGCTTGATGATGCCGCCCAGGCACAGCTCGCTCACGGTGGTCCGCTGCCGCGCCTGCTCGTCGGTGAGGTCCCGCACGGTGTAGCGCAGGAACTGCCGCTGGGCCGCCAGCGCCTGCAGCAGGTCGGCGCGCTCGCCGGCCTGTGCCGTCTCGGTGCTTGCCATGGTGTCTCCCTCCGCCGGCGCTCAAGCCGCCGGTGCTCAAGCAGAACCGTACGGCACGGATCTGACATTCAGGTGGGTGCCCGGCCAGCCACACGGACCAGCCCGGCTGGTAAGGTGGGGGCATCATGCTCCGCGAGCTGCTCCTGCTTAGCGGCCGCGGCGGGGTCCGGTAAGGGCCTGCACCCCCGCCGCGGAGTTTTCGCGTGATCGCTGGCCACGGCCGGCTGAGGCCGGCCGCCCCCAGACAGATGCCATGAGGAGCAGCATCAACCATGACCGTGCAGCAGCCCAGCGGCATGCCCTGTTACCGTTACACCGCTTTCAAGCCTGTCGATCTGCCGGACAGGACGTGGCCGGCCAAGACGATCACCAAGGCGCCGCGCTGGCTGTCCACCGACCTGCGGGACGGCAACCAGGCGCTGATCGACCCGATGAGCCCGGCGCGCAAGCGGGCCATGTTCGACCTGCTGGTGCGGATGGGCTACAAGGAGATCGAGGTGGGGTTCCCCTCGGCCAGCCAGACCGACTTCGACTTCGTCCGCGAGCTTATCGAGGGCGACGTGATCCCCGATGACGTGCGGATCTCCGTGCTCACCCAGGCCCGCGACGACCTGATCGAGCGGACGGTCGCCTCGCTGCGCGGGGCGGCCCGGGCCACGGTGCACATGTACAACGCGACGGCGCCGCTGTTCCGCCGCGTGGTGCTGCGGGTGGACCGCGAGCAGTGCAAGGCGCTCGCCACCGACGGCACCCGGTCGGTGATGCGGCACGCGGAACGGCTTCTGCCCGGCTGCGACTTCGGCTACGAGTACTCGCCGGAGATCTTCATGGACACCGAGCTCGACTTCGCCGCCGAGGTGTGCGACGAGGTCTCGGAGGTCTGGCAGGCCGGCCCGGGCAGGGAGATCATCATCAACCTGCCGTGCACCGTGGAGCGCTCGACCCCGAACATCTACGCCGACCAGATCGAGTGGATGAGCCGCCGCCTGGCGCGCCGCGAGCACACGTGCCTGTCGGTGCACACGCACAACGACCGCGGCACCGCCGTCGCGGACGCCGAGCTCGCGGTCCTGGCGGGGGCGGACAGGATCGAGGGGTGCCTGTTCGGCAACGGCGAGCGGACCGGCAACGTATGCCTGGTCACGCTGGGCCTGAACCTGTTCAGCCAGGGCATCGACCCGATGATCGACTTCTCGCAGATCGACGAGATCAGGCGCACCGTCGAGTACTGCAACCAGCTTCCCGTGCACCCGCGCCACCCGTACGCGGGCGACCTCGTCTACACGGCGTTCTCCGGGTCGCACCAGGACGCGATCAAGAAGGGATTCGAGGCGCTGGAGGCCAGCGCCGCCCGGGCGGGCGTCCCGGTGGCAGAGCACCCGTGGGAGGTGCCGTACCTGCCGATCGACCCCCGCGACGTGGGCCGCACCTACGAGGCCGTCATCCGGGTGAACTCCCAGTCCGGCAAGGGAGGCGTCGCCTACGTCATGAAGACCGGGCACCAGCTTGACCTGCCTCGCCGCCTGCAGATCGAGTTCTCCCGGGTGATCCAGGCACGGACCGACGCCGCCGGCGGCGAGGTGACGCCCGCGGAGATGTGGGAGATCTTCTCGGCCGAGTACCTGGCCGAGGGAGCCGTGGCGCTGCTCGGTCACCGGACCTCGTCGGTGGTGGAGTCCAAGCACGCGCTGACCGCCGAGGTGCGCGCCGACGGTCAGGTACGGCAGATCGAGGGGTCCGGCAACGGGCCGATCTCGGCGTTCTGCGACGCGCTGGGGTCGGTCGGGGTCAAGGCGCGCGTGCTCGACTATGCCGAGCATGCCCTGTCGGCCGGCTCGGACGCGCAGGCCGCCGCCTACGTCGAGTGCGAGATCGACGGCCGCACGCTGTGGGGCGTCGGCATCGACGCTGACACCACGGGCGCGTCGATGCGGGCCGTGCTCTCCGCGGTGAACCGCGCCCGCCGGCCTTGACCTGCCGCCCCGCCCCGCCATTTGCCATGCCGGGCGAGCCGGACGGATTGTGGTGCGACGGCCCGCCCGCGCGACCGGCCCAGCGACCGGGGGCCTTGTGCCCCCGGGAGCGGCCGGTGCAGGCGGTCACGGGTGCGGCTTACGGGCAGGCGGTCACGGGTGCGGCTTACGGGCAGGCGGACCGCAGGTCCGGCCGGCCGTGGCACGGGCCTTGCGTACGGGAGTGCGGCCCGGGGGTGCTGCCTGCCTGGTGGGCCAGCGGGCACGGGCCGGGAGCACTTTCGCGGCGGCCCGTGCGAGCGGCCGGCTCCGGCGCCGGCGGCGGGAACCATACACGGGCCTGGCGGGCAGGACGAGCGTTACTGATCTCGCAGCGCCGGGGTTACGGTGGCTGGGCGAGGGCGAGCCGTGTCCCGGCGATGGAGCCGGCCTGGGCGGTAACCCCGATACAACGAAGTCAGTAATGAGGCAGGATGCCACGACGAGAACCGCAGCGTGATCTCGGGGGTTCCGGGGGTCGTCTCCCCGGGCCGGCACTGCGACAATGGCAGGGTGCAGCTTTACCGGGACGATGGGGTCGTGCTGCGGACGCAGAAGCTCGGCGAGGCCGACCGGATCGTCACCGTGCTCGGGCGCAAGACGGGGCGGCTCAGGGCGGTGGCCAAGGGCGTGCGGCGGACGAAGTCGCGGTTCGGCGCGCGGCTCGAGCCGTTCACGCACGCCGACCTGATGCTGCATCCGGGCAGGTCCCTTGACGTGATCACCCAGGCCGAGGTGATCAGGCCGTACGGGGCGCCGCTGGCCGGCGACTATCCGCGGTATACGGCCGGGGTCGCGATGCTGGAGGCGGCCGAACGATTCACCCCCGTGGACAGGGAACCGGCGCTCCGGCAGTTCCTCCTGCTGATCGGCGGGCTGCGTGCGCTCGCTGAGGCCGTGCACGATCCACGGCTCGTGCTCGACGCCTACCTGCTGCGGTCGCTGGCTGTGGCAGGGTACGCCCCGGCGCTGGAGGAGTGCGCGCGGTGCGGCAGGCCAGGCGGTGACGGCGTGCGCACGGCGGCCGGCCCGCCAGGCACGGCTTCGCTCAGCGTTTCCGGTGCCCTGCGCGCATTCGCGATCCCGGCGGGCGGCATGGTCTGCGCGTCGTGCCGCCCGCCGGGATCGGCCATACCAGCTCCTGCTACGGTCGCGTTGATGATCGCGCTGCTTCGCGGGGACTGGGACCGTGCCGACCGCAGCGAACGCAGGCACCGGGTAGAGTGCAGTGGGCTGGTCGCTGCATACCTGCAGTGGCACCTGGAGCACTCGATCCGTTCGCTGCGTCATGTGGAGCGTGCCTGATGGCCCCTACGCGCCGTGGATGGCGCGACGCCGCTGACCGGGGGAAAACCTCAGGGACCATGCGCGAGACGCGGCCGGAGCGATCTGCGGAGCGCCCGTGAGCGGTGCTGCCCGGCAGTCTCGCGCCGTCCGGCCGCCCGATCCGCACCCGAGCGGCGCGCGTCCTCCCGCGATCCCGCCCAGCCTCATCCCCCGGCACGTGGCCATCGTCATGGACGGCGACGGCCGGTGGGCGAAGCAGCGCGGGCTGCCGAGAACCGAAGGGCACAAGAAGGGCGAGTCCTCGCTGCTCGACGTGATCATGGGCGCGATCGAGCTGGGCATCCCGTACCTGTCCGCCTACGCCTTCTCCACGGAGAACTGGCGGCGCTCACCGGACGAGGTGCGCTTCCTCATGGGGTTCAACCGCGACGTGATCCACCGCCGCCGCGACCAGCTCCTGGAGATGGGGGTGAGGATCCGCTGGGCGGGCCGCCGCCGCCGCCTCTGGCGCAGCGTCATCCGCGAACTCGAGGAAGCCGAACGGATGTCGGCAGGTAATTCCGTCCTGACACTGCAGTTCTGCGTGAACTATGGCGGCCGGGCGGAGATCGCCGACGCCGCCGCGGCCATCGCGGCCGATGTGGCGGCCGGGCGTGTCCGGCCCGACAAGGTCGATGAGAAGATGATCGCCCGGTACCTGGATGAGCCGGATATCCCGGACGTAGACCTTTTCGTGCGTTCTTCCGGCGAGCACAGGATGTCGAACTTCCTGCTTTGGCAGTCCTACTACGCGGAATTTGTGTTCCTCGACACCTTCTGGCCCGATTTTGACCGGCGGCACCTGTGGAAGGCGTGCGAGATATACGCCAGCCGCGACAGAAGGTATGGCGGCGCCGTGCCCAACCCCGTCCCTGGCCAGCCCTGTTAGCCCGGGGAGGGCTCCCCGGAGCCCCCGAGGCGGGCCTGCGGCCCGCAGCCCGCTGTGCGGTTCCTGCCGTGATACCGGCCGCCCACCCGGGCACGGGGCCCGGTAGCGCCGGCGGGTCGGGGCGTGCCGGCCCGCAGCACGGGCCCGCGGCCGCGGGCCCGTGCTGCCCCCGGGAATGCTGGGCGCCCTGGCGGGCCGGCCGTCCCGGGCAGCCACTCTTGATCACTATTGCCGAATAATTTCATTTAATTTCTTAAATGCCCAGTTTGTCATGAACCTGAGAAATCCGCGGCGCGGCAGATGGGTAATTACGCTGAAATCGGGAATGGCGTGAACGTGGCGCCAGTATTGCCGGGAGGTGCCGGGCCTACCAGAGGGCATTTCCGGTGCGTGGCGCTTTGGCCGGTGTCGCCGTGCAGGGAGGATGCTGATGCGCCGCGCAGCGGTGACTGTCGTTGTTGTTGGGTGCGCCCTGGGAAGGGCCGTGGCGGGCGGGTGGCAGGCGGGCCCTTCCGCGCGAGTGCCCGGTGCTGTGCTGGCTGCCGCGGTGCAGCCGGCGGGCGGGCAGCCCGCGGGGGCGGGGGCCGGGGGGGATGCGCGCCCTGCCGCGGTGAAGACCGTTGTATATGACGGGTACGAGATCAGCGTCCCGGCGGGCTGGCCGGTGTACCGGCTGGGCAAGCACTCGCGGCGGTGCGTCCGCTATGACATCCACGCGGTGTACCTGGGCACGCCGGGCCCTGACCAGGACTGCCCGCCTGGTCTTGTCGGCAGGACCCAGGCGGTGCTCATCTCGCCGGGCAGGGGTGCGGTGGCGTCCCGGGAGGCTGCGGTGTCCCCGCCGGTGAGCTGGCCGGCTGGCGCGCCGGCGCCGGAGGCCGTGCCGGCCGCCAGCGGGGGCGGCCGTGCCCGGGCCCGTGGCCGGTTCGCGTGGTTCGCGCGGGAGGGGGCGTTCCGGGCGGTGGCCGGGGACTCCGGTGTGTCGGTCCTGGCGACCTACGGCACCGATCCGGCGCAGGCCGGGCAGATTCTCCGCAGCCTGCGGAAGGCCCCGGCCGGCCGGGTGCCTTCCGGCGGGTCCGCGGCACCGCGGGCGGTGCCGGCCGCTGCCCGGGCCGCCCCGGATCCCCCGCCGGGGGCGGCGGGCACCAGGGAGCCAGCGCAGACGGCTGCGGGGGCGCCGGCGGCGGCGCCTGCGGGCAGCGCGGGTGCTGTGCCGCCCGGTCCGCCTGGCCCGGGTTTTCCGGGGCCTTCGCCGAAGGCCCCGGGTACTACGGGGCCCGGGGCATCGGCGGTGCCTGCGGGCAGCGCGTCACCTGGCCCGGCCCCCCCGGCGTCCCCGCCGCAAACGGCGCCTACGGCGGCGGCCGCGCCGCCCGGCCCGGGCTCCCCCGCCCTCTCGCTGCCACATACGCCCCAGGCCGGGCCGGTGACAGGCTCCCGCGCGGGGGATGTGCCACAGTCACCGCTGGCCGGCTTCGATACGTGCACCGCCCCGCCGCTGTCCGCGATGAAGGCGTGGCGCAGCAGGTATGCCGCTGCCGGCATCTACATCGGGGGCCAGGACATGGCCTGTGACTATGGCAACTTGTCGGCGTCGTGGGTGGCGTCGGCCAGGGCGATGGGCTGGTCGCTGCTGCCCGTCTACGTCGGCCTGCAGGCCCCGTGCACCTCCTTCGGCGGGCGCATCAGCGCCGGCGACGCGGCGGCGCAGGGGAAGGCCGCCGCCGGCGACGCCGCCGGCGACGCCGGGCGGTTCGGGCTGGGCCGGGGTACCCCCATCTACTACGACATGGAGGCATACAGCACCTCCAATACGGCCTGCCGCACGGCGGTGCTCACCTTCCTGAACGCGTGGACCACGGAACTGCACGCCCGGGGCTACCTGTCCGGCGTCTACTCCAGCGCGTCCGCCGCCATCGAAACCCTGGCGTCCGCGCCCGCGGCCGGCGGGCAGCCGCCGGCGGAGCCCGACGCCATCTGGTTTGGGCTCTGGGACGGCAGGAAAAACCTCGACGGGGCCCCCTACCTGCCCGCCTCCGCGTGGGCATCGGACAGGACCAAACAGTACGCGGGCGGGCACACCCAGCAGATCGGCGGCTACACCCTGGACATCGACTCCGACTGGGTCGGCAGCGCCGTGGCGGGCCCCGAGCGGGCCCAGCCGTAACACCAGTTCGCGCATACCGGCCGGTGGCCATAGGCTATGGAGACCACGCTTCCCAGCGCGGCCTTCCGCACCCGCGCTGCTGGCCCCACATGCCAGCCAGGGAGGTGGTTACTGGTGCCCGCGGCGCCGGCCGGGGGCAGCACGAACCCGCGCCATACCGCCAGGGGAGCACGGGTGCGCGTGCCGCCAGCACAAGGACGCCATAGCACGAAGCGACGCCGGCGGCCAGCCGGATGGAGATTGTGATGCCACGACGCAGTGATCGCCTCGACACCATCGT
>Ga0209061_1004987_pt1 | contig 12119 bp, 11 predicted proteins | sample Coa_R1_10_FD_187157 | JGI IMG/M metagenome (GOLD analysis project Ga0209061, IMG submission 187157) | Surface soil microbial communities from Centralia Pennsylvania, which are recovering from an underground coalmine fire - Coalmine... | ecosystem: Environmental > Terrestrial > Soil >...
AGCCCCCAGCGAGGCCCCTGCCGCACGCCGACCACCTCGGTTCCCTGCCAGGCGATCGGCTCGGCCGCCGCCCCGACGCGGCGGATCCGGGGGGCCCGGATGAAGACGCCGGGGAACCTCTCGATGCCCAGTACCGGCAGATGCACCGGCGACTCGAACGACTCGCGCTGGCGGCCGTAGTCGTTCCGTTTGACCGTCACGTCGATCCCTCCGAGGGTGGGCGGGTCCGGCGCCCCCTGGGTAGGCTCCAGCCGGTCGCTGAGCAGGATGAGGCCGGCGCAGGTGGCCAGTACGGGCAGCCCCGCCGCCAGGGCCTCTCCGAGCGGGGTCCAGAGGCCGGAGAGGTTCAACAGCCGGGCCATCGTGGTCGACTCCCCGCCGGGCAGGAAGAGGGCGTCCAGCGAGTCCAGGTCCGCGGGCGCCCGAACCGTGACGAGCGTTGCCTTCGGGTCGGCAGCGGCAACGGCCCGGAGGTGCTCGGGGACGTCGCCCTGGAGCCCCAGAACCCCGACCTTCATGGCGGGGCGGCGCGTCGGATCTCCTCGAGGATCTCCCGGGCCCGGTCGAAGCGGATCGCGTGCTCGGCGATGAGCCGGGCCACGACCCGGTCGACCTCGTCGGGCCGGGCGCCCGCGCTGGCCGCGAGGTTGCGGGCGTGGAGCTCCATGTGCCCGCGCTGGATCCCCTCGGTGGCGAGGGCCCGGAGCGCGCCAAAGTTCTGGGCCAGGCCGACCGCGGCGAGCACCTGGGCCAGTTCGGCGGCCGAACCGACCCCGAGCAGCTTCACGTTCGCCTTGGCCGTCGGGTGGACCGCGGTGGCGCCGCCGATGAGGCCGACCGCCATCGGAACTTCGATCGTCCCGACAAGATCGCCGGCCGAGTTGCGCTCGAAGTGGGTGAGCGGACGGACCCCGCCGCCGTCCTCGCGGGCGGTCCAGGCGGCGTAGGTGTGCGCCCCGCTCTCGATCGCCCGGAAGTCGTTGCCGGTCGCGAGGACCACGCTCGAGATGCCGTTCATGATGCCCTTGTTGTGGGTCGCGCACCGGAACGGGTCGGCGACGGCGAGGGCGTGGGCGTCGAGGATCGCCTCGACGACCTCGGGCCCCGTCGCGGTGTCGGTGGCGAGCCGTCGGGCCGGGAAGATCGCGCGGGCCCGAGCCAGCCGGTGGACCGCGAGGTTCGAGATGATCCGCAGGACCACCCGTCCCTCGGCCAGCCGGGCGATCTCGGGTGCGAGCGCCTCGCACATCGTGTTGACCGCATTCATCCCCCCGGCATCCCGGGCGTCCACCAGCAGGTGGACGACGACCATGGTGCCCCGGGACGAGGGGACGAGCCGGACCTCGAGGTCCTGGGCCCCGCCTCCGAACTTGACCAGGACCGGGTCCTTCGCGTTGGCCGCGGCGAGCAGCGCCGCCTTCGCCTCGAGGATCCGCAGCCGGGCGGCGGCCGGGTCGGCGACCTGGACCACCTGGATCTGCCCGATCATCACCGGCGGTGTCGCGTGGGCGGTGAAGCCGCCCCGCTCCCGGGCCAGCTTCGCCGTGTTGGAGGCCGCCGCGACGACGCTCGGCTCCTCGAGGGCCATCGGGATCAGGTAGTCCTTGCCGTTGATGCGGAAGTGGGTCGCGACGCCGAGCGGGAGCGGGAAGGCGCCGATGACGTTCTCGATCATCCGCTCGAGCGTCGCCGCCGGGACTCCGGGAGGGAACTCGTAGGCGGCCATCTGCTCGTCCGTGAGGCCGGCCCACTCCTGGACCGTCCGACGCCGTTCGGCGACGGTCCGACGATAGAAGCCCGAGATCTCGGAGGAGCGTTCGGCGCTCATGCCGACCCCTCGGGCGCCGAGGGCTCTGCGGGGGCCGCCTCGACCGGAGGCGCGCTCCGGGCGACGATCACCTTCGCGGGCCGCAGGAGGCCGCCGTAGAACCGGAACCCCTGCTGGACCACCTGGAGAACGGTGCCGGCCGGATGTTCGGCGTCGGCCGGCGCCTCGCCCACCGCCTCCTGGGTCTCCGACTCGAACGGTCCGCCGGGGCTCGCGACCGGTTCGACGCCTTCGTGCTTCAGGAAGGTCTGCCACTCCCGGTGGAGGAGGTCGAGCCCGGTCCGGACCGGGTCGTCGGGCGGGAGCCGCTGCAGCGCCTCCCGGGCGAAGTGAAAGCCCTCGTAGATCGGGAGCAGTTCCCGGATCAGGGCCGCCCGCACCTGCCGGGAGGTCGACTCCCGTTCCCGTTCACTGCGTCGGCGGAAGTTCTCGAAGTCGGCGAGCAGGTACTTGTAGCGCGTCGCCCAGTCCGGCTCGGCTTCGGCCGGGGCCGGCCCGGGGGCAGCCGAGGGCGGCTCAGGGGCAGGATCCGACATGGCCCGGAAGGGAGCCGAGGGGGTTTAAGTCGATTGGTGGGCTCTCCCACGGGCGATCCCCGACCCGCTCGACCCCCCGAGTTGGGGACGTTCGGGCGGCGGCGATCCGGGCGCGGCCGGGGGGGCGGCCGGCCCCCCGTCCCCCGGGGCTCCCGACCGCTCGGGACATACTGTTATATCGCCGGGAGCCTCGATAGAAACGGGGGCCCTTGGCCCACCGTTCTCATGCCGGATTCTCCCCCCCCGCTGGCCGCGTACGACGCGAGTTCCATCCAGGTCCTGGAGGGCCTGCAGGCGGTCCGCAAGCGGCCCGGAATGTACATCGGTTCGACCGATGCCCGCGGCCTCCACCACCTCATCACCGAAGTCGTCGACAATTCGATCGACGAGGTGCTCGCGGGCGCCTGTACCGATATCTCGGTGACCCTCCATTCGGACGGTTCCTGCAGCGTCGTCGACAACGGACGGGGGATCCCGGTCGAGGAGCACCCGAAGTACCACAAACCGGCCCTGGAGATCGTCATGACGGTCCTCCACGCCGGCTCCAAGTTCGACCGGAGCACCTACAAGGTCTCGGGCGGGCTCCACGGGGTCGGCGTCCATGTGGTCAACGCGCTCTCGGAGTGGCTCGAAGTCCGCGTAAAGCGGGGCGGGCGGGAGTACTACCAGCGCTACCAGCAGGGCGCGCCGGTCGCCCCGCTGGCCGAGGTCGGACCGGCGACGACCACCGGGACCGAGATCCGGTTTTTGCCCGACAAGACGGTCTTCGAGACGCTCGCCTTCGACCGGGAGGTCGTCGAGCGCCGGCTCAAGGAGCTCTCCTTCCTCAACCCGGCGGTCACCATTCACTTCCGCGACGAAGCGGCCGACCGGGAGGCGAGCTACCATCACGCGGGCGGGATCAGCGAGTTCGTCGAGGATCTCAACTCCTCTCTCACCTCGCTCTTCGCCCCGCCCATCTACCTTCACGCCCAGCGGGAGACGACCGACATCGAGGTGGCGATCCAGTACAACGACGGCTACAACGACACGACCCTCGCCTTCGTGAACAACATCCACACCTTCGACGGCGGGACCCACGTGGTGGGGCTTCGGGCCGCCCTGACCCGGACGTTCAACGACTACGCGCGCCGGCGGGGCCTCATCAAGGGGGACAAGGAGGGGCTGACCGGGGAGGATGTCCGGGAGGGGCTCGCCTGCGTCCTCTCAGTCAAGGTCCTCGAGCCCCAGTTCGAGGGTCAGACCAAGGCCCGGCTCGGCAACTCCGAAGTCAAGGGCCAGGTCGAAAGTGCGGTCAACGACAAGCTTGCCGAGTTCCTCGAGGAGCACCCCGCGGTGGGCCAGACGCTGATCGCCAAGGCGGTCCAGGCGGCCCAGGCGCGGGAGGCGGCCCGCAAGGCCCGCGAACTGACCCGCCGAAAGGGCCTCCTGGAAGGGGGGGGATTGCCGGGCAAGCTGGCCGACTGTCACTCCCGGAATCCGGCCGAGTGCGAGCTGTTCATCGTCGAGGGGGACAGTGCGGGCGGGACCGCGAAGCAAGGTCGGGACCGGGAGTTCCAGGCGATCCTTCCCCTCTGGGGGAAGATCCTGAACGTCGAGAAGGCCCGGCTCGACAAGATGCTCCAGAACGAGGCGATCCGCGCCCTCATCACCGCCATCGGCGCCGGAGTGGGCGACGAGGTCGACCTCTCGAAGCTGCGCTACCACAAGATCATCCTCATGACCGATGCCGATGTGGACGGCGCCCATATCCGGACCCTGCTGCTCACGCTCTTCTACCGGAAGATGAACGAGCTCATCAGTGAGGGGCATGTCTACATCGCCCAGGCCCCACTCTACCGGATCCAGAAGGGGAACCGGTTCCAGTACGCCTACTCCGACGAGGAGCGGGACCGGATCCTCGCCGAGTTCGGCGACGGCCGCGGTGTGACCATGCAACGGTACAAGGGGCTCGGCGAGATGAACGCCGAGCAGCTTGCCGAGACGACGATGCGGCCGGGGCCCCGGACGCTGCTCCGGGTGACCGTCGAGGACGCGAGCCGGGCCAACGAGATGTTCAAGATCCTGATGGGCGAGGACGTCGAACCGCGGCGCCAGTACATCCAGGAGCATGCGATCGAGGTTACCAACCTCGACGTCTAGGAACCGTGCCCGATCCTCCCCCGACGGTGGCCGACGCCCTTCGGCGCCTGGGGGAGCCCTCGGCGGCCCACCTGCTTCGACCGGTCCAGTACCGTTCGTCGGGGACCCTGATCTCGATCGCGGAGGTGGAGACCGATGGAGGGCTCACCTGGCGTGGGGCCCTGATCGGCCCGGGCGGGATCGAATGGCTCGGGCCCCCAATCGAGCCGGCCCCGGCCGGGCCGGGAGCGCCCGGGTCGGCCGATACCGATCGGTTGGTGCGGACCGTAACACGGGCGGCCCACAACTACCTCGCTCGCCTAGCCGAGATCGACGAGGCGATCAACGCCCGTGAGAGCGAAGGGGGGACCCCGACGCTCGCCGAGCTGGGCCGGTACCGCCGGCTGATCTCGAAGGTCCGGGCCCAGGTCGGACGGATCACCCTGCTCGTGGAGGAGCTGGACGGCCCCTTGGGTCCCTCCTTTCCGGGGCTCCCGGAGTCGATGCCAACCCTCCGGGCGACGGTCCTCGGCCTTCCCGGGATCGCCTCCCACTTTGAAGAGTCGTTGCGGGACCTTCTGCTGCTCCGGGACTCCCACGAGTCGAACCGGCTCGCGGCGGCCGCCAATGAACTGAGCGCCGCCTCGAACCGGATCGCTGCGATCGCCAACACCTCCAACCTCCGGATGCTGGGACTCGCCTACGTGGCCCTGGTGATCGCCCTCATCGGGGCGGTGATCGTGATCCCGAACACCGCAGCCACCATCCTCGGCATGCCGAGCGCCGGCTGGGTCCCCGGCGGCTGGGTCGATCTCATCCTGGTCGTCACCGCCGCCGTTCCGCTCCTCTTCGTGCTGAGCCGCCCGTGGATCCGGTCCGTCCTCGCCGCCCGGCCTCAGTTCGAGAAGGCCAGTGCCGAAGGGATGGCCGATCTCCCGGAGGTCACGGTGGCGGACGCCGACGCGGGCCGGCAACGGCTTATCCGCCGGTCGCCGTGACCCGATCCATGCCACCGCCCACGACCCCGGCGCCGCTCGTCATCACCGACGCCCTTCTGGTCACCCAGGACGCCGATCGTCGGATCCTCCGCGGGGACCTGCGGATCGAGCAGGGCCGGTTCACCCACGTCGGTCCGGGAGCCCCGCGGGAGGGGGCGGAACGGATCGACGGACGGGGGTTCGCCGCGGTGCCGGGGTTCATCAACACCCACGGCCACGTCGCGATGGCGCCGTTGCGCGGGATCGCCGACGACCGGGATCTCGGCGGGTTCCTCGAGGTGCTCTTCCGGGTCGACGCCGATCGCACCGAGGCGGACGTCGAGGCCGGAGCGCGGGCGGGGATCGCCGAGATGCTGCTTGGCGGGACCACGAGCTTCCTCGATATGTACTACTTCCAGGACGCGACCGCCCGGGCGGCGGTCGAGCTCGGGGCCCGGGGCTTCCTCGGCTGGGCGGTCCTCGATGCCGACAAGACGACGCAGAAGGGCGATCCGATCGACAATGCGGCCGCCTTCCTTGGGCGGTGGCGACGCCACCCGCTGATCCAGCCGCTCCCGGCGCCGCAGGGGGTCTATGTCTGCGGCGCGGAGACCTGGCGGCGGACCCGGGAGCTGGCCGACCGGGAGGGGACGCCGATCACCTACCATCTTTCGGAGACCCTCCGGGAGGTCCACGATCACGAGGCGGCCCACGGGCAGCGGCCCGCGCTCTGGCTCGAGGAGATCGGCTTTCTGGGCGCCGGCCAGATCGCCGCCCACGGGGTCTGGCTCACCCGCCGGGAGATTGAGATCCTCGCCGCCCGGAAGGTCGCGATCGCCCACTGCGCGAGCTCCAACGCCAAGCTTGCCACGGGCGGGATCTGTCCGGTGACCGAGCTGCGCCGAGCGGGCGTGGCGGTCGGCCTCGGGACCGACTCGGTGGCGAGCAACAATTCGCTCTCGATGCTTCGGGAGATGCACGTCGCGGGGCTCTTCCAGAAGCACCACCGCTGGGAGGCTGCCGCCCTTTCCCACCAGGAGCTGCTCGATCTAGCGACCCGGGAGGGTGCCCGGGCGCTCGGACGCGAAGCCGATCTGGGCTCACTCGAGGCCGGCAAGCTCGCCGACCTGAGCCTCTTCCGCCTCGACCACCCCACCCTCCAGCCGGCCACATCGGAGGCCATCGTCTCCCATCTCGTCTACTCGGCGTCGGAGGAGGCGATCGACTCGGTCTACGTGGGCGGCGTCCCGGTCGTCCGGCACCGGACGCTCACCGGCGCCGACTGGGGGACGATCCGATCGGGGGCTGCTGCGGCGGCCGCGGCGCTGTGGAGCCGGCGCCCGAAGGCGTAGCGGCGATTTGCTCTGCGCCCACGATCGGCCGTCGTCACCCGACGATCCCCTGGAGGGGCACCCGCGGAGCGAGCCGAGGAGGGGCCCGCGGTCTTTCGGCGGCCCGGAAAGCGTCGCATTCCGCGGTAGAAGGATACGGGGGCGGGGTGGGGGGTAAGACGCAGCTCCGGCGTCGTGGCGCGGTCGCTCAGGTGGATCCCCCGGCGGGCCCGCGGTACCTCCGCACCGAAAACCGATCAGCCGCGCTGTCGGAGCCATCCTTCCAGGATCGTCTGGAGGGCCACCGCCCACCGCTCCGCCGAGGCGATCGGCTCGTTCGGTCCGAGGGCCCCGAGGAACCTGCGGAGGGCCGAGGCATCCTCCGGCCAGAGGGCCTCGGCGAGTTCGGTCCGGGGCGTCCAGAAGAGGATGCCGTGATGGAGCATCGCGGCGGCGTTGAGGTGTTGGGCCGCCGCTCCGACCACCCGACCGTCGCTCCAGAGCACCTGCCCCCTCGATCCGAGAGGGCAAAAGCTGGTCGACTGCCCGGGGGGAGGGCCCCAGTGGGCGGGCCGTCCCCGGCCCTCGAGAAGTTCCACTGCCGGGGCTCCCCAGCGGTCGTAGGCCCGGAGGAAGTCACGGCCCCACCGGGGGTCGGATCGAGGCAGGATCTGCGTCCAGACGATGTCGCCCGGAAGGGCCAAGACCCCAGTGCCTCCCGATCGGCGACGACTGATCTCGATCCCGAGCCTCCTCGCCGCGGCCTCGCACCCCACGACCGGCGCCGGTTGGACGCCGATCGAGAGGGTGGCGTCGCAGAGGATCTCGGCGTGGACCGACGGGCGGCCATCCCTCAGCAGCCGTTCGTCGCGCTCGACCCGGTTCTGGGAGGTGATGCGCCGGGGGCTCGGGGGTTCCACGCCCGGGCCAAGGGGGGTTCCTCAAAAGGCTAATACCGGGGGACCCTCTCCTTCCTCATGGCCGAACTCGATCAGTTCCGCCTGCATCCCGGGGATCCCGCGCCCAGCTGGGATCTGCCCGGTGTCGATGGACGACGCCATCGGCTCGAGGACTTTTCGGATCGCCCATGGCTCGTCGTGGTCTTCTGGTGCAACCACTGCCCGTACGTCGTGGCCTGGGAGGGCCGGCTCATCGATCTGGCCCGACGCTACGCGGCCCGAGGCGTCCAGTTCGTCACGATCAACTCCAACGACACTTCGGCCTATCCGGCCGACCGGTTTGAGGCGATGCAGGCCCGGGCCCGGGAGCGGAACTATCCCTTCCCGTACCTCTGGGATGAAACCCAGGAGGTCGCCCGGGCCCACGGAGCCCTGGTGACGCCTCACCCGTTCCTCTTCGGCCCGGATCGGCGGCTCCGATTCCAGGGCCGGATCGACGACCGGCACGATAACCCGTCGGCGGTCCAGCATCGCTACCTGGCCCAGGCCCTCGACGAGGCGCTCGCCGGTCGGCCGATCTCCGAACCCGAGGTCTCGGTTCTCGGCTGTTCGGTGAAGTGGAAGCCCGACTAGCGCCGATTCGGAGGGGCCCGACGGGCCAGCCGTTGGGACCGGACCTGGGTCGCCCGGGCGTCGAACGCCGCCCGGAGATCGGGCCGGATCGGGGCTCCCGACGCATCCAACCGAGCGGCAATCGCGGCCTTGCCCGCCAGGGCACGGGCCAGCTTGCCCCGTTCGGACCGGGGCGCCGATTGGATCCGGGGGTGGAGGAAGAGCAGACCATGGCGGGGCGGAGGGGCGCGGCCCCGAAGATGCTCAAAGAACGCCCGTTCGGCGCCCAGCACCTGGATGGTGCCGGCGGGCAGTCGGCTGAGCCGGGCGAGTCCTCCGGCCCGGGCCAGCAGTCGGGCGGCCAGATCCGGCCCCAGCAACGCGGAGAGGTTCGGGGCCCGCCGCGGCAGGGTCTCCTCGATCGCCCGAGCGAGGCGGTCGTGCGTCGACCGGATCTCATCGACCAGCCGTTGAAGGGCCGCGCGGCTTTCGAGAAGCGAGGGGTCGACCTCGGCTCGGGAGAAGATCCCCCCCTCCGACTCGTCCGGGGGGTCCCGTCCGATCCAGCTGGTGAGCCGCTCCGAGACCAGGTTCTGGACTCGGTCCAGATCCTCCTGCGCCCGGATCGCCTCCTCGATGTGGATCGACGGATCCCAGGACTCCTCCAACGCCCGGTGGGCCGCGGTCCGAAGGGCCTCCCGTTGAAGGTCGACCGGCGGGGGTGCGGAATCGGCCCCGGGAATCTGGCCCCGCGCCCGAGGATCGTAGGTGAGTCCGTGCGGGACGAGGCGCCGGTCGCTGGTGACCGCCGGGCGGTCGGCGAGGAGGGCCAGGATCCGCTCCTCTTCGGGCATCAGGCGGCCCTCCCGGCGGAGCGCAATCCGCTCGGCCAGGGCCCCCGGCTCGAGGGGAACCCGCTCGGCCCCGAGGAGGCGTCCGTCCTCGACGAGAAAGGCCCCGTACCAGGTGGTCACGACCTCCCGACGGGGTCCCGGCCGGTCGACGGAGGCGGTCATTCCATCCGGAGGCCTCCGTTCACATGGAGGGTGGTGCCGGTGATGAAGCTCGCCTCGGGCGAGACCAGGAAAGCGATCGCCGCGGCGACCTCGTCCGGACGGCCGATCCGGCCGAGCGGGATGGCCCGTTCACGGGCGGCCCGGCGCTCCGGGGTATCGGAGGCCAGGATGTCGGTGTCGATCGGTCCGGGAGCGACGAGGTTGACCCGAATGCCGGGGGCGAGCTCCCGGGCCAGCGAACGGGCCCAGCCGACGAGTCCCGCCTTGGCGGCGGCGTAGTGGGCGCCCTGTCGCGAGCCGTCGAAGGCCAGGATGCTCGTCACCACGACGATCCGACCGGAGGGCGCCGCCCTCAGGGCGGGCAGAAGCCGGCGGGTGAGTTCCACCGGTCCGGTGAGGTTCGTCCGCAGGCAGGCGTCGAACCGGTCGGGGTCAAGGTCGTCGAAGGCCGCTCTCGGGTAGCTGCCTCCGTTCAGGATCAGGGCATCCAGCACCGGCCAGCGCTCACGCACCCGGTCGGCAATCTCGGTGACGGCCGTGCGATCGGAGAGGTCGCCCGCCACGACCCAATGGTCGATCCCGGGCCGGGCGAGCTCCCGGACAAGGGCCTCCGCCTCGGAGGCGTGTCGGAATCCGTGGATCGCGAGCTCCCAGCCCTGGGCCGCGAGCCGTCGGGCGGTCGCCGCACCGATCCCCCGGGAACCTCCGGTCAGCAGCGCGCGCACGGCGGCCCATCCGGCCGTCGGGATTAAGGCTGCCGCCGGTGGGGCCCCCTTCAATTAAATACGGCGACTCGACTCGGCCCCCCATGGCCGACTCTCCGCCGGCACCCCAGGTTCGGGAGGAACGTCACGGACCGATCGCCGTACTGATCCTGGACTCCCCCCCGGTCAACGTCCTGTCCCGGGGCCTCCTCGACGCGCTCGATCGCGCGCTGCGTACGGCCGGCGAGGCCCCCGAGATCCGCGCGATCGTGCTCGCCAGCGCTTCGGAGAAGGCGTTTGCCGCAGGGGCCAGCATCCGGGAGATGGCGCCCCTGGGTCCCCGGGAGGCGCGCCGGCACGGGCAGCGGGGTCAGGCCCTCACCCGGACGATCGAACGGCTCCCGATACCGGTGATCGCCGCCGTCAACGGAGTCTGTCTGGGGGGCGGGTGCGAAGTGGCGCTGGCCTGCGACTTCATCGTGGCGAGCGAGGAGGCCCAGTTCGGCCAGCCCGAGATCCGCCTCGGAGTCATGCCCGGATGGGGGGGTACCCGTCGCCTGCCTCGCCGGATCGGGGCGGCGCGCGCCCGACGTTGGATCTACCTGGGGGAGCCGGTTTCCGCCCGGGACGCCGAGCGGATCGGCCTGGTGGACCGGGTCGTGCCCCGGGAGGAGCTCCGGGCCGCCGCCCTCGCGCTCGCGAGCGAACTCGCCCGCCAGCCGCCGGTGGCGCTCGCGGCCGCAAAGTACGCCGTTCTGGCGGCCCTCGACCCGGGCATTGACGCCGGACTCCGATACGAACTCGATCTGTGGGCCCGGCTCTTCGGGACCTCCGACCAGAAGGCCGGAATGCGCGCCTTCCTCGAGAAGCGTCCGTTTTCGCCCGAAGGACGCGAGGGGTGGGCCGAACGCTCCGGGGGATTCCCTTGGGCCGCGGCCCGACGGGCCCACCGCGCGCCCCGTCGGAGCGGAAGAGGGAAAAGGGGCGGACGCTCGGGTCGGCACTGACACGCCGCGGTGGCTCAGCTGGTAGAGCGGCTCCTTGGTAAGGAGCAGGTCGAGGGTTCGAACCCCTCCCGCGGCTTCAGGTTGGGTCTCCGGGCCATTCCCGACGCACCGGCGCCGCCCGGGGGCATTCGGGGCAGGAACGAACGCCCTTCCCGGTTCGACCCGGTCCTTTGTGTCCTTTCCGAAGGAGCCGGAGCCCCGGCCCGATCCCACCGGCGCGGTGGCCCGCCCGTTGAGAATCCGTCCGGGGAGGGCCCCCTGGGCGGGCCGGGACTCACCTCGCCCGTCCGGAGGAGGGCACCGGCCTTCGGTCGTCTCTTCGGAGCGGTCGTACGGCGAGGTTCCGTCCGTCCTTCGGCCGGTCCCGTGCACCGGCCGAACGGGTAATGTAACCGGGGGAATGAGGCCGGGGGGAACCGATGGCTTCCAACGGGACGGTCCGGATTGAAGTGCGTGTTGAACTGAAGCCCGGCGTCGCCGATGCGGAGGCGGAAACGGTCGAGCGGTCCCTCGGTCTGCTCGGGATCGAGGGGCTCGTCCGCGTCTCCACGGCCCGGATCTACGGCCTCGACTTCTCCGGTCTCGGAGAGGCCGACGCCCGCCGTCAGGCCGAGGCGGCTGTCGACCGCCTGCTCGCGAATCCCATTGTCCACCGGGTCTCGCTTTCGACCGTACGCCCCTCTTCGGAGGCGGCGGACTCCCCGTAGATCCATGGGGCGGGACCGTGCCTCCTCAGCGCCGCCGTCGGGCATCCCCCGGGCGGCCGCAACCGACGATGCGGTCGGGCCGGAGCGGATTCCCCTCACCCGCTGGTCGGCCCGGGCGAGGGCCCGGTGGTCCGCCGAGGGCGGCTTCGGGTTCGACGCGGTCGAGCTTGAACGGCTGGTCCGCTACTACCGTCGGGTCGGACGGGACCCGACCCCGGTCGAGATCGCCGGGATCGCCCAGAGCTGGAGCGAGCACTGCAGCTACAAGAGTTCCCGACGGTGGCTCCGCCGCTACTTCGCCCGACTCGCTAAGGACCGCCGCGTCCTCGGGACCGGGGACGCCGGGGTGGTCCGTTTCGAACCGGGCTACGCCTACGCCCT
>Ga0209061_1004988_pt1 | contig 12115 bp, 17 predicted proteins | sample Coa_R1_10_FD_187157 | JGI IMG/M metagenome (GOLD analysis project Ga0209061, IMG submission 187157) | Surface soil microbial communities from Centralia Pennsylvania, which are recovering from an underground coalmine fire - Coalmine... | ecosystem: Environmental > Terrestrial > Soil >...
CATCAGGAGCACATCCACTATCCGTAAGATGTCTTCCAGAACCACAACCACCGGTTGGGTCCGCCGGCGGATTCTTCGTCGGTGGTGGTTTACAACCCCCATACCCAGTAGGATCGCATAACCTCTGCCCCGTCGGGTCCGTCCTCGTCTCTGGATTCCCCCCCACATAGGCATACGGGTCCATCCCCTGCGCGTTGCCCTGCACGCTATCGGGCGACACGAACTGCCCGCTCACTGGATCCTACCACCGCGCGTGGTCGTAATCCAGTCCCGTTACACTGTCGGCGAACTGGCCGGTGTAGCCCTTATCGGTGCCCTGACTGCCCTCGAGGTAGCGTTGATTGCCATAGGGACCATAGAGCTGCTCGCCCTGGATGCCACCTGCACTGAAGCTCAGCACCACGCTGCCCAACGCGTCGGTCAGATCATACGTCGTGCTCGTGCCGCTGCTCCAGCCGATCAGGTGGCCGGCGATGCTGCCGTAGTCGCTCTGGCGCCACTCCCAGAGGACGTGCGTTCTTCCAAGTCAACAGGACACACCAGATCGGAAGCCTCGGGAGTCTCTACCACCAGCAGGAGCAGATCACCCCTCCCTCCTTATCCTGGATCATCTCCACCAACCCTCGCATCAGTGAACCTCTCTCTATCGCTCAGAGAGAGCGAAACACGCACATCCATCTGCGTCACCTGTCCTTCCAATGGATCGCAGAGACAGGACCGCTGGCCGAGAGAGGCTGTTAAGATAGCTTCCTGGTAAAATGATGCGTTTGCAGCGTGAGTGGAGGAAGTGTGGGCTTGATAGAACCAGGAGCCCAGGCCGCTGAGTACCACGAGCAAGAGAAGTGTGGTGGTCCCGATGAGTGCCTTATTGCAGCGGGTGCGGCGCTGGGGGAAGGTGCATGTCTGCCTGGCGACGGTGGTATCTGGCTGTGCTGCTGGCTTCATGCTTGCTGGCGGCGGATGATTGAGAGGGTTGGCGAGATGGTGACTTGCTCATGGCGGCGATTCTCTTTCCAGGATTAAATAAGCTAATAGCACTTTTCTTGAAAAAGCTTATGTTCCGTAACCCCGGATATCTCGATCACCTTACCGTGCCGAGATACATCTGCATATCACATAGATTACCCAGATACACCCAAGCCACCAGAAGAATGCCAGAAATAGAAGAATATACGCTAAAATTCCTCCTATGGCTGTAAAGAGATGAAAAAGGACAGGAATAAGCCATATTCCGCCTATTATAAGTAAGAGCAGAAAAACAAGTGTTATATAGAGGACGTATAAATACTCAAATAAGTGAAAAGCAGCTTTTCCTGGACTTTCTCGCCTTCGTACTTTCAAATAAGGAGGAAGTCCGCAGCAAAAAGCAACTAAGGCTCCTACAACACATAGGCAAGCTCCCGCTAGCCTTAGCGGTAATGGAGCGTAAGCATTTATCGCTGGAGACGAAGATAAAGGAAAAAAAAGAGTAAGAAGAGGCCCTCCTACCAGAAAGATATATATGAGGATTATTAACTGGCGTAGCCAAGCTTGATATGTCAGTGCAAGAGCTTCCCCTCGTTCTTCACAAGCCAGATAGAAACGATACTTCAACACATAAGCAATCGCTTCCATACCAATTACAAAAAATAGAAGCAAGATGGGGTTCATATGCCTTTTCTCCTCCCATTTGTGTTTCCTTTAAGACTCTTTTTTTTCAAAAAGAGATGAATCCTATTCAAAAACATCTTTTTATTCTAAGAAGTGCGAAGCAGATAAATAGTCTATTTTTCATACAACGCGCCATTATCTGCTTCTCCCAAACTCAAAAGCAGGTCAACTTCTTAGGTTATCATCCTCCTTTGCAGCTATTTTACATATGTAAGCCACCGCCGCCATGAGATGGTATCCAGCCTGGTGGAGGCGTATAGGTCGCTATGTGGGTAGCCACAGAGTATGCTGCCCTATTAAATGCCGCCTCAGTTCTGTAGCCCCACCAATGGTGGCTATTGCCATATGCAATAGCTTTCCGCTCGTTTCGCACTGCCTCCTTTTGCGTAATAGTATGTCGGTAGGATGTATCAGCATCTAAGCTTACTGTCGCTGCATGAGCAGTCGGAACAGTCCTACCGAAAAACCAGTTTACGCCTGCCACAAGGGCGTTAGTTGCCGTACCTCCTATTATTCCACTGAGCATATAACTTAGCCCTGCACTCGCTGCGTTACCAGTGAGAGTAGTTGCAGCGCCTAAAGCCCCAAATGGTATAAGAGATGCACCAAAGGCTAGCGCTCCGCCGATCTCACCTACAATCATATCCTCTCCTACAGTATCCATAGCATCACTAAGCGATTCCGAGGTGTCCCCCTGAGCAGCTTGAGCTACTGTCGTTACTCCACCCCAGACAAGCCCAGCTATTCCTCCCGCTGCAACAGCTCCTGCTCCAGCGGCTAGCAAAATTGGCACATCTACTCCGCATGTAGCAACGGTAACAACAGCAAGAGCAGCCACGGTAATGGCCATACCAACAGCAAACCATCCCCAATGTCCCGTCGGGTCCGTCCTCGTCTCTGGATTCCCCTCCACATAGGCATACGGGTCCATCCCCTGCGCATTGCCCTGCACGCTATCGGGCGACACGAACTGCCCGCTCACTGGATCATACCACCGCGCGTTGTAGTAATCCAGTCCCGTTACGCTGTCGGCGAACTGTCCGGTGTAGCCCTTGTCGGTGCCCAGACTGCCCTCGAGGTCACGCTGGTTGCCGTAGGGGCCGCAGAGTTGTTCGCCCTGGATCTCGCTGCCGCTGAGGCTGGTGAGCACACTATCCAGAGCATCGGCCTGAGATACCCTACTTCGTAGCATGCAACTCACCCGCCGACAGACTCCCATCCTGAGATAGCTACATGATGCTCATTCAACTCATTGCCAAACCGTTCCCGAATCACTGTAATCAACTCATCGATCGAGATTGATAACGTCGGTTGAAGAATATTAAGAGGGGTGAGCGCCTTTGAGCGACGATAGAACCATATATTGAGTGTGGATACAGCATGAGAGAAGACGTTTCCCGAGTGGTCAGCAATAATACGAGCAGTAATAGCCTCAGAATCTCGGAGAATAATACCGAGAGCAGGAATGCGGAGCCCTAAATACTGCAAAGTATAAGGAGTAAGTGTGGAAATTTCACTCCAGGTAACCACCATCGAGAGCAGCGGAGAGAAGAAAACCCCTTCCCGATCGATGCGCACAAAGCGTGGAGTACGCAAGCTCTCGCTCCGCAGACTTATCACCAGCAGAGTCATCGAAGGGAGAAGAATCATGATTGCGAAGCCACTAAGCAAAAGGGGAAAGAGCACCTCGCCAGGAGTTGGAGCCAGCCCCCTATGTGGAAGAAGCAAATAGATGCCAGCACCAAGCAGGAAGATACCTAGAAGACACAGCGAGAGGATATCTCTACGAGAGAGCGGTATGTTCCTCTTAGCGTTGAGAGAGAGAAGGATCTCTGCATCAGTCACTTGCAAAAGTGAATTCCTTTCTTATCTTAATAGGTTCCCGCCTGTTGCCACTCTGCAAAAGATCAAAAACCGATAAGATAAATGTATGTTTCAAGAGAGTTTAGAACGAACAGCCAGCTTATTAATGCGGCTTTTCTTTGCTCTTGTAGTGAAGGCGACTTCTGCTGTCCACTACTAGACCTCCTATAACTATGACTATTAAGACAGCCGCTGATAAATAAACCAGCCACAAAAAACTTTCAAGTCCTGTAAAGGCATAGAGGACAGCAAACAGCATAACGACACCTGCACTCCCATACGCAGCTTTGGCAATGCGTGGGTCTATTCTCGTCTTTGTGCCAAGTGTCCACCATGCCGAATACGGTTTCCTTTCGTTATCCATTGATACGTCCTTTCCTACCTGTGATTTCTGGTGTGTGCTTCCAAAAAACAAGGGCATCTATCCTCTCATGTCTGCTGTCATCTGAGCAAGAGTAGCATCGACCCCAGAGAAGCCATAGAAAACACTTGTTGGCTCCGCAAAACCGATAATCTTGCTGACCCATCCCTCAGAGAGAAGAGAGAATACCGGACTTACTACGTAGTCAATTACCCCCGTAAGTACATGCACTTGGAAATCAAATTGGCTCAAGGCAGCAGGAGTCCAGTCAGATGGATTCTCATCAATGGCTCGTCCTTCAAACATTGCAATCAACGCAGAATCTGTTATTGCCCCTGTGGCTAATGTACTCATTGATCCTGCGAGCAAGATTGCTGCTCCTGCGGCCAATGCACTTAAAGTTCCGAAGAAGATGGCTCCTACAACAGTCATTGAATCTCCGAGGGCAAGGGTTGCAAACCATGCTGCAGCATCCTCCAACTTGGTAACCCATCCGGCTAAGTCAGCCATAAGCAGGAGCATCACACCCATGAGAATAGAAAGATGGACAACTTCTTGTTGTGCCTCCTCTTGAGCGAGGCTGATCTTAAATTGAGTACATCCAGCAGAAGTGAGACCCTGACATTCGCCCCTATCATAAACACACCCTCCTTTACCAGAATGCATACCAACGAGGCAGTCTGAGCCATTCTGCGCACACCCGCTATTCGTCAAATGCCAGCCTTTCTCACACCCTCCACTTCCAGGACCAGGATCAGGAACACCACCTGTAGGATGAGTAGGTTCATTGCCACAGGGTTGATTCTGGTCTTTTCCACAGTTCGTTGGCGTGCCCCAAGGGCTACAACCAGGATCGTTAGGCATACATCCTACCGGTTTCTGTCCCGTCGGGTCCGTCCTCGTCTCCGGGTTGCCCTCCACATAGGCATACGGGTCCATCCCCTGCGCATTGCCCTGCACACCATCGGGTGACACGAACCTTCCACTCACTGGATCATACCACCGCGCGTGGTCGTAATCCAGTCCCGTTACAGAGTCGGCGAACTGGCCGGTGTTGTAGCCCTTATCGGTGCCCAGACTGCCCTCGAGGTAGCGTTGATTGCCATAGGGACCATAGAGCTGCTCGCCCTGGATGCCGCCTGCACTGAAGCTGAGCACCACGCTGCCCAACGCGTCGGTCAGATCATACGTCGTGCTCGTGCCGCTGCTCCAGCCGATCAGGTGGCCGGCGATGCTCTCATACTCGCTCTGGTTCTGATACCTGCCGCCGCCAGAGGACGTGCGTTCTTGCAGGCCAAAGGGATACGCCGTGAGCGTCGTGGTCCCCGCGCTGGTCGAGCGGGTCAGCACGCGTTCGCCGCTGGCATCGTAGACGTAGTATTCCTGCCCGCCATTGCTTGCGCTGGACTCCACCAGCTGGTTGAGCGCATCGTAGGAAAGCGTCTCGGTCACGCCGTCCACCATCAATTTGTCAAAAGCCTATGGCTTACGTATCACAAAAATAGCTACCCGAAAACGGGCATGCAGCCACGAAACCTGCCGCGCTAAAAGTGTATCGGCGCGATCCACCACGCATAGCAACAGATTATCCGGCTTCTTCAAGAGCAAAGATGAGATCGCCCCGGCAGGCAGCGAGACATCATTGAAAGGCAGCAGCGTACAACCGGCTGCGCCAGATCAGCCACCTGGAACTCCAGCAACCCTTGAATCTCGTGCTGCCCGGCTTGAGCAATGCGAGTATGCGAAATATCCAGGCCCCGAACGTACGCTGCTCCAAACTGAGCGACTCGCGACGCGACGCCAGCCGGTTCCACACCCAAGTTCCAGCACCCGTTTGCCTGGCACCGCTTCACGAAGAAGCCGATCAAAAGTATCACCGGCTCGCACTGCATTTGGCAGCGCAAAAATATGGCGATAGCAGGCGCGCCGCTCAGGCCAGCGCCTATACACACACATCCCCCTGGTCTGTAAGAAGTTGCTCGCACTGAGATCGTTCGCTGATGCCCATGAATTCCTTTCTCCCCTCCCACTCAGGATTTCCTTAAAATACTACAATTCCAGTTTTTATTCTTTTTTCACCAATGGCCACATATACTCAATACACCTCGTCGGGCTTTTGAGCAGGAGCAAACTATCATAGTGGTGCTATTACTGTAGCAGTATCTAGAAGGGAAGTCAAACATGTAAAGCGGGTTGAGATACAGCCCTCTGCATTGGTCAGATCACGGATCATCATGTTGCTAGTGAGATACTTAGAAAGCCGAGCAAGGGTTGTACTGCTATCAGCGCAAAAGCACAGCATATTAGTAAAGCTCCAATGGCTGCCACACGCTTTTCAGGAAGGTGAAGCACCCACCATTGAATTGCTGAAGAAAAACCATTCACTAGTCCCATTCCAATAATTCCTGGCAGAGCAAGAATTATCATCATAATTGGACTAGAACCTTGTGGAGCCAAAAATATTCCTAGCCCTAGTAACTCTAGAGTGTTCAAGGCGAGCGACAAAACTAATCTGAGTCGATCAACCATTGGGGAACAAACTGGGACAGGCGAGAAGTATGCAAGCTGGATCACGAATCCAACCCCGCTAGAAATTCCGATCAATCTCCAAGTTGCTGTAGGCAAATATCCACTAGTGAAACGTGCTGGTCCGATCAGGCGCGACGGGCCAAAAAAGAGAAGGAAAAAAGACAAGAGGATAAAGGCAAACAGCAATCCAGAAGAGAAAACCCAGGTACATTTGTGCAGAAGCTTCGAGCGACCAAAAAGATCATAAGCTAAATATAGTGCCCCAAGCATTCCTAAGCAGGACCCAATAAGCGTAAGCAAGGGAAGTATTTGCCAATCAGATGCGGTCGCAGTCATGAACCACCTCTTTGGTATCTTTATTTGCCAAAAATGCCCTTTGGTTGAATCACAAAAGTCAACCTAAAAACACGCCTGCTTGCTGGCTGTTTCTTACTCATAACTGCAAAGAGATGAGCAAAGAGGTCTTAACCTGAGCAAGCGGTGACTCTTTCAATTAATAAAAGGAAGCTTGCTCACAACAGGCTACAGTTACCATTAGCTCTGTTGTGAGCAACTTCTCTCCTTGCCAAAAACCCTGGTCCCTAAATGGACTCCGTATTAGCAGCCTATAATAAAGCGTTAGTTCAAACACTCACTTAGTACCAGGGAGGGAAACCCGTTATGCATACCCCAGATCATTATTCATCTGCCCTATCCAGTAATTAGCCGTGTTCGAGAGTATTTCTCCCTCGGCCAGACTACCACCTATCCCTCCAAAAAGCACGCCCACCAATGGCGCTAGACCTGGAACCTTGCCGTTTATTGCACTTCCAATTGGACTTTTTAGAGCATCACTGAATAACCCAGTGAGAGTCGCGAAAGTCATCGCTATAAATGAGCCAACAGCGATAGTATTATCTACCTCGTCACGGAAGTTTTCCATAGCCGAAGTGCTCCAGTCACTTGGGGTGTGGTCTGCCGATTGATCTCCAAATTCAGTTGCTACTATACCCGCGAAAATCGCTTCGACTGCTGAAGCTGCTACCAAAGTCTGAAGTAACACAGCAGCACCAGAAAGCAAGCCAGCAAGGACTTCGCCAATAAAAGGTACAGTCGCCTCCATGCCTGCTAGGGCTTCCAGTCCTAACGCTGCTGCTTCGCCTAATGCGGCTATGAGCGCGAACCATTCAGCAAGCTTCCAAAATGCATTGCTGCCATGATTAGCATCACTTTGCGCATCATAGATCAAATTTCCTGCACAGGGATCTGTCAGTGTTGGCTTTCTGGGTAGTGGCTTTTGCCCACCCGTACACAACATCGCACTGGCTCCATCTCTGCTACCACTATGGCACCCACCAGTGCTCCCTCCGCCACCGGTACCAGGCGACGGCTGACCACCGCCTCCCTCTGGCCCACAATACTGGGGCTTCCCACCCGAAAGGACACATGGGTTGCTCCCTCCACCTCCAGCTGGGGCACCACCAGGGCTACAGCCCTCACTACCTGGGATACATCCTACCGGTTTCTGTCCCGTTGGATCGGTCCTCGTCTCTGGATTCCCCTCCACATAGGCATACGGGTCCATCCTCTGCGCATTGCCCTGCACGCTATCGGGCGACACGAACCTCCCACTCACTGGATCATACCACCGCGCGTGGTCGTAATCCAGTCCCGTTATGCTGTCGGCGAACTGGCCGGTGTAGCCCTTGTCGGTGCCCAGGCTGCCCTCCATGTAGCGCTGGTTGCCGTAGGGGCTGTAGAATGGAGTTATCCTATCAAATTCTTAGCACAGGTATTGGGTTTTGTAAGGTGGCTCATTCATGTGGTCGATTTGATCTGGAGAGATTAAAAAGGAGAAAACCAGCGCTCCACACCAGCAATCCTACAATGAGGAAGACTGTATGTGAGGCCGTGTTCGCAATCAATCCTGCAAGACCCACTATGAAGAGAGCAAGGCCGAGCACCCAAACAACTAGAAAAGCTTTTCGCATATCGAGGAATCCCTTTCGTCACTCATATTTGAGTGAAAGAAAACCAAATATTGGGGCTTAGAAATTTTCCCAGAAGCTCCTTGTGACCTTTTCCTAGCCAGGAGAAAAATCTGTACCTCTAGGGCAAGCTACGGCCTGCCCTAGAGATAATAAGACGAGCTGTACGTTAACTTCTCCTTGCAGGTATCTCTCCGCCTAAAGGGTGGGTGTATCTAAGGGCCTGCGACAAATTGCTCCTGCTGAGAGGTATAATCCAAGACGTAATGTGTCATAATGGCTGCTCCTGCCAAATAGCTCACCACATCAGAGGCCAAGAACGCTAGACCACTTGCGATGTGTACTGTGTTTTCTACGGCCTCTTTGCTCCCTAATGTATCGAGGTATCCCGCCTCGAAAGGAGAGTCAGGAATTTTGAATCTCATAAAGTATGCGAAATTCGCGAGTGCTCCTGAGAGTGCTCCAAAATCAAAACCACCTGCGATCTTACTTAACATACTCTCCTTTTGGGCTTCCAGGTTGCCAGTCGTGAACCACGAAAGCGGCTCTCCTCCTTCATTTTCGAAATCGCCGCTAATGAGATCTGCTACCACTGCTAAAGATCCGAAAGCTAGAGCTGCTCCAGCAAAAATGCCTGCCCAGATCTCTCCAAAGATGGGAATAACCAGGGCAAGGAACGCTAAAACGCCCAGGATAGCTGCTACCACTCCGAAGGCAATGGCGAGATCATGGAAGGTTTCTTTTGCGCGGTTTGTGGCAAGGTCTTTTGCCTTCTGCTGCCCCTCCCGAATCTTTGTCTGACACTGAGAGTATGTAAGGGTATCACAACGGCCACTACTATAAATGCAATTGTTGAAACTCTGAGGCCCAGCAGCACATGGGTTTGGTGTGCCGCCTCCACCACTCCCTCCATTACAATCTCCTTCATAGCAGGTGGTTCCGCCCCCACCAGGATTTCCACACTCAATCCCATCGCCGTTAGGAACACAGTCCCTCTGTCCCGTTGGATCGGTCCTCGTCTCCGGGTTGCCCGACACATAGGCATACGGGTCCATCCCCTGCGCATTGCCTTGCACACCATCGGGTGACACGAACTGCCCGCTCACTGGATCCTACCACCGCGCGTGGTCGTAATCCAGTCCCGTTACGCTGTCGGCGAACTGTCCGGTGTAGCCCTTATCGGTGCCCAGGCTGCCCTCGAGGTAGCGTTGATTGCCGTAGGGACCATAGAGCTGCTCGCCCTGGATGCCGCCTGCACTGAAGCTGAGCACCACGCTGCCCAACGCGTCGGTCAGATCATACGTCGTGCTCGTGCCGCTGCTCCAGCCGATCAGGTGGCCGGCGATGCTGTCATAGTCGATCTGGTTCTGATACCTGCCGCCGCCAGAGGACGTGCGTTCTTGCAGGCCAAAGGGATACGCTGTGAGCGTCGTGGTTCCGGCGCTGGTCGAGCGTTTGAGCACGCGTTCGCCGCTAGCATCGTAGACGTAGTACTCCTGCCCGCCATTGCTCGCGCTGGACTCCACCAGCTGGTTGAGCGCATCGTAGGAGAGCGTCTCGGTCACGCCGTCCACCATCAATTTGTCAAAAGCCTATGGCTTACGTATCACAAAAATAGCTACCCGAAAACGCGCAGGCAGCCACGCAACCTGCCGCGCTAAAAGTGTATCGGCGCGATCCACCACGCATAGCAACAGATTATCCGGCTTCTTCAAGAGCAAAGATGAGATCGCCCCGGCAGGCAACGAGACATCATTGAAAGGCAGGAGGGTAAAGTTGGCGAAGGTCGCGCGCAGCCAGGCCCAGATCGGACCGCTCAAACGGATGCTCATCGGGCGTATGGGCATCCTGACTGCGTGCGTGATCCAGCCGCATCAGCACGTTGCTGCCCAGCGGCTCATAAAAGAGCATCAAGCCCTGCTCGCGCACATTCTCACGGCTCAGCCGTAGCAACACTTCCCGATAGTCAAGATGATGAAGCACGGCACGGCCCATAACCACATCGTACACGCCCTCAACCGGCTGCGCCAGATCAGCCACCTGGAACTCCTGCAACCCTTGAATCTCGTGCTGCCCGGCTTGAGCGATGCGAGTATGCGAAATATCCAGGCCCTGGACATACGCTGCCCCAAACTGAGCGACTCGCGACGCCAGCCAGCCGGTTCCACACCCAAGTTCCAGCACCCGTTTGCCTGGCACCGCTTCACGAAGAAGCCGATCAAAAGTATCATCGGCTCGCACCGTATTGCGCGCCGCTCGTGCCAGCGAGTATACACATCTCCCTGGTCCGTCAGCAGTTGTTCGCGCTGAGACCATCCACTGATGTCCATAAATTTCTTTCTCCTTGCCCCTCAGAAAGTTTCCTTATAAAATAATAGTACGCCTTTTGGACAGAGGCTAGCTCTGGTGCGTATTTTCTCTTTTCAAACCTGCTTCCCTGCCCTGGCTAGCTGTTCCCTGATCAATGCGAGTAAGTCATCTGCATCTTGATAATAGGAAGCAGAAATTACGAACGGGTTTCCTCCTCCATCTGTAACATAATACATATTTCGACTAAAATACGATTTCTTTATCTTCTTGACATATTTATAGTACATGACATGAGTAACACGATTATACTTGAATACCTTTCGCACCTCAAGTAAGCCTGCTTCACAAACGATGAGGCGCAACTTCCGGGCATCTGGTCCCGCAGTCAATCCAAAAGCGCCTCCCACAACGAATACAAAAACTCCTGCAACATTGAGAGTAAGCGAATCTGGCCACTGTGCAACATGTCCCGCAATCAGCAGCAGGATGGATAAAATGGTGGTAGTTGTCGATATAATAAGACTGGATACGTAGGCGGAGCGAATATAACGTGGCGACGCTCCATACGCCTTCAGAGGACGCTCAAGGTGACATATTCTGGCCAGTCGAACATCCTCATCTGATATATGGTTTTCATTCAGCTGTGACATGGCTTCTTTCTCTGGTCTTCGTTTAGGAGACGGAGCAAGCCGCACCGCGATTTGCTCCATCCCTTTTCGCTCTTCCCTCTCGTACTTTTCTAACTCGAAAGAGGGCTGAATAGTTACAACCTCTTCCCTTGCAAAAACCTATCTCCTCCCTCTTTCTTTCGATACAAGAATCGGCATCTCTCTTGAAGGTCCTTACTTACTCTCCACCATATCCAGAGGATGAAGGACATCCTCCATATTGCTTGCACCAATCTCCGATGGGCATATTCATCTGTTGATTATAGTCTGCCATATCCATCGTACCTTTCATCTGGAGCAGGAGCAGACCACCCCCCCCTCCTTATCCTGGATCATCTCCACCAACCCTCGCATCAGTGAACCTCTCTCTATCGCTCAGAGAGAGCGAAACACGCACATCCATCTGCGTCACCTGTCTTTCCAATGGATCGCAGAGACAGGACCGCTGGCCGAGAGAGGCCGTTAAGATAGCTTTCTGGTAAAATGATGCATTTGCAGCGTGAGTGGAGGAAGTGTGGGCTTGATAGAACCAGGAGCCCAGGCCGCTGAGTACCACGAGCAAGAGAAGTGTGGTGGTCCCGATGAGTGCCTTATTGCAGCGGGTGCGGCGCTGGGGAAGGTGCATGTCTGCCTGGCAGCGGTGGTATCTGGCTGTGCTGCTGGCTCCATGCTTGCTGACGGCGGATGATTGAGAGAGTTGGAGAGATTGCGGCTTGCTCATAATCTATCTTCCTAACTGCCTTAACTGTCTTCTCGCCCAGGAAACC
>Ga0209061_1004993_pt1 | contig 12102 bp, 11 predicted proteins | sample Coa_R1_10_FD_187157 | JGI IMG/M metagenome (GOLD analysis project Ga0209061, IMG submission 187157) | Surface soil microbial communities from Centralia Pennsylvania, which are recovering from an underground coalmine fire - Coalmine... | ecosystem: Environmental > Terrestrial > Soil >...
TGGCTTGAACAGGCGGAGGAACAGCCGGAAGATAGAGGGCGAGGCCGCCTAGAATGATCAGGATAAGCAGCAAAACGCTAAGCTTTTCCCAGGTCGTCAGCAAATAAGCTTGTTTCTTCTGCATTGTTGTTCCCTTTCTGAGTATGAGTCAACAGGATGGATCAAATTTCTTCTGAGAAGAAGATACTCTATGCTCCTTGACTGGTCATTCGCTTGTCTTTCGCAGCAGTTCAAGATTCTTCGCAATGTACTCGCGAGTATATTGCGAAGAATCTTGAACTGCTGCGAAAGCTTCTCCTTGCTTTGTAGAGAGCCGCTGAATATCAGAGTGTGTCTGATTTCCGTCCTGTTCACAGAACCACTCAAATCCTCCTGGCGCGGCTTCGCCGCGCGCTGCGGCCAGCGAGGGCGGAAAGCTTGAGAATCAGAGGCACTCTCAGGGAAAATTGGAGGTGAGGGAGGATTGGGGCGGATAAACTCGAAGGTTCGTCAATGGAAGATCTCTTTGCTTGTCCTCGCTAGAGAGAGCGAGTTTCAGCCGAACGGATGGTACGTAAAAATGTTCAGGATACTCGAAAATGGCGGATTGAGCCTTTATGCGACTCTGACATGACATTGATTGACACTACTGGTCTCAGGCGAAAAGCTCTAGCAGTTCTGATCCTGGATGGCAAACGTAAGAGTAGCCTTTACTACCACTTCTCTGTCTACAAACCCTTCGCCTTCAACGACTCCTCCGGTGCTGGCAAATTTGATCGCTTCGCATACGAAGCGAAGCTGGTCTCCAGGCACTACTGGCTTCAGAAATCGAGCTTTCACGCTGGCTAGCAGATACGTTGCCTCCTTTGGCACGTCCGACGAATCGCTCGCTCGCAAGAGCAAGATAGCCGACTGTGCCAACCCTTCGATCAACAATACTCCTGGAAAAATCGCTTTTCGCGGAAAATGTCCAGGGAACATCCACTCGTTGCCAGTGACACTTTTCCGACAAATTATATGTTTCCCTTGTTGCAGCTCCTCCACCACATCTACCATAATGAATGGATAACTTTGTGGCAGCAAGCGACAAACATCGTCAAATCCCATTACCATGCTCATAGCTTCTTTCCTTCTCTTCTACTCCTGGCATCCCCGCAACACAACAGCGCTGGTTGATCCAAAAAGATCCTGAGTAAGCAGTAACGTCGTGCCATGCCTGCTTTCGGGCCAGACGCGGGCCTCTGTGAGCAAACCGTTAAAGAAGAGTGTCGCAGGATAGGGGCGTTTTCTTTCCGTTGTGGGAGGGATAATGCCGTAATTCATCATACATATGGCGGCCAGAGCCTGGAAAAGGCCGCTCGCTCCGTATGTTTCTCCAAGTGTGCCCTTAATGGCGGTCACAGACGCTCGTGGATTATTCATCAACAGATTGTGCAGGGCCAGCGCCTCGGCTTGATCTTGTTCCCTCAGTCCACTGGCTCCGGCGATGACCACGTCAACATCTTCTGGAACCAAACCTGCTGTGTCCAGGGCTTGTCGTGCGGCTCTTTCCAGAACCCTTGACCGTTGCTCAAAGGTTTGTGAAGGGGCAAAAGCGCTTGACCATCCTACAAGCTCAGCGAGGGGACGAGCGCCACGAGTCAGCGTGTCCTCTTTGCGCTCTAATACTGCCACTGCCGCTCCCTCACTGGGCAGCCAGCCAGTGCTCTCCAGGTCGAACGGGCGGCCGACATTTTCCATGTGCTTCCCAGATACTATCTTTGAGTTACGGTATATCCAGAGCACTGCGGGACTTAATTCTTCCACGCCCCCGACGATCACCTGTCGTGCTCGTCCCTCTCTCACTGCTTTCGCTGCATATCCCAGTGCGTCCAGACCTGCGCACTGTCCCGAGGCAATCGTTGTGTTCAAGGCACGCGCTTTCAGGCGAATCGCGAGATGGGAGGCGGGAGCGTTTGCCAGCGTGTTCGGAGCCTCCATCGGGCTCACATAACGTGGCCCTTCCACTATGGCTGTGTAGTCGTAGTCAGAGATAGCTTGTAATCCCACCAGATTACAGCCGATAGTCACGCCTAATTCATCAGGATTGGTTTTCCCGTCGGCCAGGTCTGCCTGTTGTAAAGCCAGCTGCGATGCTCCTAGCAAGAATTGCGCACTGGGGTGCAGATATTGAAGGCCCCGCTTGCCAAGAAGATCGGCGGGTTGCCATCCTCTCACTTTCAATCCTGGCACGGGCTGAGCATCCTGCTCTAACGCGGCTATCGGGCGTTCTCCCTGTTTCAACGCCGACCAGAACGCCTCTACTCCCAGTCCAAAGGGACTCACGGCCCCCATTCCCGTAATGACTATGGGTCCATCATGTTTTGCCATAGCTATACTCTCTTCATTACAATCGTGGAGATATTTCCTCCAAATGCGAATGAGTTACTCATTGCCACTTCAACAGGGTAATCAAGCGCGTGATTGGGGACAACCGCCTGCAAGCACGCCGGGTCGCTTTCTCGATAATTGACGGTTGGTGGTATCGTGCCGGAATAGATGGTTAACGCACAAGCCACAGCCTCAATTGCGCTTGCTGCGCCCATAGTATGCCCTAGCATCGATTTGATAGAGCTGACCGGTAGCTGGTCAGCTCTCGCTCCAAATACTTTTCGTACTGCCAGAGATTCAGACGCATCGTTTGCAGGCGTGCCTGTGCCGTGTGCGCTGATGTACGAAACGGCTTCCGGCTCCAGGGAACTTTCCCGCAGGGCACGCAGCATGGAAGATTGAGCGCCAAGCCCTTCGGGATGCGGCGCGGTTGGATGATGCGCATCGCAGGACAGACCGTATCCCAACAATTCGGCGTAGATCCTTGCGCCACGTTTCACGGCCCTGCCGTAGTCCTCTAGAACGAGCACACCCGCGCCCTCGCTCACCAGCATGCCTGTACGGTCGCGGTCAAAGGGCTGGCATACCTCGTCTGCGATGGCACCCAGGCGGTGAAAAACGGCAAAGCATCCTCGCGAAATCGCGTCGGCTCCTCCCACAATCGCTACATCAATCAGGCCGTCCTGGATCATATCCATTCCCCAGCCGATGGCATAGTTGCCTGCCGCGCAGGCCGTCGGTATCACGTGGCAGGGGCCTTCTACGGCCAGTTCCTGCGCGATTGCCGAAGTAATAAAGGTCTGGACGTAGTGTGAGACGAGCGTCTCCGGCAGCGCCGGGCTGTTTTGAATGCGCCGATTGTTTTCGTCTTCCACCACTGACTCATTCCCCATTGTGGTTCCCATACACACACCGATGCGCTCAAGCGCGTAGTCGGCGTGTAATACTTCGGCGTCCTCTACGGCCATCCTGGCGGCGGCGACAGCTAATTGCGTTGTGCGGGGGCATGTCTCAGGATCGAGCACAGAAAAGTACTTCGCAGGATCAAAATGCTGCACTTCACCGCCATTATGTGCATCAAAGATGCTCGTATCAAAAGCCTGAATTGGTCCCGTTCCAACTGTTCCGGCGATGAGCTGTTGCCAGAACTCTGTGCATCCGCTGCCAATTGGCGAGAGCACGCCTAAGCCGGTGATGACAATCCGCCGTGTCATACTCTCTTCTCCATCCACTGAATATGCTAGCGGCCGACAGGCTGCAAGATCCCGGAAACGATGTGTACGACCGCATTGAGCGTTTCCATTTTCGGGAAGCAGTCCTCGGGGATGCGGATACGATATCGCTTTTCGATCCGCGCCACAATTTCCAGCAGCAGCATCGAGTCCACATTCAGTTGGGTCACCAGGTTATCATCGTCGTTGAAATCATCGATTTCGACAATATCCATGATGATCTCTTTCAACTCGTGTCGCAGTTCCATCTCACTCATGTTGCTCTTTCTCCTTTTTAAGCTACAATCGTTTCTTGATACAACTTCTTACCGAGGCTTTCTCCGCAAGGGGTTGGCCGTTTTGCTCTCCCGTGCCTGGCTGCAAGGATGAAAATGGTCAACCTCTCGCGATGAGTTGCCTAAGCGCTGAGTCCGCCGTCGATTTCTACTACATTGCCGGTAATGTAACCGGCCTCTGCCGAGAGGAGGAAGCAAATTACCGAGGCAACCTCCTCCGGCTGTCCAAGCCTTCCCAGGGGAATGCTTTTGAGCAAGCCAGCTCGCTTAGCTTCCGGGATCAACTGCCAGATATCCGTCTCAATAAACCCGGGCGCCACGGCGTTTACGGTAATACCATAGGGAGCTACTTCTTTGGCAAGCGCTTTGACGAAACCGATTTGTGCCGCTTTTGTCGCTCCATAGTTTGTCTGCCCCGCAACGCCCATTCGTCCACCGCTGACAGAGCTCACGCAGACGATTCTGCCTGATCGCTGACGTATCATGCCATAAATCGCTGCTCGCGCGTAGTTAAAGACGCCTTTGAGATTGGTTGCAATAACCTCATCCCAATTCTCCTCTGGCATCATTGCCAGTAAGCCGTCGCGAGTAATCCCTGCGTTGAGGACCAGGCCATCGAGGTCGCCGAGTTCCTTTTGCACGTCCTCGACTACCTGTTTTGCCTGACCAAAATCTTGCACATCCGCCCGTATGGCAAGCACACGCCCTTCTGCATCAACTGCTTCAGAGAGGACCTCTTCGGCAGCCGCTTGATTACGGCTGTAGGTAAAGGCTACCTGTGCGCCAGACTGTGCCAGGGCGAGCACTGTGGCTCTTCCAATCCCGCGCGAGCCTCCCGTTACCAGGATCTTTTTTTCGCGCATCGCTTTTCTCCTCTGGACTTTATCTACACCAGAACAACTTTTTTCTACGAGATCACTCGTTTGTGGAATATCCGTATGCCGATAGTAAGGAAGATGACGAATGAAGCACTGAGCCCTAGCAGTGCCCATCCGATGGGCAGGGTAGTAGCGACCTGCCCATCGATGGGAGGAACCATTGCGTAACGCAATCCCTCAGAGGCGTAAGTTAATGGGTTGAACATCGTAATTATCTGAAGCACCTTGATCGAACTGATAGAGCTCCAGGTATAGTACACGCATCCCGTATACATGGTCGCGCTAAAGACCAGTGTAAAGAGTAAATAGATCTTATCTGCCGAAAGCCCTGAGCCGATTAAGAGGCCCAGCGCTGAGCTGGATAAGGCGTAGAGCAGCATAATGCCAAAGAGAGGGACAAGAGCGTCGGTTCGCACCTGGTATCCGCTGCCTAAGACCCAGTACGCCAGGGGAAAGGTAAGAATCCCTGCCGTCATGGCGCGTACCGCGGCAAAGGCGACCTTTTCCACAGCAACCAGGCTGATCGGAACCGGGGCGAGCAAGCGATCATCTATTTCGCGGCTATAGTCCAGGTCTAGCATGAGCGATAGTGAGATGCCCTGGAGACTCGCCATGAAAATAGTAAGAGCAACCACTCCGGGGAAGAAGGTTGCCGGATATAACTGTCCCATTGTTCCAACACCCGGTAGGATCCTGCCAAAAACGATGAGGAGAGAGAAAGGCATCACCAGCACTTGCATAAGAAATGGAACGAATCCGCGGGCAGTGACCATGATATCGCGGCGCATTGTGTGCCAGAATGCGATCAGCATGATAGAGGTACGACTTCTCGAACGCGAAACTGCTTTGCTTCCTGGCTTTTCCTGAAAAGAAGAGGTCGTAATTATCTTCATGAGCGTAAATTCCTTCCTGTCAGGTAAATGAAGACATCCGCCAGGCTGGGACGGGTCAGGTGTAAATCGCGGAGTTCAGCATTCCACTCTGCGATAAGATTGATGGCCTGAGGAATGAGAGCTGATGCGTCTTCAGCATAGAGACGGAATACGGATATCCGCGCCTGATCCTCTGCTTCCTTCGGATCGTGAATCTCTTCTACTCTGGTCACTCCCGGAAGCGAACCGAAGGCTTGATGGAGCTGCGGCGCGGCTGATAGCGGGCTTGCCTGAGCGTCGCTTTGTCCGGCTGCTACCAGCGTGCGCTCTGGGACGTTGACCCGCAGTTCGAGCGTTGTTCCTCCAGGAATCAGTGCCTCCAGGCCGCCGGGGGTATCGCAGACGAGGATATGTCCATGATCCATAATGGCAATCCGATCACACAAGCGGCTCGCCTCTTCCATATCATGCGTCGTGAGTAGGATGGTTATACCCTGCTTTTGCAGCGCACGAATGCGCTCCCAGAGAAAGAACCGTGTTTGAGGGTCGAGATTGTTGGTTGGTTCGTCAAGAAACAGCACATCTGGCGTATGCATTAAGGCACGGGCGATCATGACCCGCTGAGCCATACCTCCTGAGTAATTGCTCACTAGCTCTTTGCTGCGCTTTGTAAGGCCAAATTCTGCCAGAAGTACATCGGCGCGAGCGTTGCGTTCTACCCTCGGTATCCCATGGTAGCTGGCGTGAAAGGTCAGAATTTCGCGGACCTTCAAATGTTGATCGAGATTACTCCTTTGAGGGACAACTGAGATCCGCTGTTTGACGCCGAAGGGATTGCGAGCGACATCAATCCCCATAATATGCGCGGTACCACCGGTGGGAATAATACTGGTAGTTAAGATACCAATCGCGGTTGTCTTCCCTGCGCCATTTGGTCCTAGCAAACCGAAGATCTCACCAGGCTGAACAGTAAAAGATATATCATCTATCGCTGTAATTGCAGCTTTAGCATAGCGTTTAACAAGGTTACGGACCTCAATGGCAGGGGCATTTTGCGAAGTGGATACCATCACATACACCCTCTCTTTCTCTAGAAAAACCGTTTTTGTTCCGATAACTACAGCGGTCTGCTCAAATAGTGCGTTCTCCTTTTGAGAAGATCTGACGTCGGCAGCATGGCTTAAAACCCCTGTGCCTGGCTGTAGGCAATATCCTTCGGCGACTGTTCGTGTCTGGCCTCGCTGATAGCGAGAGCGAATGCCAGGGAGCGCTCAAAAACGACCTCCTTGTCATAGTCAAGGGTGGCCACATGGTTACTACGCTCAAGTACGATGCGCTCAGCCGGTCCTGATACGTTCTCAAACCACCGATTATCCGGGTCTGCGTCAGAGCCGAGCAGGCTCACAAAGACGAGAACGGGGCAAAAGATCTCGCCAAGATGCTGACATAGTTCGATCCGCGCAGGTCCCAATGACAGCATCGGGGCGATGGGAATCTTGTTGTAAGCGAGTACAGGAGGAGCCTGCGGGTCTTCCACTTGTTTAGGAAGGGTAGGCCACTCAAAAAATCGCTTGCCGGTTTTGAGCAGCTCTCGCAAGGAATCAACCGTTCCACCGCGAGGTGCCTTGTTCTTGAAATGGCCGTTGATGACCATCAGACCGGCTGTTGTGGCAGGGTACCGTATAGCCATCCACGCAGCGATGTTTCCCCCGGTACATAGCCCTCCTACAAAGATCTGCTGATGACGCGCAGCGAGTTTTTTGTAAAAGGCATCCGCGCAGTCAACGTAATCAGACCAGCTGGTCTCGGCCAGTTCCTCGGCTAACGTGCCATGACCTGGCAATAGTGGCACTTCCACCGCGAAGCCGGCTCGTGCGAAAGCCATAGCCCAATTGCGGAGTTGTTGTGGCGTGGCTGTATAGCCGTGAAGCAGCAACACGCCACCGCGTGTGCCCTCGGCGATGGAAACTGGCTCAGCGCCGGGCATAAGGGGAGTGGACATAAGAGACCTCCTTGCATCCTTTCAATCAGTTTGAGGACTGTAACCCTCTTCTGTTTGCTGCTTTAACCGCAGGATGCTTCACTGCCCTAACCAGGCTCTTACAGGTGAGGTGAGTAGACTGGAAGTTCTGTCCGGCATGCTCTGTCAGGAGGAAACTGCACCAGCAGACGTTCGCCGGTTTGATTTATGAGCACCTTCAGGGCCGCTCTCGTGTGTACCTGAAAACGAGAAATCCTTAGTCTTCATACAGAAGGGAAGCCGGAATGACTGTTAAGCATCAATTGTTCACCAGCTTTGATTCAGCTTACGAGGGTGTCGCACCATGGGATATCGATCACCCACAGCAGGCGTTCGTAGACCTGGTCCAGGCTGGCAAGATCCAGGGAACTGTGCTCGACGTGGGGTGCGGAACAGGTGAGCACGCTTTGTACTTCGCTCAACGGGGGCACGATACATGGGGCGTTGATATTTCTCCCCTGGCGATTAAAAAGGCGCGTGAAAAAGCTCTCGCGCGTGGATTGAATGTGACGTTTCAGGTAGCTGACGCTCTTGCCCTGCAAGAGTTAGGGAAAACGTTTGAGACGGTGACGGATAGTGGACTTCTTCATAACTTCTCGGACGAAGAACGGGTGGTGTTCGTGAATGGCCTGAAAAGCGTCCTCAAACCTGGAGGGTCGTACTTTCTCTTATGTTTCAGCGAAACGCTTCCTCATGGTTTTGGTCCGCGAGGCATATCACAGGCAGAGATCTACTCCATCTTCCAGGAAGAGTGGCGCATCAATGCTATTGAGGCAAGCTGTTTTGAATTGAGCATAGGTGAGTATAGGCCCTCAGCCTGGTTAGCGTCCATTACCTATACAGGCTGAGCTAATGGGGAATGAGCATATGAACGATACACAGACACGCGAGCCCAGATACGATGAAACGACGCCAGTGCTGATTGTAGGTGGCAGCCTGGTTGGTCTTTCCATGTCGCTTTTTCTTTCCTGGCACGGCGTTCCGTCATTGCTGGTAGAGCGTCACGACGGGATCTCGCCACATCCACGCGCCTTCAACTTCAATATGCGCACGATGGAGCTGTTCCGCTCGGTTGGTGCTGAGGAGGCTATTCGGCGAGAAGAACCCCCGGCTTATCGAAAGAGTAGCGTGTTGCAGGCAGAGAGTCTGGCCGGCAAGGAGTTTGGTTGGATCACGCAAGACGCTACTGAAAGTGATCTCAGCCCTGTTCAGGGGAGCATTACGGGCCAGGATATCATAGAACCAATCCTGCAAGCACATGCGGCAAAATTGGGGGGAGATCTGCGCTTTCATACGGAACTGGTCTCATTTGAGCGGGATATGGATGGGGTAAACGCAGTGATCAGGGATTGCGTAACAGGCAGTGAACGCACTGTACGAGCGCGTTACCTTGTTGCAGCCGATGGCAATCGCAGCGTCATTCGCCAGCAACTCGGCATTGGAGTGCAGGGACCCGGCGTGCAAGGGCACCAGCTCACCATTCTTTTCTCCGCTGACCTGCGGCAAGCATTTCGCGGGCGGCGGATCGCCATTTGTTTCGTGAATAATCCAACTATACGAGGAGGGACGCTCATACTTGCTCGCGGGGAGGGTCGCGGCTACGGCCTGTACGCTACCTACTACCCGGAGAGGGGAGACCGAGAAGAAGAGTTTCTCGGTGCACGCGGCGTCGAGCTGGTACGCGCAGCTATCGGCATACCAGATTTACCGGTCCAGATCGTGAATGTCACCCCCTGGGAAGTTGCAGCCTGGGTGGCCGAGCGTTTCCAGCAGGACAATGTGTTTCTCTGCGGCGATGCAGCGCATGTCACACCTCCTACCGGAGCTTTTGGCGCCAATACCGGCGTCGCCGATGCCTATAACCTCGCCTGGAAATTGGCTCTGGTAATCAAGGGAATTGCCCATCCCGAACTGCTCCTAACCTACACTGAGGAACGTCAACCGGTCGCCCGATTGACGGTTGAGCAAGCCTTTGCTATGTTTGCTCGTTTCGCTTCTCCGCATGCCGGTCAACAGTCTGCCCCTCCAGTGGACTATGATGCGGTCGCTTTTGGCTATCGGTATCACTCGTCAGCTCTCCCGTGCGACCCCAACGATCACGAATATTATGAGAATCCCCACTGTCCAACTGGGAGGCCCGGAACCCATGCTCCGCATATAATCCTGCAGCGGAATGGAGGGGCACTTTCGACGCTCGATCTGTTCGGCAAACACTTTGTCTTACTTACTGCTTCGGAGGGCGAAGCCTGGCGAGAGGTAGCCCGTAGTGTCGCGGAGCGGATGGGTCTCCCGCTGGATATCTATCGCATCGGGAGGCAGGGAGACTTCATCGATATCGATGGTCGTTTTCTTGATACCTATGGGGTAAGTCCCGATGGGGCAGTACTGGTACGGCCAGATGGTTTTGTAGGATGGAGGTGCAAAACGGCCGCTCTTGATACCGAGCAGGTACTTGAGCAGGCTCTGGCCTGCCTGCTGGGTCGCTTATCTGTCTCAGAAGAGCAGCGCCGACTCATCACATCTGCCGGTGGGGTTGGGTGAGGCTAGCCTGCATCCCCCTAAAAGCAGACGAGAAAAGAGAGGCAAGAGAGGCGAGCGTTGAGTGCTCGCCTCTCTCGTTTGCTCCTCCGTCGAGTTCTGGAAGCCCGGTTATTTCCTTATGGCAAGACCGAAGCTATAGGCCGTCATAGCCACAATAAAACCGACGGCCATGAAGAAGGAATTGATGTCGTAATTGTAGTTTAAAAAACTCCCGCCATTAAAACCTGCGCTATATACGCCGATAAAACCGATGACTGCGACGGTGATCCAGCTCCCCTTGCGCGCTACAATGGCAGAGATGAGCATAACGAGTGTCAAAACGACCAGCAATAGTCCCAGGCTGGCATGCAGGAGTAGCCACAAGGGAGAGGAAGTAACCGCCCAGGTCATGCTATGAAAAAGGCCCGAAAAGTACTCAGGCGGATTGGCGCCTGGATGATCGGAAGGAATAGTAACGAAAAGATTCGTCGCCATTCCAAGCACAAATTGTATAGCGAGGAGAAAGAGAATAACGATAGTCAATCCACGCAGGCGTGGTGACGTTGTGCTACGAGTGCTGACAGCAGTCTCGGTGCTTACCATAAAGGCTCCTTCTTTAACTACAAAAGACGTTGCTCATATAAAGATGTACCTGGCAGGAAGCACAAGTACTAATTTGCATTGATTATACTACACATATTTTGTGAAGCACACTACTGGCTGGAACTTCCTGCCAGGTCCATTTCAAGAAACAGAGGATTTTGCTCCGACCGGCTGAGAGAGCGAAACGATTTCAAACGGAAGGCCGTATTTCTTGCACAGGCTTTCGAGTGTCTCTACTGAGACGCCGGGGCAATCCGGCGAAGCAGGGAGTGAATCCAGAAAAACGGCTTTTTTGGCTGCGCGCTGTATTTCTGAGATCAAGAACTCTAGCAATGATACTCCGGGAAGGGCAAAAGCATAAGAGGGTGTCCAGTCAAGTCTCTTCCAGATGTCCGAAACAATGACCGTTCCGAGGGATTGATCGGGGAGAGGGATAAGAATTCCACAGCAGGACCAGACAGAGGGGGTTGAGCTATAGTTCTCGTCGATCAGCGTGAGATAGTCGTAATCTTCAGCTTCCCGGCCCGTGCCTCCTATAAACAAGGTTGGTTGTGTCAACTGGGAGCGTACCCGATCTGGTATGGGGGGACACGCGACCCTTTCCTGCCCTACCTTTGTGAGATAGCGGAACAGATCCTCTGCCTGCTGGAAGTACTGAAAGTGCGTGCGTATCTCGCCCGCAACGGCTGAGAATGTTTCCTCGCTTGTTGTAGGGAGGGCGCGATACGCGGCGATGGCTTTACGTAACAGTCCTACAGCTAGAAGCAGGGACTCTAAAGCTAGACTACGCTGCCTCTGGTAACAATGAAACATATTATCGCGACCGTTTTCAAGGCGCTCCTTGTATGGAAGACGCGATTGAGGAAGTTCAATGCTCCATCCGTCCTGGACAAAGGCAAATTTCAGACCTTGCTTGTAGAGTTTATAACACAGATCGATATCCTCGTAGCCCCATCCCTTGAGTTCCAGGTTAAACCCTCCGGCAGAGAGATACGCCTCTTTTGGGAGAGAGAGATTGGTGGTCCAGCCAAAGTACCAGGGCATGCAGGCGTTCTCCAGGTCGATGCCTGTGCGCACATCGTGCAGGGGTATTTCCGCTTCTGCTTGATCGCGTCCCTTCTGGCCCAACAAAGGAGCTAAATCTCCGTAGGACTCTGCACTCTCTAGAATATATTGCGAGCCTGTTCCCAGGTCGCGATATCCATGTCGCAACCCAATGCCTACATAATTGGTGTAACGATGATGAAACGCCATGTGAGCCTCAATGTACCGTGTTGGCACGACGGTTCCGCAATCAAGGAAGACAAGAAGTGGAGTTTCTATCTTCTTTACGCCAAAGTCTCTGGCGACCGC
>Ga0209061_1004994_pt1 | contig 12098 bp, 9 predicted proteins | sample Coa_R1_10_FD_187157 | JGI IMG/M metagenome (GOLD analysis project Ga0209061, IMG submission 187157) | Surface soil microbial communities from Centralia Pennsylvania, which are recovering from an underground coalmine fire - Coalmine... | ecosystem: Environmental > Terrestrial > Soil > Unclassified...
CAGCTGGCCGGTCTTCGTCGAGCTGCCCGACAGGCCGAGGCGCCGCTGGTGGCTCTGGGTGTTCATATCCCCCGACACCGTCGTCTACGTGGTAAAGCCGGACCGGGGCACGGCGGTCGTGGCAGGGCACCTCGGCATAGACCTTTCCGCCAAGCAGCCCTGCCTCCCAGGGGGGCGGGAGCTCGTGCTCTTCTCCGATTTCTACTCCGTGTACCAGAGCCTCGGGATGAGGGTGGAGGGGGTGCGGAACTCCTGGTGCTGGGCGCACGTCCGCCGCCACTTCATAAAGGCCGGGGACGCCCACCCCGACCTGGCCGACTGGTCGCAGCGCTGGGCCCGGCGCATCGGGGCCCTGTTCAAGGCACATAAGGACTTCGCCCTCGCCCCGGCCGGCAGCCCCGCCGAGCGCCAGGCCAGGAAGGCGCTCAATACCGCCTTGGCCGAGATCGACACCACGAGGCGGGCCGAGGCGGACGACCCGGGCCTCCCCAAGGCGGCGGCCAAGGTGCTCGCCATGGTGGAGCGAGAGCGGCCCGGCCTCGGCTTGGCGGTCGCCACCCCCGCCTTCGACCTCGACAACAACGCCGCCGAAAGGGGCCTCCGGGGCCCGGTCGTCGGGCGGAAGAACTACTACGGCTCGGGTGCCACCTGGTCGGCCGAGCTCGCCGCCGACGCCTGGACCATCACCGCGACGGCCGCCAAGGCCGGCTGGAGCCCCCTCGCCCACTTGGTCTCCTACTTGGAGGCCTGCGCCGAGGCGGGCGGGAGGGCACCGAGCGGCGACGAGCTCTCGGCCTTCCTCCCTTGGGGGGCGAGCCCCACCGACGCCGCCCGCTGGGCGAGGGCCCCGTGAGCGCTGCTCACCGCTACTGTGGGCGTGACTTCAGCCAGGCAGACATGTCCCTTGTCGCCGAGCTGTGCCGGGACGCGGCCCTGCCCACGCGGGCTGAGATCGCCCGGGAACTGTGCGCCCGGCTCGGTTGGGCGGACTCCATGGGACGGCCGAAGGCCATGTCGGCAAGGGTGGCGCTCTTGCGCATGGAGGCCGACGGGCTCGTCGTCCTCCCCCCGCCAGCCAACGACCACAACGCCAACCGCCGCTGGCCGAAAAGGCTCCCGGCCGGGGAGCTCCCGCCCAAGCTCCGCACCTCGCTCGGAGAGCTCGGCACCCTCGAGCTGGCCCCGGTCGAGGGAAAGGCCGCCTCCGCACACTGGAACGAGCTCGTCGCCCGCCACCACTACCTCGGCTACAGCCCGCTGCCGGGCGCCCAGCGCCGCTACTTCGTCATGGCCGGGGGCCGTACCCTCGCCCTCTTCGGGGTCTCGGCGGCGGCCTGGGCCTGCAAGGCGCGAGACGACTTCATCGGCTGGGACGCCCGGGAGCGCGCCGAGAAGCTCCACTTGGTGGTCGGGAACTCACGGTTCTTGGTGCTCCCCTGGGTCGAGGTGCCGAACCTGGCCTCCGCCGCGCTCGGCCTGCTGCGCCGGGGGGTCGGGGCGGACTGGGAGGCCGCCTACGGGTACCGCCCCGTGCTCATGGAGACCTTCGTCGAGACGGGCCGCTTCCTGGGCACGAGCTACAAGGCTGCCGGCTGGGCGCACGTCGGGCGGACCACTGGGAGGGGCAAGCTCGACCGGGAGAACCGAGGTGGCCTGGCCGTAAAAGACGTCTACTGCCTGCCGCTCGTCGCCGGTTTCCGCCGGCACCTCACGGGCCGGCGCTGAGGCTCGAAGAGCCGGCCCTCTCTCAAGGCGGGCTTCAAGGCGGCGAGACGGCGCGGGCGCAGGCCCACCTCGGCTGAGAGGGCCGCGAGCAGCGACGCCATCAACAACAAGCTGGGCTGTCCCCCGACGAGGTCGGCCAGGGCCGCCTCGGCCACCGCCGGGCGGGCCCGCCCGGCGGCCTCCAGGGCGAGCACTCCCCTTGCGAGCCGAGCACGAGCTACCGGGCTGTCTACCGCCGCCAGGGCGGCCGGGAGCTCGTCGGCCACGGCGTCGGGGTTGCCTCGCGAAAGCGCCTCCTGCAGAGCGACAACACAGCCTGGGCGGGGGGCCGATATGGCCAAGCGGCAGGCTTCCTCCGCGTCGGGGAGGTCGAGCACGTCGAACCAGGCCTCTGTCTGGCAGTCCTCGCACAGCTCGTCCAGTTCTCTCGTGCCCCTCTCCGAAAGGCCGGCGAGGAACTGGGCGTCGTCGGCGATATCGCGAGGGGAGCAGCAAAACTTAGCTTTCTGGCCGCTGCCACAAGGGCACGGCTCGTTGCGCCCCACCTTCCACCGTGCAGATGGCATGGAATAATGCTCGCACGCCTGCTCACCTCAGTGGTGGACCGCTGCCTCCCCTCCCGACGGGATCACCGAATGTGTACCCTGCACAAAGCGCTTGGAGGCGAAAGGGCCTGCCGCAAATGCGTGGCAAGGGCCAGGGTTGAGCCCTGTGCCCACTGCCGGGCACATCGCGAGCCCGCTACCTGGGACGTAGATGGGAGGCCGCTCTCCCCGAGCTGCCTCGTCGCCGACCCGGCCAATCCGGAGGCCTGCGCCAAGTGCGGCCTGCGGCGCCCGGTCAGCGCCCGCACGGCCGAAGGGCCGCTCTCTTCCGCCTGCCCGACCTTGCCGCTCTCGGTTTGCTCCATATGCGGCGAGAGGGCGCCTTGTGGGCTGTCGCGCCTGACTGGGCGTCCCTGGTGCGTCGCCTGCCAGCGGCACTCGGCGCGCTGTGCCAGCTGGAGAGGGGCGGGGCAGATCTGCTCGGGCACTGTCCTGGAGCCGCTCTGCGACTGCCGGCGGTGTGGTATGCTGTATTATAAGTACTATAAGCCTGCGCTCTGCGATGCAGCGGGCGCTTCCCTAGGAGGTTGTGATGCAAGTCGCCATACTCGGTGCTGGTGGGAACATGGGCCGGCGTATCACCAGGGCGCTTCGTGACAATGACCAGTACAAGCTGCGTCTCATAGAGCCCAGCGAGCGCGGGCGAGGGCTTATTGCCGAGATGGGTCTGACGGTCGAGGAGGAAGAACAGGGTCTAGCGGGAGCCGAAGTAGTGATCTTCGCCGTGCCGGATTCCATTATGAGGCACGTGGCGGCGGAGGTCGTGCCCAAGCTCGATACTAGTTCGAGCATGCTGTTCCTGGATCCGGCGGCGGTGGCAGCCGACCGCATCCTCCACCGGGACGATGTCAATTGTTATGTGACCCACCCCACGCACCCTCCGCTCTACAGCCTGTTGCAGGAGCCGGAGCCCGCTTCCCGGTCCGATTACTGGGGCGGAGGCTTAGCCAGGCAGGCCATCGTCTTTGCCGTAGCTTGGGGCGACAGCGGCCCGGTGGCGTCTCAGGTGGAGACACTGGCGATGGACATGTTCGCCCCGGTGACCCGTTCGCACCGGATAACGGTTGACCAGATGGCCATGCTGGAACCAGCGCTTAGCGAGACCCTCACCAACGGGTGCGTGTCGCTCATCCGAGAGGGGCTGGAACGGGTTGTGAACGCCGGCGTGCCCCGGGAAGCAGCAGAGGACTTCTTGATGGGCCACCTCCAGATCGGCATCGCCATAATCTTCCAGCAGCTGGAATGGAAGCTATCGGAAGGGGCACAAATGGCCCTACAAAAGGCACACGGGTCGCTGTTCAAAGACGATTGGTACAGGATCTTTGACCGGGACGCTATAATGGCCAGCGTCAGAGCCATAACCGGAGGTGAGGATTGACCGGGGCGAGCCGCCCTGCCTCTCTGACCTAAATCCGCGGAGTTCTTTCATCTTGTTTCCTTGAGTAATTAGATTGCCGTAACTTTTAGTCCTTTCTGAGCTCAGGGTACAGCGGCCAACTGCCTGCGGTGAGGCTGTATGTTTCAGCGATGATTGCGCTGGTGCCGCCTGGCCATGGGGCCTTGGTTGCAAGTGGGCGCGTGACACCAAGTGGTTTCGCGCAGTTCTCGTAGCCCGAGCTGACCCAGGGGCCGTCGTCCGGTGGCGGGCGCTCATCATGTCCCAGCAACGACGGCAGCGCGTGGAGAGCTGCGTAAACTCTTCTGAGGAGCGGGCCGCCTTTTTGCGAGGGGTGAACATGGACGACGAGCCCGCGGGCGCGATGGGCCAAGCAGCCGGGTACGTTTATTACTTCCCGCCTTAGCCCTTTGCCGTGGGCGCGGAACGGTTGTCGCCCGCGTTCCTGGCGTGCCTACGGGGTGGCGCCGGCTTCGGGTTGCCGCCGCTTCTTGCAGGGTCCTTTCCCTCCCGGGAAAAGGCCGGCAGTACGGCGGAGATGTTGAACCAGTAACGCCGACCACATCTACACCGCGTTCACGAGCTTTTGACCAGAAGGCAGGTGCCGGAGAGCCGCCCCGTACTTGCGGCCGAGGCAGCACAGCATACCCGGGGGGCTTCGTTCCTCGGGGCCCACCGCCAGCGCGTGGCCGACCGCCGCGGCAAGGGCATCGCCAAGGTGGCCACCGCCCGCAAGATCGTCTCGCTCGTCTTCTACGGCCTAAGGGACGGCGAAGTCCGTTGCCTGGCCGAGGTCGGCTGGGCCAAGGCCCGGAAGCGACCAGGCCGTGCTCGGCTATGTCATGGCACCCAAAAAGGCGTTGCCGAGCAAGTGACCGAGCCGCCTGGCAGACGCCGTAACGCTCCATGCCACCTCGCGTGGCGGAGGAACGACTGGCACCCGGGCCTCCCGAGCTGCCCGCCAGCACATGCTGGCCCTGGAGCACGACCGCACTGCGCCCCCAAGGCCCTTAGCCAAGAGAGGGTGGGGGCAATCACGAAGCCCTAAGCGGGCTTCGTCAGCCATTGTCCTCGTCGAGGTCCTACCGGGCCCTCAAGCCGCTGCGCCGTTAGGGGGGCCCTCCCGCAAGCGGGCCCCTCCCGCTGACGACGGTCGGCTTGACCGCCCTCGCGACGTGGCCCCAGCACACAGGGGCCTGTTCTGTCGCGCCCGATAACTGTTGCACGCCATCGTGACACGCCCCAAAAGCGAAAAGGACCCGGCCCTTCGGGCCGGTGCTGTACTTGACAGAGGGGGCTCCTTCAGGAATGACAAGTGCTGGCAATTGAGAAGTGACAAGTGCTGGCAATTAAGTAGCGTCGGCGTGTGCAGCGGTCGAGCGGCGCTCTAAGCCATCCGTGGGTCGCAGGAGCTCGACCGCGGACCTTGCCGGCTTCGGTGGTACCGGTGGCGGTCGGCACGGGGGCCGCCTACGGCTACGGGGAAGCTGTGTGGTGGCGAGCCGTGCTCGCCGGTGTGGTGGCGTTGGCGCTCCAGGTGGGCGTGAACTACGCGAACGACTACAGCGACGGCGTGAGGGGCACAGACGCGGCACGCGTCGGCCCGGTGAGGCTGGTCGCGTCAGGCTTGGTGCCGCCGGGGGCGGTCAAGCGCGCTGCGCTGGCTTCGTTCCTTGTCGCCGGCTGCGCTGGCTTTGCCCTGGCAGCAGTGGCGGGATGGTGGCTCTTGGCGGTAGGGGTGGTGAGCATCGCCGCGGCCTGGCTGTACACGGGGGGCCCAAGGCCTTACGGGTACGCCGGGCTTGGGGAGCTGTCGGTGTTCGTCTTCTTTGGGCTGGTGGCCACGACTGGGACGGCTTACGTGCAAACCGAAAAGCTGACGGCGCTGGAACTGCTGGCGGCCTTGCCGGTCGGCCTGATGGCGGTCTCCCTCTTGGTCGTCAACAACCTGCGCGACGTAGCTGGTGACGCGGCGGCGGGCAAGCGTACGCTCGCCGTGCGCCTGGGTGCCCCCAAGACGAGGTGGTTGTACGTGGCCTGCGTAATGGGCGCAGGCGCCCTGGTGGCACCGCTAGCCGTGTGGCGGCCCTGGGCCTTGCTCGGGCTGGCGTCGCTCGGCGTTGCTTGGCTGCCGGCGGGCGAGGTCCTTGCTGGAGCGGAGGGCAGGCGCCTCGTCGGAGCGCTCGGTGCCACCGCGCGGGCTCAGCTGGCGCTGGGGGTGTTCTTCGCTGTTGGCCTGGCACTGTGAGCTCTTTTAGCTCAGCGCGTCGTGGTCGCAGAAGCGGGAGATCGCTGTGGCGACTTGGTGGGGCTGTTCGAGGTGGCAGGCATGGCCGGCACCAGCGATGACCGCTACTGAAGCGGTCGGGCCAATGGCTTCGGCCATGCGCGCGGCGTGCGCCCTGTAGGTGGCGTCGAGCTCGCCGGCGATGAGCAGTACAGGCAACCGGCGGGTGCCGAGTTCTGGTAGGCGCTGCCAAAGCGGGCCCTGGACGCCGGCGCCGGCTAGCCGCAGGCTCGACGCGAGGCCGGCGGCGGTGTTGGCAAGACGTTCGTCGAGGCCGGCGCGCTCGGGCGGGAGGGTCGCAAACAGCGGCTGGGCGACCCACTCGGCGAGAAACCTTTGGAGGCCCTCGTCACCGCTGCGCTCGAGGCGATCGGCGAGGTCATAGTCCCTCCGGCGCCGGGCTGCCCTTTCTGCTTCGTCTTCGATCCCCGCCGAGGTAGAGAGGAGGACGAGCTTGCTGACCAGGTCGGGATGGGCGAGAGCAACGTGGAGAGCAGTACGTCCTCCCATCGAATAGCCCACCCAGGTCGCCCGCGTGGTGCCGGCGGCAGCGAGGGTGGCGGCGAGGAGCTCCGAGGTCTGCCACAGGTCGGCTGAGATGGCGGAGGCCGCACCGTGGCCAGGCAGGTCGGGGATGATGAGGGGGAACCGAGCGGGCAGGTAGCCCTCGATGGTTCCCCAGGAAGCGCCGGTTTGGGTGAACCCGTGGAGGAGCACCATCGTCTCGGCCCCTGGGCGGACCGGGCGGGAGGATCTTGCGGGCAGCGTGAGGGGGTGGTGCGACGGGCTGGTGAACGTGCGGGGGTGGTGCGGGGGGCCGGTGAAGTAGCTTTCCATGAGACGGTCGTGCTTGGTTGCCTCGCCGGGCAACCTCGCCTGTCCATTTTGCCCTTGTTCGACGATGAGCCAAGTTTTCCGCTCCTTCCGCCCCGAGGACGTCCAGGCAGCCTTCGCCGCCGTGTTGGTGGACGAATGGGTGAGAGGTGGGGTGACAGATGCCGTCGCCAGCCCCGGGTCGCGCTCGACGCCGCTCCTCGTGGCGTTAGCCGAGGCGGCCGAGGCGGGGCGGCTCAGGCTCCACGTACTGCTCGACGAACGTGCGGCGGGCTTCTTCGCCTTGGGCCTAGGCAAAGCCTCGGGCACCCCTGCACCGGTGGTGACGACGAGCGGAACAGCCGCGGCAGAGCTGCACGCTGCGGTCATAGAGGCAGACCACGCCGGCGTGCCGATGCTCGCGGTCACCGCCGACAGGCCGGCCGAGCTCCACGACTGGGGGGCACCGCAAACCGTAAAGCAGGTCGGGCTCTTTGGCCCTTCAGTGCGTTGGGAGGCGTCACCTGGGGTGCCTGAGGAGGCTACGGCCGGGACGTGGCGGTCGCTGGCGTCTCGCGCTCTGCTCGAAGCGACTGGTGGAGCAGGCCGCCCGGGGCCAGTTCATCTCAACTTGGCGTTCAGAGAGCCGCTAATAGGTAGGGCGGGTGCCTTCCTGGGCTCGCCCGGTCCGCCTAGCGGCGGAGAGCCGGAGATGTCGAAGAGGAGGAAAGAGGTGTCCGGGCACGATGTGGCGGGCGAGCCGGGCGATGGCTCGGGTGCAGGTGCATTGGCCGTGAGAGATGGCGAGGGCGCCGGTCGCCTGGCGCCGGCTGTCAGGCTCTTGGGGAAGGGAAGGCCCAACGGGCGGCCATGGCACAGGGTCGTGCTCGCCAACCCCTCATGGCCGCAGGAGAGCGTCCTCGAGGACCTCGTTGGTGCGGGCCAAGAGGGGTTGGTGGTGGCGGGCGCAGGAGCAGGTAGCGCCGACGCCCTCCGGGCATTGTCGGAGGCCACTGGGTGGCCGGTCATGGCGGACCCGCTCAGCGGTTCGAGGTGGCAGGGCGCCATCTGCGCGGCCGACGCGCTCTTGCGGACCGAGGCATTGCGAGGTTGGCGTCCAGCTGCAGTGCTGCGGCTCGGCTCTCCGTGGGCGTCGAGGGTGCTGAACGAGTGGCTGGCTGGCCTCGATTGCGCTCAGTGGCTCGTGAGCCGTTGGGGCGAATGGCCTGCTCCCGACCGGCTCCCCGCAAAGATGGTCGTCGCGGGCCCGGAGGAGGTGTGCTGGGCTATCGCCAGCAGGATGTCCGAGCGTCCCGGGAGAGAAAGGGCCGGCCTCGCTGTGCAGGCCGGGGGGCAGGAGGGCGGCCCAACGGTGGGGACGGTTTTAGCGGCCGGGCAAGGGGAGGGCGCTACAGGGGAGGCAATGGGCTGTCGCCTTGCTTGGAGAGAGAGATGGGCGCTCGCCGAGCAGGTGGCGCAGCGAGCCATTGACGAGGTGCTGTCCAGCCAGAGCGAGCTTACGGGGCCGTTGGTGGCGCGCACCTTGACGCGGTGCCTGCCGCACCGGGCCACTTTGGTGGTCTCGTCGTCAATGCCGGTCCGGGACCTCGAATGGTGGGGCGCACCCCGCGAGGACTTGCGGGTGCTTTGCAACCGAGGAGCCAACGGCATCGACGGCGTCTTGTCGACGGCGTTGGGAGCGGCGGCGGCGATCGCCGGCGACGGGGGGGCACCTGGCAGTGCGCCTGGGGGGACACCTAGTAGCCGGAGCGGGGGAAGGGCTGGCAGCGCGCCTGGGGGAACCCGGTCTCGAGTGGTCGCGCTCTTGGGCGACCTGGCCTTCGCGTACGACGCTTCAGCTCTGCTTTGGGCCCAGGAGCGAGGGACCGACCTCGACGTCGTGGTGGTCGACAATGCCGGGGGCGGGATCTTCAGCTTCCTCCCCCAAGCCCGCCTGCAGCCCCGAGAACGCTTCGAGCGCCTCTGGGGGACGCCTCACGGTACGGACCTGGTTCGGCTGGCGCGAAGTTTCGGAGCGCCGGCCAGGGTACTGGAAGGCCCCGAAGACCTAGCGGCGGCAGTCTGCTCGCCAGCCGAGAAGCCCTCGGTGCGTGTTTGGGTAGCGTCAACCTCGCGCGAAGCCGAGCTGGCGCTTCGGGAAGCTCTCTGGTCAGAGGTACAGGAGCAACTGCGAGCTGCGTTCCTGGCCTGAGCGTCCGGGGGCCAGCGGGGGGTGGCCGCTGGCGCGCCCAGCGCCCAGCGCGACGGGCGACGTGCTGGTGGCTGCGAACGCCGTGGCGAGCCGCCGCGGGCTCCAGGCGTCGAGCCAGAGGGACAGGGAGACCAGCTAGCTGCGCTCAGGGCCGGACGAGGGGCGGCCAGCAAAGCTTGGAGCTTGAGCTGGGTCTCGGCCAGCTCGCTGTCGGGGTCGGACCCGGCGACGATGCCGTTGCCGGCGTAGAGCCAGGCTCGTTCGCCCAAGACGCGGGCGCTGCGCAACCCGAGCACCCATTCACCGTCGCCTGTGGCGTCCACCCAACCAAGGGGCCCGGCGTACCAGCCGCGGTCGAAACCCTCGGTTGAGCGCTGCCATTCGATGGCGGCCTCCGTCGGGTTGCCCCCCACCGCCGGCGTGGGTTGGAGGAGGGCGGCGAGGTCCAAGGCGCTGGGCAGTGAGCTGCCGTTGCCGGCGACAGGGGAGCCGGCAGTGAGCGATGGGCGGGACCGGTCTGCAACGGAGGCGCTCGTGCCGTCGTGCCACGGCGGAGGTGGTTGCTGGCTTCCGGCCTGGTCGGCTCCGCCGCTGCCGGGGGTGGGCGCGGCCGGCGACCGAAGGGTGCCTCGAAGCGCTGAGCCTAGATGGGAAACATTGCGCAAGGCCACTACAGAAGGTTGAGGGGGCACCTCGAGCTGGCTGCAGTAGGGGCGAAGCCGGCCTGCGACCGCATCGACGACGAGCTGGTGCTCATGGCGCGTCTTGGGGGAGGCGAGGAGGTTGGCCAGCGCGGCTTGGTCGGTGCTTTGGTCGCCGCTGTGGGCCACGGTTCCAGCGAGAGGGTGGGACAGGACCCGCTCTCCGGTTCTTCGGATGAGGATCTCGGGGCTGGCACCTATAAACCCCTCGTAGTGGAAGACGGCGCAGGAGGGGTAAAGAGCGGCGAGGCGGGCGAGAGCTTCGTGCAAGACGAAGGGCCGGTTGGCCGACACCTCGACGCAGCGGGCGAGGACGACCTTGGCGAGCTCACCTCTCGAGATCGCCTGGACTGTCCGAGCTACCAGGGACTTCCAGGCTTCGTGGGGCATGCTGGCGGTCAGGGTGAAGCTGTCGGGTGGGACGGCCCGAGCCGGCTCAGCGCTGAGCCGCCTCAAGAACGCGAGCACGGTCTCGATGTCGGGAACGGGACGGCCTTTCGAGGTCACCAGCGTCACCCGGGCCGCGTCAGGGCTCTTAGCTACGAGCACCTCGGGCACGACCAGGTAACCGGCCCGGCCTGGGTCGTAGGGAAGCGCGCCCATGGCTACGGGGCCAGCGGGCAGACGAGGCGGAGGACAGCCGGCCACGAGCTTGTCCTCGGCCCTACGGCTGGCGGGCAGGGGGCCCGAGGCCGGCGGGCCTTCATCGGGGCGGCCTTCAGGCAGGTCAACCGCGTGACGGCTACCTGGGACGCGGCCCGGGGTAGGGCCGGGCCGGCCGGGCGTGCTTGGCCGGGGAAGGCTGGTCGGTCCTGCAAGCGGTTCTCTTAGGCGTACAGACGAGAGGACTTGGTTCACCAAGGCGGTGTTGCGCGGCGAGCCCCAAGGTGGGCCTAAAGGCAGGCGGAGCGCCTCGCCTACGCCGAGGAGGCATAGTTCGTCCCGCCAGAGCAGGCGGTGCCCGGGGCTGCCGGCGGCGCGTACCAAGTCGCCGACCTCAAACGGGCAGACCTCGAAGCTGTAAAAACGTAGGTCCTGGGCGAGCCCAAGAGCGTCAGGAAGGGTCATCGGTCGCTGGGCAGAGCTCATGTTCGCTGCTCGAGCTTCGGGCCGGGAAGACACGTCACGCCCCCAAAGAGCTGGGCCGAGGTCATGGGTGCTTCTCAGTGGAGCGCGTGGCCACGTAGAGCTGGCTCACGCCCGAGGTTAGAAGGTGGTGCTCGACTGCCACAAAGCCGTTGCTTTCCAATAGCTCGGACACCCGAGCCGGTGAGGGTAGGTACGAAAGGCTGCGAGGCAGGTAACTGTAAGCGGCGGCGTCAGAAAACACCGACCCGAGCCAGGGCACCGCATGGTTTGACCACAAACGGTGGCCAGCGCGAAGGAGGGCTGGTTCGGGCTCTCCGAGGTCCAGGAGCGAGACACGCCCGCCTGGGCGGACGACGCGGGCCACCTCAGCGAACATGGCGGAGAGGTCCGTCACATTGCGCAGGGCAAACCCGCTCACTGCCCCGTCGAAGGAGGCGCTGCGGAAGGGGCTGGCGAGGGCGTCCCCCAGGACGAGCCCGAAGGAGGCCCGGAGGCGTTCGCGGGCTCGGGCGAGCATGCCTTCGGAGAGGTCGAGGCCTATGCTGTCGAGGCCGCGGCGGCTCAGCTCGAGGCTGAGGTCGCCGGTCCCGCAGGCGACGTCCAAGACCAGCGAGCCCGCCGGAAGTTCGAGAGCGTCCACGCAGCGCCGGCGCCAGCCACGGTCCAGGCCGAACGACAAGACGCTGTTGAGGACGTCGTAGCGGCCGGCGATGGCGTCGAACATCCGGCGGACGTATATGCGCTTTTCAGCGCCCTGAGGTAACACTTCTACGCCCCGTCGCGGGTGGCGCCGGCCCAGCGCAGCCGCTGTCGGGCTCCATGGCCCGGCCCGAAGCCCGAGGTCAGTCGCGCGGCGGTCCCCTCCCAGCGCTCTCGCCTGGGTGGAGAGAGGATCTCGGGCACATGACGCCCGCTGTCGGGAACGTCGCTAGCGCCTGGGCGTTGCTGGGTCACGTTGAAGAACCTTACGGCGCGGGGCTCGTAGCCGGCGAAGCGCCCAGTTGCGGGGCGCGGGGCCGTTGCCAAGCTCCAAGGGCCAGCTGGGGGCCCAGGCGGCACCGGCTAAGCGCCACTAGCATGAGGCAGGCATGTTTGACGCCCTTTCCGAGCGGCTCGAAGGTATCTTCACCCGGCTGCGGGGCAAAGGGCGCCTCTCCGCGCAGGACGTCGACGAGGCCCTACGGGAGATCCGCCTCGCGCTCTTGCAGGCGGACGTCAACCTGCTGGTAGTTCGGGGCATCATCGCAAGGCTGCGCGAGCAGTTGGTCGG
>Ga0209061_1004997_pt1 | contig 12092 bp, 14 predicted proteins | sample Coa_R1_10_FD_187157 | JGI IMG/M metagenome (GOLD analysis project Ga0209061, IMG submission 187157) | Surface soil microbial communities from Centralia Pennsylvania, which are recovering from an underground coalmine fire - Coalmine... | ecosystem: Environmental > Terrestrial > Soil >...
CGGACGACACCATCCATTTCAAGTTCAACGGCTCTGCCGGGCAATCTTTTGGGGCCTTCCTTGTGCCTGGAGTAACCTTCGAGCTGGAGGGCGATGCCAACGACTATCTCGGCAAAGGGCTATCGGGCGGCCGTATCATCGTCTACCCGCCCAAAGAGTCGCCCTTCGATCCGGCCGAGAACATCGTGGCCGGCAACACCATCCTTTATGGCGCCACAAGTGGCGAGGTCTATCTGCGTGGCGTCGTTGGGGAGCGGTTCTGCGTGCGCAACAGCGGCGCCGTTGCCGTGGTCGAGGGCACGGGAGATCACGGCTGTGAATATATGACCGGTGGGGTTGTGGTTGTGCTGGGGCGCACCGGGCGCAACTTTGCCGCCGGCATGAGCGGAGGGGAGGCTTTTGTTTGGGACCCCGACGGCTCGTTCCGCCTTCGTTGCAACTTAAATCACGGGCTTACGGAGCTAGAGCCTTTGCGTGAAGAGCGCGACATCGCTTTGGTTCGTGAGCTTATTGAGAACCACTATCGTTATACGGGCAGTGACCGAGCGGCCGCTTTGCTGGAGCGCTGGGAAGAGGTCCTTCCCCAGTTTGTGAAGGTGGTCTCTTTGGAATATCGGCGTGTGCTGCAACAGCGCGCGGCTAGCGCCACCCAGACTGCCGAGGCCGCCGGCGTTAGCGCTTAACCTACTCTTTGATACGAGAGAGGCGCTCTGGAAAACTAGAGCGCCTCTCTCGCGTCTCTGATACCAGGTAAGTCGAAGGCCACCAGAAATCTGCGGATACCAGCGTCTAGCTTGTACATCATTTAACGCCTAGTAGGTTCTACCATCATATCCACCTGTTGGAGTAGCATTGACCAGCAGTTGCCAAGAGCGCTTTCGGAAGCTTTTCTCTTTGGAGATAAAAGTGACACTCACCATATGTAACGCGCCCCCAGGCCATTGCTGTTCCTCTAAATAAAGTCCTGTACTCCTATGCTCTTCCTTTGCCTCCTCTTTTTGAGGCAACCCCGTCTCTAGACATAATAAAAAGCGAACCCGCTGTGCTTGATTAAGCTTAGAATAGGAAAGCCCATGGGGGCTTTCCGCTTCACGACGCTGGGAAGCAGTAAGCGAAGCCAATAGATGTAACACCTGTAGGTTCCAGAGGGGGGCTTCGAACAGTTGAGGATGTACCGAATTCCAGTCTGCTTGCGTTTTGACTTGAAGGTCTTGGGCTACGCGCCTATCCCACAGATAGTACCACTGCTTCTCGCTGAGTTTGCCTAAATGCTGCAAGTCTTCCCAACTCAGCACCGCTTTTTTAGCCTTCCAAAGGCTCATTTTTGTGACGAAGGCTTCTGGGGGTTCATCGCGTAGGTCTCTGCCAATAGAGACGGTTCGGCCACAGAGCATTCCGTGGAAGTAGAGGAACTGATGGGCAAAGGCTTTAGCGATTTGGGTAAGGGCTTGGTAGAGAGTGTAAGTATCTCGGTCCGTGAGGAGGTAGGGCAAAAGAGTGAATTGAGTTGCGGCAAAGTCATCGCAGAAGATGGGCAGTCCACTAAGTTGATGGATGCGTAGAAGGATGAAGGGAAGAAACATGTGGCTTTCCCCACTGCCAGGGAAGGAGAGGAAAGGTTGCTGAAGTTCATTGGGGAGGCCTTCATTAAACTCGACAGTAGCTTGTTGGACAACTGCCTCCGTTTCAGGATCAGGGTTCGTGAAGGGACTGGGGAGATGAGCCTCCCGAATACCGTATATGGCGCCCATCGTATTCAATAAGAACTCACCCTGCGAGGTGATGGTGCATAGGTCTATTCCTCCATTGGCAGCATAAAAGCCCACGATAGCATTTTTCCAGTCTATCGGCTCTGAACGGCCGGGCACACCGACAGCGGAAATCAGCGTTTGAAGATTTTGCGGGAGCGAAGAAAAGGGAACAGCCCTGAAAATATGGCTTGCGTAAGCTTTTGCATCGCCTACATAGGGCACGGCAGAGGTGGAGAGTTCTGCAAGAGCTTGCAGTTCTTCTGGAGTTAGTTGGGCAAGCATCTGACCAAGAGGCGCGACCGCCCATGCAGCAGGAATGGCCTCTCCTATAGGCGTGTGTTGCTTGAATAGAGGGGTATTCGGAACGACATGCATCGTTTGTTGTAAAGCATTCATTGTCGCATCTCGAATGGCATTCATCAGCCACGCCTGGTAGCGTTGTGCGTCGGCAAGCCGAATTGCTTCGCGTTCTTTATCATCCTGGGTCTGATAAAGCAAATAGCTTTTCTTTGCTCTGTCGGTTTCTACTTTCCAAGCCAGTTGCGTTGTCCATGCCAGGCCCTCCATAAAGCGATAGAGGGGTAATTCTTCTACTTGCAGGCAAACCCGCCTTGTGGCAACCTCCGGAGCAATCTGCAAGGTTACCCCGGTAATGGCGGAGACTTGTTTGAGAACATTTTGTAGAGTATCGCTGACGATATGCAGCGTAATAGGGGTGCTCAAACGCGCGTCAACGCGAGGTGTTAGGGCATAGGATGCAGAGGAGGTGGTATTCGAAGATGATGCAGCCTTCTGATCCTGTGCCAGAACGTGCTTGGTAAAAGCGCTTGAGAGCAGAAAGAGAAGGCAGACCAGCGGGATAAAACCTTTCTTCACTTCTTTCCTCCAAATTAGGGTTTCACAGGATGCTGATTTCGGGGCGGTGCCGAAAAGGATTTAGGAATGCCGAGTCCTGGAATCTGACGTACTATTACTTGTGGTGGAAGGGATAGCCCTTGGAATATACCTGTCAAATAGACGATAGTGCCGGGGGGGAGTTGAAAATAGGAATCGGGTAATGAATGGTGAAACCGAAGCGAGAGCAATTTCCATCCTGTACGCATAGGTGGTAGGGAGGAGTTTGGGGGCGGCGTGAAAATGTCCTCTCTACCGCGTTCCAGGTGTGTTTTAGCGTCTACCCAAATTTTGGTGTGCTCCGTAGCGGAATCCCCTGCGGGTTTTTCCTCTTGATAGACGGTACATGGAACTCCTTGTAGGACTTCGGTCCTTATAGGTTGTCCGAGTACCTTTAACTCAGTTGTGGACAGGAAATGAGGAGTGTAGGGCGGGTTAGAATACGTCGATTCTTCAAGCTGAAGGGAGGCGAGCACCTCTTGACGTGTCATAGGGAAGTTGGACATTTGGAGTTGATGCACAAAATCGGTGGGCAGCTGATATTCTTTTATAATAGCCTCCCATCCTTTCACATCTACTAAGTGCCAAAAAGCTAGCCAAGCATGCAAACTGTCGGCTACAGCTGTATTATCCGAACGCCTGGCCCACCAAGGATGGTCCCATGAGAGACCTTTATGGCCTAGTGTGATGTAGGTGCTAGCTAGGAGCTTATCATTGACAAATTGGTCCACACGCAACATGTCGTTTTTGCGCCATATGTGGAAGAGGGTGATGTTGCCCAGTACCTTTTGTTGCACCGTTTCTTCAAAACAGGTGGCATTTTCGGGAGGTACCTTGGTCTGGGCTTGCTCTTTTAAGGGCATACTAACTTGTGGTACAAGCAATACATAGAAGATTGATAACAAAGTGCTTCTTTTGCTCATCTCTTTTTACCTTCCAAATTTCTCCTAAATAAGTGCTGTATTGCTACCGCGAGAGTAGACTCTCGCGGTAGCAAACCACTAGGAGCTAGCTAGAAGCAGCCAGAGTCGTAGGTGTTATAGGGGCCGCAAATATAACCGGTATCTGCATAGTAATATACTGGCCGTTACTGCTATTTGAAAACACCTTTGTATATCCGTCCCAGTAAGCTGTTGTACAGTCTTGCGGATTGCTCACTGTGAATGTCCACGTGAAATAGGTGGTGTTCGAGGGATTGTTCTCCCAGTAGTTTTGGGTGGGGCCTGAGTTGACAGAAGATTGACACCCAACGCCTGTTACGAGCCCTCCGAAGTTATTCGAGGCGGACACTGTAATGTAGTAGGGAGCACCTACGCCGACATCGGCAGGAGGAGCAGGGTTTCCTGATATGGACACGGTGATGGTGTTTTGAGCCTGCACAGGGGGCGTAAGGAGGAGAAGGCAGGCCAGGCCTGCAAGTAGTAGGAAGATAAGGTGGCGGCCGGATCGCCTTTGAATAGAGAGTTGCATTATTCGCTCCTTTCTGGAGCGCTCCTTTCTTCTGCACTTACCAGTATAACATATCCATTTCTATCTTGTCAATAGTCAGTACATGTAGTTAAGAAACTTAGTGCTTTTAGCTCATTTCATATCAGCTTACTGCAAATCCTTTAGTGCTTGTGCATGTGTCTTCTATTGAAAAGAGAGCAGAATAGCTAATCCCTTTCCGAGTCGCAAGTTTGCTTTGTAGTATAGCTTTGATAGAGTCGAGATACTCAGTTTTCCTGTGCAACAGGAACCTTTGGCAATAATCTAGAATTAGATATCAAAAGCCTTCAGGGAGAAGGTAGGACATGCTTTATCGGATCATCTGGGCGACCGCCTGGCTGTTGTTACGTTTCCTCTATGCCCTTTTTGGCGGGTTAAAAATAGAAGGTGCCGAAAACGTCCCTCGAAAAGGAGGCGTGCTCGTTACCCCGAACCACATCAGCGATTCCGATGGCCCTACCGTCTATCTCGCGCTAAAACGCCCCTGCTGGGGCATGGCCAAGTCCGAACTTTTTCAAACACGCTTTCTTCGCTATATCCTGCGTCTATTTCATGCCTTTCCCGTAAAGCGTTACTCTGCAGACCTCGCGGCCTTGCGGCAGGCCGAGGATTTGCTAAAGCAAGGTGAGGCGGTTGTAATCTTCCCGGAGGGCAAGCTGAGTGAGAATGGGCAACTTCAACCCTTCCTGCCGGGGGTGATCTTGGTTGCGGATAGGTCGGGCGCTCCCATCTTACCGGTAGCCCTTATCGGTACAGACCGCCTGCTACCTTATGGAAAACTGATTCCGAGACCGACGCGCAAGCCCGTGGTTGTGCGATTTGGTAGGCCTATCCTCCCGGAGGAGTTGCTGAAGGGGCTGAAAAAGCGCGAACGTTTGGAGGGCGGCGCGGAACGGCTTCGAGCCATCGTGAAGGCGCTGCTTGAAAACCAACCCTATCCATCCTTCACCGAAGATACGCCTGCAAACAAAGAGGAGCCGATGGATGAGAAGGAGCCTTCAAGAGAATCCTCCTCGTAAACCGTCTTCTGGTGCACGGCACCGCTCGCCTATTTTTTTCTGCCAAAAAAGTTTGCCATGGGTGTGACGTTTTCGCCGATTCCTGTGTTATAATAGATGTGTGCGGCGGTAAGCACCGCCTTCGAGCGGCCCCACGCCATTCGGGGCCTAAACCAAGAGTTTTTACAATCGTGTCGAAGGCTACGGGGTGCTCCTAAGAGGAGCTGAGAGCCGGGTGACCCCGGCAACCCTTGGAACCTGATCCGGTTAGTACCGGCGGAGGGAAGCCATGGTAGAAGCATTTCTTCTCCTTTGTTCTCATGGCACCTCCCAGCTCGGTGAAACGATCTGGGAGGTGTTCGTATGTTAGGCCGTCTCTATTTGGTGATCACGCCACGCCCCGGTCAGGGCGAGCCGGAGATTTTGGCACGTGCCGAGGCGGCCCTTAACGGAGGGGTGGATACCCTGCAACTACGCGCCAAAGACTGGGACGCCCTTCCTGTTCTCCAACTCGGCGAGAAACTTCTCTCGCTGTGCCGGCGCTATCGCATCCCCTTTGTGCTCAACGATCGTCCCGACCTCGCCGCGCTGCTTGGGGCCGACGGCGTTCATGTTGGGCAAAGTGATCTAACGCCCCAGCAGGCACGCCGTTTCTTTCAAGGGATCGTTGGTCGCAGCACCCATGCCCCCCAACAAGCGCAAAAGGCCCTTACGGAAGAGGCCGACTATCTCTCTATCGGGCCGATTTGGGAAACGCCAACCAAGTTAGGGCGCCCCGCAGCAGGGCTAGAGTATGTGCGGTGGGCTGCTCAAAACCTTCCTCAGAAAACCGTTTGGTATGCCATAGGAGGCATCCAGCCTACAAACCTTCCCCAAGTACTTGAAGCGGGCGCACGACGCATTGTTGTGGTGCGGGCCATCTACGACGCAGAAAGCCCGGAAAAAGCGGCCCGTGCTTTGAAGGAGGAACTCGAAAAATGGTCTACGTGAACGGAGAACCACGCCAAGCCGCTGGCAAGACTCTGGAGGAGTTGTTGAAAGAGCTTCAGCTGAATCCGCAACTGGTTGCCGTTTTGGTAAATGAGACCGTTTACCCGCGCGGCAAACTGCCTACAGAGCCTTTGAAGGAAGGCGATGTGGTTGAGATAGTGACGTTGATGCAGGGAGGGTAGAGGCCTGGAGATTAGGCCTCACCTGCTAAGGAGGAGATCGTGGCCGATTTACTTGTTATCGCTAACCAGACCTTCAAAAGTCGCCTCATCGTGGGCACGGGGAAATATCGCGATCGGGGCGTTATGCGAGAAGCCTTGGAGGCCTCCGGTGCCGAGATGGTTACCGTCTCTATTCGGCGTGTAGAGATCGGCGCTCCGGGGCATCAGGGACTGCTGGAGGAGGTGATGGGCAAATACCGCCTACTGCCCAACACGGCCGGGGCGAAAACGGCCGAAGAGGCGGTTCGCATCGCCCGACTTGGTCGCGCCCTAACCGGCGAGAACTGGGTGAAACTTGAGGTGATCCCCGACCCGCTGTACCTGCTGCCCGATCCGTTGGAAACCTATCGCGCCGCCGAGATTCTGTTGCAGGAGGGGTTCGTTGTACTTCCCTACATCGGCCCCGACCCGGTGCTTGCGACGAAACTCAGCGCCATCGGCTGTGCCACGGTCATGCCGCTGGCCGCCCCCATCGGATCGGGGTGGGGAGTAAAGACCCGAGCGTTGATAGAGGTGTTTCTGCGTCTGCACGATCGGCTTCCACCTATCGTGGTAGATGCCGGCTTAGGGCTTCCCTCGCATGCTGCCGAGGTGATGGAGTTAGGTGCCGATGCTGTGTTGGTGAATACGGCTATCGCCGAGGCGCAAGACCCCGTGGCGATGGCTGCCGCCTTTCGCATGGCCGTGGAGGCGGGGAGAAAAGCCTACCTGGCCGGGCCTATGACCGCGCGCGAGACCGCAAGCCCAAGTAGCCCCGTGGTAGGCGTGCCACTAGTACAACCGGAGACACCGGTATGAGCGAGGTGAATGCTTTGCAGTCAATGTTACCGGAGGCGTTCTCTCGCCCTCATGAGGTGATCGTCATCGGTGGTGGCATTATCGGAAGCCTCATCGCCTATACCCTTCGTAGGGCTGGTGCTGAGGTGGTGATGCTCGATGCCGGCTTTGATGGCGAGGCTACTCGTGCTTCCGCCGGCATGCTGGCTCCCTATCCGGAAGGCCTAGCCGGCGAACTCCTCGAGTGGGCGGAGGAGAGCCTTGCGCTCTACCCGGCTCTGGTTGCAGAGCTTCAGGAACAGACCGGCATTGCCGTGCCTTTCTCGTTAGAAGGAACCGGCCTCGTTATGTCGGGGGGTGGAGACCGTCTATCTGTATGGCCATCATTGGCCTCGCTAAACCTGCAAGGCCGCTCCTATCCGGGCGGTTATGTGCATCCATTGCGCTTGAAAGAGGCGTTGTGGCAGGCCTTTCAACAGATGGGCGGGCAGGTGCTTCGCGCCGAAGCTCTGTTTGTGAATAAAGGGAGGGTGGAGACCGATAAAGGGGCTTTACTTGGCTCCCATATCGTCTTGGCAACCGGCGCTTGGTCGGGGCGTTTCGGGTTAGAGGTGCAGCCGTTGAAGGGTGAAGCGATGTGGCTCGATGCGCCACCCCCGACCATTCCACTCTTTCTAGAAGAGGGCTATCTCCTGCCACGGGATGGAGGACTTTACGTGGGGGCTACCCAACGGGAAGGGTGGCATCCTGGGGTAGACCTCATCGGGCTTCAATGGCTTATTTCCCTTGTACGCAACCATTTTCCACATCTCGAAACGGCCTCTATAAAGGCCTTTCTCTGGGGCTATCGCCCTATGGGGACGTTGCAGGTAGGGGAGATCGCTTCGGGCATTTATGCCGCCACGGGGCACGGGCGCAATGGAGTGCTGCTGGCCCCGGCAACAGCACAACGTATTGCAAAATCAATTTTGGGGGTTTCCCCAAGGAGGAGCAGAGAATGACGCAGTTAGAGGCAGCCAAAAAAGGCCATATTACCGAACAGATGGCCTATGTGGCGGAGCGCGAGGGCGTTTCGCCGGAGTTTGTTCGTGAACAGGTAGCCGCCGGACGGGTGGTTATTCCGGCCAACCCAAACCACACAACTCTCAGCCACTTCACCGCCATTGGCGAAGGGATGCGGGTAAAAATTAATGCGAACCTGGGCACCTCCTACGACTATGTTCACCCGGACGAGGAGGTGGAAAAGGTAAAAGTGGCCATTCAGTATGGTGCCGACACGGTGATGGACCTCTCCACGGGCGGAGATATCGCCGCCATTCGGCAGAAAACCCTTGAAGCCAGCACCGTTCCCCTCGGCACCGTGCCCATCTACGAGGCCGAGTTTCGTGCGGCCAAACGCAAAAGCTTCTTCGATATGACCGCCGACGAACTGTTTGAGGTTATCGAGGAGCACGGGAAGTCTGGGGTGGACTACATCACCGTGCACTGCGGGGTGACCCGCGAGGCGTTAATGCGCTATCAAAACACACATCGCACCACGGGCATTGTGTCGCGTGGTGGTGGACTTTTAGCCGCCTGGATGCTGAAGCGTGAGGAGGAAAACCCGCTTTGGGAGCGCTTCGACGATCTGCTTGATATCGCGCGAACCTACGATATGACCCTCTCTCTAGGGGATGGGCTTCGGCCCGGCTCGCTCGAAGATGCCACCGATCGCCCTCAGATTCAAGAGCTTCTGCTTATTGGGGAGCTTGTGGAGCGCTCCCGAAAAGCGGGAGTGCAGGCGATGGTCGAGGGGCCTGGGCACATTCCTCTTAACGAGATACAGACCAACGTGCAGATACAGAAAAAACTCACGCGGTATGCCCCGTTCTACATTCTAGGAATGCTGCCCATAGATACCGGTGCGGCGTTTGATCACATCGTGGGCGCCATCGGTGGGGCGGTGGCCGGTTGGCACGGTGCCGACATGCTTTGCTACCTTACACCTGCCGAGCATTTGGGGTTGCCCACGGTGGAACATGTGAAGGAGGGGGTCATCGCCTTTAAGCTGGCCGCCCATATCGCCGATGTGGCACGCGGCAACAAGGCCGACTGGGAGCGCAACCGCCAGATGAGCGAGGCACGGTATCGGCTCGACTGGCAGAAACAGTTCGAGTTGGCCCTCTTCCCCGAAGAGGCACGGGCTATGTACGAAGCACGCGGAACGAAAACCAAAGCCTGCAGCATGTGTGGGCCCTTCTGCCCCATGAACCTCGTCGAGGTGGTAATGCGTGGACGGCGCGGCGCTGCCAAGGAAACGCTGCTGCCGTTGGAAGAGGCCCTAGAGGCAGAAATCACCGCGTAAACCATGCCCGTTCCCTCCGCGCTCACCATTGCCGGCTCCGACTCGGGAGGCGGAGCCGGCCTTCAGGCCGATCTGAAAACCTTCGAGCGCTATGGCGTTTATGGCATGAGTGCCGTGACGCTCGTCACCGCTCAGAACCGAAGACGCATGGGGCAGGTTTTTCTGCTCCCGTCCGATCTTGTGGCGGCGCAGATAGAATGCGCTTGGGAGGAGTGTGCCCCTGGTGCCATAAAAACCGGGGCTTTAGGAAGCAAGGCCATCGTTGAAGCCGTTGTGCATGCCCTGAAGAGTCACCATCTGCCTCCTCTCGTAGTGGACCCTGTGCTTGTAAGCAGCAGCGGGAGAAAACTTTTGGAACCCGACGGAATCGAGGCGCTGGTAACGCAGCTCTTTCCGCTGGCGACCCTCATTACGCCCAACCTATTGGAGGCGGAGGTGCTGCTGCAACGCGCCATCTCGGCGGATGACGAAACGCAGATGTGGGAAGCGGCCCATGCTTTAAAACGTTTCGGCCCCAAAGCCGTTTTGTTGAAAGGAGGGCATGCTTCGGGGCCGGAAGCGGTAGATTTTCTTTTAGATGGACAAACGTGCCATCGTCTCGCTCTGCCTCGGCGTGTCGGTGCAGAGCTACATGGGTCGGGTTGCCTGCTCTCGGCGGCCATCGCTGCGCGGTTGGCCTGGGGCGATTCGCTGCACAAGGCGGTGGAAGAGGCCAAGGGCTACGTTTTCCGTCAGATAGAAAACATCCTCTTTCCCTTCTCTGCCGCTTCAGAGAGCAACTCGCTATAGGTTGCTGTAGTCGGTTACCGAGCGTTGGTAAGGGTAGACCTGCACGCCGGTAGTGTGGAGGTAAGCGATGGCGCGTTGCACCTCGTTAAGGGGGCCGGAAAGATCCACTTCAAAATACCCTCCTTCTTCCTCATCGAAGGCGGCCCGCACGATGTTCACCACCACATCAAAGTCTTTCCCAACCCGATAGAGCAGGGGAGCGCGGTTCTGTTCCGCGGCCACCGTGGCGATTCGCACCCGAATGGTGACAGATTGCGACACGGTGGTTTCCGGTGGCTGTGGTAGGGTGGAGGGAACCGGCAGATTCTCTCCGCTTTCTCCAGGCATCAGCCCTAGCGCATGCAGGTAGGCTTTGGCCTGGGTAACCTCATTTTGCGAGCCTTCTATATCTACCGTTAGGCAGGCAACCTCTTCGGTTATCCGCGCGCGTCGAATATGGGTAACCACGTGGAAGAGACGCCCAAGTCGCCAAAGCAAGGGACGCTGGGCCATCTCTCCGGTGGCCGTGAGATTCACGGTAACAACAGGCATGGTTCGATCTAAGTGCTCCTCGAATTTCTCGCTCTGTTCAAACGCAACCTACGTCCCGATGCGCGCTCCGCACTCTGCACAGAACTTCGCGCCTTCCGGAATTTTGGCATGGCACTGGGGGCAGGTTGTTTGGGTGCTTAGGGGCTTGCCGCATTCCGGGCAGAACTTGCCACCCTGCACTGCGGAGCCGCAGTGGGGGCAGGTGACGGTGGCATGGGCGGTAAGGTTGATGTCGGCAGTAAGGTCTTTCTCTTGAAGTTTGGAGTATATCTGATCCTTCACCACCCGAGCTTGTGCGCTCGCCAATTCCTCTTCCTCCACGGGGGCGCACTGCTTACAAAGCCCACGGGCTTCGTTCCAGCAGACCTCTTTACAAACCCATCGGCCACAGCGTCGGCACTGGTTGAAGAGCGGCTTGATCTCTTGGACTGCCGTTTGCAGCGCCGCATCGTGCGCCTTGCCGCCCACGGCGCGTTGGACACTGTAGGCCGAATCGCCTGCCCGACTCAGGATTCCACCGAAAAGTCCCCCTGCTGCCCGCAGCGCATCGCCCATAAGGCCGAGCTTGTTTGGCTCGTAAGTTGACATGAAGCCGTTGTGGCAGTGGTCGCAGTAGAATCGAAACTGAAAACCTTGATCGGTCGAAAGATCGTCGTAGTTCTGTACGAACTCTATAACACCCATTGCATGTCCTCCTAGAAACGTTTTTTTGATAGATAGATTGAGAGGCACTAGCCTCCGGCGATGGCCGGGACGATGGAAACGGAGTCGCCATCGTTAACGGGGGTATCTTTCCCTTTTAGGAAGCGAATATCCTCCTCGTTTACATAGATGTTTACAAAGCGCCGAATATCTCCGTTTTCATCTACAAGCCGCTCGGAAATACCTGGAAACTGCCTTTCCAGGTCTTCGATAAGCGTTGCGATCGTGCCGGGGGCCGCAGTCACCGTATCCACGTCGCCGGTATAGCGGCGCAACGGGGTCGGTATTAGGACGGTTACAGGCATAGACAATTCACTCCTTACTAATGAGATGTACGAAAAAGAGGCGCCGTAGAACGGCGCAACTCCACCTGAAAAGGTGTTACCCTATAAGGCTTCCAAAATTCAAATGCGCCATCACGAGGTGGTCGCCAAAAGCTTTTCGGTTTTCAGGGCGGCCTCAAGCGAGTTCAGGTTTGGTTCGATGGGGATGGTGTGTCCTACCCGTCCCATCACGGCCTCCTGGGTTTTGAGGCCATTGCCCGTGATGGCGATCACCACCACATCGTCTTTGCCGAATCGGCCCTGTTCCGCCAGTTTTTTCGTCA
>Ga0209061_1004998_pt1 | contig 12092 bp, 10 predicted proteins | sample Coa_R1_10_FD_187157 | JGI IMG/M metagenome (GOLD analysis project Ga0209061, IMG submission 187157) | Surface soil microbial communities from Centralia Pennsylvania, which are recovering from an underground coalmine fire - Coalmine... | ecosystem: Environmental > Terrestrial > Soil >...
TTCGCCGGCTCGCCGGTCCACGACGCGCTGGCGCTCGCCCAGGCGCTCGACCCGACGCTCGTCCGCACCCGCCGGGCGAACGTGGCGATCGAGACGCGCTCGGCGTTCTGCGACGGCCGGACGGTCGTCGACCTGCGGGGCGTGACCGGCCGGGAGCCGAACGCCGACGTGGGGGTGGAGGTCGAGGCGGAGCGCTTCCTCGAGCTCCTCGTCGCGCGGATCGCCTCGCTGGCGTGATCTGCTTCGCCGGCATCGCTCCTCACGGCGAGCTCGAGCTCGACTCGCGGCTCGCCGAGGCGATGACGGAGCTGGGACGGCGGTTCCGCGCGGCCGCTCCCGAGGCGTGCGTCGTGGTGACGCCGCACTCGGTCCACGTGCAGGGCCACTTCGCCGTGGTCACGAGCGCCCACGTCGGGGCGTGGCGGACGGACACGGCCGCGGCCGCCGCCCTGCTCGGGGCGCCGCTGCCCCTCGTCGGCGTCTCGTTCGGCGCCAACGACCCGGCGACGGCGGAGTTCCCGCTCGACTGGGGCACCGAGGTGCCGCTCCGATTCCTGCAGCCGGAGCGCGTCGTCGTGCTCTCTCCGGCCCGTGACAGGCCGCTCGAGGAGCACGTCGCGCTCGGGCGGGCGCTGGCCAGCCTGCCCGGCCGGGTCGCGCTCGTCGCAAGCGCTGATCACGGCCACGCCCACGACCATGCCGGGCCCTACGGCTACGATCCTGCGGCCGCCGCGTACGACACCCGTCTGCGCGAGATCCTGGAGTCCGGCCGGCTCGACTTCCGTTCCCTGGCCGCGCTCGCCGAGCCCGCGAAGGCCGACTCGCTCTGGCAGCTGCTCGTCCTCCAGGGGGCTGTCGGCGAGACGGGCCCGGCCGACGTGCTCGCCTACGCGGCGCCCACCTACTACGGCATGCTCGTGGCCGAGGTTCCGCGCCGATAGAGGAAGCCCGCCCGGCGCGGCGAACCGGCGCGTATGCCGCGCAAGCGGAAGTCGAAGCTGCGCCCGAAGCTCCCGGCCCGGGTGCGCAAGGCGCGGACGAAGTCCGGCCGACGGCCCCGCGGCCAGCACCCGGAGCTGTGGGGGCTCGGCTCGGCCGGCCTGGGGCTCTTCCTCGGCGCCGTCCTCTATGCCGGCTGGAACGGCGGCTACGTCGGCGGCTGGCTGGGAGCGGGCCTCGGCCAGCTCGTGGGGGACGCCCGCTACGTCGTGCCCGTCGCCCTCTTCGTGCTCGGCGGGCTGACCGTCGCGCGCAGCGCCCTCGTCGACGTGCGCCCGTTCCGCACCGGGCTCGCCGTCCTCGGCGCCGGTCTGCTGATCACGCTCGGCAAGGACCAGGGCGGGTACCTCGGCCAGCTCCTCGGCGGCGCCGCCGGCGTCGCGCTGGGCGCGACCGGCTCCACGCTGCTCGGTGTCCTGCTGCTCGTGGCTGGCTCGCTGCTGCTCTCCGGCGCCTCCCTCGGCGCCCTGCTACGCCGCTCCGGCCGCAGCCTGCACGTCGCCGCGCGCAGGGCTCGTGCCCGCCGCCGGCAGACCGGTGGCAGCCACCGTGTCGGAAGCGTGACGACGGCCGTGCCGCCCGCCGCCGCCCAGACGCCGCCGGTCGACGGGGTCGCCGCCTACCCGGACGTCGTCGGCGACGCGCAGCCGCCCCCGCACGCCGGCGTCCAGCCCTCGCCGCTGCAGACGGAGCCGCCGCCGCTGCTCGAGGAGCCGCCGACCCTGTTCGAGGAAGTGACGTCGGAGCACGCCGAGTACCGCCTGCCCGACCCCGGCGTGCTCAGGGTCTCCCCTCAGCGCGGCGACGAGTCGGTCGAGGCGGCCGCCCGGGTCGCCGAGCTGCTCGTCCAGACGCTCGCGCACTTCGGGGTCGAGGCGACCGTCGTCGGCCAGATCTCCGGCCCGCGCGTGACGCGCTACGAGCTGCAACTCGCCCCGGGGACGAAGGTCGCGAAGGTCGCCGCGCTCAAGGACGACCTCTCGTATGCCCTCGCGACGACCGAGATCCGGATCCTGGCGCCGATCCCCGGCAAGCAAGCAGTCGGGGTGGAGCTTCCCAACCTGGCCCCGAACCTCGTCACCCTGGGCGACATCTTCGAGCCCCTGCCCCAGACGGCGAGCCCGCTGGCGGTCTGGCTGGGCAAGGACATCTCGGGCGCCGCCGTCTGGACCGACCTCGCCCGGATGCCGCACCTCCTGATCGCCGGCACGACCGGCTCGGGGAAGTCGGGCTGCCTGAACACGCTGCTCACCTCGGTCCTGCTGCGCGCGACGCCCGACGAGGTGCGCCTGATCCTGATCGACCCCAAGCGGATCGAGCTCAGCCACTTCGAGGCCGTGCCGCACCTGCTCACACCCGTGGTCTCGAGCCCAAAGGAGGCGAGCGCCGTGCTCGCCAACTGCCTCGCCGAGATGGAGCGGCGCTACGAGCGGCTCGCGACCGTGCGGGCCCGCAACATCAACGAGGCCAACCGCGCCTTCCGCCAGCGGGGGGAGCCCACGCTGCCCTACGTCCTCGTCGTGATCGACGAGCTCGCCGACCTGATGATGGTTGCCCCCCAGGCGGTGGAAGACGCGGTCATCCGTCTCGCCCAGAAGTCGCGGGCCGTCGGCATCCACCTCGTCCTCGCCACCCAGCGGCCCTCGGTGGACGTGATCACCGGCATGATCAAGGCCAACGTCCCCTCGCGGATCGCCTTCGCCGTCTCCTCCCAGACCGACTCGCGGGTGATCCTCGACCAGGGCGGCGCGGAGTCGCTGCTCGGCCAGGGGGACATGCTGTTCAAGCCCCTCGGCACCTCCCGCCTGCAGCGCGTGCAGGGCGCCTACGTCTCCGAGGAGGAGATCGCGCTCGTCGTCGAGCAGACGCGCCAGCGAGAGCAGGAGCTGGACGAGAGCTACCTCGAGCTGCCCGAAGCCTTCGCCGCCGACGGCGACGAGGACGCGGGCGAGCACGGCGAGTTCGACCCCGACGACGACCCGCTTCTCGACAAGGCGATCGAGATCGTCGTCCAGACCCAGACCGCCTCGGTCTCGCTCCTGCAGCGCCGCCTGCGGGTCGGCTACACGCGGGCGGGCCGGCTGATCGACATGCTCGAGCGGCGAGGGATCATCTCCGGCTACGAGGGCTCGAAGCCGCGCCGTGTGCTCGTCGACGAGACGGCGCTCGCCGAACGCCCGTAGCCGCCCGCGGCTCTCCGCTCAGGACGCGACCTGCACCGACCGGTAGCCGCGGATGACGAACGCGGGTACGCGCGCGGGCGGCTCGACCAGGTGGAGGGTGGGGCGGAGCCGGGCGAGCGCGTCGAAGCTCGCGGCGAGCTCGATCCGCGCCAGCGGCGCGCCGATGCAGACGTGGATGCCGCCGCCGAAGCCGATGTGCTCGGCCGCGTTCGGGCGGGCGAGGTCGAGCCGGCCGGGATCGGCGAACACGCGCGGGTCGCGGTTCGCGGAGCCGAAGAGGAGCGCGAGCTTCTCGCCCCGCGGTACCGGCGTGCCGCCGACCACGACCCCGTCTTCCAGCACCCAGCGTTCGAAGAGCTGCAGCGGCGGGTCCCAGCGGATCAGCTCCTCGATCGCCTGCGCGGCGGGCACCGCTCCCGAGACGAGCCGCTGCCACTCCCCAGGGTGGGCGGCGAGCGCGCGGAAGCCGTTTCCGACGGTGTTCACCGTCGCCTCGTGGCCGGCGTTCAGGAGGACGATCACGGTCGAGACGATCTGGTCGTCCGAGAGGCGCTCCCCGTCGACCCGCGCCTGCACGAGGCCGCTCACCATGTCGTCGCGGGGCCGGGCGCGCCGCTCGGCGATCAGCTCCAGCACGTAGGCGCGAAAGGCGCGCGCCGCGTCGTTCGCCGCCACCGCCTGCCCCTCGCTCGTGGTCAGCTCGTACATCTTCACCATGGCGTGCGACCAGTCGAGGAGGTCGCGATGGCGGTCGGTCGGCACGCCCAGCAGCTCGCAGATCAGCGTGATCGAGTACGGCTGCGCATAGTCGTAGAGCAGGTCGAACCGCTCGGGAAGGCGCTCGAGCAGCGAGCGCGCGAGCCGGGCGGCCGGCTCGCGCATCCGCTCGACCGCCCGCGGCGTGAAGGCGGCCGCGACGAGCTTGCGGATCCGGGTGTGCTCGGGCGGCTCGAGCCAGAGGAGGCTCCAGCGCTCGGTCTGCCAGAAGTCCGACCAGCGCGGGTCGAGCGTCTCGGCGCGGAACTCTTCCTCGCTTCCGACGTGGCGGAAGTTCCGGCCGAGGCGCCGGTCGCGCAGGCACGCCCGGACGTCGGCGTGGCGGGTGACGAACCAGCGGTCGAAGCGCTCGTCGTAGAGGACGGGGGTCGCCTCGCGCAGCGCGTCGAGGCGAGGATAGGGGTCGGCGATGAACTCCTCGTCGGTCAGGTCGAACGGGAGCGTTCGCAGCCGGAGGACGGTCATGCCGCAACCCTATCCTCCGCCGCGGCGCGCTCGACTCTTCGACGCGAGGAAGCTAGACTCGTCGCGTCGGAGGGTCACCAACCACCGGATTCCCCAACCACCGGATTCCCCGAGGAGGGTCTGTGAAGAGGTCAGTGCTCGTCGCTGCGGCCCTTGTGCTGGTCGGCTCGCTCGCGCTCGCGGGCAGCGTGGCAGCGGCACACAAGAAGTCGTCGAAGCCGTTCACCGCGGCGCTCGTCAGCGACATCGGCAAGTTCAACGACAAGGGGTTCAACCAGGATCAGCTCGCGGGGCTGAACCGGGCCGTAGCCCGGCTCGGCGTCAAGAAGATCGCGCTGCAGTCGAACTCGAGCTCCGACTACCTGCCGAACCTGACGACCGCGGTCCGCGAAGGCGCGAACATCGTCTCGGCGGCCGGCTACCTGCTCGCGCCGACGCTCGCGCAGGTCGCCTCCCAGTTCCCGAACGTCGACTTCACCATCACCGACGACTCGGTCCGGGGCCCCGACTTCAAGAACGCGAAGAGCATCAAGAACATCGAGGGGCTCGTCTACGCGTCGAACCAGGCCGGCTGCCTCGTCGGCTACCTGGCCGGCGAGATGGTCAAGGCCGCCGGCGGCAAGCAGGTGATCGGCGCCGTGGGCGGGATCAAGATCCCGGCGGTCGACGACTACATCGTCGGCTACAACTACTGCGCCCACCTGGCCGACCGCCGCATCAAGGTGCTCGTCGGCTATTCGCAGGACTTCGTCGCGCAGGACAAGTGCAAGGCGATCACCCAGAACCAGATCGGGCAGGGCTCGAAGGTCGAGTTCCAGGTCGCCGGCGGCTGCGGTCTCGGCACGCTCAACGCGGCCGCGCAGGCGGGAATCTGGGGGATCGGCGTCGACGTCGACCAGTACAAGCTGGCGAAGCACGTGCTGACGAGCGCCCTCAAGCGCGTCGACGTGGGCATCTTCGACGCGATCAAGCAGGCCAAGGAGGGCAAGTTCAAGGGCGGCCACGACCTGCTCTTCGACCTGAACAACAACGGCGTCGGCGTGGGCAAGATCAGCCCCAAGGTGCCGAAGGCGTTCATCAAGAAGATGGACGCGCTGAAGGCGAAGATCATCGCCGGCAAGGTCAAGGTGCCGGTCGCCAAGGGCTCGCCCCTGCTCGGCCTGCTGCGGGGAGCCCGCGTCGGGAAGACGTGAGCTAGCCGAACCGTCGTCGAGGGGACGGGCGCCCGCCCGTCCCCTCACCGGCAGGCGCCTACAATCGTCGCGATGGCGGACACGACCGCGACCGTCCTCGAGCTGCGGGGGATCACGAAGCGCTACCCGGGGGTCGTCGCGGACGACCACGTCGACTTCGACGTGCGGGCCGGCGAGGTGCACGCGCTCCTCGGCGAGAACGGCGCCGGCAAGTCGACCCTGATGAACGTCCTCTACGGGTTGACCAAGCCCGACGAGGGAGAGATCGTCGTCCGCGGCAAGCGGGTCTCATTCTCCTCTGCCAAGGACGCGATCGAGGCGGGGATCGGCATGGTGCACCAGCACTTCATGCTGATCCCGGTGATGACGGTCGCCGAGAACATCGTCCTCGGCGTCGAGCCGGTGCGGAACGGCCTCCTCCTCGACGAGCGAGGCGCGGAGCAACGCGTGCGGGAGCTCTCGCAGCAGTTCGGCCTCACCGTCGATCCCACCGCGCTCGTCTCGCGCATCACCGTCGGCCAGCAGCAGCGGGTCGAGATCCTGAAGGCCCTGTACCGCGGCGCCGACATCCTGATCCTCGACGAGCCGACCGCCGTCCTGACCCCGCAGGAGGCGGGGGAGCTGTTCGCGATCGTGCGCAGCCTGAAGGCGGACGGCAAGTCGATCATCTTCATCAGCCACAAGCTGAACGAGGTGCTCGAGATCGCCGACCGGATCACGGTCCTGCGACGGGGCAAGAGGATCGACACCATCCCCCGGGAAGGCGCGACCGAGCAGGGGCTCGCCCGGATGATGGTCGGACGCGACGTGCTGCTGCGGGTGGACAAGGCGGAACCGTCGCCCGCCGACGTCGTGCTCGACGTGCGGGACCTGCACGTGGTCGACGAGCGAGGGCTCGCCAAGGTGCGCGGCGTCTCGTTCTCCGTGCGAGGCGGGGAGATCGTTGCCGTCGCCGGGGTCGACGGCAACGGCCAGACCGAGCTCGTCGAGGCGCTGACCGGGCTGCGACCGCTTGCTGCCGGGACGGTGGCGGTCGCCGGCCGCGAGCTCGCGGACTACACGGCGCGGACGATGATCGACGCCGGCGTGGGCCACATCCCGGAAGACCGCCTCCGCCGCGGCCTCGTGCTCGAGTTCACCCTGGCCGAGAACCTCGCCCTTCACGACTACGACAAGCCGCCGAACGCGAGGCGCGGCTGGCTCTCCCCGCGCCGCCTCGTCGAGCGGGCGGTGCAGCTGATCCGGGAGTTCGACATCCGCGGCGGCGGTCCGCTCACCCTGGCCGGCGCCCTCTCGGGCGGCAACCAGCAGAAGGTCGTCGTCGCGCGCGAGCTGTCGCGCAACCCGGCCATCCTGATCGCCGCCCAGCCGACCCGCGGGCTCGACGTCGGCGCGATCGAGTACGTGCACCGGCGGCTCGTGGCGGAGCGGGACGCCGGCCGGGCGGTGCTGCTCGTCTCGCTCGAGCTCGACGAGGTCCTCTCGCTCGCGGACCGCATCCTCGTGATGTACGAGGGGCGGATCGTCGGCGAGCATGCGGCCGGCGCCAGCGAGGAGGAGATCGGGCTCGAGATGCTCGGCGGCAGGAGGCAGGTGGCCGCTTGAGCGCGGCGGCACCCCTGAACGTGCCGCCCGAGCAGGAGCCGTCGCCCGGGTTCGCCGTCCGGCTTGGGGCCGCGCAGCGCGCCGGGGGGCTGATCGTGCCCGTGCTGACCGCCGTGCTCGCCTTCCTCGCGGGCGGCATCGTCGTCGCCGCCACCGGACACAACCCGTGGACCGCGTACAAGGGGATCTGGGACGGGGCCGGCTTCGACTGGCTCTTCCACATCCCCTGGGACACGAACACGACCCACCTTTCCGCGTTCAACCTGAGCCAGACGCTGCTGACGACCACGACGCTGATCCTGGTCGGTCTCGCCGTCGCCTTCCCGTTCCGCTGCGGCCTGTTCAACATCGGCGGGCAGGGCCAGTACCTCGTCGGGCTGATCGTCGCCAACTGGGTCGGCGTCGACTTCGCCTCCTGGCCGACGCTTCCGCACGTCCTGCTGGGAATCGGCGCCGCCACCGTCGCCGGTGCGGTCTGGGCGGGCATCGCCGGCTTCCTGAAGGCGGCGACCGGCGCGCACGAGGTGATCTCGACGATCATGCTCAACTGGATCGCGATCTGGGGTGGCCAGTACCTGTTCGGGCAGGGCGGGCCGCTGCAGAACACGTACAACCCGGCCGCGCCCGAGTCGGGCACGATCGCTCCGAGCGCGCACATCCCGGTCTTCTGGGGGAGCCCGGTGCTGCAGGGCCTCGACTACGGCTTCTTCGTCGCGCTGGCGGCGCTCGTCGTCTTCTGGCTTCTCCTCAACCGGACGACGCTCGGCTACGAGGTGCGCGCCGTCGGCTACAACCCGGAGGCCGCCGCCTACGGCGGCATCGACGTCAAGCGCAAGTACATCGAGGCGATGGCCATCTCCGGCGCGTTCGCCGGGCTGGCCGGCGCGCTCGACATGCTGGGCTACCTGTTCCAGTTCGGCGTCCTCGACGTGCAGGCCTCGCAGATCGGGTTCCTCGGGATCGCCGTCGCGCTGCTCGGGCGCAACACCGCCATCGGCACGGGCATCGCCGCCTTCCTCTTCGGCGGGCTGCTCTACGGCACGACCCGTGGCCTGAACCCGAACGTGTTCGACCCCAGCCTCGCCGGCAACCTGACGTCGATGATCCAGGGGCTGATCGTCCTCTTCGTCGGGGCCGACATCTTCATCCTCTACCTCTGGAACGCGCGGCGCAAGCTGCGCCTGCGACGCCGAGCGGCGGCGACGACGTGACGAATCACGCGCAGGCGCTCCGGCCGGAGACGCGCTTCGGGCTCTCGCCGAAGGTCGTGGCCGTGCTCGGCTGCGCGCTCGGGCTCGCCGCCTTCTGGAGCGCCATTCCGCCGTTCACCGCCCGCTCGCTGCTCGTGCCCGTCGCCATCGGCGTGCTCGCGCTGGCGGCCGGTATCTGGGCCGTCTCGCGCGGCGTGCGGCGCGTCGGCTGGGGGGCGGTCGCCTCGGGGATCCTCGGGCTCGGCCTGGGCGTGCTCGCCACCCGGTCGAGCTCCGCGAACCTCGAGGTCGTCTTCCGGGCCGACCTGATCGCGCAGGTGCTCGTATTCGCGACCCCGCTCACGTTCGGGGCGCTGGGCGGGATGGTGTCGGAGCGAAGCGGGGTCGTGAACGTCGGGCTGGAGGGGATGATGCTCATGGGCGCCTTCTGGGGCGTCTACGGCGCCGACAAGGGCGGGAGCTGGGCCGTCGGCCTGCTCGCCGCCGTCGTCGCCGGCGGCCTGCTCGCGCTCGTACACGCCTACTGGTCGGTGCACCTTCGGGCCGACCAGATCGTGAGCGGGATGGCGATCAACTTCCTCGCCCTCGGCATCACGGGCTACTTCTTCGAGCAGCTGTACGGCAACCAGAACATCCCGGCCGGCGTCTCGACGATTCCCAACGTGGCCATCCCCGGCATCGACCACCTGGCGTTCCTCGGGCCCGCCATCGGCGACCTGAACTTGCTCATCTGGATCGGGATCGCCTTCGTGCCGCTCTCGTACATCGTCCTGTTCAAGACCTCGATCGGCTTGCGGGTGCGCGCCTGCGGCGAGCATCCCCGGGCGGCGGACACGGTCGGGATCAACGTCTACGCCGTCCGCTACGCGGCGGTCGTGGTCTCCGGGATGCTCGCCGCGCTCGGCGGCGCCTTCCTCTCCATCGGTTTCGGCGGCGGCAGCTTCACCGAGAACATGACCGAGGGTCGCGGCTTCATCGCGCTCGCGGCGATGATCTTCGGCAACTGGCGCCCGTTCGGCGCCTGGGGCGCCGCGCTGCTGTTCGGCTTCTCGACCGCGCTCGCCTTCCGCCTGCCCGTCTACTCCGGTTCGGCTGCGACGCTCTTCCAGGCGCTGCCGTACGTGCTGACGCTGATCGCGGTCGCCGGGCTGATCGGTCGCTCGGTCCCGCCGGCTGCCGACGGCAGGCCGTACACCAAGCAGTAGGGCCAGCCGGGACGGGCCGGCGGGGCGATCGTCGTGCGGCCGCCTACAATGGCAAGCTGACGTGGCCGTCCGGACCTCGAGCCTCTCCCAGCGGCGGCAGCCGAACTACCGCGCCTTCCTCGCCCTGCTCTGCGGCGCGGTCGCCGTCGGCGTCATCCCTGCCGCGATCGAGCTGACGAGGAAGATCCCGGGCGCCGTGCTCCTCGACGCCGTCTGGGCGATCCCGGTCGCCGCCGTCGCGGCAACCCTGTCGCTGCTCTTCGCCCGCGGCGCCCGCGGCGCGCTCGCGCGAACGCTGCGCCGCACGGGCGGCCGGTTCTGGCTCGGGCTCGCGCGGGTGCTGGCGATCGCCGGCATCTGCTGCACGCTCAGCGCCTCGATCGCCGTCGGCCTGTACGAGCTCCTGCTCCGGCTCGAGCACTAGCCGTAGACTGCGCCGGTGTTCGAGATCGGCAACAGCCTGCGCGCGGCGCGCGAGCGGCAGGGGCTGGGCTACGGCGAGGTCGAGCTCGCCACGAAGATCCGGGCCAAGTACATCCGCGCGCTCGAGGAGGAGGACTTCGACGCGATCCCGGGCGACACGTACGCCAGGGGGTTTCTCCGCACGTACGCGAGCTACCTCGGCCTCGACGGCGACGTCTACGCCGAGGAGTACGCCTCCCGCTTTCCGGTGAGCTGGCGCGACGACCTGCCCCGCCGGAGCGGCACGAGGCGCGCCCGGCCACCGGGCCGCGGCAGCGAGCGGCGTGCCCTCGTGCTGGTCCTCGCCGTCCTCGTCGCCGTGACGGCACTCGTCTTCGCAGCCTGGCGCCCCGGCGGCTCGGGCTCGCGGCGGCCCGCGCCGGACGCCCGGCGGCACGCCGGCGCGCCCGGGCCGCAGCTCATGCTGCGAGGCGTCGCGCCCGGCACGTACGTCGAGGTGCGGCGCAGCACGCCCAGCGGCCCGCTGATCTTGCAGGGCACCGTCTCCGCGGGCGAGGTCGACCGGCTGGCGGGCAGCCGCTTCTACCTGCTCGTGCGGCGCCCGGCCGCGTTGCGGGTAACGCTCGACGGACGCGTGGTCGCCCTGCCCGCCGGGCGCGACGTGCGCGTGCTGGTTCGTCCGCGGCGGACGACCCGCCTCTCGGGGTGACGAGCGGAGCAGGCGGCGCGGATTCCCTGCAGGCTGCGGCGAGCGCGCGGCCCCGGGTGCACGTCGTCGTCACCGGCAGCGAGCTCGTCCGCGGCGAGCGCCCAGACCGCAACGGCCCCTTCCTCGCGGCCGAGGCGCTGCGGCTGGGGCTCGAGCCGGTCCGGATCACGATCGTCGGCGACACGCCGTCCGAGCTCGAGGCGGCGCTGCGCGAGGCGCTCGAGGCGGACGCCTGCTTCGTCTCGGGCGGTCTCGGCCCGACCCACGACGACCGGACGGTCGAGCTGCTCGCACGCGCCGCCGGGCTCGAGCTCGTGGTCGACGAGGCGCTCGAGCGCGAGATCGGGGCCGTCTCCCGGGCGGTCGCCGACCGCCTGGGCCGGCCGTACGCCGAGTTCGCGCCCGGCGTCCGCAAGCAGGCGACTCGGCCCGCCTCGGCCGTGCCCGTCGGCCTGGCCGGCACCGCCCCGGCGCTCGCGCTGCGCGCGCCGAGCGGCTGCGTCGTCGTCTGCCTGCCTGGCCCGCCGGCCGAGCTGCGGCGTCTGTGGCCGAGCGTGCGCGCGAGCGCCCCCCTGCAGGCGCTCGTCGCGACGGGCCGACCGCGCGGCCACCGCGTCCTGCGCTTCTTCGGCGTGAGCGAGTCGGCGGTGGCGCAGGCGCTCGCGCAGGCCGGAGGCGACGGGGACGGGGTGGAGGCGACCGTCTGCGCGCGCGAGCTCGAGATCCACGTCGACCTGCTGGTAGAGCCTGCTGCGGAGGCGCGGGCCAAGGCGCTCGAGGCGGAGCTCGCCGCACGTCTCGCGCCCTGGCTGTTCGCCCGGGACGAGCGCCCCGTCGAGGAGCTCGTGCTCGCCCTCGCGCGGGCGCGGCGACTCACGCTCGCCACAGCGGAATCGTGCACGGGCGGGCTCGTCGCGTCGAGGCTGACGAACGTGGCCGGGGCGAGCGCCAGCTTCCTCGGCGGAGTCGTCGCCTACGCCGACGACGTGAAGCGGGACGAGCTCGGCGTCTCCGGCGAGCTGCTCGCAACGCACGGGGCCGTCTCGGCCGAGGTGGCGCAGGCGATGGCGGAGGGCGCGCGGCAGCGGCTGCGAGCCGACGTCGCGGTCTCGGTGACGGGCGTCGCCGGCCCCGGCGGCGGGACGCCCCGCAAGCCGGTCGGCCGTGTGCACCTGCACGCCAGCGGCCCCGACGGCGCGCTCGCCCGCACGCTCGACATCCCGGGCGAGCGCGAGCAGGTGCGAGCGCGGGCGACCGTGTCGGCGCTCCACCTCCTGCGTGCGCTCTTGACGGGAACCTGCGACGAAGCCGTATGACCTCTC
>Ga0209061_1005002_pt1 | contig 12075 bp, 10 predicted proteins | sample Coa_R1_10_FD_187157 | JGI IMG/M metagenome (GOLD analysis project Ga0209061, IMG submission 187157) | Surface soil microbial communities from Centralia Pennsylvania, which are recovering from an underground coalmine fire - Coalmine... | ecosystem: Environmental > Terrestrial > Soil >...
GATCCCAACATCATCGATGCCGGCTGGCTTGGCGAACAAGTCGCCCAGCTCGCAAAACGCTGGTCACGAAGAGCAGCGTCCAAACGCCCGCGCCTCACATAATCCGCGGTGCTCACCGGATGCTCACGGCGAAAGGAACGCCATTGCCGGAGCGGATGGCCTCAGGCAGGCCGCGCTCGCGGAACAGCCTGCCAAAGGCGGTGAGCGCCGGGTCCTCTCTGGTCGATTCCAGCGCCTCGCAGAGCAGCAGGAAGTGCGAGGCGTGATCGGTGACGGTGAGCGGATAGTAGTAGCGTCCGGAGCCGAGCTTGAACTCGCCCTTGAAGTCCACGCACCACAGATCGTTTGGAGCAAGGCCGGGCGAGAGCTGCGTACCCTGCGCGCGCGGGCGGCGGCGTCCGAGCGCCTTGACGAGGCCGTGCCGGCACAAGACCGCATGGATCGTGCTGTTGGCTGGGACGCGGAAATCGCCGTCGAGCTTGCGCAGCAGCAGCTCGCGGATCTTGCGCGCGCCCCAATGGGCTTTTCGTGCTTGCAGCGCAGGATGAGGCTTTCGATCTGCTCGGGCAGCTGGTTGGCGTAGCGCACCGGCCGCCGCGATCGGCCGGAGAGCGCCTCGAGGCCATGCTCCTTGTAGCGATCGAAGATTTTATATCCCGTCTTGCGCGAGATGCCGAACTCCCGGCACATACCGCTCATCGCCTCGCCGTCGAGCGGACGCGCGACGAACCGAAGACGCTCTTCCATAACCGAACACCCCTTCCAGGGCATTCGACACCTCCCGCCAGGCTAGCCTGGCGGGAGGTGTCACCCATGTGTCCGGAACAAACTGTCACCCATGTCTCAGGTCGCTCAGTCCAAAACCATCCGAAAACACCCAAAATAGTCCGTAAAACAAATACTTAAACGGAATCTCCGTCTGGCGCCGTCCAAAGCCGTCCGTTGGTATCGGCAGCAAATGTTGGTATGTTCGTTGGCATCGGCAACGTGCCAACATGGCCCTTACGGATATGGAAATCCGCGCCGCCAAGCCGGGAGCCCGGCTGATCAAGCTCTCGGACGGCGGCGGTCTCTAGCTATGGATCATGCCGGACGGCGCGAAGCGGTAGCGGCTGGCCTGCCGGTTCGCGGGCGGGCATCTTCGTCCCCGCGATCCGCGCCGCCACATCGTCCCCATCACTCCAATTTTGTGGATCACATCACGGTTCGCCGCGATTGCCGGATGATCAGACTTGCTGTGGAGCACGTAAATCGTGCCGCTTTCCAGCTCATCTTCGCTTGCGCCATCCCCAAATAACGGACCAGCCGATGGGGCAGCGTCCGCCGCCCGGCCTTATCCTTATGGAGGGCCCGCTGAAGCGAACGCATCAGCATCCGGCTTTCGGTGCCATTGCCGAAAATGACGCGCAGGCACGCATCGAGGCGTCCTTGATCATTCGTGAAGACCTCGCCTTTTTCTGCGGCGTAGGCTTTTGCCCTCCGACGATGATAGCGGCCTGGTTCGATTTCGGACTTTAATTCAAAGGGACGTGTGCGGTGTATCCCGGCCTCCAAGTCCCTGTGGTGAGCCTATCGTCTGGCATTATCAGGGGATCAATATCGGCGGCTGTGGGCCATAACGTAGTAGTAGTAGTAGTAGTAGTAGTAGTAGTAGTAGTAGTAGTAATAGTAGTAGTAGTAGTAGTAGTAGTAGTAGTAATAGTAATGGCATTTCTAGTAGATGTGAGGCATGGAATTCTCCGGCAGCTTGCTTTCGCTTAATTGTTGCGTATAGGCCATACCCTGACCGTTTGGGTACCGGAGATAATCATTTTCCTTCGATCAATTTTCGCGCATCCTCCCGCAGATCGGCGCGGGATTTGTCGTCAAGATAAAGCATGTGGCCGCCGCCATAGACTTTGAGACGCAGGCGGTCCGGATTACCCATCGGCGGCACCTCGTCGATCAGAAGTTTCGAAGCAAAATAAGGCGTCACTTGATCGGTGACCCCATGTGCGACGAGCACGCGCAGGGAAGGATCAAGAGCCATCGCACGCTTCAGATCGGAAAGTGCTTCCGCATGGCCGCGGCCTTCACCCCAGTCCCACGCATGATTGACGCTCTCATTGAGAATTTCATAGCGTGCGTCAACCGGCCAGCCGAGACGATTGGCGGTAAGATCGGCCATCGCGCTTGCGAGAGGGGTTTTGACCGCATCCAAAATGGGATCCGAATACTCGCTTTCGGCGGCATGCGGGAAAGGATCGAAACCGCTCACGCGGGCATCGTAAAGGCTTGAGACCTTCTCGCTCGCGCGGCTTTTTTCACGGGCGAATGTCGCGCTGTCGATGCGGCCGCCGAGCTTGCGGACGAGTGCTGGATCGAGTCCTGTGAAAGCAGCGACCTTTTCAGCCATGCGCGAGAGCGCCTGGGGATCGCGTTCACCGCGCAAGAGATCCACGAGATAGGGACCGGCCGCATAGGCTTCCACATCGGAAAGAGCCGCACGTGGATCTTGTCCCGCAAGTCCCCTCGCAGCGGCGGCCTGCGAGGGCAGCCTCGTTGCGAAAAGCAGCGGATTATTGACGCCTTCGAACCAGCCGAAATCAAGAACAGGCGAAATCAGCACAAGCCCTTCAACGCCAATGCCTTCTTTGCCCTGGAGCCGGCGGGCAAGTTTTGGCGCTCTAAAGCCGCCATAACTCTCACCTGTTATGAACTTCGGGCTGAGGAGCCTTTTGTTTTCCGTGAGCCATTTACGGATGCTGACTGCGAGAGCCTCGATATCGCCGGTCACGGAGTAGAAATGGCGGCGCGTTTCCTCATCCTTCGCCAAAATCCGGCTGTAGCCGGTTCCGGGCGGATCGATGAAGACGAGATCGGTGAAATCGAGCCAAGTGTCGGCATTATCGACCGTGACCGGGGACGATGAGGGACGGGGTGATGTACGGTCAAGAGGCAGCCGCCAGGGGCCGAGCGCGCCGAGATCAAGCCAGGCGGAGGCGGCGCCGGGGCCGCCATTGATCACAAACGTAATGGGGCGTTTGGCGGGGTCGGCCCCGTCAAGAAGAAAAGCAACCGTCGCGACATCGGCTTTAGGTGTAAGGCTCTCGGCATCGCTCAACCGTATAGCACCAGCAATCGCCTTGAAATGAAGGCCCCGTCCGGGAAGTTCGACAGTGTGCGAGGTTGTCGCGGGTGAAGGCAGAGGGTTTTGAGGTGTCGCGGCTGCTTTCGCCTGTTCGCTATCCCGCTCCTGATGAACGTTGGTCTGCGATGCCTTCGCTTCCATTTTGGGTGCTGCAGCTGCCGCCGGCTCTTCCGCGAAAGCGGGCACAACGGCAGCGGCATTGCCGAGAAGCATGGCCGTGAAGATCCATGTCCGGAACTTGTGATAAAAACCCTTGGATCGCAAAAGCACTTCAGCCTGTCCTTTCCCTCGCCTTAAGATTGCCGCAGGTTTCGGCGTCCGCGCAGATCTTTATTGCTGCCGGACCACATACTCAAACGAAGACACCAATGACAACGGCTTAGAGTCGATGGACCGGATCAGGCTTTCAACTTCATTTTTCGGAGATGAGCCTACATCGCAGCCTCCGGTCTATATGGTTACGGCTTTACACTGCCGGATGCTTTCCATCCACGGCTTCGCTTTGAAATCCGGTCCGGAGCCTGATTCCTTTGCGATGCGCAAAGTGCCCATGACCCGCTCGGGTGGAAAAATCACGATGGCTTCCGTGCCTTCCTCAAGTTTGGATTTCAATGTGAGGGTTCCGCCGTGAAGTTCAATCAGTCCCTTCACGATTGGCAGGCCGAGACCTGATCCTTCTTCGGCATTTTTCTGGGCTAGCGTTCCCCGGCCGAAGGAGGACATGACGGTTGGGATTTCGTCTTCTGGAATCCCAGGACCGCTGTCGCGCACCGCCACATATTGGCCGCCCTTCGATGTCCAGCCAATTCTGATCTTGATAAATCCGCCCTCGGGGGTGAATTTGACCGCGTTCGATAAAAGATTGAGGATGACTTGCCGGATGGCGCGGGCATCGGCCCGAATCTTTGGCAAGTCTGGCTCGACGGCCTTTTTGATCGTGAGATTGCGCTTTTTCGCCCGCAACTCAAGCAGGCGAGAGCATTCTTCGACGATGTGAGGGAGCTCCACCAACTCTTCCTTGAGATCGAAGCGGCCGGCCTCGATTCGGGAGAGATCGAGGATCTCATTGATCAAGGTTAGGAGATGCTGGCCGCTTGCATGGATATCCGCTGAATATTCCTTGTAGGAAGAGTTTGAGTGCGAGCCGAACAATTCGCTTTTCATGACCTCGGAAAACCCAAGGATGGCATTGAGCGGCGTACGCAGCTCATGGCTCATGGTGGCAAGAAAGCGGGACTTGGCGAGATTTGCGGCCTCCGCGCGATGGCGGGCGAGATCGCTATTCGCCTTGGCCTGCTCGAGCTCGGTGATGAGTTCGTCCTTCTCGGCCTGAAAAGACAGTGCATCGAGCGCAGCGCCGTGCAGACGCCGCGCAAGCAACATGAAATGAAGCTGCGTACCGCAGGCCAATGCGGCCAGCGCGAAGGCTCTGCTGGAAAGGCCCGGCGAGCAAAGGAAATTAAGAACCGCCAATGTCATCGGCATCAGGGCGGCGATCGCGGCCGCGGGCAGCGAGGCGGAAATTGTTGCATTCATGGCGGCAACAAGCAAAAGCAGAACAAGAACGAAGCCGCGCGCTTCGGGATCTCCTGATTGGCCGACGAGCCAGACGATGAGTGCCCATGTGATTCCCTGGAGTGTCTCTGCGAAAATGAACTTCCAGCGCCAGCGGCGTGCATTGATCACGGAAGTTTTTGCGAGAAAGAGGCCAGCAAAACCATAGGCCGCCGCAAGTGCAGCAAGATGCAGAGAAAGCCATAGCAGGGCTGTTTCGATGGTGATCCAGATCGTGGTGGTAGCGGCAATCACAGCACCGATGGCGGCCATTACAGGGAGGGACGACCGTTGCCCCTTCGCAAAAAGCCGCAAGAGTTCGATTTCAAAGCCAGATTGCGATGCTTGAGATGATGAGCGTTTTTCGCGTGCCTCGTGCACCTTCTCCGAAAAGCGGCCGCTCCGCCGCAGGCCGGCGAGCGGCTCGTCACATCCGGGCGCCATCGCCTCGGCGGTCACATTCGTCATTGCTTGGGAAACCCGTTTGCCTTGAGGGAACCGCTCAATTCTTCCTAGTGCTTGAAAGAATGCTGTGACGATGGAGGAAAAGATTTAATGCCTTCCCGATGAGATCATTCGAATTCTTCGCAACGAAGGCTGGCGCGGGCCTTGTATTCGAGCCGCCGTGAGTCATCAGATCTGGTAACCAAATTCCTACAAGCGGGAGCCGGATTAGTCCGCGCCTTTTGAAATGGAAAAAATGATGGCCGATCTTGCCATGCTCACGGCGCGCATCAGGGCCTGCCGGCTTTGCGCCGAGGCCCCGCGCAATAGTCCTCTCCCGCACGAACCGCGGCCGGTCTTACGGGTATCTTCAACTGCTAAGCTCTTGGTTGCCAGCCAGGCGCCCGGCATCAGAGTGCATCTGACAGGATTACCGTTTAATGATCCATCGGGAGACCGGCTGCGGCAATGGATGGGGATCTCCCGGGAGGTTTTCTATGATGCCGCCAAGGTGGCGATCGTGCCAATGGGTTTTTGCTTCCCAGGCCACGATGCTCAAAAGGGTGACCTTCCGCCACGCCGCGAATGCCGTGAGACTTGGCACGACGAGGTGTTCGCGATCTTGCCTCAAATCGAGTGCGTTCTTGCGATCGGGCGTTTCGCTCAGGAGTATCATTTTGCCCGGGCCGGAAGGCCGCTCCCGAAAGGCATCGGGGTCGGCGAAACCGTCCGCCGCTGGCGCGAATTTTCCGGCGAGGCGCCGCGCGTGATCGCGCTCCCGCATCCGTCCTGGCGCAACAGCGGCTGGATAAAGCGGAATCCCTGGTTCGAGCGGGAGGTCTTGCCAATGGTACGGGCCGAGATTGCCCGCGCGATGCGCTGAAGGCCCCCGCGTCTGCCCGGCTTACATCTCTGGTGTTTACAGCCGGTCTTGCTAAACTTAATGTGAAAACAAATGCCTCTTTGGGCACCGGGAGCGTGACGTGGAACCAGCGGACGGCGCCGAAGCTGGAGGATTCAAAATTTGCGAGCCGCGGACAGGCTTGGGCGCTGGAGCAGATGCTCCCCAAGTCACAGGGTTTAGCAGGAAAGGCCGGGCGAGCGCCGGTGCCAGGCTGCCCGCCGGGGAGCCCCGCCACGCGCCAAAAGACAAACACGTCTATGCAGCCCTCGATCTTGGCACCAACAACTGCCGGCTCCTTATTGCAAAGGCGCCGCCGCCTGGGGCTGGCCAGGACGGCTTCCGCGTCATCGATTCATTTTCCCGGATTGTCAGACTGGGCGAGGGTCTCTCGCGAACGGGCGAACTAGGCGCGGCGGCGATCGAACGTACGCTTCGAGCACTCGAAATTTGCCGCGACAAGATGCAGGCTCGCGGCGTCACCCGATCGCGTCTCATTGCGACGGAGGCGTGCCGGTCGGCGCGTAACAGCGCCGAATTTCTCTCCCTGGTGCGCGAGACAACCGGACTCGAACTTGAGATCGTCGACCGTGAAACCGAGGCACGGCTAGCAGCTACGGGCTCCGCCTCCCTCGTCGACCATGCGGCCGATAGCGCCGTTTTATTCGACATCGGCGGCGGCTCTTCCGAGCTCGTATGGCTCGCCCGCTCCAGTCATGGTTTTGCTCCGCCAGGTCACGCGGGAATCGACCAGCGCATACGTTTTTGGGCTTCTTTGAAGCTTGGGGTTGTCACCTTGGCAGAGGAGTTTGGCGGCATTGAAGTGTCCACCGCGACCTTCGAGGCCATGGTTGATTATGTCGTCCCGAAACTTGGGAGCTTTGTCGCCATGGCTGGAAGGGAGCGGCGCGGACGGCATTTTCATCTGCTTGGCACTTCCGGAACCGTGACAACGATCGCCGGGGTGTTTCTTGGTCTTCCCCGCTATGATCGCCGCCGTGTCGATGGCCTCTGGATGTCGCGGCACCAAGTGGATTATGCCATCGCAAGCTTGCGCAAGATGAGCTACGCGGAGCGGGCTGCGAATGGGTGCATCGGACAGACACGGGCCGATCTTGTTCTTGCCGGCTGCGCAATTCTCGAGGCGATCCGGCGTGCTTTTCCGGCCGATCGCGTCCGGATCGCCGACCGGGGCCTGCGGGACGGGATTTTAATCCAGCTCATGAACGCCGACAGAAATTAGACCTCTAGCATAGCCGTCGTCGTGCGGGGTTGTGGTGCAAACTTTCGAAATCGGTACGGAGCAGTGTCCGGAAGCATAAGCCGGCTCATGCAGCGAGAACCGCGTTCCAGACTTCGGGCGCCCTGCTGCCTTTGGTGCGAAGCTTGCTTGGTTTGAATTGACCTTTTCTGATCCGATGCAAGAGCTCGATGCCGGCGATGACAATTGATGCGTGCCGCCCGGCCATCATCTCACGAGATCCCGGAAGCTGAGCTTGAACCGGAGATACCAGCGCACACGGAGGATAATGATTTCCCGGTCGAAATGGCGGCCTTTGAAAAGATCATCAACGCTCAGCATGCGGGTCCCGGCGCTCAAAACCCAAATTCGCAGCCAATATGCCCGCTTCAGCCATTTGCATAGGAGCCATTGATTTCGTTGCTTTGGTACGTCTCCTCCATGACGCTGGAGATTTATACCATCTGTTACGGCGGCCATTTGCGCGGGGCCAAAGCCAGAAATTTTCATCATGAAATTGCGTGCAACAAGTCTTTACATCGTGTATTTATACCTTATACCTCTATTATACATGTCTCTTATATATTTACACCTTATACTTCTGTACACTTATACCTTGACATCTTATTGTATGTCGCATTAACTAGTCCCGCGCCGCAGTGATCCGGTTATGCGGGCGCACCTTGGCCGGAAGGCCCAGAACATTGGGCGAGATTGTGACGCCGGCACGATTGCAATTCTGCGTTGTAATTCTGCGCGCGAGATGAAGCCATGGGGTGCAGCGGCCGAAAGCTGACATGAGGGGGGTGACAAACATGCCGCACGAACGCGAGGACGAGACCGGCGGGCACGCCTCTCCACAGAACCAGCCGTCACAGGCTCTCTTGCCGCAAGATGCTACCGGGACGCGGCATGGTCTTCCAGCATCCGAAGGCATCGAGAAGGATTTGAGCGAACCGCCAAAGGACGAAAAGGAGGAAAAGAACGTCATCGACGAAGAAGCACGGGAGGCGCTCAGGGATGCAGTGAACTTCGCCATCCATATCGCGGACCTGCGAGAGCAGATTATTCAGAGACTGGCCGCCATCGAAAACGCCACCTTCCATGCGGACAATGTTGACAATGCCTTGTCGAGCCCGGTCGTGGTTTCAAACAGCGTGGTGGCAGATCCCGCCCCCAATGCCCGGCTGGAAAAAATGGAGGACCGTCTGACCGATGTCACTGACACGGCCGCCAAGGCAAAGGACTCGGCCAAGCAGTACAATGTCAGCCGCTACCTCGCCGCCCTGTTTGGCATCTCCCTCACCGCGGCCGCCGCGATCGCGTTATTGGAATATCTGACGCGCGCCGCCAACGGACAACCCACTGACGACCTTCCACCGATTCCGCCGGACACGCTGGCCCAGATTCGCGACATTGTTGAACGTTGGAAAGGGCAGAGCGACACGGATTACTGGAACAGCTTCGCAAACTATGTCGAAAAGAATCCAGGCGCGCTGACCTTGGCCGATCAAATCGTGTTTATGAATTACACGATTGAATTGTGTCCGCCGGCCAATCCATTCCTTTGGGACAACGCGAAGGACAAAGCGGCGATGGCGGACCAGCTGGTTGCGGACAGCAAGAACGGGACCAATCTGCCGGGCCTCTACCGCAGCCTGCCCGCGCTGCAATACCAAGGCGCGGCGCTTCCGCGCGCGGTCGCCGCCGATGTCGCGCGGCTCGCGCTTGCCTGGCTGGTGCCGGAGCCGGCCGGGCAAGCGCGCGGCCCGTCCCGGATAAACCGGCCCTTGGGCGATCCGGCGGCCCGGCCCGGGGGAAGCCCGCCGGATGGCATTCCGGTGCAGCTGCAGCCGCGTCTCTACGTGGCCGAGGCGGCGCCGGGCATTGACCGCGCCGTTTACGCGCGCCGTCTTTACTGGCTGTTCCGGCCCCCGGGCATCAACAACCCGGCGGCGCTGGCGGCCGCTGGCCAATACCGCCAGCCGGACACATCGCCCTTTGTGCTCGCCGATGCCGAGACCAGCATTGCACGGCTCTCACAGCCAGCGGCAGAGCGGGTGCGGAACCTGATCGGCCAGCTCATCACGGCGATTGCAGCGGTCTATCCCGTTCCCGCTGGAGAGACCATTGAGGCGGCGTCCGTAACCTGTTTGGCGGAACCCTTTGCCGATCTTCCCGCCGGGACGGTGGTCTATGTCCGCCGCACGAATGCAGCCCTGGTCTATTTCGTGCTGCCGCACATCGTGATCGATACCCAGAGCGGGATTGTCTCCCTCGCCGGCCTCGGCGGCCCGGCGAGTGTGGAACGCCCGCGGCCCAAGGCCGCGGCGGTTGGCGCGGCGGGTGACGCCGCCTCCATCGCCCTGGCCGTGGCCGGCAATCTCGTATGGGCGCTGCCGCCGCCCTGGGGACCGGTTTCCGCGGGTGCCCTGACGCTCTTTCAACTGTTGCTGAATGGGGAGGGTGACAAGGCGAACCAGTTCGAGCTCGCGGTGCAGCAGCTGGAGAGCTTCATCGAGCAGCGCGGTGTCGACAAGGATGCCACGCATATCAAAGGACTGGCGGATTGGATGCAGAGTCAGATCCATGTTCTGAGTGTGACACAGGCCAGCAACTCGGAATACATCACCTCCACCCTGCTGCCGGAATTGCGCAAGATGGCGGCTCCGGGCGACGAGAGCGTTTATAACGCGATCTATGATCTCGAAAACAACCTGAAGGTGCCTGGCGCCTTCGATATCCTCGTGCTCGGTGTGAGCATTTATCTTCTCGCGCTCAAAATGATTGTCCAGCTCGACGCGCAGCTCGCCTCGACGGCGCGCAATAACGGCGATGATGAAGGCTTTGCGTCCTATACCAATCTCTGGCTTGCCGATTACGCCAATTTCGTCACGGCCGTCAGCGGCTTCACGCAGGACGGCGTCACCACCAATGGATGGGCCACACGCATATCCAGCCACATCAGCGATTTCTACAATGCGCGGCTGGCGCAGATCGGTGAGCCCTACCGCTGGAATCTGCGCAAGTGGGTGGTGGTGACAGGCGGCGGCAGCACCGGAACATCCGGCTACTGGGCGGACAACTGGGGCTGGACCTATGTGGACAGCGGGGCCGGCGACACCGAGGCAACGAACTTTGTCGCCGACACCTTCAGCGGCGGAGATTGCTGCCACGGCCCCGCGCGGGCCGAGCATCAGGACCAGGTGAATCAGGCGCGGGAAGCGCATGTTAACGCCATCTGCTTGCAGCTGCAAAACGCCTATGGCGCCAGCTTCGCAACGGCGCAGAAATGGGCGGCCTCCATCTACGAATGGAATCAGCACCTGCCGCCGCGCGCGCCGGCCACCGCCCCCACGGTCAGCGACGGCAGCGGCACTTTGCCGGCGGGAAACTGGCAGGAGGGGGCTCAGGTGCGCTATGCCATCGCCTTTGCCAATGAGCGCGGTTCTTCTCCGTTCGGCCCATGGTCGGATTGGAAGCCCGTCACAAAGCACGCCTACGCCGTGTTGTCGAACCTGCCCGCCGATGATCTCAAGATGGCGACTCAACGGTGGATTTTCCGCCAGTTCCGCAAGGCGGATGGCACAACGCTAACGGCGGCCATCGTTGGAATTGCCGATGTGAAGGATACGGCCTACCAAGACAACAGGCAGTGAGCAAGCTTCCGAGCGGCACTGTCATCTGTGGACGCTCCCGTTGGCAAGGGTTTTCATGAACGCCGGTGCAATGGAAAGCGGCAGAAACTCAGGGATGAGGGGAACGGACTAGAAACCTTAACCAAAACCGTTTCATGAAAATTGCCGGCGTTGGGGAAGCGGCAATGGAATGGACGGTGACGGTCGGGGGAGCCGATGAAAAACCCGCGCTGGATGGTTTGCCGGCGTTACTCTTCCCACTTTTTCATGGCCTGCATGGCTCCCGGCGAAATTCGCCCGGACCGGGCCGCCCTTGAACTCATGGAGCTGGCGGCGCACTTGGGCAGCATGTTGCCGTACCGCAAGGCCGCGGAACTCCCGACCGAATTCCTGGCAGCGGAACCGGCCGAGAGCCATCAAACGGTGCGCAAGCAGACCTTAACGGCCGGCGCCCGCCGGGAGGACCAATCGCTTCGGCAACAGCGGGAGAATCCGCGTCTCATCAACCGCAAAGGCAAGCCGGCGGTCCTGCCTTCGGCAAGGGCTTTCCCAGGCGTATTTCCCAGGCGTATAAGCTTGTCAAGAATTGCTCGCGGCTTTCCTAAGCGGGCAGCACCCGCGCAGCTTCTCGCGCCTCGCAGGCCGTCTCCAATCCGAACGCCATCGCTATGGGAATGGGCCCGGCCCGGAGCTCCCCGCATTTGACCGCTGGGGCCCTTTGCAAAAAACCCGCATGCCGGGAGCCTATGAAGCCTGTCAATCCCCCTGGCGGGAATGCTTGCACGCCTTGACCTGCGCTCAGGCGCCCAGCCGAAGGCAAGGGATTTTGGCGTTGTCGCCAGCGAAGCGGGCTGTATCGTCGAAGATCGCTAGCAACTTATGCAGATGCTGCGCTTCCTCATCCGAGATCACCGTTGCCGCCGTATTATAATCCACGCCGCACACCAGGAATGATTCGATCAGGTGAGTGTCTGGATCAACGATTCCGACATTGAATACTGGCTCAGAAGCCAGGATCGCAAGGCACGGCGTGATGCTGGCAGCCGAGATGCAGGCAATTAGGCCAAGAACCTGAATTAATTTCTTCATGACAATCTCCAATAGAAATTAAATCAAGCCTGACGGCGGCTGGGCGGAAAGACCCAAATAAGGGGCTGACCGCCCTGCG
>Ga0209061_1005003_pt1 | contig 12073 bp, 12 predicted proteins | sample Coa_R1_10_FD_187157 | JGI IMG/M metagenome (GOLD analysis project Ga0209061, IMG submission 187157) | Surface soil microbial communities from Centralia Pennsylvania, which are recovering from an underground coalmine fire - Coalmine... | ecosystem: Environmental > Terrestrial > Soil >...
CCGGGCCGCCGAGCTCCTCTCGCTCGCCATCGAGGCGTCGCTCGTCCGCAGGATCCAGGAGGTGCTCGCAGAGGCCGCGCTCGAGCTCGACGCGCAGCTCGACGGAGCCCACGTCGAGCTCCGCATCGGCGGCGGCGAGCCGCAGCTCGTGCTCGTCCGGGACGACGGCGCCGCCGCCGAGCAGGCGGACGAGGCATTCTCGGCCCGGATCACCCTCCGCCTGCCCGAGAGCCTCAAGCAGCGGATCGAGGCCGCCGCGGCACGCGAAGGCGCCTCGGTCAACACGTGGCTCGTCCAGGCGCTCCTGCGCGCGGTCGAGTCGCGCCGTCCCCCGTCCCGCGGCCGCAATCGCCTCGTCGGTTACGGCCGGAGCTGACCACGAGAAAGGAGCGCCATGTTCCCCGACCACCGCACGACCCCCGTCTTCGACCGCCGCCTGCCGCGGCCCGACCGGCGCCCGCCGCAGGCCGCCGAGATCCGGCTGCGCGTCCGGCGCCTGAGCGAGCGGCTGGGAGACTGAGATGCTCGAGCACACGTTCGACACGCCGCAGCCGCCCGAGCTCGAGGTCAGCATCCCCGCCGGCGCGATCGAGATCCGAACGACGGAGGGCGGCCAGACGCACCTCGTCGTCGACGGCGACGAGCGCCTGCTCGAGGAGGTGGAGGTCCGCCAGGACGGCGACCGGATCGCCGTCGCGTACCGCGGCCGGGCGAAGCTCGCTTTCTCCCTCGCCTCCTTCTCGCGGGTGCTCGGCGGCGACGGCCTCCACGTGCGGGCGACCGTGCCCCACGCCGCCCGGGTGGTGGTCAAGACCGCCTCGGCCGACACGGAGATCGCCGGCCGGCTCGCCTCGCTCGACCTGGCCTCCGTCTCCGGCGACCTGCGCGTGCGCGGCGAGATCGCCGGCGACGCGACGGTGAAGACCGTGAGCGGCGACGCCCGCCTCGAGCGGGTCGGAGGCGACCTCTCCCTGCAGACGGTCTCCGGCGACCTGCGCGCCGGCTCCCTCGCCGGCTCGGCCGAGACGAAGACGGTGTCCGGGGACATCCGCCTCGAGGCGGTGCAGGCCGGCGACGTGCGCTTCACGAGCGTCTCCGGCGACGTCGAGATCGGGATCGCGCAGGGCTCGACGGTCGACGTCGACGCCGGCTCGACCTCGGGCGAGCTCTCGTCCGAGCTGCCGCTCTCGAGCGACCCGCCCGCCGTTCCGTCCGGCGGCGGCCCGACCGTTGTCGTCCGCGGCCGCACGGTCAGCGGCGACGTCCGCCTGTTCCGGGCCGCCTAGGATCCCCCGCGGTGCGCAGGCTGCTCTCCCACCGCGACGCGCGCCTGCTCGTCGCCGGCCAGACGCTGTCCGCCTTCGGCGACTGGGCGATGTGGATCGTGATGGCCGTCTGGATGAAGACCCTGACCGGCTCGAGCGCGCGGGCCGGCCTCGTCTTCTTCGTCCTCGGCCTCGGCAACCTGGCGGGACCGCTGGGCGGGATGCTCGCCGACCGGGTGCGGCGGCGGCCGCTGATGATCGCCTGCGACTGCCTGCTCGGCGCCTCGGTGCTCGTCCTGCTCTTCGTGCACGACCGCGGCGAGGCCTGGCTGCTCTACCTCGTCGCCCTCCTCTACGGGCTGGTGGGGACGGCGTTCTACCCGGCCCAGGCGGCGCTGCTGCGGCTGATCCTGCCGCCCGAGCTGCTCGCGGACGCCAACGGCGCGCTCTCGGCGACCCGCCAGGGGCTGCGGATCGTCGCGCCGCTCGCCGGCGCCGCGCTGTACGCCGCCTTCGGCGGCGGCGTGGTCGCCATCCTCGACGCCGCGACCTTCGCCGGCTCGGCGTTCTTCCTCACCCTGCTGCGGGCGCCCGAGGAGCCGGCGGCGCCCGAGCACCGCTTCCTACGGGAGCTGACCGCCGGGATCGTGCACGTCTGGCGCACGTTGCCGCTGCGGCAGATCGTGCTCGGCACGACGATCGCCCTGCTCGTCGTGGGCTTCACCGAGACGCTCATCTTCTCGGTCATCGCCCACCTCGGCCGGCAGCCCTCCTTCTTCGGCGTGCTCGCGACCCTGCAGGGCGTCGGCTCGATCGCCGGCGGCGTCAGCGCCGCCGCCGTCGTGCGCCGGGCCGGCGAGGTGCGGACGGTCGGGCTCGGGCTCGGCCTGTTCGGCGTCTGCGGCGTGCTCCTCGCCGTCCCGTCGCTCGCCGTCGTCCTGCTCGCCTTCGCGGTCGCCGGGGTCGGCGTCGCCTGGCTCGTCGTCGGCTTCAACACCGCCGTCCAGACGCGCACGCCGCTCACGATCCAGGGCCGGGTCTCCGCCGCCTCCGAGATCTCGATCTCGCTCGCCCAGGTGACCTCGATCGCCACCGGCGCCGCCCTCTCGACCCTCGTCGACTACCGGATCCTGCTCGTGGCGATGGCGGCCGTCGTCCTCGCCAGCGCCCTCTACCTCGGCACCCGGCGAGCGGCCCTCAGCCCGCCCGCAGCCACTCCCGCAGCAGCCGATTGACGACGCCCGCGGCCGCGAGCGCCGCGTCGAGCGCCTCCCGCGTCGCGTTCGCTCCCTAGCGTGTCCGCGGGAAGCCGAGGTCGATCTTCGACGTGGCCGGGTCGGGCCAGCGCGCGGTGACGACCTTGCCGCGCGTGTAGAACTGGATCCCCTCCGGGCCGTAGATGTGCGTGTCGCCGAAGAGCGACGCCTTCCAGCCGCCGAACGAGTAGTAGGCGACCGGCACCGGGATCGGCACGTTGATCCCGACCATCCCCGCCTGGACGTCGAACTGGAACTCGCGCGCGACCCCGCCGTCGCGGGTGAAGATCGCCGTCCCGTTGCCGTACGGGTTCTCGTTCACGAGCCGCACCGCCTCCTCGTAGGTGGCGACGCGCGTGATCCCGAGCACCGGCCCGAAGATCTCGTCCCGGTAGACGGTGGTGTCCGGCTCGACCTCGTCCAGCAGCGTCGCGCCGAGCCAGAAGCCGTCGCCTGCGGGCGCGGTCTCGCGCCCGTCGACGAGCACCTTCGCGCCCTCCTCGCGGCCCTTGTCGATGTACGAGGCGACCTTGTCGCGGTGCTCGCGCGTCACGAGCGGCCCCATCTCGGAGCTCGGGTCCATGCCGTCGCCGACCTTCACCTTCGGGATCCGCTCCTTGATCGCCTCGATCAGCGGGTCGGCGACGTCGCCGACCGCGACGACCTGCGAGATCGCCATGCAGCGCTCGCCCGCCGAGCCGTAGGCGGCGGAGACGGCGGCGTCGGCGGCCATGTCGATGTCCGCGTCGGGCAGCACGATCAGGTGGTTCTTGGCGCCGCCGAGCGCCTGGCAGCGCTTGCCGTGCCTGGTCGCCGTCTCGTAGACGTAGCGGGCGATCGGCGTCGAGCCGACGAACGAGATCGCGGCCACGTCCGGGTGCTCGAGCAGCGCGTCCACCGCGACCTTGTCGCCGTGGACGACGTTGAAGACGCCGTCCGGCACCCCCGCCTCCTTGAGCAGCTCCGCCGTGAAGATCGAGGCGGACGGGTCCTTCTCGGACGGTTTGAGCACGAACGTGTTGCCGCAGGCGAGCGCCGGCGCCCACATCCACATGGGCACCATCGCCGGGAAGTTGAACGGCGTGATCCCGCCGACGACGCCGAGCGGCTGACGGATCGAGTAGACGTCGATCCCCGTCGAGGCCTGCTCGGAGAACTGCCCCTTCAGCAGCTGCGGGATGCCGCAGCAGAACTCGATCACCTCGAGGCCGCGTTCGACCTCGCCCTTCGCGTCGGAGAGCACCTTGCCGTGCTCGGCCGTCAGCAGCTTCGCGATCTCCTCGCGCTTCTCGTCGACGAGCTGCCGGATGCGGAAGAGGAGCTTGGTGCGGCGCGAGAGCGAGAGCGCCCGCCACGCGGGAAACGCCCGCTTCGCCGCCTGCACGGCCGCGTCCACCTCGGCGGGGGTCGCGAAGTCGACCTCCCCGGTCTGGCGTCCGGTCGCCGGGTTGTAGACCGGGCCGCTCCTGCCCGACGTCCCCTCGACCGGCCCACCCTCGATCCAGTGGACGATCCGCTTGATCTCGCTCCCGGCGGTGCCTGCCCGCTCCTGCTCCAGCTGTGCCATCTCCGCTCCTTGTCGATTCCAACAAGGCAGGCTATCGCGGCGGCGTCCGTCCCGGCGCACAGCGGTGCCGGCGCACAGCGGTAGGATCGAGCCATGGCGACGACAGAGCACGGCACCGGCACGAGCGCCCGCGTCCGCGCGCTCGACAAGGAATTCGTCCTCCATAGCTGGTCGGTGCAGGACGCGATCAACCCGATCCCGGTCTCGCACGCGGAGGGCCGCTACTTCTGGGACCTCGACGGCAACCGCTATCTCGACCTCGCGTCCCAGCTCGTCAACGTCAACATCGGGCACTCGCACCCGAAGCTGGTCGCGGCGATCCAGGAGCAGGCGGCGAAGCTGGCGACGATCGGGCCGCCGATGGCGACGGAGCCTCGCTCCGAGCTGGCGCGCCTGCTCGCCGAGGTGACGCCCGGCAACCTGAAGATGTCGTTCTTCACGAACGGTGGCGCCGAGGCGAACGAGAACGCGATCAAGCTCGCCCGCTGGTACACGGGCCGGCAGAAGGTGATCGCGCGCTACCGCTCCTACCACGGCGCGACGGCCGGCGCGATCACGCTCACCGGCGACCCGCGCCGCTGGCCGGCCGAGCCAGGCATCCCGGGGGTGGTGCGGATGCTCGACCCGTACACGTACCGCTGCCCCGCCGGCCATCCCGATCCGTGCCCGGTCTGCAGCGGCGGGCCGCACCTCGAGGAGATCCTCCAGTACGAGGGGCCGCAGACGGTCGCGGCAGTCATCCTCGAGACGATCACGGGGACGAACGGGATCATCGTCCCGCCCGACGGCTACCTGCAGTCGATCCGCGAGGTCTGCGACCGCTACGGGATCCTGCTGATCTGCGACGAGGTGATGGCCGGTTTCGGGCGCAGCGGGCGCTGGTTCGCCTGCGAGCACTGGGACGTCGTCCCGGACATCATGACGGTCGCGAAGGGGATCAACTCCGGCTACGTGCCGCTCGGCGCGATGGTGGTCTCGGAGCCGATCGCCGAGTGGGTGAAGAGCCGCTACTTCGCCGGCGGGCTCACCTACAGCGGCCATCCGCTCGCGTGCGCCTCCGCGGTCGCCTCCATCGAGGCGTTCAAGGAGGAGGGGATCGTCGAGCAGGCGGCCGCGACCGGCGAGGTGTTGCGCGCGGAGCTCGGCCGGCTGGCGGAGAACCACCCGTCGGTCGGCGAGGTGCGCGGGCTCGGCTGCTTCTGGGGGATCGAGCTCGTCCGCGACCGCGAGACCCGCGAGCCGCTCGTCCCGTTCAACGCGACCGGCGACGACGCCAAGCCGATCGCGGCCTTCTCGCAGCGGATGCTCGAGCAGGGCGTCTACTGCATGACGCACTGGAACGTCGCGATGATCGTGCCGCCGCTGACCATCACCCGCGAGGAGCTGGACGAGGCGCTCGCCGCGCTCGACGAGGCGCTCTCGGTCGCCGACGAGTTCTGCGGCTGAGCTCGCCCGCCGCCGGGCGGCGCTCAGCCCGCCCGCAGCCGCTCCCGCAGCAGCCGATTGACCACCCGCGGGTCGGCCTTCCCCTGGGTCTCGCGCATCACCCGCCCGACGAGGAACCCGAGCACCCCCTCCTTGCCGGCTCGATACGTCTCGACCTGCTCGGGATGGGCGGCGAGCACGCTCTCGACCACCGGCGCGAGCGCCGCCTCGTCGCCGAGCGCCGTCCTTCCGAGGTACTCGTCCGCCTCGAGCGGGCCCTCGGCGGCGGCCGCGAACGCCTCGTCGAGCGCCTCCCGCGTCACGTTCGCCTGCACGATCCGGACGAGGGCCTCGGCGTTCTCGGGCCGGAAGTCGCCGCGATTCATCGCGATCGCCGCCGCCGCCTTCCAGTCGAGGCCCGCCGAGGCGAGCGCCTCCGCCTTCCAGGCGTTTCCCGTCGTCACGAGCTCGGCGGCCGAGGCGAAGCCGAGCCTGGCCGCGAGGCGCCGGATCCGCTCGCCCGGCCGCTCGGGCAGCTCGCCCCGCAGCCGCTCGACGAGCTCCGCCGGCGGCTCCAGCGGGACGAGGTCGGGCTCGGGGAAGTAGCGGTAGTCGTCCGCCTCCTCCTTCGAGCGGTGCACGGTCAGCCGGTCGGTGTCGGGGTCGTAGTCGTAGGTCGACTGCAGGACCTCCTCCCCCGCCTCGTGGGCCGCAGCCTGCTGGCGCACGGCGGCCTCGATCGCCCGGCCGACGAAGCCGAAGGAGTTCAGGTTCTTGATCTCCCAGCGCGGGCGGAGCGCCTCCTCGCCCGCTCGCCGCAGCGAGACGTTGACGTCGGCGCGCAGCGTGCCCTTCTCCATCTCGGCATCCGAGATCCCGAGCTCGACGATCGTCTGGCGCAGGAGGCGCAGGAACCAGGTCGCCTCCTCGGCCGAGCGGAGGTCGGGCCCGGTGACGATCTCGACGAGCGGCGTGCCGCCGCGGTTGAAGTCGACGAGGCTGTAGGCCGCCCCGACCGAGCGCCCCGTCGCGCCGCCCGCGTGCACGGTCTTCGCGGCGTCCTCCTCCAGGTGGGCGCGCACGATGCCGATCTCGCGCTCACCCTCCGCGGTCGGCAGCAGGAAGCGGCCGCGGCCACAGAGGGGCGCCTCGTACTGGCTGATCTGGTAGCCCTTCGGCAGGTCGGGATAGAAGTAGTTCTTGCGGGCGAAGACGGCGCGCTCGGCGATCTCGCAGTCGAGGGCGAGCCCGAGGAGGATCGTCATCTCGATCGCGCGCGCGTTCGGCACCGGCAGCGCGCCGGGATGGGCGAGGCAGACCGGACAGGTGCGGCTGTTCTCGGCCGCTCCGTACTCCAGCGGGCAGCGGCAGAACATCTTCGTCCGCGTCTTGAGCTGCGCATGCACCTCGAGCCCGATGACCGCCTCCCACTCAGCCATGTCCGCGCAGCCGCTCCTTCGCCTCGCGCAAGGCCCGCTCGACGTCGCCGCGCACCTCGACCATGCCCAGCCTGTGCTCGAGGGGGCCGTACGTCTCGATCAGCCACAGCTCGCGCTCACCGGCCTCGAGCTGGAGCTTCACGTCGCCGACCAGCACGGCCCGCGAGCCGTCGAGCACTCGCGGCTGCTCGCCGAAGACGCGCTCGGCCGCGAGCACGAACTCGGCCGCCGGGTCCTCGAAGCGGATGATCACCGCAGCCGCTCCGGCACCGCCTCGAAGCCGAGGGCCCGCTCCAGGGCGTGCCCGATCCGGAAGAGCGTGTTCTCGCCGAACCGCGGTCCGACGATCTGCAGCCCGACCGGCAGGCCCTCGGAGAGCCCGCAGGGAACGCTCAGGCCGGGCAGGCCCGCCAGGCAGGAGGGGATCGTGAGCAGGTCGCTGAGGTACATCGCGAGCGGGTCGGCCACGCGCGCCCCGAGCGGGAAGGCGACCGTGGGCGAGGTCGGCGAGACGAGCGCGTCGAGACGCTCGAACAGGGCGTCGTGCTCGCGCTTGATCACGGTGCGCACCTTCTGCGCCTGGCCGTAGTAGGCGTCGTAGTAGCCGGCCGAGAGGGCGTAGGTGCCGACCATGATCCGCCGCTTCGGCTCGTCGCCGAAGCCCTCGTCGCGGGTCCGCTCGTACATCTCGAGCCGCTCGGACGCGGCGGCGCGGTAGCCGTAGCGGACCCCGTCGTAGCGGGCGAGGTTGGACGAGGCCTCCGCGGGCGCGATCAAGTAGTAGCAGGCGAGCCCGTAGGCGACCGAGCGTGGCAGCGAGCACTCCTCCAGCTCGGCGCCGAGCTCGGCCAGCAGCTCGATCGCCGCCTGCACCGCCGCCGTCACGCCGGGCTCGATCCCCTCCGCCTCGTTCAGCTCGCGGGGGACGCCGATCCGTAGGCCGTGCAGGTCCTCGCCTTCGGGCAGCGCCACCGGCTGCGGCAGCTCGACCGTGGTGGCGTCGCAGGGGTCGCGGCCGGCGATCAGCGAGTAGAGGTAGGCGCAGTCGCGCACCGTCCTGGCGACCGGGCCGACCTGGTCGAGGCTCGAGGCGAAGGCGACGATCCCGTAGCGAGAGACGGTGCCGTACGTCGGCCGCAGGCCGACGTTGCCGCAGAGCGCCGAGGGCTGCTTGATCGAACCGCCGGTGTCGGAGCCGAGCGCCCAGGGCGCGAGGCCCGCGCTGACCGCCGCGGCCGAGCCGCCGCCCGAGCCGCCGGGCACGCGCGAGGGATCCCAGGGGTTGCGCGTGGGGCCGTAGGCGGAGTTCTCGGTCGACGAGCCCATCGCGAACTCGTCGGTGTTCGTCTTGCCGAGGATGCGCAGCCCGTGCGCCTTCAGCCGCGCGACGACCGTCGCGTCGTACACGGGAACGTACCCCTCGAGGATCCTCGAGCCGGCCGTCGTGGGGATCCCCTTCGTCCCGATCACGTCCTTGAGCGCGATCGGGATCCCCTCGCCCCCGCAGTCCTCGCAGACGTGCAGGTAGCAGTGCAGCTCGCCGTCGCGCTCGTCGATCGCGGCGCGGTAGGCGGCGAAGAGCTCGGCGCCCGAGATCTCCCGCCGCTCGACCAGGCCCTTCGCCTCCTCGGCCGTCAGGCGCAGCGTGTCGATCACGCCGCGCCTCCCGGCGGCACCTTGAAGAAGCCGCCCTCGCGCTCGGGCGCGTTCGCCAGGGCCTCCTCGACGGTCAGGCAGGGACGCGGTTCGTCGTCCTGCCAGACGTTCACGACGTCGAGCGGGTGCGCGGTCGGCGGAACCTCCCCCAGGTCGAGCTCCGAGACCTTCGACACCGCGGCCAGGATGGCGCCGAGCTGCGCCTCGAGCCGCTCGATCTCGTCCTCGCGCAGCTCGAGCCGCGCCAGGCGGGCGACGTGGAGCAGCTGCTCGCGGTCGATGGCCATGCGCTCGATCCTCGCAAAACGAGGGAGGCCCCTGCGGGCCCCCCTCGACCGTGGATTCCGACGGGTTCTCTTAGATCGCCTGCACGTTCGCGGCCTGCGCGCCCTTCTCTCCCTGCACCACCTCGAACGACACGCGCTGGCCCTCGGTCAGCGACTTGTAGCCGTCCATCACGATCGCCGAGAAGTGGACGAAGACGTCGTCGCCGCCCTCGCGCTCGATGAAGCCGTAGCCCTTCTCGTTCGAGAACCACTTGACGGTGCCCTCAGCCAACCCTTCCTCCTTGCAGAAAAACGACGGCTCGGGCACCGAGCCGCCGACCGACGATGAAGCAGTGCGCAGTCTAGCTCAGGTGCTCGCGGACGCAACAGGGCGGCCCCGGCGCAGGCGGGCGGCCGTGACCGCGTTCTGCAGCACCATCGCGATCGTCATCGGTCCCACCCCGCCGGGCACCGGGGTCATGTAGGCGGCTCGCTCCATGGCCCGGGGCTCGACGTCGCCCAGCACGCGGCGGCTGCCGGCGGTGCGGTTCATGCCCACGTCGACGACCGTCGCCCCCGCCTTCACCATCTCCGCGGTGATCAGGTGCCGGCGCCCGACCGCGGCGACGAGCACGTCGGCTGCGAGCGTGTGCCGGGCGAGGTCGCGGGTGCGGGAATGGCAGATCGTGACGGTCGCGTTCCGCTGCAGCAGGAGGTGCGCCACCGGCTTGCCGACGATCGCCGAGCGGCCGACGACGACGGCGTGCGCGCCCTCGAGCGGGATCCCGTACTCGTCGAGCAGCCGCACGATCCCGAGCGGGGTGCCGGGCACGAGGGCCGGCTGGCCGAGGTAGAGGCGGCCGGCGTTCTGGGGGTGAATGCCGTCGACGTCCTTCTCGGGGGCGATCGCCTCGATCGTGCGGCGCTCGTCGAGGTGCGCCGGCAGGGGGAGCTGGACGAGCACGCCGTCCACGGCGTCGTCGGTGTTCAGCTCCGCGAGCGTCGCCAGCAGCTCCTGCTGGGAGATGTCTGCGGGCAGCTTCAGGTCGCGGGCGTCGATCCCGGCCTCCCGCGCGGCCTTCTGCTTGAGGTCGATGTAGATGTGCGAGGCGGGGTCGTCGCCGACCAGGACGGTGGCCAGTCCGACGTGGCCGAGCTCGGCGACCGCGGCGGCCACCTCGGCCCGCACCTTCGCGCCGAGCGCCCTGCCGTCGAGGAGGGTGGCCGCCACGTCCGCAGCGTAGTCGGGAGAGAATGAGCCCCGTGCGGAAGCTGCCGCGGAGAAACGACGCCGGCGCCGTGCGCGCGCGACAGGTGGCGCTCGGGCTGCCGGAGATCGAGCTCGAGCCGTACGCGCACGCCGCAGAGGCGGTCACCGGTCTCGTGGCGATTCCCGTCTCGGTCGCCCAGCTTTCCGTCTCCCTCGGCGAGTACGAGCTGTCCGAGGAGGGCGAGCTGGTCGAGACCGGCCGCGTCGAGGAGGACGTCGTCGTCCCCCTCGCGCACAGCGAGGGCGGCCTGACCGCGTCGGTGCAGCGCGGCGCCAGGGCGATCGCCGAGTCCGGCGGCTGCCGAACGTACGTCATCGCAGACAGAATCACTAGAGCATCGTGCTTTGTCTGCAAGAGCGTGGGCGACGCGCTCGTCCTGGCCCGCTGGCTCGAGGAGGAGCTGCCGGCGATGCGGGAGTTCCTGCGCCAGGCCGATCGCCCCGAGCTCTCCCGCTACGCCGTCCTGCGCGAGGTGAAGACGCACGTCGTCGGCCCGATGTGCCATGTCCTGTGGCGCTTCACGACCGGGGACGCCTTCGGGGCGAACATGATGACCCGCAACGCCTACGTCCTGAACATGGCCTACGTGCTCCCCCGGGCGCCCGTGCCGGTGGAGCGCACGATCCTCGAGGCGAACATGGGCGGCGACAAGAAGCCCTCCTTCGAGTACTTCCAGCAGGGGCACGGCAAGACCGTGATCGCCGAGACGACCCTGCGCGAGGAGGCGATCGAACGAGTGCTGCGCACGACGCTGCCCGATCTCGAGCAGCTCGCCTGGGCCGGCACCCACGGCGCGGTCGCCTCGGGCATGCAGTCGGTCGCCTTCACGCCGGCGTCGGCGGTCGCCGCCGTCTTCGCCGCGACCGGCCAGGACCTGGGCCTGGTCGGGACGAGCTCGATGGCCCACGGAGTCGAGGAGCGCATGGGGGACGGCCTGCACGTCTCGATCCGCTTCCCGGGGCTCGAGGTGGGGACCGTGGGGGGCGGCACGACGCTCCCCGACGCCCGGCGCTGGCTCGAGCTGATGGGCTGTGCCGGGCCGGGCAAGGTCTACCGCCTGGCCCAGCTCGTCGCCGCGACCGCGCTCGCGCTCGAGATCAGCGCCTCGGCGGCGATGGCCACCGCCGGCAGCGAGAACTTCTTCCGCGCCCACTTCGAGCGCGGCGGGAAGCGACCGCGGTAGGCGGGGCGCCGGGCCCGAGGCAGGCGGGGCCCGCGGGCTGATCCCCGCCTCAGCCGGCGGGCAGGCGGACGTCGCTGACGTCGAGGCCGAGCGAGTTGGCGAGCCGCACCCCGTGGTTCAGCTCCGCCCGCAGCCGCTCCCGGTCGCGCGCCTCCATCAGGTGGCCGATCATCTCGCGCGCCTTCGGCCGCCAGAGGACGTGCTTGGCGAAGATCGGCAGCATCGTGTTCGCCGCGTCCACCAGCCGAGCCCGCACCCTCGTCCCGGCCGACTGCAACAGGACGCGCTCGTAGGCCATCCCGGCCCCGTGGTGGATCCCGTCGTCGACGGCCAGCCGGTTGCAGAGGTCCTCGAGCACGGTGCCGCGGGACGAGCGGGCGATCAGCCGGAAGCGCGGGATGATCAGCCGCTCGAAGAAGACCTGCATCAGGAAGACCTTCTCCTCGAGCAGGTCGGCCTCGAGGAACATGTGGGCGAGCTGGTCGAGGTAGGGGTCGCGCTCCCCCTCACCCCCGACCTGGCCGATCAGCCGCAGCCAGGCCTCCGTGTGGCGCGACTCGTCTTGCACCATCGTCGAGTAGTAGAGACGCGCCTCCGGGTCCGGGGCCGCGTTCAGGAGCTGCGAGGCCATCTCGCAGGCGAACGTGTCCGCCTGTAGCTGCTGCATGATCACGGAGCGCCAGACGTCGCGCCGGCGCGCCTGCCGTTCCGGGGACCCCTTCCCCTCCGGCACGAACGGGATCTG
>Ga0209061_1005004_pt1 | contig 12072 bp, 9 predicted proteins | sample Coa_R1_10_FD_187157 | JGI IMG/M metagenome (GOLD analysis project Ga0209061, IMG submission 187157) | Surface soil microbial communities from Centralia Pennsylvania, which are recovering from an underground coalmine fire - Coalmine... | ecosystem: Environmental > Terrestrial > Soil > Unclassified...
AGCTCAGCCAGAACCGGATCGTCCTCTACTCCTCCCACAACCTCTTCGAGGCCCGGGAGATCGGCGAGTACGTCCTGGCCCTCAAGGACGGGCGGCTCACCCTCTTCGACCGGATGGAGAACCTCCGGGGCACCCACTTCATCATCGGGGTCCGAACTCTGGAACCTTCGGCGGCGCTAGCCCAATGGGAGCGGCGGGGCGACTACTACCTCAAGGAGATCCCCGGCCCGGATCAGGTCCCGGGGCTCATCCAGGAACTCGAGCGTCAAGGGGTACGGATTCGCGAAGTTCGGGAGATGGAAAACCCGCTCGAGGAACTCTTCACGTAGTGCGGAGCGACAGCCGGGGATCGGGGCGTGTGGCCCCGAGGAATCAAAGCAGAATTGCCAGGCGAATCGGAACAATTCGGACCTCAGTCTTGCCCAGGACCGAACCCTTGTACACCGGGCCGCCTTCGGTTCTTGGACCGAATCGGGTCGGTGTTCCCCGTGCATGCGGGGATGGTCCTGTCATCGCCGGCGCGGCGGGGTTCGTCTCGCCCAGTGTTCCCCGCGCATGCGGGGATGCCTCCAGAAACGCGAGTAAGGTGGGGGGAGGCGCGGGACACCCCCACGCGTTTGATGTAGAGGACGTCCAACTCCTTACAATGGAGCCACCTCCAGAAGGGTCGCTCCGATGTCCGCAAGCGGTTGGAGCTGCATCCGTCGGACAGAACCAGAAGGGAACTCGGTTGAGGGAGAGTCGAACAGGAGAAGTTGGGTACGGTAGGGAAACTCCGCCATCGCATCCCCCCCGCCGAGACCGTAGCTGACGTAATCCGTGAAGTAGAGGAGGAGGCGGGCGGACCGTTTCTTCTGCAGAGCCTCGGTAAACCGACGAAAGCCGACCGGTTCGGCACGAAGGGCCTCTAAGATCTCGGCCAAGACTGGCCGGGAGGAAAGACCAACCAGACCATCGTAGACGGCATAGACCTCCGGGCGGGGGTCAAATGTGACCACTTCGGCCCGAAGAAGTCGATTACAGGGCGCGGTCCTCATAGGGGGCACCTCCTGTCTTGAATGATCGCTTCGAAGACCGGTGACCCGGTGCCCTCGCCTTCGGTATGACTTTCCCAAACCTGCTGGGGCCCTGTTGCTAACTCAGGTCGAACGTACACGGATCGGAAGCGGTGGGCCTGGATGGAAAGGCCCTTTCCTAGCTGTCTTCGATTTTTGTACGGCAGGAGGGAGATCCTTTGTCGGTCCCGTGCGCCGCCCGGGATCAAGGGAGTTCCAACCAATCGGGGCAGATGTTCCCGTGCTGGGTAAGCGAGGCAGAGTAGGGGCAGCTCGGAGGCAACCCCCGGTCCTCCCGTCGGGCCCGTCGTTGGTGAAGTCCCTTCCTCCGACCGACCCCAGACCTCTGGGGTCCCTACGGCGGCACAGGTTTCCTCCTGTTGGCCGCAGGTCAACTCAGTCCATTCCGGCCGTGTCTCTCTCTTCGTCGCGGTTTGCGCGGTCATCACCTATAGTCCCGGCCGGCATTAGTCCCTCCCGAACCACCCCTAGCGCGCCAGCGCAATGCGGGACCAGGTGGGATACTCCTTGGCCTCCCGACCGAATGGCCACCGCCAAACCGTGACTTGGCACATGGCAATGGTGACACGGGGCCTCGTGGGTAGCCGGGGCCCTGAACACCCCCTTGGGGTGGACAAGGGTCTCCCGGTTCGGAAGCCGGAGCTTAGCCCCTAGGTGGGCGTCTGGAGGGGGAACTTGGCAAGACAGATTCGAACCCTCAGTTCGCTGACCTCGGTGTAAAGGGTACGGACGAATTATTCGCGGATTCTGTCACGGGTGGCGCGCGCCTGAGACGGAGGACCTACCCGACCGGGCCGTCCCCCTGGGTTGGGAGATTCGTTGGGCGATGTCGCCTCCGACAAAGTGGATATCTTTGAACGGGTCCACCGGCCGTGCCTTACGATCCATTCCTTTGAGGAAGGTAAAACAGGGATACGGGTATTGGAAAAGTGCGGTTGTCGGGATTCGAACCCGAGTAGGTAGCTTGGGAAGCTACCGTCCTAACCACTAGACCACAACCGCCCGCGGAGGGTGAGCGGCCGGCGTTCATGAATCTTTGCGCAATGGGGTCGGCTCGCCCGACGCGGGGGCCGGTCTGTCCCCAGAGACCCGAAGGAACCCACCAGGCCCCAGCCCGACTTCCCGACAGTGGGCCGACCCCGAGGGTTTACATCAGCATCCCGACCGACTCGCTCGGGATCGAGGGGGCGGCCGCAACCAGGTCGGAGTTCGTCACCAGCCGTTCGGCGGAGGGGCTGATGAGTCCGGCCTTCTGCAGCAGTCGCCGGGACTTGACCGGGTCGTTGGTGGACAGCCCCACGAGCGCCCGTCCGTCCTCCCGGGCCACCAGGAGCGCCACGCTCTGGATATTCACCTTCTCGCGGGCGAGGGTTTCGAGGACGCGGAGGAAGCTCCCCGAGCGATCCTCGAGCCGGACGACCAGCATCTCCCGCTCCTCCAGGGTATAGCCTCCCTGGGCGAGCAAGGTCACGGCCCGGTCGGGGTCGCTGACGACCAGCCGGACCCGTCCCTTGCCTTCGGAGGAGTCCACGCTGATGGCGGCGACGTTGATCTGCTCCTTCGCGAGCAGGCGGGCGACCCGGGCGAGGGCCCCGGGGCGGTTGGGGAGGTCGAGATGGATCTCTCGGAGCGCCACGGTAGAGTCAGGTCTCGCCCCCGCTTATCGATATTGGCCCAGAGGATCCCTCTCCTGTGCCGACTCATGTATTTATAATCGGCGGGACCGGATAGTGATGTCCGGGGGCGGCCCGACCTCCGGGCCGCTCCCATGACGGTTCCACTCCCCCCCGCACTGGCCCGCCTCCGCCACCGGCGACGCCGGCCCTGGAATGGCCGCGGGGTCTCGGTCATCCTGGGGGCGCTCCTTGTCTTCGTGATGGGGGTCGCGATCTTCGGCCTCGTCGTCACCCAGGGGGTCCCCGCCTGGATGGGCCAGAACGAGGCCAGCTACACCCAGTCGGCGGGGGCGGTCCTGAACGGCGTGGTCTCGACCTGGGAGACCCAGATCCTGCACGGGGGCCCGCTCGTCCTCTCGACCTCGGTCCCGATGAGTTCGGCAGGGGTGCCGATCCTCGCCGCGCCGACGATCGCCACCCTGAGTTTCGCCCCCCGGGCGGTCGGACTCTTCGAGAGCCTCACCGTCACCCAGGGCCCCCGGACCCTCTACCAGTCGAACGTCACGCTCGGGACCGTGACCCTCCACGTCCCGAACCGCTACGCCACCCCCGAGAGCTTCCTCCTCCAGGGAGGGGGGCTCCTCCGGATTCCCGGGAGCGGGGGCGGCTCGATCGTCACGGATCCCCCGATCGCCCTCTTCTCGAACGGCTCGGCGTGGAGCCTGGACGCCACGCTGATGGGGGTCGTCGGGAACTCCTTCTCGGTCTCGGGGCCGTCGGCGGCGGTCGTGACCTCCACCCTCCCTCAGCCTCCGTCGACCTGGAGCCGCTCCCCCGCCTCGGCTAACCTCACGGTCACCCTGGCGATCGGGTCGTTCGACGCCTGCTCCTGGTACCACTACCTTTCGGGGTTGCCGGCCGGCGCCGGGATGGCTCCGGCCCAGTACCGGTTGAGCCCGGCCTCGGCCGGCCAGGTCGGCTGCCGCACCCCCGGCGCCGCTCCCCAGATGGTCGTGCTGGAGCTGACCGGTCTCGGATCGGTTGGAGTCACCGACGCCACGATCAGCCTCGCCCTCAGCAGCGGGGGGGAATAGCGCTCGATGCCGGCGGCGGGGTCGATCGTTCGTGAGGCGGTACCGCCCTCGGTGGCGGCTCCGGCGCCCTCCGACACGGCCTACCCAATGTCGATCGAGGAACGGAACCTCGGGGCGTTGGTACGGCTGCGGCTCCACCCTCCGGCCCGGGGGTCGCCCGGCCTCTACGAGGTCCAGGAACCCCCGCTCCCCCCGGAGGATCGCCGGCTGCTCGAGCGGATCCGCTCGGCCCTCCCCCTGGTCCTGCCGGCCGCCGAGGGCGCGATCCCCTTCGACGAGCGGCCGGACCGCCTGCGCCGCGCCGCGATCGGCTATCTGCAACGGCGCGAACCCGACCTCGACGCTGCGCGGCGCGATCGGCTCCTCTACTACCTCCAGCGGGACGCCGCCGGCTTTGGGCCGATCGATCCCCTGCTCGCCGACCCCGAGATCGAGGACATCTTCGTGGACGGTCCGGGCGTCCCCATCTACGTCTTCCACCGGCACTTCGAGTCGCTGCCCACCAACCTCAAGATCGACGATGAGGCGTCGCTCAACCGGCTCCTGCTCAAGTTGGCCCAGCGGTGCGGGCGGGCCCTCGCGGTCCGCACCCCGATGCTCGACGGGACGACCCCCGAGGGGCACCGGATCCACCTCACCTTTCGACGGGAGGTGAGTTCGCGGGGCCCGACCCTGTCGCTCCGGCGGGCCGCCCCCCAGCCCTTCTCGCCCAGGGACCTGATCCGCCAGGGGACCGCGAGCCCCGAGCTCGCCGCCTACCTTTGGCTCGCCGCCGACGCGGGAGAACCGCTCCTGGTCGCGGGGGGGACCGGCGCCGGGAAGACCTCGACGCTGAACGCCGTTGGCCACTTCTTTCCGGCCACCGATCGGATCGTCTCGATCGAGGATGCCCGGGAGCTTCGGCTCCCGCAGGAACGGTGGCTCCCGCTGGTCACCCGGCCCGGGTACGGCGACGACCGACCGGACGGCCGGCGTTCCGGCGAGGTCGACCTCCACGATGTGGTCCGGTTCGCGCTCCGGGAGCGGCCGGACCGGATCGTGGTCGGGGAGATCCGCGGCCGGGAGTCCTACGCGCTCTTCCAGGCCGCGGCGACCGGTCACCCGACCTACACGACCGCCCACGCCGACAGCTGGGCCAGTCTGGTCCACCGGCTCGAGCAGCCGCCGATCGGGGTCCCGAGGGCGCTCCTCGCGGCGCTCTCGGTGGTCACGGTCCAGGTCGCGGTCCAGCGCCCCGGCGGGGTCGTCCGCCGCATCCGGGAGGTCGCCGAGCTCGACGGGATCGACCCCGAGAGCGGGGAGCTGTTGAGCCGCCGGGTCTTCGCCTGGGACCCGGCCACCGATCGGATCGACTTCCATCCGCCCTCCCTCGTCCTCGAGCGGTTTGCCGCCCAACGGGGCCTCTCCGGCTCCCAGGCCCTCGCGGAACTGGACCGACGCGCGATCCGGCTCCAGAAGTGGAGCGAAGGCGAGTCCATCCCCGGGGGTGGCTTTCCGATGCCCGACCGGAGGTCGCCGGGTGGTTCCAGGGCGTCCGACTCCGGCGCTTCCCCACCGGGGGCTCCATGACCCCCCCCGAGCGGGCGAACACCTTCGAGCGGTGGGCTTGGGCCCGGTTCCGACGCTGGGCCGAAGATCGGCCGGTCGACCCCGAAGCGGCTGCCCAGTTGGCCGCGGCAGGCATCCTCCAGACCCCGGAGGAGCGGTCGGCCGTCCGGCAGGCGACCGTCCTGCTGGCGGTCATAGCGGGGGCCGCCGTCGGGATCGCGATCGGGCTCCTCGGCCGGTCGGAGCTCGGAGTCGCCGGGGCACTTCTCCTGGCTGTCGCGTGGGCCGTCGGGGTGCCCGGGGGGGCGCTGGCCTACTTCCATCTGGCTCCGCGGCTCGCCGCGCAGGAGCGGCGACGGCGGATCGAGGCCGATCTTCGGCCGGCGCTCGCCTACGCCGCCGCGCTCGGGAGCGCCGAGGTCCCGGTCGACGAGATCCTCCGCGGTCTCGCGGCGGAGCCGGCGATCTACGGGGAGGTGGCCCGGGAGGCCGGCCGGCTCGTCCGGGACACCGATCTGTTGGGGGAGGACATCCTCTCCGCCCTCCGGGCGGCGGCCCGGCGCAGCCCCTCGCCGAGGCTCCAGGAGTTCCTCGAAGGGATCGTGACGACGGCGGAGACCGGAGGTCGGCTCAAATCGTACCTCGTCGACCAGGCCCAGCGGTACGAGCGGGAGAGCCCCGCCCGGCTCGCCCGGTCGGTCGAGTCGCTCGCGCTCCTCGCCGAGTTCTACGTGGTGATCGTCGTGGCCTTTCCGCTCTTCCTGCTGATCCTCCTGACCGTCTTCTCCCTCCTGGGCGGAGGCTCCACCCTGCTGATCGCCGTTTGGCTCCTGGTCGCGCTCCTCGTTCCCCTCGCCCAGACAGGCTTCATCGTCGGCGTCGCCTCGATGCCGTCGGAGGGGAGCTCATGACGCGGGCGTTCGCCCCGTCCCCGAAGCTGGGCCTCCGACCGGGGTGGGGGCTTCCCCGTCCCACCGGCGCCGAGGCGGTCCTGGCTTTGGGGGGCGTCGGGGCGGCGGCGTTGACGGCGCTCGCCGTCCTCCTCCTGGCGGGCCGGTCCGTCTTCGGGCTGCCCACCGCCGAGGCGTTCGACCTCCTCGTCGCCGCCCTGCTGCTCCTTCTCGGCCCGTACGGATTCGCGGTGGCCCGGGAGCACCGGCGGGTCGAGGCGATGGACCACCGGCTCCCCGACCTTTTGAGGGATCTTACCGACTCCGGCCGGGCCGGCCTCGGGCTCGCCCCGGCGCTCGTCGCCGCCGGGGAGCGGGAGTACGGGGCGCTCACCGACGAGGTCCGGCGGGTCGCCCGGCAGATCCGCTGGGGGGTCCCGGTCGAAACCGCCCTTGAAGAGTGGGCCCGTCGGGTCCCGACCCCCCGGATCCGCCGGACCGTCTCGGTCCTCGTCCGCTGCGACCGCGTCGGGGGGCACACCGTCGATGTGCTGGCGCTCCTGACCGAGCAGGCCCGGGAGGAGGAACGGGCCCGTTCGGCCCGGCGGGCCGCCGTCTCGACGTACGGGGCGGTCGTCTACGTCGCCTTCTTCGTCTTCCTGCTGACGATCTTCATCCTCCTCCACCTCCTGTTCCCCCAGCTGGCGGCCGGCTCGCCGCTGGCCGGTACCAGCCCGATCCCGACCGTCGCCACCGGCGTGGCCGCGCCGCTGCTGCTCGCGCTGTACATGGCGGTCGTGGTCCACGCCGTCGGGGACGGGCTGATGGTCGGGGTGCTCAACTCGGGTCGGGCGGTGCTCGGCCTCCCCCATGCGACCGTGATGCTGCTCGTCGGATGGCTCCTGATCCGGCTCCTGGTCGGGCTTCCGGGAGGGATCTAGCCGATGGCCGGGCCGCTTGGGCGACCGGCTCCCGCCCTCGGGGATGAACCACATGAGATGCCGGTCTACCCGATCGAGGAGGTCCGGCTCCCGCCCGAGGAGGAACGGATCCTCGACTCGGTGCGGTCGGAGTTAATCGGACGGTTCGGGGACGCTGAACTCGGGTCCCCGGCTATCCCCGCGTTGCATGCGGCCATCGAGCGGATCGCGGCCGGTCGGAGCGATCTCGCCGACCCCGATCGACGGGCGCGGATCGAGCGGCACCTCACCCGGGAGTTCCTCGGCTACGGGCCGATCGACGATCTGCTCCGCGACCCCGAGGTGGAGGAGATCACCCTGGACGGGGTCGGTGCCCCGATCTGCATCGTCCACCGGCGGCTCGGCCCCATGGCCACCCGTCTCCGGTTCGACCGGGAGGCCGATCTCGACCGGTTCGTCCTCCAGCTGGCCGAGCGGGCCGGGGCGCACCTCTCCCGATTCGAGCCGTTCGCCGACGGCCGGCTCCCGAACGGGGCCCGGCTCGCCGCCACGCTCGGCCGGGAGGTGAGCCCCCGGGGCAGCTCCTTCGCCGTACGGAGGTTCCGGGACCGGCCCTACCGGCTCCCCGACCTGGTCGCCGGGCGGACCCTCGCCCCGGAGATGGCCGCCTATCTCTGGATCGCGCTCGAGGCGGGCGCCTCGACGATGATCATCGGCGAGACCGGCAGCGGCAAGACGACGACCCTGAACGCGCTGCTCGGGTTCACCCCCGAGTCGGCAAAGCTGGTGACGATCGAGGACACCCGGGAGCTCCAGGTCGACCACGACCACTGGGTCCCGCTCGCGACCCGGGCCTCGCTCGGCCCCCGGGACGCCCAGGGCCGGCGCTCCGGCGAGATCGACCTCTTCGATCTGGTCCGGGCGGCGCTCCGCCAGCGCCCCCAGCTCCTCGCCGTCGGGGAGGTCCGGGGCGCCGAGACGTTCACCCTCTTCCAGGCGATGGCGACCGGGCAGCCCTGCCTCAGCACCTTCCACGCCGGCAGCGTCGCCGCCCTGGTCCGCCGGCTCGAGAGCCCGCCGATCGGCCTCCCGAGGGCGCTTTTGGCCGCGCTGCCGATCGTGGCGCTCCAGCGGTCGGAGTGGGTGGGGGGCCGGAGGGTCCGTCGGATCGTCCAGCTGACCGAGATCGAGGGGATCGATCCGGTCGGGCGGGAGCTCCTCGCCGCCCCGGTCTTCACCTGGAACCCCGGCGAGGACCGGTGGAGCTACCGCGGCCGCTCGGGGGTCATCGAGCGGGCCGCCCGGGCCCGGGGAGTCGATTACGACTCGGTCGTCCGGGAGATGGAACGACGGGCCCGGTTCCTGGAGGCGCTCGGCACCCTCCCGGAGCTCACCGACGAGGAGTTTCGGCGGCATCTCGCGGAGTACCGGGCCGACCCGGAGGCCGCCCTATCCCGGATCGGGCCGAATCGAACCCCCGGGACCCGCCGTCAGCCGCACGGTGACGGCTCGGCTACCGCCGTCCTCCGGTGATTCTTAGGCGAACCCCTCCAAGGGACCCCCGATACTACCTTCCGTTGTCTCGCACTAGATCCCGAACGGTCCGGCTCGGGCCCGCCCACCGAGAAGATCGACGTGGTCTGCACCCTTGTCGCCCGGTGGGTGGGGCCCTGAATACCGCCGTCCCGTCGACCGCACGGCTTTACCCCGGAGCGCGGTCGGGAAGCGGATGCCGAAGGCCCGGACCCCCTTCGTCTACCGATCGAGCCCGGGCACCCGACGAGAGATCCGTCTCACCGAGGGGGACGGGATCCGGGGGCTCGCCGAGGGGCCGGCCGGCCGGATCGATGTGGTGGTGACCTCCCCCCCGTACAACCTCGGCCAGCCGTATCGGCTCTACCGTGACCGGCGACCCCGCGACGAGTATCTCGCCTGGATCGGGAGCCTCGGCCGGGCGGTCCGGCACGCCCTCCATCCGGACGGCTCCTTCTTCCTCAACATCGGCGGACCCCCGACCGATCCGTGGCTGCCGTTCGATGTGGCCCGGGCCGTCTCGGACGGCTGGGTCCTCCAGAACGTCATCCACTGGATCAAGTCGATCGCCCTGGATCGCTCCGCAACGGGGTTGGACCGGGACCTGGCCCTCGGCCACTACCGCCCGATCGGATCCCCACGCTACCTCCACGGCACCCAGGAGTACCTCTTCCAGTTCACCCGGACCGGGAGGGTGCCGCTCGACCGGCTGGCGATCGGGGTGCCGTATGCGCACCCCTCGAACCGGGGGCGCTGGAGGCGCGCCCCGGTCGACCGGCGGTGCCGGGGCAACAGCTGGTTCCTGCCGTATCCGACCATCCAGCGACGGGCGACCGAACGGCCCCATCCGGCCACCTTTCCGGAGAGCCTCCCCGAGTGGTGCTACCGGCTGCACGGACTGGATCGGGTCCGGACCGCCGCCGACCCGTTCGTCGGCCTCGGGGCCTCGGCGGTGGCGGCCGCCCGGCTCAAAGTGGGATTCCGGGGCTGGGACATCGATCCCGAGTACCTCGCCTTCGCCGCACGGCGGGTCGACCGGGTCCGGCCTCCGGGGATGACCGGGGCTACTGATCCCGCTCCTCGGGGGGCGGGGGGAGCTCGGCGGGCTCGGGCGGCGTCCAGGCCTTGATCGGGGTCCGCTTGACCCCGGCCATGCTCGCGAGCGCGCTCTGGGTGCCCGACTTCGCCTTGTGACCGGCGAGGCCGATCGCCTCCTTCGCGGTCCCGGCGGCCCGGACGGTGCCGCTCTTGATCAGGCTGCCCGCCTGGGCGAGCCGCTCCGGGACCGCCTTGATCTCCTGGGTGATCTTCTCGGCGAGATCGTCGAGGTCGGTCTGGATGTCCCGGGCGAGGTACTTCGCCTCCTTGGTGGTGCTCCGGCTCATCCGGTCGATCTCGTTCTCCAGGTGCCCGAACTCCAGGGCAAAGTCCTTGCCCAGACCGCGGGCGGCGCGCTTCATTTCGGCCAGGTGTTCGCGCATCCGGGCCTGTTCCCGCTCTTCGCTCATGGGCCAATCCACCGTACAACGACCGAACCCCCCTAAAGGCTAGCGGTCGAGCGGCGGGGACGGCTATCCGCCCATCCGGCGGTCGGCCCGCCGGCGCTTCTCCCGGCGTCGCGGCGGCGGGGTCGGCGCCGCCGGGGCGCTCCCGCCCCTCGGTTCCCGGACGGTTTCGGTCCCGCCGGCCCAGCGGACCAAAAGTTCGACCCCGAGGGTCGCGGGGTCGGTCACCAGCATCTCTCCCCCCACCGTCCGGGCGATCTGGCGGGCCGCGGTCTCGTACTCCGGGTGATCGGAGCGGAAGAGGAGCAGGGCGAACTTGAGGGGGGTGACGGTGGAGAGCTCCCGGGCCCGGGCGAGCGCCTGGGCCATCGCCTCGTCGAGCCGGCCGCTGTGGACCCGCCCCTCCCGGTCGGTGTACGACTCCGGAAGCCCGTCGGTCAAGAGGTAGACCTCCCGGCGACGCGCCCGGGAGGCCTCGAGCAGCCCCCGGATCGTCCGGAGCGCCTCGGCGGTGTTGGTGAACGACCCCGGACGGGTCTCCCAGAGTTCGACCAGGTCGAAGATCCGGACCTCGTTGTCGAAGGCGAGCACATCGACGGTCGCGTCCGGGTAGCGCTTGCGGATCGCCACGTAGAGCGCGAGGAGCGCCTTCTTCGCCGCCTCCAGCTTGCCGGCCTCGGCCATGCTGCCGGATTTGTCGAAGGCCAGCACGACGTGGACCGTTTCGCTCGTGATCTCCCGGTAGACCAGGCTCGTCGACTCGTCGATGTGCCTGAGCCCGCTCATCCGGGCGGCGAGGAGCGAGCCCGCCACATCCAGATGGGCGACCTCGGCCGACTGCCGCAGCCGCCCCTTCTCGTAGATCCCGGTCGACCCGGCGCCGCCCGGGGCGAGCCGGATCCCGCCGGGGATCTGGCGGCTCTCCTCCTCGAGCAGCAGCCGGGCGAACCGCTCGATGAGCCCGTAGGTGACCGCGAGTTCGCCCGCGCGCTCGGCGACGAGCCCGCGTTCCTTGAGCTCCCGGACCGCCCGTTCGGTCTCGGCGCGCCGGACCGACCGGTCGACCTCGCCTTCGGCCCGCCGGGCCGCCTCGGTCCGTTCCGCCTCGAGCTGACGGCGCTGGGCCTCGGCCGCCTTGCGCTTCTCCTCCGCCTCGCGCTGGAGCTCCCGGCGTTCCCGCTGGACCTCGCTCCCCACCCGTTCGCGCAGCTCCTCCCGCTCGGACGGCCCCAGCTGGGCCAGCGCCTCGCCGAGCGCCGAGGCGCCGATTGTCCGGCCCCCACCCAGGGTGGCGATCGGCAGGCGGCGGCCCTGGGGGGGCGCCTCCGGCTTCGCCCCGCGGCCGCGCAGGCGATCCCAGAGGCGACGCAGCCAGGCCAGAAACCGGCGCCAGAGCCCCGGCGGGGGCGCGGGGCGGTTCCAGGAGGCGTCAGGAATCAGCAGGGCCCGCTCGACGGCCGGCCAGAGATCGGCATCGGGAAGCCCGAGGCCGTCGAACGACCGCGCCTGCCTTAGCCGGGCTTCGAGCGCCTCGATCTGGGCCTGCAGCTCCGCGTCGCTGCGCCGTTGGACCATCTCCAGCTCGGTCGCCCGCCGGTCGTACTCCTCGAGCGTGCGGCCGAGCCTCCGGGACGCCTGGCGGCGCCACCGCTCCCGGAATCTCTGGATCCGCTCGGCGAAGGTGGGATCGTTCGCCTCGGCCGAGCGGAGGAGCCGGTCGACGCCCTCGACCCCCTCCTCGGCGAGGGCCCGGGTGAGCGCCCGGGGGTCGAGCAGGTCGATCAGATCGATGACCCCGACATCGTCGGGGTACCGGTCGCACTCCGGGAGGGCGACCGCCTCCCCGCTAGAGGACGGCGTCGTCGTCGGCCTCCTCGTCGCAGGAGAATA
>Ga0209061_1005006_pt1 | contig 12067 bp, 11 predicted proteins | sample Coa_R1_10_FD_187157 | JGI IMG/M metagenome (GOLD analysis project Ga0209061, IMG submission 187157) | Surface soil microbial communities from Centralia Pennsylvania, which are recovering from an underground coalmine fire - Coalmine... | ecosystem: Environmental > Terrestrial > Soil >...
GCGCCTGCGCCGCCTTGCTCAGCAAGGCCCGCAACTTCATCCTCCAGATTAGCGACTTCTGCTCGGCCGAAATCCTCGGGAAGCAGGAGGCCTTTCGAGTCTTCAAGCGCATCCTGAACTTCGATCCCTGCAAGCTCGAAGCCGCTCGCCTCAAGCACGATACGTTTCTTGACTGGTACTTGTGCGAGTCCCACCTCGAATGCCATCGCGGGCATCTGCGGTTGGGCGATCATTTCGTGAAGGTTCTGACCCTCAAGGAACCTTCCGCCCAGACCTTCCCGCTGATTTTCAAGCGGCTCCTCGAAGTTGAAGCCAATTATTACGTCGTGACCGAATGGAAGAAACAGCCGCCCGATAAGAGTCGCAGCCTGATCCATTCCCGCCGCCGGCACTTCCACAATACCAAGCGGTCGCTGATGAGCCATTTAACGCTTTCTGACCACCCCGAGCGGACCGATGACATCCTGATTGACGACTCCAAGGAAGCTCAGGTCCGCGATTTAGGCCTTGCCCTCAAGGAACTCGAGATCAACGGCAACTATTTTGGCGAGTTTTCACTCACCGTCGTCATCTACGACCTCGATTTGGGGAAGGTCGAGCGGGCGTGCTCCGATTTCTATAAGGTCTTCAGCGTCTCGGATGCGACGCTCTACGATGAGCGCTACAATCTGCTGAACGCCTATCTTGCCACCGTCCCCGGCAATTACGCCTTCAATCTCCGTAAGATGTTGATTCTAAACACCAATTATGCCGATTACTCGTTCCTGTTCACGCTCCATTGTGGCGATCCCCGGAATCAGCATCTGAATCAGGAGTACCTGGCGGTCCTCGAGACGAACCACAAGACGCCCTATTACCTGAACCTCCACCACCGCGACGTGGCCCACACCATGATTCTGGGCAAAACGGGCGCCGGGAAATCGTTCCTGCTGAATTTCCTGATCACCAGCCTACAGAAGTACGGGCCTTATACCTTCATTTTCGACCTGGGCGGCAGCTTCGAGAGCCTCACCCAGTTGTTCGGCGGCGCGTACGTCCGCATCGGAATAAACTCACCCGATTTCAGGATCAATCCCTTTTCGCTCCCGCCCACCAAGCAGAACCTCGATTTTCTCGCCCTGTTTGTGAAGGTGCTCGCCGAATCGAATGGCGCAGAGCGATTAACGGCCTCCGAGGACCAGGACCTCTATCAGCAGATCGAGAACCTGTACGAGATCGAGCCCGAACTGCGGACCCTCACGGTTTTGGCCAATACTCTCAGCCGAAGCCTCGCCGGCCGGTTGCAGAAATGGACTGCGGGCGGGCAGTTCGGGTTCTTGTTCGACAATGCCGAGGACACAATCACTTTCTCCCGGTTCCAGTGCTTTGACTTCCAGGGGATGGACCATTACCCGCAGGTTTTGGAACCACTGCTCTTTTACATCCTGCACCGGGCGAATGAAGTCATCTGCGACCGGGCGATTACGCACATCTTCAAAGCCTTCTTCATCGACGAGGCCTGGGTGTTCTTCCGCAATCCGGCCGTCAAGACCTATATCGTTGAAGCCCTGAAGACCTGGCGGAAGCAGAACGCAGCCATGGTGCTTTCTACCCAATCGCTCGATGAGCTCCGCAAGTCGGACATCCTCGACGTCATTCTTGAAAGCTGCCCAACCAAGATTTTCCTGGCCAACCCGGACATGGACCGGGAACTGTACCAGCGGCAGTTCCACCTAAATGACAACGAGGTCGAGCTGATTTCAACCCTCATTCCCAAGCGCCAAATGCTCATCAAGAACCCGGATATCGCCAAGGTGGCGAACCTGGAGGTCGATCCGAAAAGCTACTGGCTCTATACCAACGACCCGTTCGACAACCGCAAGCGCAAGGAAGCCTTTGAACAGTACGGCTTCGAGAAGGGCCTGGAGGTTCTGGCCGGAGCATCAGCATGAAACTTGATTCTCTATTTCGGAGGTTGCCGGTGAAATCCCTAAAGCTTCATTTTGTGATCGGCCTGGCACTCGTCTCCTTCGTCATCCCTTGTGGCCGCCTGCAGGCGGCATGGGGTGCACGAATTGTGCATTACTCCCAGACCGACATCATTCCCATCCGAGCAAAGATTCGCTTCTCTACCCTGATTGTGCTCCCAGCGAACGAAGAGATCCTCGACTTTACGACCGGGGATAAAGACTTCTGGATCATCAACGGCGTTCACAACCTCTGCTACGTTCACCCGGCCCAGGCCAATATCAAGAGCAACCTGAACCTGATTACCGCGAGCGGACACGTCTATTCGTTCCTGCTCACCGAGATCAGCGACCAGCCGGATGAGCAGCCAGACCTCAAGGTTTTCGTCGTCCCGAAAGACGAGTCGAGCATCGCCAGCGTAGGCGGGCAGGTGAAGTACGTCCGGGCCTCCGAGGTTGAGGCGTACAAGCAGGAAGCTGAAGCCGCTGAAGCGCAGGCGGCGGAAGCGATCCAACAAGCAAAGGTCCACGCGAAGCAAGAGGTCACTGCCTACCGCGAGCAGTATCCGGCCAAGCTCCGCTTCGACTACGTCTACAAATCCAAAGCCACGCGGCCCCCGTTCTCCGTCACCGCCATCTACCACGACGACAAGTTCACCTACATCCAGTCGAACGCCCAGGAGAAGCCGGCCATATACGAGCTCAAGGACGGCAAGCCGGATCTCGTGAATTTCGATCTTGAGAATGGCGTCTACATCATCCCGGAGGTTGTGAACCAGGGGTATCTGGTGATCGGCAAGCAGAAAGTAGCATTCAAGCGCCGCGACCGGCAGGGAGGCAACTCGTGATGAGCGCGGAGAAGTGGGAATCGGTCACCTGGGACTGGATCGAGCGGGAGATTGTGGAGTATCTGCTGACCGCGAGTAAAAAGCCCGGTAAGGCCCAATCGCTCTTTAACCGGCTGGCGAAGCGGTCCGAGCCGGCCAACCCTTCGCAAAAAAATGTGGCGACGCAGCGACGGAGCACCAGCAATGCCTGATAATCCTGAGAAGATTCCGAACCCGCCAAACACGATTGAGGACAAAGCGCCCAAGCCAAAAGGCGTGATTCCGAAGAACACGCAATCGCTCGTCATTATCGGCGTGGCGGTGCTGATGATTCTGATTATGTGGCTGACAGGCGGCAAAAAGGTCCAGGCCCCAGCGCTCTCATCCTCCACGCCTCCGCCTCCGCCCGTGACCGCCACCGACACCGCCAAGGTGCAGGCTTTCAAGCAAACCATTCAGGCAGAGCAACAGCAGGCGATCCGGCAACCTGTACCGCTGCCAGGCCTGGGAGCGCTCAACGGTGCGCCGACAAGCAGCGGCAGTCCTTATCCCGCAGAGCCAGGGCAGGTGGCGGTCTATCCTCCGGCTGGAAACAGTGGGCTGTCCGGTTCTCCCTATTACGGCCAGCCTCAGCAACCCGCGCCAACCCCCGAGCAGGACCCGATCAAAGCGGAGCAAAAGAAGCGCGCCTATTTGTCGCTCTTCGCGTCGAATGTCGCCTTGACTTATCGCAAGGGTGAGGCGGCGGACAAGCTCACCAGTTCGCCGGACGATCCTGGGCTTGGTGTTTCACGCTCAGCACCCAACGAACAGCCGGTATCGCAGGCCCAGGCGTTGCGGGATGCCGAGGCTCTGGCGGCAATGGGCCCGCCGCTCCCTTGGACCCAACCGCCTCAAGCGAGGCCGGCGACGCTGTCAGGCCCAAAGGCAGCTTCCGATGGCGGGCAGCAGTCACGAAAGCCCGAAACGAAGCCTGTGAATCCTGACGTTGCCCAGCCGGGGGAGTTCAATTCGGCGGCTGGTAAGAAATACGTCCTCTTCGAGGGCACGATCATCGACACCGTGCTCATGAACCGGCTTAACGGCAGTTTCTCAGGCCCCGTCAACTGTCTTGTCACCCACGATGTCTATTCCCACGGCCGGCAGCACGTCGTGATCCCGGCCGGCACCAAGGTGCTCGGCGAAGCCGATAAGGTCAATGCCTTCGGCCAGCAGCGCCTTGCCGTCTTCTTTCACCGCCTCATTATGCCGGACGGGTATTCGGTCAATCTCGACCAGTTCAAAGGACTTGACCAGCTTGGCGCCACCGCCCTGCACGATAAGGTCAACAACCACTACATGAAGATCTTTGGCGCTTCGCTCGCCGTCGGGCTTCTCGGCGGCGTTGCCGAAGCCGGGACGGGCAACGTCTTTACCAGCTCTGCGCTTGACCAGGCCCGCATCGGCTTTGGCGAGACCATGGCCATGACCGGCGAGCGCATCATGGATCGCTTCTTGAACCTCATGCCGACGATCACGATACGCGAGGGTACGAGGGTGAAGGTTTATCTCTCGAACGACCTCCTCCTCCCTGACTATAATCAGCACACAATGCCGTCAGACTTTTGAGGAGGATTTCACGATGAAAAAGCTCATCAGTTTGTTCGCAATCTCGATGTTGATTCTGCTGGCCGGTTGCCATTCCGAGCGGAAACCGGCGCAGCCGGGCCTCTACAACACGGAAGCTGAGGCGCAGGCGGAAGCCGACAAGGTGAACGCGCTAACACAACGCGAAAGGGCCCAGGGCCGAGCACTCGGCGTCCACGAGCAATATCTCGCCTGCGGCACCGCCAAACCCGTTCGCACGGCGAATGATTACTGGCTCGTCGAAACGGACAAGACCGGTTGCCCGCCTACCGCCGGCGAGGAAGACCCCAACCCTCAGCCGCCCCATTCGTCGAAATCGAAACCGGGAGGAACGAATCAATGAAAAAGGCCATCGCCATCGCGGCAACTCTTTTCTTCATGACTGTCAAGCCAGGCCAGGCACAATTCTTCGGCGGCATTGTTTACGATCCCACGAACTTCCACAACGCCGTCCTCCGTTATTACCAACTCAAAATGCAGCTTGCGCAGCTTCAGCAGACCTACCAGCAGGTCCTCAATCAGTACAACTTAGCCATGCAAATGGCGCGAAGCATTCCGAACATGCCTGCGCGCTACAAGGCGTATTTCTCCCAGTGGCGCTACCTCTCGGCGCGCGATCTCTACAACAACACGGGTCCCTGGGTGAACGCCGTCAACTCTGGCTCGCCTGGGGCCTCAACTGTCGCGTATCAGCGAGCGACGGCGCCCTTGCTACCTTACGACCCCGGTGTTCTCGCCTCAATGAATCCCAACGATGCCGCGGCGATACGATCTCGCTTTGCAAGCGTCGAGCTCGCCGATGGAGCGAGCGAGAACGCAATGACCACGATCGGCAACATCCGCGCCGACGCTCAGGCCGTTCAGCGCCAGATTGCAAATCTGGAGCAGGATTCGCTGTCCAGTAACCCGGCGCTGAATTCCGAAGTGGGTGTACTCAACAAGATCAATGCGACAAACATATTGCTTCTTCGCAGCCTACAGGACGCGAACAACCTCCGCCTTTCTAGCCTTGAGCAGCAGCTCGTCCAAACGAAGCTCCGCAGAGACATCGCAGCCGCTAGTCTGGATCGAAACACTCTAGTTCATTCAACTGCCCAAACCCCCAATCCGCTGACCACCGGGATGGGGCAAGCCGTCGATAATTTTCAAATCCCCTAACCGATTGCGAATCCGGTTTTAGGAGCACGATTTTGTCGGCCCAAAACTACATCACGTACATCCAGAACGTCGTCCTGACGCTTGCAGGCCAGCATAGCGGGCTGTTTCAGGGCATTGGGCAGAACCTGTTTCTTGGGCTCGCCACCATCATGCTCGCGTGGTTCGGGATCAAAACCGCTCTCGAGGCTGGCGACTTCCTGGCTGGAATGCATTTCTCGAAATTTGCCAGCCTCGTCATCACCATCAGCTTCGGCTTCGCTATGATCAACTATTACAGCGCGCCGATTCCCGGTGTTGGGGTCGACTTTCACCACCTGATAACCGACCAGACGCTATACCTTTCAAAGGCCATCGGCAACGCCCAGATCGACCAGATTGCGCAGGATGTGAGCTACGTGCGTGCGAACCTTGTGATTCCGGGCATCACGGATATTCTCGCCATCTTTTTCTACGGGCTCACAATTCTCCTGCTTGCCGGCTGCGAAGCGGTTGCGATTATCGTCACCGCATTTGGCCTTGTCGCAACGTCTGTCTGTGCCCTTGTCGGTCCGATATTTATTCCGTTTTTCATCGTCCCGAGGCTTGACTGGCTCTTCTGGGGATGGCTCAGGTGCTTTATTCAGTACGCTTTTTATCAAGTGATCGCGGCAGCCGTCATCTTCATCATCGGGAACTTCTTCACTGGCATCATTCACGCTCAAATCACCGGCGCGTTATCTCCTACGGACCTCATGAAAGCGTTCCCGCTAATCGTGGTAACGGCGCTGTCCGCCATCTACGCGATCATCAAGATTCCGATGCTCACCAGCCATATTTTCAGCGGCAGCGCGGGAGGCCACGCATTGGATTTCTGGAAGGGCGCAAGCGGAGGCGCATAAATGAAAACTGTCGCCGCCACGAACGAAGCAAAGCAACTCTATATGGAACAGTTCGGCGAAGCCTTGGTTACCGGCTCTTACCTCAAGGTTGCTGTCGCCTTGCTTGCACTTGCCGTTGTGGGCCTTGTCGTATTGAACGTGAAAACCATCCACACCTTCCGCAACTTCAAGCCGCTCGTCATCCGCATTGACGAGCTCGGCCGTGCCCAGGCCCTCAGCTACGACTCGTTCGCTTATAAACCGGAAGCCAAAGAAGCCAAATACTTCCTCACGCAATTCTGCCAGCTCTACTATCGCCGCAACCGCTACACCATCAACGACGACTTCACCAGAGCCATGTACTTCCTGGACGGCAAGCTCGCCAACGACATCATGGCCGCCGACCAGAAGAACAAAACCGTCGAAACCTTTCTCGATGACCCGTCGGCGCCCGAAGTCGATATCGATGTTCAACAGGTCGCCATCGAGCCGATGATCAAACCGCCGTATAAGGCGAGCGTGGACTTTTACAAGATCGAATATTCACCCGTCGATCACTCGGTCCTCAAAAAGACCCTTTGCACCGCGAGCTTTGTCTTTGAGTTTCGCCAGAACGTTCCCAACCAGTTGATCCCCATCAACCCGCTGGGGTTGACGATTACCTATTTCCGCGAGGATGAAGCTTTTAACTGAACGAACCAGGAGAGAACACAATGCCCATTATTCAATTGCCGCCACCGCCGCCGAAGAAGGTCACATTTGCCGTCCGGCTCGAAGAGGAGAAGTTTGCCGCACTCAAACGCTACGGAGCGTTCGTCGGCACGAACAATTATTCGATCATCATTTCGCAGAGTCTCGACAGGCTTTACGAGATCGACACGGACTATCACGAGTGGCTCGAAGTCCATCCCGATTTCGAGCCTGACAAGCGGTCCCGGCGCAACGGCGCCGGAAAGCAATCGCGCAAGGCCGCTATCTCCGGCGCGGCAGTGCCGTCGCTTGTGGCCGCTGTGGAAGCGGCAAGTAGCCCTGAGTAGGGCCAAGGTGTGATGCCCATGATGTGCGCCTGTGGCGAATGGTTCGTATGCCCAAGACGCTGCTTCGCAGCGGCAGAAGGAGGGTCCTGGCTTCGCCGGACCCTGACACATCACCCCTCGGGAGGGTTACGCCGGGAATCCTTTGGATTCCCGCGGGAAGCCGTTGAAGAAGCGGCGCTTGCGCGCGATCCGATTCCTTTGGGAATCCAAGGGTTCCCACGGGCAACTTGTGCGATATGAATACGATAACGGAGACGTGGTTCCGATGAGCAATTCCAACAAGTTAGCCAAAGCTGTCACTGCGAAGTTCGCCGAGAGCGATTTTCAGCGCCTAAGACTTGCTTCCGAACGGACTGGCAAGTGCCCAGCCGAATGGTGTCGCGAGCGTGTGCTGGAGAACCTCAATGGCATCCGTCCGTCACCGGCGCAGCACGCGATCCTCGCCGAAATCCTCGCCCTGCAGGACACCGTAGTCGGCCTCATCTGCGCGCTCGGGCGTGAGGGCCGGCTGACGCCGCAGAAGGCAAAAGAGATCGTCGACGCCGCCCACGAGCGCAAGTACCGCGATGTGGCGGCGCTCTTCAAAGATGCCGAAGCCGAGTGCAGGAGATCGGCTCGATGAGCACCCAAATCCCCACGCCAACGCGGCCATACGACGAACGCCCCTGGCCGAGGCATACGCCGGCATTCACGCTGCTCGTTTGCTTTCTGGCCCTGATCGGCGGCGCGCTGGTGTTCGCCTGGGAGTACAAGACGCGCTGGACTCCGCTTGAGCGCTACTACGTCCAGGACTACTTCCGAACCGCCCACCTTGCTAAACCACGAAACCCGTATCTGCGCCCGGCCCGCACCTGGGAGGTGCTGCTCATCCGCTACTCGCACGGGGAGCGTTTGGCAGTGGATCGTGAGGTCGAGCCGGTCGTCTTTTCAACCGCCGAGCATCGGAAAGTAATGGCGTTTCGGCTCTCACCTTTCGCTATCGCGAAGGGAGCTCGCGCCCTGCGATTCGAGTCTCTGCGGCTCGACGATAGCTGGTTTCACGCCTGGCTTGCCCAGTGGGTTTACGGGCAATCTCTCTGGCAACTATTTCGCACTCCCTGGTACGCCGGCCTGTTGATCCTGGCCATCGGGCTGCCCTTCGCCATCCGAACAGATCGCGCCCAAGCCCGGAAGCGCCGTGAAGGAGTTCCGCTCAAGGGTGCGAACGTCGTTTCCCGAACTCATTATCACCGTGCCTGCCGGTGGTTCACCGGAATCGGCTGGCTGACTATGGACCGGGCGAGCCTTTGGGAATGGCTTCACTTACCGAAAGCCGAGCGCCGCATCGTGCGTATCGCCCGCCGGCATGAGCGCGAGCACATCCTTCTTGTCGGCGATACCGGAAGCGGCAAGTCGTCCCTCATTCGCCAGATCTTGCGCCAGGTCCGCGACCGAAATGAGACGGCCATCGTCTACGATCCGGCCCAGGAATACCTGCCCGAGTTCTATGACCCGGACCGCGACGACGTGATCCTCAACCCGCTCGATGCCCGGATGCCCTACTGGTCCCCTTCGGATGAGATTCTCCATCACGCCGAAGCTGAGACTCTGGCGAAATCGCTATACCCGGACCGGGATCGCGAGTACCGGTTCTTCGTCGAAAGCCCGCGAAAGCTATTCGCCCACTTGCTTCTGTACCGCCCTACGCCCGAAGAGCTTTGCCAGTGGATTGCCGAGGCGGACCCGGAAATTGACATTCGCGTCGCCAGGACGCCGCTCGAAGAGTTCATCGCCAAGCGCGCACCGCAGCAACGGAGCGGGGTACTTTCGGGCCTCGAACGCGTCAGCAATGCCTTCGGATTGCTGCCTCCCGAATCCAGCAACGGCAGGCACTGGACAGCGACTGAATGGGCTCAGGAACGAAAGGGCTGGTTGTTCCTGACCAGCACGCCTGAGACGAGGGAGCGGCTTAGGCCCCTGTTGAGTCTCTGGCTCGATTTCCTGGTTCTCCGGCTCACGGCCCAGACCGGATATGGACAGCGGCCGGTCTGGGTAATTCTCGACGAACTCGCGAGCCTTGATGTGCTGCCGACGCTGCCGCTGGCTCTGGCCGAGAGCCGCAAGTCGAATACGCGGCTCGTCATTGGCTTTCAGGGCAAAAGCCAGGTGGAAGCCCGCTACGGGCAGGAGGCCGAAGCCATGCTCTCGCAGCCGCGGACCCGGATCTTCTTGCGGACGGGCGAAGCGCGGGCGGCTGAATGGGTGAGCAAGTGTATTGGTGAGGCAGAAACGGAACATGTCCGTGAGGGCCGCAGCCAGGGCGACTGGGGACTGCGCAGCTCAACCAATGCCACACTCGACCGGCGAACCGAGATGGCCATTCTGGCTTCAGAGGTCAGCAACCTCGAAAACCTGACGGGGTATTTCCAGACGCCGGGCTACACCCTGAAACTCTCGTTTCAGTTCCTGCAGCCAGAGAGCCTTCATCAACCGCTCATCTGGCGCGATGTATCCGGGCCTGGTATCCAACAACTCGAATCGGATCGGCCGAAGAAGAGCCGGTGGGTACGCGTCGCCGAAGAATCTGAGCCAGCCGTTACTGATCCACCTCCAACAGAGGACGTGTACTCCCGGCCGGCGCCTAAATCCAGCCAGGAGACCGGCGATACGCACGCGGTCACAACGGGAGCAGCCTGATGCTTATGAATTGGAACCAGGGAATGGCTGAGGGCGCCCGCAGCTCACATCTTGTTCTTAGCGAGCCACTCACGTTTGTGTTGTTCGAGGCGGGCACGAACTTCGTCGCCGTCAATCAGCTCGCCGCGCTCGGCGGCGGCGTAGCCTTCTTCGATTTTGGCGCGAATTTCCGCGAGCCACATCTCATCTTCATCCTCGGGCGGCAGCGCGACATTCACGTGGGCATCCTCCGGGTCTCAACGTACCGTGGTTCGCGATTGATCGTCAAGCAGGTTGCAACCATCCGATTTGCGTGTCACCAACGGTGCCGCGCTCAAGCGTTTGGAGGAGCAGCCTGATGCTTCGGTTATCCAAAGCTCCGTTGAACGCCGCTCAAGTTCGCAGCTACCACGAGCGTGAGTTCGTGAACAGCGAACAGCGGTACTACTCGCAGGACAACACCGTGCGGGGTGAGTGGCAAGGCAAACTGGCCGTCGAGTGGGGTCTTCGTGGAGGCGTCCGGGATGATCAATTCTATCGGCTCGCCGAAGGTCAGCATCCGGTAACCGGCGAGCAGCTCGTCCGCCACCGAATCGCTTCCGAATACCAGAATCAGCAGGGTGAGACCGTCCAAAGCGCCGAGCACCGGGCGGGCTGGGACGCGACGTTCAATGCACCAAAGAGCGTTTCGATCACGGCGCTCGTCGGCGGTGATGAATTGGTCCGGGAAGCCCATCGGGAGAGCGTTGCGGCGGCCCTCAATGAGCTTGAACGTTACATCCAGGCGCGCATTGGCGGCAACCATCCGGCTGAGACCACGGGCAAGATGATCGCCGCGAAATTCGAGCACGACAACGCCCGGCCGGTCGATGGCTACGCGGCGCCCCACCTGCACACGCACGTTGTGATCTTCAATATGACCGAGACCCCGGACGGCAAGGCTCACGCCCTGCAGCCGCGCGAACTCTATCGCAGCCAGCGGTATGCCACGGCGGTTTACCAGTCCGAGTTGGTCGGCCGCCTGCGGGAACTGGGCTACGAGATCGAGCGCGACTCAAATGGCACGCCGCAGATCAAGGGCTACACGAAGGAATATCTGCAGGCGAGCAGCCCGCGGCGAAAGCAGATCGAAGAGTATCTGGCCAAACAAGGCATGGAAGGGTACGCCGCGGCGCAGATTGCCGCCCACCGGACCCGCGAGGCCAAGATCAACCTTCGGCCAGAAGAGATGCAGCGGGTGAACCGGGCGCTGGCCGCTGAATTTGGGAACGATCCACAAGCCGTTGTGAACGAAGCGAAGGCGCGCCGCCACGCAGTCGCGCAGCAGCCCGCAAGCCGTGAAGAGATCATGAAAGCTGCTCATGCCGCCCTGACCTTTGCGCGTGACCGGAACATCGAGCGCGAGGCGGTGGCGGGTGAGCGGGCGATCCTCGGAGATGCCCTCCGCCGCTCCCAGGGTCAGGCGAGGCTTCACGACATTCGTGCCGCTCTCGAATCGCGCATCCAGAAAGGCGAATTCATCCATCTGCGTACCGCGGCAAATGGTGAGCGCATGTTCACGACTGCCGAGATGCTCGGCTATGAACGAGAGAACCTCTCCACAATGGAGAGCGGCCGGAACAAGCTCGCTCCGCTCGTCCGGCCTGAGAAACTCAAGCTCCACAATGAACTGCAGGGATTGAATCCTGCCCAGCGCCAGGCGGCGATAGAAGTTATTCAGAGTACCGACCGGATCACCGGCCTTCAGGGCACGGCCGGCTCGGGCAAGACCACCACGCTGGCCGCCGTTCGGAGGCTGGCAGAGGCCGAGGGCTACGAGGTCCAAGGCTTCGCACCCACCTCGCGGGCCGCACGGTTACTTGAAGACGCCGGCATCCGGTCCGGCACCTTGCAGCAGTTTCTGGTAAGGGGTCAGGAGGCAGAAGCGGCGGCGCGGCGGCTTTACGTTCTCGATGAATCGA
>Ga0209061_1005007_pt1 | contig 12066 bp, 9 predicted proteins | sample Coa_R1_10_FD_187157 | JGI IMG/M metagenome (GOLD analysis project Ga0209061, IMG submission 187157) | Surface soil microbial communities from Centralia Pennsylvania, which are recovering from an underground coalmine fire - Coalmine... | ecosystem: Environmental > Terrestrial > Soil > Unclassified...
CGTCATTTCCCACGATCGCTGGTTCCTCGACCGCACCTGCACGCACATCCTGGCCTGGGAAGGCGACGCCGACAACGAGGCGAAGTGGTTCTGGTTCGAGGGCAACTTCGGCGCCTACGAGGAGAACAAAATCGAACGGCTCGGCATCGAGGCCGCCCGACCGCACCGAGTGACCCACCGGCGGCTGACCCGCGACTAATGTCGGCTGCATCAGCGCTGGCATGGGTGCTGAGGCAGGAGCAGTCGGCATGAGGATCGATCCACCGGCTACCAGCCTCCACGGCGGCGTCGACTGGACCAAGTTCACCCGCGACGAGGACATCCCGGACTGGATCAGGAAGGCCTACGCTGACAGCTACCGCGGCCCGCACAGCGACAAACCCCCCGACGCCGGCACGCCGTCGTCAGCCGGACTCGGTGCTGCTGAGCAGCCCGTGGAGGCCGTCACAGCCGGCCTGCTGAGCGCGCACTACCGGCTTGGGCGGCACCGCCCCGCGGGCGAAAGCCGGGTCGCGGTGTACGGCGCAGACGACCCGGCCGGGTTCGGTCCGGCGCTGCAAGTGGTGACCGACCACGGAACCATGCTGATGGATTCCGTCACGGTGCTATTACATCGGCTCGGCGTGGCTTACCTGGCGATCATGAACCCGGTATTCGAGGTGCGTCGCAGCTTGAGCGGAGACCTGCTGAGCGTCGAGCCGCCAACCGGTGCCACCGAAAGCGTCGAAGAGACCTGGATTCACGTCCAGCTGTCCCCGTCGGTCGACCGAAACGCTCTCGCCGAAGCCGAACGTCTGCTCCCCGGTGTCCTCGCCGATGTCCGGCAAGTCGCCACGGACGCCGCAGCGATGATCGCCACGCTTAACGAACTGGCCGACGACGTCGACACCAACCGCAACGGACACTACGAGGGACCAGACAGACAGGATGTGGCGGCGCTGTTGCGGTGGCTGACCGACGGAAATTTCATGCTGCTCGGCTACCAGCGTTGCCCCGTGCATGACGGGCGGGTCTACGGCGACGAGTCGACCAGCAGCCTGGGTGTGCTGCGCCGGCGCAAAGGGTCGCGCCCCCGGCTGACGGACGACACCAAACTGCTGGGCTGGGCGCAGACCACCGCCGCGAGCTACCTTCGTTTCGGCGCTTATCCGTATGTCGTCGCGGTCCGTGAAAAAGCCGAAGGCAGCGTCTTCGAGCACCGCTTCGTTGGGCTTTTCACCGTCGCCGCGATGAACGCCGACGTGCTGGGTATCCCCATGATCTCGAGCAGGGTCCGTGACGCGCTCGCACTGGCCGACCGCGACCCGAGCCATCCGGGGCAGCTGCTGCTCGACGTCATCCAGACCATCCCGCGTTCGGAGCTTTTCGCGCTGAGCGCTGAGCAACTGCTGTCGATCGCCAAAGCCGTGGTGGACCTTGGATCACAGCGGCAGGCGCTGCTGTTTCTGCGTGCCGACCCGCTCGGGCGTTTCGTGTCTTGCCTGGTTTATCTGCCTCGTGATCGCTACACCACGGCGGTGCGCTTGCAAATCGAGGAAATTTTGGTGCGTGAATTCGGTGGGGCCAGCCTCGAATTCACTGCGCGTGTCACCGAATCACCTTGGGCACTACTGCATTTCATGGTCTGGCTGACAGAGGACGGGCATTCGGTCGACACGTCGGAGTCCAACCGGGTCCGCGTCCAAGCGCTGCTGACCGAGGCCGCCCGCACCTGGTCCGACCGGCTGATCGGCGCAGCCGCGACCGGCGCCATCGGGCAGCTTCAAGCCGAGCACTATGCGGCGGCGTTCCCCGAGTCCTACAAGCAGGCCGTCACCCCGAACGACGCCATCAACGACATCACCGTCATCGACGAGCTGACCGACGATTCGGTCAAACTGGTGTTGTCAGAACACGACTATGACGACACTGCGCGGCTGACATGGTATCTGGGTGGCCGTACGGCATCGTTGAGTCAGCTGCTTCCAATGCTGCAATCCATGGGCGTGGTGGTGCTCGAGGAGCGGCCGTTCACCGTCACCCGGCCCGACGGACTAGCGGTGTGGATCTACCAGTTCAAGATCACTCCGCAACCGACCGTACCGCTGGCGCCGCCGGGTCCCGAGCGAGAGGCTACTGCGCAGCGGTTCTCCGATGCGGTCGCCGCGATCTGGCAGGGCCGTGTCGAGATTGACCGGTTCAACGAGCTGGTGCTGCGTGCGGGGCTGACCTGGCAACAAGTCACGGTATTGCGCAGCTACGCCAAATACCTGCGGCAAGCGGGATTTCCCTATAGCCAATCGCATATCGAATCCGTGCTCAACGAAAACCCGCACACCGCAGGTGCGTTGGTCGCGCTGTTCGAAGCGCTGTTCGACCCCGACCCGTCCGGCTCGCGGAAAACCCGCGACGCGCAAGCAGCCGCCGCCGCGGTGACCGCTGATATCGACGCGCTGGTGAGCCTGGACACCGATCGTGTGTTGCGAGCATTCGCGTCGCTGATCCAAGCGACGCTGCGCACCAATTACTTTGTGAAGCGCGTCGGTTCAGCCCGCAGCCAGGATGTGCTGGTGCTGAAACTGGACGCCCAGTTGATCGGTGAGCTGCCGGAGCCGCGGCCGAAGTTTGAAATCTTCGTCTATTCCCCCCGCCTCGAAGGCGTGCATCTGAGATTCGGCCATGTGGCGCGCGGTGGACTGCGCTGGTCGGATCGCCGCGAAGACTTCCGCACCGAAATCCTCGGTCTGGTCAAGGCACAAGAAGTCAAGAACGCCGTCATCGTGCCCGTCGGCGCCAAGGGCGGCTTCGTCGTCAAGCAACCCCCGCTGAGCACCGGCGATGCCGCGGCCGACCGCGACGCCATCCGCAACGAAGGCATTGCGTGCTACAAGCTGTTCATCTCCGGGTTGCTCGATGTCACCGACAACGTCGACCACACCAGCGGCAAGGTCAGCCCCCCGCCAGGGGTGGTGCGACGCGACGGCGACGACGCCTACCTGGTGGTGGCGGCCGACAAGGGTACCGCCACCTTCTCCGATATCGCCAACGACGTCGCCAGATCCTACGGGTTCTGGCTTGGCGACGCGTTCGCCTCCGGCGGTTCGGTCGGCTACGACCACAAGGCGATGGGCATCACCGCCCGGGGCACTTGGGAATCGGTGAAACGACATTTCCGGGAGTTGGGTGTCGACACCCAAAGCCAGGACTTCACCGTCGTCGGCATCGGCGACATGAGTGGTGATGTGTTCGGCAATGGCATGTTGCTGTCCAAGCACATTCGGCTGGTGGCTGCCTTCGATCACCGACACATCTTTGTCGACCCGGATCCCGACGCCGCCAGTTCCTGGGAGGAACGGCGGCGGCTGTTCGAGCTGCCGCGTTCCAGCTGGGACGACTATGACAGGTCGCGGATCAGCACTGGCGGCGGGGTGTACAGCCGCGAACAGAAAGCCATCCCGATCAGCGACCAGCTGCGCACCGCGCTGGGCATCGACGACGACGTCAGCGAGATGACGCCGCCGAATCTAATCCGCGCGATTCTGCGGGCGCCGGTCGATCTGTTGTTCAACGGCGGTATCGGCACCTATATCAAGGCGGAAACAGAAAATGACGTCGACGTCGGCGATCGTGCCAACGACGCGGTGCGGGTCAACGCAAACCAGGTACGGGCCAAGGTCATTGCAGAAGGAGGCAATCTCGGTGTCACCGCGCGGGGCCGCGTCGAGTTCGACCTGTGCGGCGGACGGATCAACACCGACGCGCTGGACAATTCGGCCGGCGTGGACTGCTCGGACCACGAGGTCAACATCAAGATCCTGGTCGACTCGCTGATCACCGCGGGGAAGGTCAAGCCCGAAGAGCGCAGCCGCCTGCTTGAGTCGATGACCGACGAAGTAGCCGAGTTGGTGCTCACCGACAACGCCGACCAAAACGACCTGATGGGCACCAGCCGGGCCAACGCTGCCAGCCTGCTCAATGTGCACGCGCGCCAGATAAAACAGCTTGTCGCCGAACGTGGTCTAAGCCGCGAACTCGAGGCGCTGCCATCGGAAAAGGAGATTCGCCGGCGCGCCGAGACTGGCATCGGCCTCACCTCACCCGAGCTTGCGACCTTGATGGCACACGTCAAGCTGGCGCTCAAAGACGAGGTGCTGGCCAGCGATCTGCCCGACCAAGAGGTGTTCGCTGCCCGGTTGCCGCAGTACTTCCCCTCCGTGCTGCGCGACCGTTTTGGCTCTGAGATCCGCTCGCATCAGTTACGCCGTGAAATCGTAACCACGATGCTGGTCAACGAACTGGTCGAGGCGGCCGGTATCACCTACGCCTACCGGATCACCGAAGACGTCGGGGTGAAGCCGGTCGATGCGGTACGCACGTACGTGGCCACCGATGCCATCTTCGGGATAGAGAAGCTGTGGCGGCAGATCCGCGCCGCCGACGTGCCGGTTGCCACCTCGGACCGGATGACGCTGGACACCCGGCGCTTGATCGACCGCGCCGGACGCTGGTTGCTCAACTACCGTCCGCAACCGCTGGCCGTCGGCGCTGAGATCAACCGATTCGGGAAGAAGGTGCAAGAGCTGACACCGCGGATGTCGGAGTGGTTGCGTGGCGACGACAAGGCGATCGTGGAAAAGGAAGCCGCAGAGTTCGCGTCACAGGGCGCACCCGAGGAGTTGGCGTACATGGTCGCAACCGGGCTGTATCGCTACAGCCTGCTCGACATCATCGACATCGCCGACATCGTGGACCGCGACCCCGCCGAGGTCGCCGACACCTATTTCGCGCTGATGGACCGTCTCGGAACCGACGGTCTGCTGACCGCGGTGTCGGCGCTTCCACGGGATGATCGCTGGCAATCCCTGGCGCGCTTAGCGATTCGGGACGACATTTATGCTTCGCTGCGCGCGTTGTGCTTCGATGTGCTCGAAGTGGGCGAGCCCGACGAGAGCGGCGAAGAGAAGATTGCCGAATGGGAACACACCAGCGCCTCCAGGGTGGAGCGCGCCCGCCGGACACTGACCGAGATTTATGAGAGCGGAGCAAAGGATTTGGCCGCACTATCGGTGGCTGCGCGGCAGATCCGCCGCATGACGCGTACCAGTGGACGAGGATCGTCTGGGTGAGCACCGGATTCGTCGCGGCCGTCCCAGTGCGTTGGTCGGACATCGACATGTATCAACACATCAACCACGCGACCATGGTGACGATCCTTGAGGAGGCGCGTGTCCCGTTTTTGCGAGAGCCTTTCGGCGCCAATATCACCACAGTCGGTCTGCTGATCGCCGATGTGCGGGTTAGCTACAAAGGTCAGTTGCGGTTGGTCGATTCGCCGCTGCAGGTGACCATATGGGTGAAGCGGCTACGCGCGGTCGACTTCACGCTCGGCTACGAGGTACGCTCGGTCAACGCAGCGCCTGAGTCGAAACCTGCTGTGATCGCCGAGACGCAGCTGGCGGCGGTTCATATTGATCAACAACGGCTGGTGCGTCTTTCGCCACGTCAACGGGAGTACCTGCAACGGTGGTTGCGCTAACTGAGCGGGGACTCTGGCTAACCGACCCGGCGCACCGCAAAGATTTGGCCACTTTCGTCGACCGCGCGTTGCGCCTCGACGAGGCTGCCGTCATCCGTCTTCGAGCTCGCCCGGGAGGTTTGTTGACGGCTTGGGTGGCAACCGGTTTCGATGTTCTGGCCAGCCGGGTAGTAGCCGGCATCGTGCGCCCCGAGGATTTGTCCGCTGCCGCAGACCAATTGGCGCGAGGCCTCGCTGCGATGGATAGCTCCGGCTATGTCGATCCCGGTTTTCCGATGGACTCGGCATGGCGGGGGGCGTTGCCGCCGGAGTCGGGCTTCACCCATCTTGATGACGTACCGGCCCGGGTGATGCTGGATTTGGCGCAGCGCGGCGCACGCCTCGCCAAGGATCACGGCAGCTCCCACGGCCCGCCGGTCTCGCTGCTTGACCAGGAGGTTGTCGCAGTCAGCTCGGCCGACGTCAGCGTCGGTATCCCGATGCGCTGTGTGTTTACTTTGACTGCAATGGGTTTCCTGCCGCAGTCCCCGGATGCAGTTGACACGGACGAGATCGTACGAGTGCGTATTCTGCCGTCCTGGCTACGAATCGACGCTCGATTCGGGTCGGTGTATCGGCGTCGCGGCGACCCGGCGCTGGTGTTGCGGTGAGGTTCGGTGGTTCTTCGGTTTTAAACGGCCAGTTGTGACGTGCACGTGGTCACGGCCGACGAAATAGCGGCAGGCGTGCTCGTGTGGGCTGCTCTGCACCCTGGGTGCAAGAGCGGGTGAGGACCTGCCGGCGCGACATCGGTTACGGCGAAAATGCTCGGGGTGGTCCGACACAAGATTCGTTGGCGCTGCCTGCAAGACGACCGTCAGCGCGAGTCGTTTAGCGAGGCGATCGCGCAGGTGCCACGCACCCTGGGAGTTTCGGGAGGCGGTTTTCTACGTGGCGATCTTCCCAGCCGCGGCCGCTGGCAGCGCGATCCGCACCCCGGGGTTTTTGCCCAATGCGACGGGTGTATAGGCGTGCCCTGAAGCCCGCGCTGAACGCGTTCGCAGCACATTCGGCGACAGATGCCCAACCTCAACCGAGGCTTAGGCGACCCGGGTAGGCCCACGTCCGTGCGCACTGGCAGCAGCGGGCGCGCGCTGGTGGTCACACCGCATATTCCGCCTCGTCAAGTGTTTGGATCACGGAGGATGAACGGATACAAAGCGCAGCAATACGATCACGTTGCTACTTTTTGGCGCGCGGTAAGCGGCAGCCGGTGTAGCCGGAAACGACGAGATTACCCCGGTATCCAATTTTGATGAAGATTCCAGTGGGACCGGAGAACCACACGTCGTGATTGCCGGGTTGATCCTGCATCACCTGAACATTGGTGGCGCCGATCTTGGCGGCGGCTTCTTTGGCGGCTTCAAGAACCTTCGCCCAATCCGATTCGGAGAGCGGCACGCGAACGGCAACTTGATCCGGCAAAAAGTACCTCTTTCCGTCGGTTTGCTCGTAGGGGTGCTCACAATTTCCGGTTGAGCCCTCGTGGGGTGTTTCCCATGTTATCGACGGGATTATATTCGTTGCCGCACTTGTAATCTCAGTCATCGCAGCTTGCACTTGCGCCATTGTGTCTTCAAAAGAAGGTAACGACTTGAGCTCTTCGAGCGCCTTTGCCGCCTCGGTCGGCGGGGTCGGTGGGTAGGGCTGGTACACGTGGCATCCTGTTGCTGTTACTGCGGTGATGACGATTGCGGCCCACCGGGAGGCGTTGTGGCCGCGGTAGATGTCTTTTTTCATCGGGCTGTCTTTAGTTATTGCGGATTGTGTTGGCGCCCAGTCCGGCGACGACCGCGGCAATGTTGTACCCGGTGGTGCGAGGCAGGTTGTTGCTGCCCTGCCGGGGATAGTCGCTGTGACCGTGCGCGCCTTCCAGGTTGAGCGTGCCACCGTGTCCGTCGGGCACGGTGGCCGGGCCAGTGCCCAGGTGGGTGAAATGGGGATTTGTTGCCGGGTTGGTGCCGAACTGGCCGGCGCCAGTTGCTTCGGCGCCGTCAAGGGCACCCTCCGCGATCACGTTAAACGGGAATGGGAGCAATGAGGCGCCAGCATGGGCAAGGGGTGGTGCGTCATACACGCGTTGGATGGGGTCGTCCGGGGCTTCCATGGCGTAGACGTGCCCGGGCTGAAGACGCAGCTGTTGTGGTGTGGAGGCTTCGATGCCGGGCGAACCGTAGAAGAGGGCGTCGGCGACCCCGTGGTTGCCGGGCTCTTGCAGCGCGAGACCGGTGGTAAGTGAGCCGTAGGAATGCCCGATCGCGGTTAAATGCGCTGGTGCGCCTTGGTGGGCGGCACCCAACCCGTAATAGAAATGGGCCAGGCTACGCGCGCCAGCTTTGGCGAGGTCGTCGTGGCTGACGTCCCACCCACCCGCAAGTGATTTGCCCAGATCATCCCAGCCGGGCACTTGCGGAGTGTCATAACCGATCCACGCAATCGCCGAAACACTGTCGTATTCGTGCCCAGGTGCGAAGCCAAGCTGTCGAAGTGCTTCTGTCCTTAGGTTTGTTGCTTCCTCGACCATGCTGCCGATGCTGCCATGCACTGTCGTGTTGAGGCCCGGCGTAGTTACCGAAATGAACCGCCCTGGGTTCGATGGAGGCTCGGTTTATCGGATTCCGACCAGGGGTTGGTCGGTCCGTCTGCCAGCGTAGAACGCGGCCTCGAACTCTGCAGGCGGTAGGTCGCCGAGGTAGCCGTGCAGCCGGGTCGTGTTGTGCCAGTGCACCCAGCTCAGGGTGGCCAGCTCGACGTCTTCGACGGTCTTCCACGGACCCTCGCGGGCGGGTCCGTAGATCAGCTCGGCCTTGTAGTAGCCGTTGACGGTCTCAGCCAGAGCGTTGTCGTAGCTGTCGCCGACCGTGCCGATCGAGGGCACCGCGCCGATCTCAGCAAGGCGCTCGGTGTAGCGAATCGAGGTGAACTGGCTGCCGGCATCGGAGTGACATCGCAAGCCCGCCAACACAGTTCCGCGCGACCAGCGGGCCATCTCAATGGCATCGAGGACCATCGTGGTGCGCATGTTCGAGGCCACCCGCCAGCCGACGATCATCCGGCTGAACACGTCGATGATGAAACAGACGTAGGCCACCCCGGCCCAGGTGGCCACGAACGTCAGATCGGTCACCCACAGCTGGTTTGGCCCATCGGCGGTGAAGTTCCGCTTGACCAGGTCCGGGTGGCGTTGGGCACCTTCTTCAGGTCGGGTGGTGCGGACTTTCTTGCCGCGGCGCACCCCCCGGATACCTTCGGCGCGCATCAGCCGCGCCACCTGGTCGCGGCCGATGTCGTGGTCGGCCCGGCGGGCGGCTTTGTGCAGCTTGCGGGCACCGTAGACGCAGTAGTTGTCCTCCCAGAGCTTGACCAGCGCCGGAGCCATGACCGCATCCCGGCAGGCTCGTTTCGACGGTGTGCGTTTCTTGGCGGCGTAGTAGGTGCTCGGGGCCACCGACACGCCTGCGCTGCGCAGGACGGTGCAGATGGGCTCGACCCCGAACTCGGCTCGGTTGACGTCGATGAACTCGACTATTTCTTGTGTTGGCGGTCGAGCTCCGCCCCGAAGAAACTGGCTGCTCGTTTCAGTATCTCGTTGGCGCGCTTGAGTTCTCGATTCTCCTGTTCGAGTTCCTTCATGCGCCGCGCTTCGGTTGTCGACATCCCTGGCTGATAGCCGTCATCGATGTCGGCCTGGCGCACCCAGGTCCGCACCGACTCCACCCCGTAGCCAAGCTGATCGGCGACCCGGGCGACAACGCCGTGGTCGCTACCCAATTCCGCCCGTAATGTCCGGACCATCCGTACCGCTCCGGCCTTCTGCTCGGCGCTGTAGCGGCGACTCGTCGGCTTGCTCGGCGGTGACTGTTTCTTCGGCATGACTCCATCCTCGATTCCAAGGTCTGGAGCCTCCACCATTTCCAGGGCGATTCAGTGTGTTCTGATCAGGTAATTTGGGGCTCGACTGGGATATTCGACGCGTGACAGGCGCCGGGTGGCTGGCCGTAGGTGATCTTCATATCAGTTGCGAGCAGTCTGGTATCTGTTCATCGCCTCGGCATCGTTGACTTCGGCTCCACCACAGCCCGGTGCAAATCCCTTTTATGAAAACTCTTTCGCCGTGGCTCAGCTCCTTGATTGGGGTTGGCCATGGTTCCGGATCGTTGACCAGCGCCGGACGGTGCCCAGAATGAGTCGCCGAACAGGCTGGCTGCGGCGACGAGATGAGGGCATCGAACTCAGCGAGCTTGTCGGTCGTCCGCATAGCGGATTCCATGACCACGTCGCCGATCTCATACAGGTCGGCACGCGGATGATCACCCATGGCAGAGAGGGTAACATACGGCAACTTTACATGTATAATAGTGGTCGCTCTTAGCGAGGTCGGCGGTGGCGCGAAGGAGGAAGATAGTGATCCAGCAAGGCCGACAGCGCACTCTCAAAAGAAGCCGAAGAGCGCAGGGCCTTCAGATAGTCGCGGATCTCGTCGTCGAGATGCGGCGCTGGGCTCAACTGAAAGTGTGGGCTTTCCTCGACGAGGAGGCGGCCGAGGACGAGTTGGTGCAGCCCCGCATAGGCTTCGCGAGCGGCATCGGGCTCGAGCCCGGCTCTTTCGAAGAGATGAATGCAGTACAAAAGAATATTGCGCGCGTTGGGAAGGAGCCTGCTGGTCAGCACAACCGCACTGAGTCCAGGCACACTTCTGAGCGCGTCCATCGCGGCAGCCACGATCTCGATGAACAATTCGCGTGGGTCGCGTGAGTCGGGATCGGGCAGCGCGATCTGGCCGAGCAGGTCATCGCCGACCATCCGCAGCAACTCATTTTTATCCTCGACGTGGTGGTACAGGGCCATCGCCGATACGCCAAGGCGCGCCGCGACAGATCGCATTGTGACATTTTCGACGCCGACCTCATCGATCATTGCTGCGACTGTTGACGCGATGAGTGATCGTCTGAGCGGAGCCCGTTCGTTGACCGACTTTTTGCTAGGCACAAAGAACAACCTTACGCGTACACCGCCCGTTGGGCGTGGAGCAGGCGGCCTATGACCTCGCTACCACGACTTGCGCCCGACCCGCGAAGGCTTGGCCTCTTGCTTGAGCGCTGTCGGCTCGAGGTCGACACCGGAGCTCTGCCGTCGGCGCAGGTGGCGCTAGCCGTCGGCGGGGTCGAATACATGTCGGAGACTTTCGGCGACGCCACGCCCTCAACGCGGTATGTCCCGCAGTCGGCGGGACGGCCGGTTGTCGCTGGGGTGTTGTGGAAACTCATCTCCGATGGACTGCTCGACATCACCCGCACGGTTGCCTCTTATATCCCCGAATTCGGCACGAACGGCAAAGATGTGGTCACTGTCGAGCAGGTGGTTACCCATGTCGGGGGGTTCCCATTAGCACCGTTGGGGTATCCGCAAATGCTTGATCGATCGGAACGTTTAAAGGCGTTCTCGAAATGGCGCCTGACGTATCCGCCCGGTACGAAGCTGCAGTTCCATCTGACCTCGGCGGCGTGGGTGATCGGTGAACTCTGCGAGCGGATAACCGGTCAGCCCATCGCGCAGTACCTGCGCGAGACGCTCACCGGACCCTTGGGTTTGGACAGCATCGAGATCGGGCCATCGGTGGACCGCCAAGGTGACGTGGCGCGCTTCATACGCACCGATGACGACGACTCTGACGTCAATCCCTGGGGCCCCTGGTATCTGGCGAGGCCAGAGATCCTTGCAGCCGGAGAGCCCAGCCACTCGATGGTCGCCACCGCGTCGGACTTGGCGGCCTGGTATCAGGCGTTGTTGTCGTCACCCCTGTGGCGGCGCGAGGTCGTTGAAGATGCGCTGCGGATCCGCGTGACGTTGCCCGTAACGGGCGAGCGGGGTGGAACACCCAGTGTTCCCGGTAACGTTGCGCTTTTTGTAGTGGTGGCCGGCGACGACGGGACATCGCGCGCATTTCTGCCCACGGCGACCGGTCCGCGGACTTTCGGCCACGGCGGTGCGGCCTGTCAGCTGGGCTTCGCCGATCCAGTTACCGGGTTATCTTTCGCATTCCTCACCAACGGCTACCCAACGAGTGGATACGAGAGGTCGCGGCAAGGATTAAACCGGATCATCAACATCGCGAACTTGGCCGCGGACTGTTTCGGCTAGGGTGCCGCTTCCAATCGCCCGGCTTTACATGTATAGTTGTGCCGGTGAGGGCGCCCGATACCCAACGGATCCTCGATGCGTTCGACGAGGAGCTGAGCAGGTCGGCTGATCAACTCGATACCCTGCGTGTGCCCGTTGGCGGCCTGGCAGCCGAGCTGGCCAACTCTCGAATGCTGATGAATTGGCTGTTCGACGGCGGCTGGGTGCGATGGGGCTGGCCGGAACACGTCGGAGGCCTTGGCGGCTCGGCGATCATTCGATACGAGATTCTCGAGCGACTGGCGTTGCGAGGTTACGATATACCTCATCATCTGCAGGTCCTCGAGGTCCTTGGTCCGGTGGTCGTCAGCCACGCGCCGAGGTTGGCCGCA
>Ga0209061_1005010_pt1 | contig 12056 bp, 8 predicted proteins | sample Coa_R1_10_FD_187157 | JGI IMG/M metagenome (GOLD analysis project Ga0209061, IMG submission 187157) | Surface soil microbial communities from Centralia Pennsylvania, which are recovering from an underground coalmine fire - Coalmine... | ecosystem: Environmental > Terrestrial > Soil > Unclassified...
GTCTGCCGCTTCTCGCCTACTTCGGCCTCATGTGGGGGGCGGGGTTCGCGATCGGCCGCCTGCTCGCGATGCCGTACGCGCAGACGGCGAGCCTCGCCTTCACGGTCGCGTCGAACGACTTCGAGCTCGCGATCGCGGTCGCGGTCGGCGTCTTCGGCGCCGCCTCCGGCCAGGCGCTCGCCGGTGTCGTCGGTCCCCTGATCGAGGTGCCGGTCCTCGTCTCGCTCGTCTACCTCGCGCTCTGGCTCGCCCGCCGTCTCGCCTGGCCGCAGCCGCGAGCGGCGGAGCCCCGGCTCACCCCCGCCGCCGCCGCGGCTCCGCTGGCGGGTCAGCAGCCGTGACCCGCGTCCTCTTCGTCTGCCTGCACAATGCCGGCCGCTCCCAGATGTCCGAGGCGCTGTTCACGCGCGCCGCCTCGGGACGGCACGAGGCGCGCTCGGCGGGCACCGAGCCGGCCTCCCGGGTGCATCCGGAGGTGGTCGACGCGATGCGCGAGCTCGACGTCGACCTCGCCGGCCGCGTGCCGCGCAGGCTCTCGGACGCCGACGCCGAGTGGGCCGACGTCGTCGTGACGATGGGCTGCGGCGACGCCTGCCCGTACATTCCCGGCAAGCGCTACCTCGACTGGAACCTGCCCGACCCGGCCGGCCGCCCGCTCGCCGAGGTGCGCGCGATCCGCGACGAGATCGTCCGCCGAGTCGACGACCTCGTGCACGAGGTCGACGAGCAGGCCGCGACCGCGTAATCGCGGCCGAGTCCTCGCGACGGGGTCGCAGGCTTCAATGGGGCCCGGGATTGCGATCCCGGGATAGTCAGGTGCGGCGGCTGCTTGCTCTCGACCTGGACCTGCTTCAATGGGGCCCGGGATTGCGATCCCGGGATAGGTGCAAGCCAGTCGGTCGCCATCCATGCGCGTGCCGTCTGCTTCAATGGGGCCCGGGATTGCGATCCCGGGATAGTGCCTGCCGAGGCTCGCGTGAGTGCGTCCGACTCGGACGAGCTTCAATGGGGCCCGGGATTGCGATCCCGGGATAGATCCGGTCGAGAGTCTGAACGGGGTCAAGTACCCCGAGCTTCAATGGGGCCCGGGATTGCGATCCCGGGATAGCCGGTGATCTTCACGGAGCGCGGGTAGACGGTGTTGCTTCAATGGGGCCCGGGATTGCGATCCCGGGATAGTCGATTAGGCGAGCGTCGCTTCCGAACGCTAATGACGCCTGCTTCAATGGGGCCCGGGATTGCGATCCCGGGATAGGGCTCGCAAGCGGCCACTAAGGAGGAGGAGGAGATGCAGCTTCAATGGGGCCCGGGATTGCGATCCCGGGATAGCCGCAACTACGAGCAGGCGATGGGCGAGCTGAACGGCTTCAATGGGGCCCGGGATTGCGATCCCGGGATAGAGACGTGTACACGACCGAGAACGGCGCCCCGAAGCGCGCCCCCGCTTCAATGGGGCCCGGGATTGCGATCCCGGGATAGGCCGCTCCGCCGACCTCGACGACTTCGACGCGCGGATGCTTCAATGGGGCCCGGGATTGCGATCCCGGGATAGGCCGATGATCAGGCTGGCCTGGGTGGCGATCCCCGACCAGCTTCAATGGGGCCCGGGATTGCGATCCCGGGATAGCCATCGGCTCGACCATGCGCTGCGCCGCTACGCCAAGCTTCAATGGGGCCCGGGATTGCGATCCCGGGATAGGATCCGGTCTTCCGGACCGCCACCGTCGAGCGTGTAGCTTCAATGGGGCCCGGGATTGCGATCCTGGGATAGGCGACGGCGGCCATACCCATATGGTCGGCCTTGAGAACGAGCTTCAATGGGGCCCGGGATTGCGATCCCGGGATAGTCGCCCGCGTAGACGAGCGCCTTGTGCAACACCTCCGGCCGCTTCAATGGGGCCCGGGATTGCGATCCCGGGATAGCGTAGAGCAGGGTGAGCTCGGCGTCGGAGAAGACGTCGCTTCAATGGGGCCCGGGATTGCGATCCCGGGATAGTCGGAGACCGGGTCGGCGACATCGACCTCGACCTGTACGCTTCAATGGGGCCCGGGATTGCGATCCCGGGATAGCGGCCAGCCGGCGGCCGCCGCGTTCGGCGGCTCGAGGACGCTTCAATGGGGCCCGGGATTGCGATCCCGGGATAGAGCCTTGCTGGAAGCGGCGTAACCATGCGGCCTGTCGGGCAGGTCTGCGAGCACGACTCGGAGGCAACACCGTTCACCGCCGCTCAGTGGCGATTCGGAGGGGTCGAGTTCTCAATGTCCAGGTCTTTTGCTCATGCGAGCGAAAGACGGAACCCGGGGGAGGACCTTGCCGCTCGCGGGTCTCAGATGACCGTGGCTTCTCCTGGATCATAGAGCTCGAGCGGGCGGGAGAGCCAGCGGACGCGACGACGGCTCTGGTCTCCCGGCGGGCCGAGATCGACGAGCATCGCGCGGTCGACTGCGACGTTGAGCACCCGGCGCAGGTCCTGCTCCAGGCGCGCCACCTGGACCTTCGTCAGATCGCACAGGAAGATCGAGTACTGCACTCGGTAGCCGTACGCCTCAGCGACCTGCGCGGTCTTGCGCAGCCGGACGCTATCCCGGACATCGTAGCACAGCAGGTAGCGCGTCTTCATCTCAGCGCGTGACGAACGGCCTGTAGTCCGGGATGTCGCCCGCGAGAGCGGCCGCAAGGAGCCTCGCCTGCAGCTCGAGCGCTCTGCGATACGAGACCCGGTAGCGGAACGTCGGATGGACAACCTCCGTGGACATGCGCTGCTCGAACGCCGTGATCACCGCACGACGCCCGGTGCTCGTGAGCCCGAAGGCGCCGCCGCGCTCGACGAAGTCGCCGGGGGTGAGCCGGCCGCCGTTGACGAGCGTGAGCAGCGTCGAATCCGCCGCCAACGGTCGAAACTCCTCCATCAGATCGAGCGCGAGGGCGGGGCGCCCGAAGCGTGGCCGATGGTAGAAGCCGAGCAGCGGGTCGAAGCCAACTCGCCGGGCGGCGAGCGCAGCCTCCTTCGTCAAGAGCGAGTAGAGGAAGGAGAGGATGGCGTTGACGCGGTCACGCGGCGGGCGCCGCGTTCTGCGCTCGAAGTCGGCATCGAAGCCAGAGCGTCGCGCCCGCGTGCGGAAAAGCGACGGCAACGCCCGGTAGTACTCGCGAGCAGCGGCGCCCTCGACGCCGAGCAGCATCTCGATGTCGCGCGCGTTGGCCGCCACGGCGGCGAGCCGCTGCAGCTCGCGCACGCTCGCCTGGGTCGCGCTCCCGCCGTTGCGACGCAGTAGAACCCGGCAGTTGCGGATCTTCCCCGAGACGAACGCGCGCGCGAACTGCAGCGAGCGCTCGGCGTCGTCCGCGGCTCGAAACTGCGCTACCCGCAGCTCCACGTTGTTCGGCTCGACGCCGACCGTCAACGCCTGAAAGCGACCTCCGAACGAGAAGTGCGTGATCGGGACGCCGGCTTGCGCAAGCTCCCGCAGCGCGGGCTCCGAGATCCCTACTCCGCCGAAGAGCGCGACTTCCGAGACGTCGATCGCGCGCAGGGAAGCGCGCAGCTCACCTTCCCGCCAGACCTCGATACGCCCTCCGGCGCGACGGACCTGCGCGCCCTGCTCCTGCACGTAGAGCGGGGAACCATCGGGGCGGGCGGCGATCAACCGCCGAGGGCGGCGAGCACGCTCCTCGGCAAGCCGCAGCGCGTTCGTCTCGTCGGGCAGGCAGATCGAGACGAGCGAGCAGCGCGGACACTTCGGGCTCGCCACGAGCGGCGGTGGCGCTTGCCCGCGGGCGGCAACCAGGCGTAGCTCGGCAAGGTGCTCGCGCACAGCGCGCTCGAGGGTGGCGTCGAGGCGAACCTCGACGCGGCTTCGCGTCTCGCGATAGCCCACGTACCCGGTATCGCAGCGGTAGCCGTTCTCGCGCAGGATCAAGATCTGCGCCGCGAGTTGGATCCGGTCGGGCTCCCACGCCTCACCGTCCGTGCGCGGCCGGCCCTTCTTGTAGTCCACGGGAGAGACCGATCCGTTCTCCCCCTCGACGAGATCGATCTTCGCGATCAGGCCGAGGCGAGGCGCGTCGAGGGTAACCGAGCGCGCCTCACCCTCCCAGGCTTCCTCACCGGCGCGCTCGGGCGCCGGCATGCGTCCACCGCCGCGGTCGCTGCGGCCGTGGACGAGCTCGCCCTCCGCGGTGTCGGCGTTCTCGGCCCAGAGCCCCTCCACCCACTCGAGGTAGAAGAGGCGCGGGCAGTAGACGAACTCGTTCAGCATCCGCGCCGGAACGAGCTCCGGCACCGGGCTCTGCCCACCATTGCTCATGCGCTGATGTATCGGCACGCACGGGCCGTGTTCCGAGCTGCGGTCACGGCCGTTCCGAGGCCATCTTGGATGTGCTACCCTTTGTGTACCATCGATGGCGAGGCAGGTTGGGATCCGCGAGCTTCGACAGAACCTGAGCGTCTACCTCAGGCGCGTCCAGGAAGGTGAGACGCTCGAGGTGACCGAGCGTGGCCGGGCGGTCGCGCTGCTCGGGCCGCTGCCGAGACGGCGTGTGCTCGACGACCTCGCCGCGGACGGGCAGGCGGTCCTCGCCAGTCGCGATCCGCAGACGCTTACGCTCCCCGAGCCCGCGGCGGTTCGCATGTCGGCGACCGAGGCGCTAGAGCAGCTTCGCGCCGACGAGCGGTGACGCAGGCCTCGCCGCTCCTCTACCTCGACGCGTCGGCCCTCGTGAAGCTCGTGCTCCCGGAGCCGGAGTCTGCCGCGCTGCTCGCGGCCGTGCAGCGGGAGGTCGACCTGGTGACGAGCGTTGTCGGGCGCATCGAGACCTTCCGAGCCGTGCTGCGGGCGAGCGGGGACGCCGAGCTCGTGCCGAGAATCGAGGACACCTTCAAGGCCGTGACCGTCATCCACGTGACGCCCCAGATCCGGCGCTGGGCCGAGACGCATCCTCCGTTCGACCTGCGGACGCTGGATGCCATCCACCTCGGCACCGCGCTCTCGCTCGGCGACAGCCTCGACGCCTTCGTCGTCTACGACGCGCGACTGGCCGACGCCGCCCGGCGGGAGGGCCTCGCCGTGCTCGCCCCCGCGCCCGCCGATCCCGGAGGGTGAGCCGCCTACGCCCGTCGCAGCGGCGTCGGGCCCGCTTCCACTCGTCGGATTCGGGTCGGCGTTATGAGCGCACCGCGAGGAACAGCCCCATCCCGAAGTGCGAGTTGCGGCCGAGCGCGATCGGCCCCGGCACGGGCTCGGCGAACTCGAGCTCGAAGCCGTGGGCGCCCAGGTACGGGAACGCTCCCTGCTTCGCACGTCGGAGCGTCCGGAACGCGGCCCAGGGCCCGTCGAGCGGCGTCACCGAGGTCGGCTCCGGGAGGCCGCGGCGGCGAAGCTCGGCGACCACCTGCTCGGCCGGCGTGTCGCGCAGCACTCCGCCCCGGCGCTTGGGATGGCGGACGGGCAGGAACGGCGTGTGCGAGCGGAACCGGCGGCCGGGCTGGGAGAAGCGCGTATCGCTCGTCGGCACAAGCCGGATCGCTGCGCCGACGAGGGCCGGCAGCGTCACCGACCGCACGAGCGAGACCTCCTCACCGGTCAGGCCGGCCGGGCAGAAGAGAGCGAGGCGATCGATCACGCGCCCGTCCTGCGAGGCGGCGAGGACGTGCACGTGGCCGTGGTCGTCGCGCGCATCCTCCCCGTCGCTGCGCTTGCCGCTCAGCTTCACCGGAATCGCGTCCGCGCCGAGCCACCGGCCGGCGACGCCGAGCAGCCGGCGGCGAAACGCCTCGCAGACGACGATCGCGTCGGCCACGAGCGGCGGCCGCTCCGACTCGAGCCGGAAGACGAGCAGTCGCTCGAGCCGATCGGGGTTTCCGCTCCCGCTGCGGCGCGAACCTCCGGCGTCCCACTCCACGCTCTCGAGGCGAAGCGCACAGTCGATCGCCGGGCCGACCAGGCGGTTGGGGGGTGAGAGCAGCTCCTTCGCCTGCCACGTCGCCCTTGGTCGCTTGAGACGGATCCTGAGCCGCTCTGCCCGTCCGTCGAGATCATCGTCTGCGAGCGCGACCTGCTCACGGGTGAGCGAGGAGCGGACGGCGCGAGACACGAGCTTCTCGAGCTCCACGTCGCCCCTCGGCTCCGGCCTCCCCGCCTCGGGATGGGTCGGGCCGGGAACCGGCGGGCGGAGGACGCCTTCCAGCCTGTGCACGACGGCCTTGACGAGCGGCTCGCGCGGCTGCGGCCGCCGTCGCCGTGGGACGACGCGCACGTACTCCACCCAGCGCGAGCCCGGCGGGGCGGGCATCGCCTTCACGACGCCGTCGGCGGTCGAGACCTCGAGCTGCTGCTGCGTCACCGACGGCTCCGGCGCGAGCAGCCGCACGGTCGACCGCTCGCCGTCGACGTCGGCGGCCTCGGTCTCCGCGCTGCGCGGAACCGCGACGCCCACGCGACCGGACCGCTCCGGCCACGCGTCACGGATCGCGAGCTCGCAGACGCTCACGCTCTGGCCGAGGAAGGGAATCGCTTCGACCAGGGTGCGAAGCTGCTCCTGCTCGGCTTCGTCGAGCGTCACTTCCGGCCACGTGATCAGGAGCTCCGCGTCCGGGTCGAGGTCGAGGAGCGTGTGGCCGTTCTCGCTGCGGGAGGTGGCGAGCGGATGGTCGTCGAACTCGAGCTGCGGCATCCACTGCGCGTACACGACCTCGCCGGCAGGCGGGAGCTGGTAGCGGGGCTCGACGGTCGCCAGCCGGTGGACGAGCCCGAGCGACGCCTGCACGTGCTCGTCGCCTAGCCGGTGGCCTGTACAGAGGAGCGCGCGAGCGATCCGCCAGGGTGAGGGCGGCCACTCGACGTTGCCCACGTGCTCCCTGCGGGAGCGAAACCACGGCGTGGCCGCGTAGCGCCCGAACGGGAAGCGGGCGGCGACGACGATTCCTAGCGCTGGAGCGCTCACGAACCGTCCCCTTCGGACGACTTGCGTGACTTCTTGGGCACCCACCGCACGGTGAGCGGCTCGGCCTTCTCGACGCCGGTCGCGGCCTGGCAGCGCCTGAAGCACTCGTTGCGCAGCTCGGAGAGGAACCCGTCCCGCAGCCCGTCGAGCTCGGGAAACTCGAGCCCGGCAGGCCGCCGCACGGTCACGTCGCGCACGTCGAGGATGCAGCGGCTGCGCCTGCGCGGCCAGGCGGCGATGAGCTCGGCGATCTGGAGGACGCCGGTCGCGACGAGCGCGCGGTAGGCCTCGTCGGAGAGGCCGTACGACCGCAGCAAGGCGAGGTCGAGGACGATCGGCGAGACGATCCGCGAGGCGCTGACCTCGGCGGTGTAGTAGGGCGCCTCGCCGCGGACGGTCTTGAAGCCCATGTCCTCAACGCCGCCCGGCTCGTCGAGCGTGTCGCGGGACTTCTGGCCGCCAACCTGGGCGCTCTGCGATTGGACGCCGAGGGCGTCGATTCTCGCAGTGAGCGCCCGAGTCAGCCTCGCCCGGCCATCCCAGACACCGGCGAACCAACAGCCGTGGATCACGCCGAGCGGGTCGTGCTCCCAGACGACCTCCGCGAGCCGCCGATGTACGGGTGGCGTTGCGTCGCCGACGAGGCGTTCGATGAGGCTCGCGAACGGCTCGCCGTCCCCGGTGACGCCGTTCATGAGGCTTGCCGCGTTCAAGCGGTGCGCAGCCCGCCGGCTGGAGGTGTAGTAGCCATCGTCGGCGTCGACGACCTTCACCCAGGGCAGCGGCGCCACCGGACGGGTCGGCTCGCAGGCCGCCTCGTCCCAGATCGTCAGCTCGAGCTGGTTCGCCATCGAGGCGACCGAGTCCACCACGGCGGCGAGCTGCCCATCCGGCGCCTCGTAGAAGGAGGGACCGGTGTTCGCGAAGGTGGTGGGCTGGATCGTCGGGGATCCCACCGGCTCGAGCTCGACGTCGAGCGCCAGGTAGCGCTCCCCCTCGAGTCGCTCGAGGAACTCGGCAGCGGTCATACAAGACCTCCTTGATCGGGTGGGGTTGCGGGCGAGATGGAGACCACGCGCTCGAGCGCAGCGTGCGCCTCCTCGTCGAAGGGCAAGAGGACTGCAAACGCGAGCGCCTGAGGGCGCGGCATCGGCGAGCCGGGTGGTGGAGCGGGCAGCAGGTCGAGCCCACGGCGGCGCAGCTCGCGGTCGGCCATCGTGCGAGCGACGTCGACACGCCCGGCGAGGAGGAGCGACGCGAGCGCCGTCGTCCGTTCGAGGGCATCCTTCGCGCTCTCGTCCTCCGTCGACGGCTGCGCGGCCAGGAGCAGCCGGGCGACGTCGGCGCCGATGCCGGCTGTGAGCGGATCCTCCGGCCGAGCGGACGGGCGGCTCGCGGAGTGGACGCCCGCGAAGGCGGCGCAGAGGAGCGCGAGGCGCCGCTCCTCTACCTCGCCCATCGCGCCGGCGAGGAGCGAGGCCAGGGCGGAGAACGAGGTCGAGCCGGCGCGCGCGAGGGTCTCCGGGCGCGTCCGTCGCAGCGCCGTGAGCGCGAGCTCGACGAGGACGGCGAGCGGATTCGAGACGCGTTCGAGATCGGGCGGCGTCTGATCCGCGTCGAGCACGAAGCGCCCGTCGTCGTTGCGACGGTGGGGGAGCAGCGTCTCGCGCAGGAGGCATGTCTTCCCGTCGGTGAGGCCGGCGACGAGCGAGCGCGCGAGCCGGTAGGCGGCCGAGCCGTCGTCGGCGTGCCGGAACCACTCGCTCGCAAGACGGGGCGGCTCAGGGGGCCGATCCCCGTTCGCGACGGCTCGCGCAGCGGGTGCCTGCAGCGCGGCAAGGGCGATTAGGACCTCCTGGGCTCGCGCCGTGTCGGCGGGCGGGGAGGCTGGCAGACCGGGACGGCCGAAGGCGGCGAGCGCGTCGTCGAGCCGCCGTCTCGCGACAGCGAGGGACGGCGGCTCCTCGCGCACCGCCCGATCGAGCTCGCGAAGGAAGGGAAGGATCTCCTCCAGCGCGAGTCGCGCGGCCCGCATTCCGAGCGCGCGCACCGCACCGCGTCGCACGGCGAAGCGGTAGCGGGGATCGGCACCTGCAACCAGCGTGAAGCGAACAAGGCGCTCGAAACCGAGGCCGTACGTGGCGCGGCTCGCCTGCACGAGCACGGCGTCCAGCGTGTCCTGAGCCACCGACGCAAGCCGGCGAGCCCGTGCCGGTGGGAGACGAAGCCGTGCGGAGGAGATGAGATGCCGCAGCGTTCTCGGGTTGCACGGGCTCGACCAGAGGGGCGCGAGCAGCTCGTACGCCTGAGCATCGTCGGCGCGCAGCTCGTGGACTCCGCCCGGGCCGGTCCCAATCGGTCGGCTGCGGACGAGGAACGGGAAGCTCGCCTGCACCCGCGCCCAGGAATCCGCGCGACGCGTGGGCACGCCTCGGAACAGGCGAAGGCCGGTGAGGACGAGGACGACGTCCCAGACGCTTGAGCGAGACAGCTGGCGGGTCGGCTCGACATCACGCATCGACGAGCCCGCTCCGGTCGCTCGCCCCGACTGGTAGGCGCCCAGCACAGCCTTGGTCGTCGAGAGCCGCTGGAGGGTCTTCCTGTCCAGAGGCTCGCCGACGAGGCTCGCAAGGAGCGCAGTGATGAGGAGAGTCTCGTCGCTGGTGTTTCGAATCGTCTCCACGGCATCCGCGTAGGCGGCCTCCGGATCGCTGCGCCCGAAGCTTCCGCCCTGGCCCAGCAGGGGGTTGTTCTCGCGGTCGCTCCGCTCGCGCGCGGTGGACGTGCCGGTCGCTTCGAACGGCCGCGCGAGCGCACACGCGTCGAGCCAGTCGAGCTCGGCGTCCGGGACGCCGTTGCGGACGTCAAGGAAGGGGCGGTCGCGCCCTTCGCTTCCTCGCCACGGAGTTCGGAGGGGCGGCGGCTCGCGTCGCACCCTGTCCGTCACGGCCGTGCAGAGATCCGTGAGGCGGCGGGCCGACGCGATCCACAGGACGCCGTCCTCGTCCCACCACGCGCGGACCGACGGCTCGACCTCGCCGGCGAGCAGGAAGAAGCCGAGGCCGCGCAGGTAGCTGTCGAGGCTCTCGGCCGTGCAGCCGGGCAGGCGCTCCGTCACGAGGGTCACGGCGAGACCTCCTGCTTCTCGCGAGCGCTTGCCCGCTGGTCGGCCGCCCGCAGCAGCGCTTCGAGGTAGGCAAGCCGGAAGGGGCCGAGCGTGTCGAGCAGGCCGAGCGCGCGCTCGACCCACGTCTTCTGCTCGAGATCGCCGAGGCGGAGAAGCGAGAGGTCGAGCCGGGTGGGCTCGAAGCGCTCGCCGGCGACCACCACGCCGGGAAACTCGTCTCCCTCACCCACACCAAGGCAGACAAGACGGGTCGCGTCGTGGTCGTCGGGCAGCAGCCTCGGCGTGAGACGGAACTTGCCGTGGTGCGCGGCGACGAGGTAGGCGGCGAGGTCGAGCCTATGGTCGCGCCGGTCCCGCTCGAGCAGGAGCAGCGCCGAGACGAGCTCGTGGCGGAAGGCCCTCGGAGGCCGCCACTTCCGCCGCTCCGGCGCCTTGGCGTAGACGACGCCGTCGCCCGGGCTCTCGTCGGCCCAGATCGCGAGGCGCCGCTGGAACTCCGGGTGCGCCTTGCCCGCGTCGTGGACGCGGGCGGCGAGCCGAAGCGCCTCCGCCCACGACAGGTCGACGTCGATCGCCGCGAGGATCTGCTCGAGCTCCTCGACCACGTGCGCGGTGTGCTCCTCGAGCGAGATCCAGCGACCGACGAGCGTCTCCGGATCGGCCCAGTCGCTGTCGGGCGCCTCGCGGGCGACGGCCGGTACCGGCTCCGGTCTGTCCTGTTTTCGCCCCGTCCACCCGACCTCGGCGTCGTAGCCGCCGGCCGAGACGCGTAGAAGCAGGAGGTCGCCGGGAACGAGGTCGTCGGCCGAGCGAACCTGCTCCCAGCGCCGCTGGGCGTACGCCCAGCGCCACGGCTCGAGCTTGACGAGCTCGTTCTTCCCCCAAATCGGCACCGGGCAGATCTCCTCGCGACCGGGTAGCGCCTGCTCAGGATCGTTCGGACCGCCGCTGAAGTCGCGCCAGGCGACACCGACGTCGAGGTCCTCTGCGAGCCGAATGAAGCGCCCGACATCGGGGTCGTCCCCGTCGAGCGTCGGATCGGTGTCGAACAGGTCGAGGAGATCGGGGGCGCGCAGGAAGAGCGTGCGCGGCCGCTCTCCAAGCAGACCGGGCGGGCCCTTCCGCGCCGCGAAGGCGGCGATCGCGTCGGGCGAGAACGAGCTGCCGTCGAGCTCGAGCAGCGCCTTCCGCGCGACGCGCAGCGCCTCCTCGTCGTACGGGCGTGCGAGCTTCGTCGGGATCTCCTCGCCCGGGTCGAGCCAGACGAGCCGGGCGGGTGAGCTCTGTCGGTCGCCGGTGCGGTTGAGTCGGCCCGCGCGCTGGACGAGGCTCGCCCAGGGGGCGAGCTCGCTGACGAGCGCGCCCGCGTCGAGGTCGATTCCCGCCTCGACGACCTGGGTCGAGACGACGATGCGTCCGCCGTCGGGCGCCTCGGCGTCGAGCCGCTTGACGAGCGCCTCGCGGTCGGCGGGGCGGAAGCGGGAGTGGAGGAGGAGCAGGTCGACCTGCGGCCGGTCGCCGAGCGTCCGCTTCAACGCCCGGTAGACGTCGACCGCCCGGTCGACCGTGTTGGCCAGCGCGAGCGTGAGGCGCGGCGCGTCGGGCACGTCGGCGAGGCGCTCGTGCTCGGCGAGCACGAGCCGGGCGACCACGGTCGCGTCCGAGGGGTCCACCTCGGCGCGCACGAGCTGCTTGGGCGCCGTCAGCCGCCGGCCGAGCGACCCCTGGCGGTCGGCGGCTCCGACGCCGGCGACCTCGGCGGGATCGGGAGCGGGGTGGTCGACGGTCCCGAGCCAGGACGGCTCCAGCGTCGCCGACATCCAGACGGTGCGGGCGGGGGCGGCGAGGGCGAAGCGCTCGCGGAACGCCTCGAGCTGGCAGCTCGTCGCCACGGCGGCGTCCATCAGCTGCACCTCGTCGAGCACCCACTGGCAGTCGCCGTTGAGGAGCCCGAAGTCGATCGGCCACGCCGCCCGCCCACGCCCG
>Ga0209061_1005012_pt1 | contig 12048 bp, 6 predicted proteins | sample Coa_R1_10_FD_187157 | JGI IMG/M metagenome (GOLD analysis project Ga0209061, IMG submission 187157) | Surface soil microbial communities from Centralia Pennsylvania, which are recovering from an underground coalmine fire - Coalmine... | ecosystem: Environmental > Terrestrial > Soil > Unclassified...
TGCTGCTGATTGCTCGGCAGCGCGGATTCAAGCAGCGGCAGGCGCAGATCCAGCCGCTGCGCCCGGTATGTGAGCGCCCGCAAATCCTTCGGCAAGCACGAGCCGCCAAATGCAAAACCGGGCTTTAAATAAGCCGAGGAGATGTTCAGCTTGCGGTCTTCGCAAAGCGTCTCCATCACCTCCGCCGGATCGATGTGTAAACGCGCGCTCAGAGCTCCAATCTCATTTGCGAAGCAGATTTTGATTGCGTGAAATGCATTCGAGGCGTACTTGATCATCTCCGCCGTGCGCAGCCCCACCAAACAGGGCGTCAGTTGCAGCGGCGCATACAGCGCAGCCACCCGGCGCACAGCCTCCGGATCCTCTCCTCCCACGACAATCAGCGATGGCTCCATGAAATCCCGCACCGCCACGCCTTCCCGTAAAAATTCCGGATTCGATACCACCCGGACCAGAGGATTCCCCTGAAAAGCCGGAATCACCACCTCTTCGCACGTCCCGGGGAATACCGTACTGCGCACGGCGACAATCAGCGGCTTAGTGCGAGACTCTAAGGTGCCTGCAATCTCCTCGACCACACGGCGCAACTGATCGAGCCCCAGATTGCCGTTCTTCTCCGAAGGCGTCCCCACACAGATAAACGCGATGTCTGCATCGGCAAGCGCAGCGATCGATGTGCTCGCTCGCAACCGCCCCGCCGCTACGTTTTCGCGCACCAGCGGTTCCAGTCCCGGTTCAAAAAACGGCGCCACGCCGCGGCGTACGCTCTCTACCTTATATTCATCGCGGTCAATGCCCGTAACCGGAAACCCAAGCTGCGCCAAACAGGCCGCCGACACGCAGCCCACATAGCCCAGCCCCAGCACCGCAATCTGTGTACTCTCGCCTTCAGAACTCATCCCGTGTCCTAGTATGTCATCGGCGAACCGCTGCCACGGCTTTACGCGGAAACCACCTGCTTGGCGCCTGCCTGCCCGATCTTCTCCAGGAATTTTCGCGCCCGCTCCGTGAACACCTCAAAGCGCCCTTCCGCAATCGTCTTGGCATCCACCAGTTCGCTCCCCACTCCCACCGCACAGCAGCCCGCCTCGAGAAACTCGCACACCGTCTCCAGATTCACACCGCCTGTGGGCACAAACTCGATATGAGGAAAGGGCCCCCGCAGCGCTTTGATATATCGCGCGCCTCCCACGGCATTTGCCGGAAACACCTTCACCGCATCCGCCCCCGCATCCCAGGCCGCCAGCACTTCAGTCGGCGTCAGCGCCCCCGGAAAAATCGCTTTCGAATAGCGGTGCGCCATCTCAATCGTTTTCAGATTCAATGCTGGCGTCACCAGAAATTCGGCTCCCGAGAGGATGCACCCGCGCGCCGTCTCCGCATCGAGCACTGTACCCGCTCCCAGCAGCGCCTCGCTCCCAAACCTCGCCGCTGCTTGCTCTAAAGCCCGTATCGCCCCGGGCACGGTCATCGTAATCTCCGCGCAGGGAATCCCGCCTTCTAAAATCGCTTCCAAACTCCGAATCGCCGCTTCCGGAGAGCTCGCCCGGATAATCGGCACAATGCGGATCTCACGGATACGTTCTAGGACCGATGCTTTCGTCACTCCCCTATTTTGCTCCATCGCCCGCAGCCCACTTAACCCCCAACCCCCGGTTCGCCCTGGTTTCCGGAAAGAATCCCCTGAGAACTACCGCCCAATCGACAGATTGTCAAACTCGGCCCGGCTCCAGTCGCTCCCAATGGCGAACATGCCGTGCGAATGCGCGTGACTGCGAACCGCAGTCAGCTCCCGCCCGTCCAGCATCGCCGTAATCGCCTCGCCCTGGAAACGGAGCGTGACATGATGCCAGCGTCTCGCCTCCCAGGCGGCCCATCCCGAAGCCAGCGTCTCAGGCGCCTGCTTATATTTGGCCGAAACCAGCGACCACTCGCCGCTCGCCCTCAAGCTCAGGACATACCCGCTCGGCCACAGCATCTTGGGATCCTCAAACACATTGGCAGAATCAATTCGACCCATCACCGTCGCTTCCTTCCCCTGATCGAGCAGCACATCCACACTCACCACATAATCGGTCCAGTTCACATCTCCTGCCAGCGTAAACGGATCAGGAAGCGGCCCCCACGGAATCGGCTTCTCTGTGATCACCTGCTCCAGACACTTGCCGCTCCGTCCACGGCAGGCATGCACCTCAAAAGCCCCATCCTGATCGGCGAGAAACTTCGGCGCTCGCCCCAGTTCCCCGCCCTCGAAATCATCCTTATAGGGAAACGGAAACGGGCTGTTGGCCGGAGGCTGCGCCGTACCCTTCCCCTGCCCCGTCGTCGTGGTTAACGAGTACAACGAATCGGGATCAAAGCGAAGCGTAAAGCTGCCCTGCACGGGCTGCACATCTTGTACATGCTCAAAAATTTTGCCCGCATTCGTTTCCCATACGTGCACCGTTCCGCTGGACAAGCCGCCGCGAATCCGGAATGTCACCGTCTGCGGATGTTTCGCGTAAATGGTCTCCACAATCACGCTCCAATCCCGCCCGTTCGGCGATCGCAAAGCCACATAGCTGCCGCGCTCGGGAAGATAGCCGCAGGCCGAATCCAGATAGCGCCAGCCAGGCTCCGCAAACTGCGTCGTGTGCGCCGTCACCCAGATCGTGCTCTGCACGTTGTAGTAACCCGACCAGGGAGTATTGGCATACATCAGGCCCGAATGCGGCGCCGCCAAAATGTCGTAATAAGACGTAACCGGACTCCAGATCTCCGTCTTCGTCAGCGCTCCTTCCAAATAATTTCGGTTATAAAGCCGCGCCAGAATCCTTCCGCCCTGCTCCCAGTCGCGCGATACAAACGGCCCGCCTCCCGGATTCGGCTGGTCTTCGCTCGACCACAGCGGCTTCCCGCTCGCCTTTGCAGCATGCGTCGTCGTAAGCGCGCCATCCTGCGTTCGCGGATAATGCACCGCGATCACATCCACCGCCCGCGCCAGCTCCGCATCTTCACGCATCGCGTCTGCAATCTGCCACTGGTGCTCCCCGTAGTACTCGTCACAGCAGACAATCTTCGTCGCCAGACCATGCTGCAAAAGCGTCTTGTGCAGCAGCTCGACATACAGCGGATCGTAGGCTTTTTCATTCCAGATCCCGGTGTACGGAATCTCCAGACCGTGTGCTCTCTTGGCTCCTTCGAGGAATCGGGCCACATACTCTGCCATATCGGGAGAATAAAATCGCCCGTGCCCGATCCACCCCGGAGCGCCCCAAGGAAGCACATCCAGAATGATCTTCGGATTCCTGCGATGCGCTTCCTCCATCAACCACCACTCATATCCCCGCTGATAGTTCTCCTCATCTCTGCTCCGCATGTGGCTCGGCTCGGAGCCGTCCGTTGAGTTCACATCGGCTCCCATCTCGACCTTCAAATGCTGCAGCGACGCCCCATAGTGCGGCCGAAATAAATAATCGAGAATCTGACTCCGATACGGTTCCGCATAGTCAATCAACAGCCTCGACGACGCCCCAGCGCTCACCGCGCCCAGCCCCTCAAAGACGCGTCCCCCCGCCTGCCCATCGAGCACCACCACCTGGCCCGCCGCCCCCGCCACAAACACGCCCAGCAGGAACCCCTGGACGAAGATATGAAACCAGCGAAGCCGCCTCAATCCTCTTGCTGCATGCCACATGCTTGATCTGATTCACCTTTCCTGTCTGTTGATCCCATGTTGTAGGGTACGTTAACGATACTGCTATGTCACATTACCAGAATTCAAGAAAAATAGCTACGTGTACGTTGACAATATTTGTACTCCGTGATACGATCTTCCCAGCATAAAGGAGCCCGCATGTCTACCTCTCCGTTGCGAGCCTTCTCCCTGCTCGCATTCGCAGCCCTCTTCGCCCGCGCCCAGGTCGATACGGGCGCCATCTTAGGCACCGTTCGCGACACCTCTGGCGCGGTCATCCCCAACGCCACCGTCACTCTCACCAACGAAGCGACCTCAATCACCGAGACCACCACCACGGGCGCCAACGGCGAGTACACCTTCACGCCTCTGCGAATCGGAAGATATTCCGTCGAAGCCAAGAGTCCAGGCTTTCAAGCCGAAAAGAAAACCGGCGTCCAGCTCGATATCCAACAGCAAGTTGTGGTGAACTTTTCCCTCGCACCTGGGCAAGTCACCAACACAGTAGAAGTTACCGCCGCTCTGCCAGTGCTGCAAACCGAGAACGCCTCGGTCAGTCAAGTGGTCCAAAGTCAGGAAGTGAATGATCTACCGCTCAACGGACGTAATTACACCTTTCTGGCGCGCCTGGCCGCCGGTGTGACGCAAGGGCAGCAGGAGTATCGCGGCATGAACGCTGAAGGGATGTTTACCGCAAATGGTGCCCGGCCCGCCCAGAACAATTACCTGCTTGATGGCATCGACAACAATACCAGCGACGTCGATTTCCTCGCCGGCGCTAGTTTCGTAATCAAACCGCCAGTAGACGCCATCGCGGAATTCAATCTTCAAACCAGTGATTTCAGCGCTGAGTTCGGACGTGCGGGCGGTGCCGTGCTGAATGCAACCTTGAAATCCGGCACCAACCAATTTCACGGCAGCTTGTGGGAGTTTCTCCGCAACGACAAGTTAGATGCCGCCGATTTCTTCCAAAATGCCACGGGTACCGCAAAGGGTGAATACCGGCAAAACCAGTTCGGCGCTACTGCCGGCGGTCGAATTGTCAAAGACAAAACCTTTTGGTTTGCCGACTACGAAGGCACGCGCATCCGTCAGGCCGCACCGCAGACCGCTACGGTACCGACCGCGCTGGAGCACAATAGCGGGTTTACGAATTTCTCCGATCTGATCACCTTGCAAACTGGCGCTTACACCGACGCTCGGGGCCAAACTTATCCTGCCGGAACCATCTTCGATCCTGCCACCACACAACAAATAGGTCCCAACCAATACATCCGCCAGCCCTTCCCCGCCAATCTGATTCCAGCAGCGCGGCTTGATCCAAATGCGATAAAACTGCTCAACCTATATCCGCTCCCGACACAGCCCGGACTGCTCAACAATTTCAGCGTAAATCGCAAAAACACCACAGATGTAAATTCATTTGATATCCGCCTGGATGAGAATTTCTCTGAAAAAGATCAGGCCTTCTTGCGCTACAGCTATTCCCACAGCCCTTCTGTCTTCCCTGGTCCCTTCGCCGGCTACGCCGACGGCGGCAGCTTCGGACAGGGCGATCAGACCGTCGATGCTCAAGGCGCAGCCTTAAGCTATACACACTCATTTAGTCCGACCCTCATCAATGAGGCCCGTGTAGGATTCAATCGTGAGCACACCATCCGCCAGCAGCCCTATGGCTCGAATACCAGTAACATACCCGCCCAGTTCGGCATCCCGGGCGTGCTGCAAACTCCGGGGAACGGCGGACTCCCCTATATCTCGCTCGGTAACCTAACCCACCTTGGCGCCGCCGAGTGGTTAGTCAGCGATCGCTACAGCAATACCGTTGAGCTCACGGAAAATCTGACCAAGATCTACGGCTCCCACAGCATCAAGACCGGGCTCGAGTATCAGAACATTACCTTCCCTTGGCTTGCTCCCCCTTTCTCCCGCGGCGCTTTTGACTTTAATGGAACCTATACCTCCGTTCCGGGCGTTACCGACAACAGCACGGGCCTTGCACAAATGCTACTGACTCCCATGCCGTCTGTCTTGGGCGGCCCCAACTTTGTAGGCGGTGCGGATTCGGTAAATGTCTCCAATTTTGGAGGCGTGGCCAGCCAGCGATCCTATTGGGGCGCATTCATCCAGGATGACTGGAAGGTTACCAGCAGGCTCACCTTGAACCTGGGTTTGCGCTGGGAATGGTTCAGCCCAACTGGCGAGAAATATAATGCTCAAGCTAACTTCGTTCCGGGTAATCCATTTAGCACAGCAGAATATCTAATTCCCACAGCAAGGCAGAATAACCCCGCGCTTTCGGCCAGTTTCTTACAGTTACTACAAAAAGATGGCATTAAGTTGCTCTACACCAATCAATATGGCTCGGGATTAACAGCCGTCCAAGACACGAATTTCGCCCCACGCTTTGGAATTGCTTATAAGCTGACCAGCCGGCTCGTCTTACGAACAGGCTACGGGATCTATTACGGCGCCTTTGAAAACCGCGGCGGATACCCGAGCCTTGGCTATAACTATCCTTTTCAGTACTCGTTTAGCTTTCCGGCGCCCAATCCAGAGACGCCGATTCAGTATGCAAATGGCTCATATGGAACGCTCGAGACCGGTCTGACCGCAATCCCCTTGGTTCCTTCCCAAGTAGCAGCCGAAGGATTGGCCTTACGTGGAATCCAGCTACACTATAAAACCCCTTACTACGAAAACTACAACTTCACCCTTCAATATCAGCTAAGCGCCTCTACCAGCCTGCAAGCCGCTTACGTAGGCGGCCTTGCACGCCACTTAGAGACATTTCCTAATACCAATCTTCAATCCGTCTTGTTGCCGCTAAACCTGAACCCGCAGAACTACGTGCCATTCCCGGATTTCTCACGCGGATCTCCCTACTTAGATACCATAGGCATTTCTAATTACAATGCGCTGCAAACAAAACTGGAGAAACGCTACTCCAACGGTTTAGATATTCTCATCACCTATTCTTTCCAAAAAACCCTAACGGATGCAGGTGATTCTCTGAACGGAGGCGGACTACAGGGCTATCGCGCCCCTGGCATCATTGGCATTCAAGGAGATTACGGGCCAGCCGCCTTCGATATCCGCCATGCTTTTACGGCCAGCGGAACCTATGAGCTGCCCTTTGGAAAAGGAAAACCGTATCTCAATTCCGGCAACCGGCTGGCAGCCTTCCTCCTGGGCAACTGGAGCATAAATTGGATTCTCACGCTCGATACTGGACAGCCACAGACCATTCCCTGCGCCACAAACACCGGTGCTGGCACGGGTTGTTATGCCTTTGATGTGCCCGGCCAAAATCCCTACGCCGGCCAAAGTGTCGCGCATTTTTACAATGCCGCTGCATTCGCTACTCCGCCTGTCGTCACCTCCGTCGGCCAAACGAATTTAGCGCCCCTCGGAGGAGGACAAGGCCAAGTTTATGGGCCAGCCTATCATCGTCTTGACTTCTCTCTGTTCAAAAGTTTCCCGATCAGCGAAGCCAAGAGGTTTGAGTTCCGTGCAGAGGCTTTCAACCTCACCAACACCCCGAATTTCGCGCTGCCGGTCAGCCTGAATTACTTGAATACAATCAATTTCGGACAAATTACCTCCACACGCGACAATCCTAATGATCCCCGTGAGCTTCAGTTTGCCCTAAAATTTTACTGGTAAGTGGAGAGGTCATGCTCTGCAGCAGACGATTGCTTTCCTTGATCTGCCTGTTTGCAAGCCTCCTCTCGAAATTGGTAGCTTCAGGCCAACCTGGTCGTTTCGCTGCATCTCAACACCACCAGTTAGCCGAACAAAAGGAAGCTGCAGGCGATTACAAAGGAGCTGCCGCCGAGTACGAAATCGCCGCCCGCCTCGATCCCTCCGAAGAAAATCTCTTTGACCTGGGCTCGCATCTGCTGCAATATCACGGCTACCTGCAGGGTCTTCAGGTCTTCGCTTACGCAGCTTCAAAATTTCCGCGTTCTGCCAGATTACAAGTTGGTCTCGGCATCGCTCAATATTCGCTAGGCCAGTACCGCGATGCAGTCGAAACTCTGTGCCATGCAGTTGACCTCGACCCAAAAGATACGCGCGCGCTCAGCTTTTTAGGTGCTATGATCGACGTCGCGCCCGAGCTATCCAGCGAAGTGACCAAGCGCCTCGCGCATTTCGCCGCACTCTATCCTGGCAACCCGGCGGCGAATTATTTTTATGCGATTAGCCTCTGGCGCCGGGGCATAGAAGGTAAAGCGAAGCAAGAGGCAAGAGAGTTACTCGAAAAGGCAGTCGCAGAAGACCCCACATTCGCAGAAGCGCATTATCAGCTAGGACTGATCTATCAAGACGACGGGCTCAATTACAAAGCTGCACAGGAATTTGAAACAGCCATACGGCTTAACCCCAGCCTCAAGAGTGCCCACTATCGTTTAGCTCAGATCTACGCCAAAGAGGGCAAAAAAGAATTGGCCGAGCGCGAGTTCAAGACCGTCGAACTCCTCAACCACTCCCACCCCTGACCCAAAACCTCAGTCACAAAACTTCTAACTTTTTTATCTCTTACTGCTCCCGCCACTTGCCGAGATTTCCCAAGCCTCGCCCGCCTGTTTCCTCACCCCAGCATGCTACAGTGCCGCCAGATCCTATGTCACCCCGTGCCCTTCGACGCGCCGCCGAGCGCCGAGCCCGCAAGCTGGCCCGCAAAGCCGAAAAATCTTTCTCTAGCCATCCGGAAACTTCCACCGCACCTCCGGCCGCCCCTTCCGCCGATCCTCCAGGTCCCCCATCCCAAAGCGCCCCCTCTCCCGCTCAGCTCGCCGCCAATCGCGCCAATGCCCAGCTCTCCACCGGCCCGAAAACTCCTGCCGGCAAAGCGCGCTCCAGTCTGAACGCACTCAAAACCGGTCTCACCGGCCGCACCGTCCTCCTCCCCTCCGAAGACGCCGAAGCCTATCAGGCACACTTGCAGCGCTTCTTCGCCGAATACCAGCCGGCCGATGACAAAGAGCACGAACTCGTCCAGCGCCTGGCCGACATCTCCTGGCGCCTGCTGCGCATTCCCTCCCTCGAAAACGCCTTATTCGCACTCGGCCGCGTGCAGTTTGAGGAAATGTTCACAGACCACGACCCGGATCTCCGCGGCGCTCTCATCGACGCCCACACTTTGGTCGCCTTTCACAAACAGTTCACTAACCTCAGCATCCAGGAATCGCGACTCTTCCGTCAGTTCGAGAAAACTCGCGTCGAACTGAGCGACCTTCAGTCTCGCCGCCGCGACTCCGCGCCCTCTCAACCCGCAATTGGCTTCGAATTTTCAACTGAGCGATCTCGCACCGCCGAGCGCACCCTCCACCCGCCTAGCGCCGCGCCCGCGCAACCGGCTTCTCAGCCGGCGGCTGCTCCATCGCCGCTATCTCATCCGAACTCGACTGCAGAATGTCCACAAATAGATCCAGATTACTTTGCAGTACCAAATGCGGCGCCAGAGGATAACGCTGCGGTGGGATCCTGCGCTCCGTAAGGTAGTGGTAGAGCGATTCAAACGCAATCCTGCCCTGCGTGCGCGGCCGCTGATACACGCTCGCCAGCACCTCCCCACTCCGAATGTGCGGGACCAGTTCCGGAAACAGATCCGTGGTCACCACCGTCACCCGCCCTAAGTGTCCCGTCTCTTGCAAAGCCTGGAGCACCGGCAGGGAATTCGCCGTCGCCACGTATACGGCTGACAGATCCGGATAGCGGGCAATCGCTTCGCGAGTCTTGCGGTCTGCTTCCGCCGGACGGTCGTGTGTCTCAAGAACCGGCACAATCGTCAAGGGACTGCGCATCATCGACAGCCGCTCGGCAAAGCCTCGCAGCTTCTCGGTATGATCCACAACGCTCAAATCGCCCGTGATCACCAGCACCGGCCCCGGCCTCTGCACACAGCGAGCCAGCATCTCCGCCGCCATCGCCCCGCCAGTGTAAGGATCTGCAGAGATGCTGGTCAACCTCTCGGTCCCCGGCGCATCCGTCGCCACACAGACCACCGGAATCTGCCGTTGCGCCGCGGTCTTGATCAGCGGACCCATCGCCCGCGGATTGCCAGGCGCCATGATAATCCCGTCAACCGGCTCCTTCAGCGCCTGCTCCAATGCCTCCAGGTCGCCTTCCCCCAGCCTCGGGTATGTGCGGAAGCGCAGTTCGACCGTGGAGTGAAACGCGCGCGCCGCATCCCGAATCCCATTGCGCAGCAAGTCAAAGAACGCCGCAATCTCCTGCGGCAGGTGTACTGAGATCAGCAGCTTGCGATTCAGTTTCAACAAACGCGCCGCCACATTCGGTCGGTATCCCAGCCTCTCGGCCATCTTTAACACCCGAGCCGCGGTCGCCGGGTTGATGCCGGGCCGCCCGTGCAGCGCCCGGTCCACGGTCCCGATCGATACACCAAGCGCTGCTGCGATTTCTTTAATTCCCGCCGGTTTGTGCTGCTTGCCGGCGTTCGCCGGCGCTCGCTTGGCCATCACTCTCATTATCGATAGACATCACACCGGCCGGTAAGCTAAGCTGTCGTTAACGTACACTTCAATGGATTACACACACATGCACACTCAATCCCGCGCTTCCGTCGCCGCCTGGGAGCAAAACATCTCCCTCCCCACTTACCCCGTCCCCTCCCCCGACAAAAACCCCATGTTCCTCGACAAACGCGTCTATCAGGGCAGCAGCGGGCGCGTCTACCCCAATCCCATAACCGACCGCCTCTCCGATCACAAAATCGACAAATCCTATAAGGCGCTCTTTCTTGAAAACGCCTGGTTGCGCGTCATGATCTTGCCCGAAATCGGCGGCCGCATCCACATCGCACAGGACAAAACCAACGGCTACGATTTTTTCTACCAGCAGCACGTCATCAAACCCGCCCTTGTCGGCCTGCTCGGCCCCTGGATCTCAGGCGGCGTCGAATTCAATTGGCCCCAGCACCATCGCCCCTCCACCTTTATGCCCGTCGACTATTTCATTGAAAAGCACAGCGACGGCAGCCAGACCGTCTGGCTCAGCGAACACGAGCCCATGAACCGCATGAAGGGCATGGTAGGTATCTGTCTTTATCCAGATAAAGCCTTCATCGAGGCTAAAGTCCGCCTCTATAACCGCACTCCCTTTGTCCAAACCTTTTTATGGTGGGCCAATGCCGCCGTCCATGTCCATGAAGACTATGAGACATTCTTCCCGCCCGATGTCGCCTTCGTCGCCGATCACGCCAAACGCGCCATGTCCTGGTATCCCATCGCTCGTAACTTCTATTACGGCGTCGATTACACCCGAGGAGTCAATATCGCCTGGTATAAAAACATCCCTGTCCCCACTTCCTACATGGTCCTGACTTCCCGCTACGACTTCCTCGGCGGCTATGACCATAAAAAACAGGCCGGCGTGGTCTTGCTCGCCAATCATCACATCGCTCCCGGCAAAAAGCTCTGGACCTGGGGAAATGCCGAATTCGGCTACTCCTGGGATCGTGAACTGACCGATCACGACGGCCCCTATGTCGAGCTCATGTCAGGCGTCTATACCGACAATCAGCCCGACTTCTCCTGGCTCAATCCCTACGAAACGAAAACATTCAGCCAGTTCTGGTATCCCATTCAGCACATCGGCCCGGTGAAGAACGCCAATCGCCGTCTGGCAGTGAACTTAGAATCAAAAGCTGGCGCACTCAAAATAGGAGTATGTGCCACCGAAGTCTTGCAGAATTGCCAAATCCTGCTTACGCATGCCGGTAACCGGCTATGCGAGCGAATCGTAAATCTGGCCCCCGGACATCCCTTTGTCGAAACGATCTCCGTATCGGACAAGATCGACGAAACGGCATGCGAGCTCCGCGTGCTCGATCCGAGCGGCAACGAACTGATTCGCTACTCCCCGGAACGCCGCCCAGAGGTATCCCTCCCCGCGCCCGCCGCCGAACCTCCGGCGCCCGAGCATATCGCCACCAACGAGGAGCTCTATCTCACCGGCCTGCATCTCGAACAGTACCGGCATGCAACCCGCTACCCGGAACCGTATTGGGACGAAGCGCTCCGGCGCGACCCCATGGATGCGCGCTGCCATAACGCGCTTGGCCTTCTGAAGCTGCGCCGCGGACAATTTGCAGAGGCCGAAGCACACTTTCAGAAATCGATTTCCCGTCTGACCGCGCGCAATCCCAATCCTTATGATGGCGAGCCCTTTTACTATCTCGGGTTAGCGGCTAAGTTTCAAGGTAAGTTAGAGCAAGCTTATCAGGCTTTCTACAAAGCTGCCTGGAGTTATAACTGGCAGGCTGCAAGTTACTATGCCCTTGCGGAAATCGACTGTGCGCGCGGCTGTCTGGAAGCCGCGCTCGATCACGCCCGGCAGTCTCAACG
>Ga0209061_1005015_pt1 | contig 12041 bp, 9 predicted proteins | sample Coa_R1_10_FD_187157 | JGI IMG/M metagenome (GOLD analysis project Ga0209061, IMG submission 187157) | Surface soil microbial communities from Centralia Pennsylvania, which are recovering from an underground coalmine fire - Coalmine... | ecosystem: Environmental > Terrestrial > Soil > Unclassified...
AAGGTCGTCGTGCTGGAGTTCATGGACCCGCACTGCACCGACATCTGCCCGATCGTCTCCCAGGAGTTCGTGGACGCCTACCACGACCTGGGCCCGGCGGCGAGCAAGGTGGTCTTCGCCGCAGTCAACGTCAACCCCTACTTCCTGTCGCAGCGCAGCGTCCTGGCCTTCTCGCAGGAGCAGCGGCTCACCTCGATCCCCGGATGGCATTTCTTCACCGGCCCGCTGCCGGCGCTGCGGCGCGTCTGGCACGGCTACAACATCACCGTCCGGGCGCCCAGCCGCAACGCCGACGTCATCCACACCTCCGCTATCTACTTCATCGGCCCCGGCGGCAGGGAGCGGTACCTTGCCTCACCGGAGGTGGACCACACGAGGGATGGCACGTCCTATCTGCCTGCCGGCCAGCTCGCCGAGTGGGGGCACGGGATCGCCCTGCTCGCCCGCAGCCTGGCCAGGCAACCTGACTCCCGTGCATAGATGACAAAATTGTCATGTCCATAGCGAACTGAAAGCCATTGAGCCGGCAGGGGGTTACCCGCCCCTGAGCACGAAGCTGCCGGTCAGCGGCCTGCAGGAAGGCAACCGCACTGTTCACCTTCAATACCGGGCGGGGAATTTTCCCGTATCCGGCAACAGCGCCCGCCCATGGAATGCCGCAGGAGCAGTATTGCCTCCCGGGCCCGGGAGAGACGTATTGTCAGTCAACTAATGCAATCGTTTGTGTGTCAGGTGGGTAACAACTGGCGGTACGTGATGACCGGGGCTTGACCACTGGCATATGCGTGCAGATGATCGCAAACAGGAAGCGTTGCCCCTCGCGCGGCTCTGACGGGGGCGGCCACGGCCGGCTGCCGCCGTAGCCGCCGTGATCCTTATCACCGTGGCGGCGAAGATGTGATGATGTCGCAGCAGCAGGCGGAGCCGGAGCCCTCAGCCCAGCCCGGCAGTACAGCCGTGCGGCGCATTCTCATCATCGACGGCGAACCGGAGGACCGCTCCTTCGTCGCCAGGACGCTGGCCGGCGAAGGGTACGCGGCCGACATCGCGCCCACCGGTGCCCAGGGACTCCGCCAGGCGCTCGCAGGCCACTACGACCTGGTCATCCTCGACCTGCTCCTGCCCGACATGGATGGCCGCGTCGTGCTGGACCGCCTGCTGAACGGCCGGCCGGAGCAGGCCGTTATGGTGTCGTCGCGCGTATCGGATGTGGCGGCCAAGGTGGACTGCCTTGAGCGCGGCGCCCAGGACTACATGACGAAGCCGTTTCCCCTGCCGGAACTGCTTGCCCGGGTGCACGTCCGGCTGAGGGCGCAGACACGCTGGCGTCAGGCGGGCAGGCAGGGCGGGGCAGGCGGGCCCGGTGACGGCGCCAGCGCGGGAGGGCACGGCGGCACCGGCGCCGGTGGCGGGACCGGCGTCATCGCCGGGGGAGCCCGCGGCACTGGCGGAACCGCAGGGGAGAGCGGCACTGGCGGAACCGCAGGGGAGAACGGCCATGGCGGCACCGGCCAGCCGGGCACGATCATCAGGGCGGGAACGGTCAGCCTGGATGTGGGGCGGCTTGCGGCTGACGCGGGGCACGGCCCCATCCGGCTGACGCGCCTGGAGTTCCTGCTGCTGAGGGAACTGGCGTCCCATGCCGGCCGGCCGGTCCCGAAGGAACGGCTGCTGGCAGCGGTGTGGGGATACGACTTCGATCCGGGATCGAACGTCGTCGGCGTGTGCGTCAGGCGCCTGCGGGCCAAGCTCGGCTTCGGGCTGATCAAGACGGTGCGCGGCGAGGGCTACCGGCTCCTGGGGTAGCCCGGTGGCTGGCACGGCGCGGCGCCGGCGACACTGGTGGTGGAGTCAGGCACCGGCGGCCACGGCTGAAGCCACAGGGCTGATGGCATCCGGAACGCGGGCCTGATGCCGTGAGTGTTGTTCATGAGCTGGGACAAGACACCGCAGATTGAGGGGCGAAAGATGTCACTACGGGCCTGGGCGGGCGCGGCGCGGCGCCTGGCCTGGCGGCACAAGGTGACCTCTGCCGTACTCGCCGCCTGCGCCGCCGTCGCCGTGGCGGGCGGCACGGTCGCCGCCACGTCCGGTCAGGGGAACCAGGCGCGCGGCCCGGAGCCCGCAGCGGCGCCGTTCACGCTGCCCGCTCTCGGCCGCCCCAGTCAGGACGTGTCGCTCAGCCAGTACGCCGGGCGCCCGGTCGTCGTCAACTTCTTCGCCTCCTGGTGCGCGCCCTGCCAGAAGGAGACCCCGCTGCTCGCCCGCTTCTACCGGTCCGAGCACGGGCGGGTGGCCGTCGTCGGGCTGGATGAAAACGACAGCCTCCAGGCAGCCAGGAAATTCCTCGGCACGGCTGGGGTGAGCTACCCGGTCGGGTTCGACCCCTCGGTCCAGGCGGCCAGCGCCTACGGCGTCACCGGGCTCCCGCAGACCTTCTTCCTCAACGCCTCGCACCACATCGTCAAGCGCGTCTACGGCGCCCTGACGCGCGCCGACCTCACCAGCGGCGTCGCCCTGATGGACGCCGGGCCGCATTCCCGGCCGGGTGGGGCGACTGCCGTCACCTACCACGGAACGTTATCTGGGCGGCCACCGCACGTGGGCCGGGGCGGCGGGCTGATACAGCCCAAACGGCCAGCGGCCCCGGGCTGGCGTCCGGCGGGTCCTGGCCGGCGGCCCCGCACGTGGGGCTGAATCCTCATGCAGCCCCGGAGCTGACCGCCGGGCCGGGCCAGCCGTATGCCGCGGCTGATGAGCAGGGCCGGCGGACTGTCAGACGGCCCTGCCGCAGAAGTTCAGCAGCCGGGTCTGGGCGTCGGCGCCCGGGGCGGGCTCGATCTTGGGCCCGAAGCCGCCGGGTCTGCGGATGGTCTCGTCAAAGGGGGTGAGCAGCTCCATCACCGCGGTGACCGCGGTCGCCTCCAGCCGTTCGTCCTGCCCGGTGGCGCGGGCGAGGTCCCAGGTGTGGATGAGGGTGTCGGCGCAGACCAGCCGGTTGACCAGCCACTCGAAGGGCATGTCGCCGAACATGGTGCCGATCACCCGGGGCGATTGCTGCCGGTCGCTGACCGCGGCCAGCATCGCTTCGGTCGCGGCCGGCCATCTCGCCGACACGTCGTCATCGGCCGCCACCACGGGCGGCTGCGACTTGCTGAGCATGGCGAGCACCCGGTGATGGCCGTTGATCACATGCGCCACGACGTCGCGCGCGGTCCAGCCCGGGCACGGCGAGGGTGACGCCCAGCGGTCAGGAGGGACACCGGCGACACGGGCCGTGAAACCGGCGGCGATCATCGCGTACCGGTCTGACACCTCGGACATGCTGCCAAGCGTATCCGGTTCCCCGGCGACTGAAGTTGCGGGTTTCGGGCTGCCAGCACGACGTCTGCGGGCCACGGCGGACCGCTGGCTGGCCACGCGCCGGCCGCAACGCCCGGCAGCATCCCACACCGCGCGGCCGGCATCACAGCCCGTCCCTGCCCTCGCAGATCAGTCCGGCCGTCCAGCCGGGCACACCGGGTCGTCTCCCCCGGTAACAGCATGCCCCGCGCCAGCGCTTCTTTCGCACCGACGCCTGCGGCGGCCAGGGCGGCGGAGAAGGCCGCCTCCCAGCGCTCCATCCCGCGGGCGGCCTCCAGCCCGGCGGCCCTGCCGTCTGGCCCTGTCCCGCCCGCCGGTTCTGGCCCGCCCGCCGGTTCTGGCCCGCCCGGCAGTGCCCCGCCCGGCGCCGCCTGGTGAGATGCCCCCTGCTCGGCGGCTCCCTTGTCCAGCAGCGCGAGAGTGTTGGCCACGATCGCCTCACTCGATGACGACGTCACGCTCGCATTCCCCAGTTCCAGCTCGTGCTGCAGGTTGTCCCTGCCGTGGCCGGGCACCACGTCCAGCAGGAGCAGGTTCCTGCCCACTGTCCTGGCCTCCGTGCAGGTGTCACCGGAACTCGTGATGACAAGGTCGCAGGCAGCCATGAGCTCGGGGATGCGATCGGTGTAGCCGAACGCCCGCACCCGCGGCTGCCGCTGCTGGAGAGCGCGCAGCCTCGCTTCCAGCGCGGCATTGCGCCCTGCGACGGCCAGCACGTACAGGCCCGCATCCGCCAGCGCGGCGGCTGCGGCGGCCACGGGCCCGAGGCCCCAGCCCCCGGACATCAGCAGGACGCAGCGGGCGCCGCAGGGGATGCCGAGCCTGGCACGCGCCTCCTCCTGCGGCGGTACCGCATAAAAGCCCGGCCGGACCGGCGGCGGCATGACGAGGACCCTGGCACCAGGCTGGAATCGCCGGATGGCGCACTCGGCCACGTGCGAGGTCACGAGATACAGGTCGACGTTCGGGTGAACCCACAGCCGGTGCGGGGTCACGTCCGTGCAGAAGACCACATGCGTCATGCCGGGGTACCGGCTGGCGAGCGCGCTTACGGCAGACGCACCCGTCGAGAACACCGAGATGACGAGACCAGCGGGGCAGGCATCCAGATGCTCACGCAGCCGCGGCACGAGCCTGCGGCGCGCTGCGGCATCAATGCGCAATGCGAGCCGGTTACCCGGGCGCAGCGCGGCGAAGTGGAAGGCGTCATAGAGCCCGGGCATGGCGAGCATGGCGCGGAACACCGCCTCCCCCGCGGTACCACCGCGATCGCCGAGCAGTTCCATCGCATCGAGCGTCTGCGTTGACCAGCCCCTGGCCTCCAGGGAAGCGGCACATGTCCTGGCCGTGACCTCGTGCCCCATCCCGAGGCCACCGGACACGAGCAGGGCGCGGGAATCACGCCCGTCCGGATTCAACGGATTACTCCCTCCAGCCGCGCCTTCCGTTTCCGTGACTGTCTTCGTGCCCGCCGCCGCGCCCTGCGTGACGGCATCACCAGCCGCGGCGGCACCACGGTGATGCCCTGTGTTCAAGCGTGCCCTCAGGTAAGAAGGAGCATGCCATCAGGTGATCGGAAGCATGTCATCAGGGAACGGACGAGCGGGAGCATGTCATCGGGGGAAGCGGAATCCGTCATGAGGAAAAGCGCCGCGGCCCGGGGAACGGGCGGGATGATCCGGGGTGCCGCGCAAGGCGGCGCCATGCTCGCCGCCGGGCTGGCCGTCATCCAGGGCGCGCCGGGGATCACCGCGATCGGCCCCGTCCGCAGGCGGTGGTTTCCCGCGCTGGCCGGCTACGGGAAGGCAGGCCATGTGGCACTCACCTTCGATGACGGGCCAGACCCCGGCTCGACCCCGCGCTTCCTCAGCCTGCTTGACCGGCGGGGCGTGCGTGCCACGTTCTTCATGCTCGGCTCGCTGGCGGCGCGGGAGCCCCGGCTGGCGGCCGAAGTGGCCGCAGCGGGCCATGAGATCGCCGTGCACGGCTGGGAGCACCGGTACATGACGGTCCGCGGGCCGCGCGCCATCCGGGATGACCTGAGAAGGGCACTCGGCACCATCGCGGAGACGACAGGAACCGCACCCCGTTTCTTCCGGCCGCCCTACGGCGTGCTGAGCGGCGGGGCGCTGCTCGCCGCAGGCGGGCTCCGGCTCACGCCGCTCCTGTGGACATGCTGGGGCCGCGAATGGGTGCCCGGCGCCACGCCCCGGTCGGTGCAGACAACGCTCATCAGCGGGCTGGGCAGCGGGGGCACCGTCCTGCTGCACGACTCGGACGCCGCATCTCCGCACGGCGCGTCCCTGCTCGCGCTCACTGCGCTGCCGCGGCTGCTCGATGAGTGCGCCCGCAGGAATCTTTGGGTGGGGACCGCGGCGGAGCACGGCATCGGCACAACCCCCGGGGGGCTTGCCGCAAGCCCCCCGGGGGGGTTCTGGTGAAATGTGCAGAATAAGCCCGGTCCTGTGGGCATCACTGGAGGAGAGGTGAGCGGCGGAGCGGTGCTCTTCGGTTCCAGCCGCGGCCCAGACCGCCGGCCGGGGCTGCGGCCGGCGCGGGACGGTCGTGGGTGCGGCCTCCAGGCAGCGGGCGAAAGATCCGGCCGGCCGTGAGCCTGGGGCCGTGCGCCCAGGCGAATGGCCGGTGCTGCGGCGAGCACCGGAGCGGGATCCCGGCGGGTTCCGGGGACGGTCCCCGGAACCCGCCGGGCCAGCGCCGCTTCACACGGCAGGGGCGAGGATCATGCAGGAAAACGGCAGGCGCGGCGAACCGCACGGCGGTGACGGCTCCCCGGCCGACAGCGGCCAGCAGCCGCCGCGGGATACCGGGCCCATGCGGCCCGCGGGGCCAGCAGGCCCGTGGATGTCGCCGCCCGGCGGGTACGGGTGGCCCGGCGGGTACGGACGGCCGCCCCGGCGCCGGAAATCCCGGTACCTTGCCTACACCCTTGTGGCAGTGCTCGCGGCGGTGACAGGGGCCGGCATCACGTCGGCGCTGAACCAGCGCCACCGCACCGCCTCGACGGGGACATCTTCCGGCAACGTCCCCCGGCCGCGTGACAGCGCCGCCAGCCCTGGCTCCGGCGGCCTCAACCAGCAGGCCGTCGCGAGCAAGGTGGAGCCGGGCGTTGTGGACATCGATGCGGCCATCGGATACTCCGGCGGCACGATGTCCGAGGGTACCGGCATGGTGATCAGCTCCGGGGGCCTCGTGCTCACCAATAACCACGTCATCGACCAGGCGAGCCGGATCAAGGCGACACTGGCAACCTCGGGCAGGAGCTACCCGGCCCGGGTGGTCGGCTACGATGCCAGCCAGGACGTGGCACTGCTCCAGCTCGTGGGCGCCAGAGGGCTGAGGGCCGTATCGGCGGGGAACTCCTCCCAGGTGACCCTCGGCACGCCGGTCCTCGCCATCGGCAACGCCGAGGGGGCAGGAGGCCGGCCCGCCACCGCTGCTGGCGTCATCAGCGGCCTGGACATGACGATCACCCCCACCGACGAGGGAACGGGCACGACGGAAACCTTGCACGGAATGCTGCGGACCACCGCGGACATCGTGCCGGGTGACTCGGGCGGCCCGCTGGCCAACGCCGCCAGCCAGGTGATCGGCATGGACACCGCAAACGCGTCAAGCTCCCAGGGCGCCCCCCATGTCCTCGGATACGCCATCCCGATCAACACGGCCCTGGCGATCGCCGCGCAGATCGCGGCGGGCCGCAGGAGCTCAGCCATCCAGATCGGCGTACCCGGCTTCCTCGGCGTGCTGGTGCCCAAAGGCACCACGAGCACAAACCCGCGGCGGCAGGCGGCGCAGCAACGGCAGCAGGAAGAGCAGCAGGGCGGCGGGATCTACGCCAGCCCCGGCGGCGGCCAGGGCCCGGGCGAGCCGGGCTGCGTCAGCGACGACATGAACCCCGTCCTGCCCCCGCCGGGAATCGCGCCGGCCAGCAAGGGCGCGCTCGTCGACGGAACGCTGTGCGGCACTCCGGCCGCCTCCGCCGGGCTGGCCAGCGGGGATGTCATCACCGCGGTGAACGGCCACGCGGTCACGTCGCCCGGCGCGCTCACCGGGGTCATATCCAGGTACCGCCCGGGCACCATGGTGACGATCAGGTGGATCAGCGTCAGCGGGCGCATGTATGCCCGCTCGCTCACGCTGGCCGCCGCGCCGGCGCAGTGACCCCGCTGAGCCCCCGGCCCGGACAGTCAGAAGGCCCGGAGGGCCCCGGGCGCCGGGGCGGCCGCCCGCGTCCGGCAACTTTCTGCGGACGTTCAGGAAGTTCCCAGGTAAGGGTGGCTTACTGGACAATGAAGGCCGCGGACGGCAACAAGGCCGCCCGCGGGCCGGGCATAACGGAAGCGGGAACGGCGCTGCTTCGAGCAGACTACGAACGTGCAGACGGTAGCGGCGGCAAGGCAAGGGCGATGACACGATGAGCGAAGACCGGAACGGCACGCAGGGTCAGGGGGCCCAGAGCGGTACTGAGCACACTCAGCAGTGGCCGCCGGGCCAGGACGGCGTCCGGGAGCCCGCGGCCGGCGGGGACGCGGCGCCGGGCCAGGGCGCGGCCGGGACTGCGGAATTCCCCGCAGCCGCCACGGCATCGCCGGGCATGCCGCCGTTGAGCATGGACAGCCCGGCACCGGGCGCGGCAGGAGGCGGCAGCCCGGCTCCCGGGCCGGGCGAACCCGGAACGCCCGGCGAGCCCGGTCATCCGGGGGCTGGTGAGATCCCCGCAGGAAGCTACGGGCGGCCCGCGGGGTACGGACAGCCCGGCGGGTACGGGACCGGCGGCTACGGCATCCCGCCCGGCGGCTACGGCGGGTATGGCCCGTGGGGCGGCCCGCCCGGAGGCTACGGGCGTCCTCCGCGGCGGCGGAAGCGGTTCCTCGCGTTTGCCGCGGTCGCCATCCTGGCGGCGGGCATCGGCGCGGGCACCGCCATGGCTCTGGGCGGCGGCAACACCTCCTCCACCGGCGTGTCCTCCAACGAGGTCCCCAGCCCGCACAAGAACGCCGCGGCCACGGGCAGCGGCGGCCTCAACCAGCAGGCCGTCTTCAACAAGGTGGAGCCGGGGGTCGTGGACATCACCTCCCAGCTCACCTACCAGAGCGCGACGGCCCAGGGCACCGGGATGGTGATCAACTCCGCCGGCCTCGTGCTGACCAACAACCACGTCATCGACCAGGCGACAAGCATCAAGGCGACGTCGGTGACCACCGGCAAAACCTACACCGCCAGGGTGGTCGGCTACGACGCCTCCCAGGACGTGGCGCTGCTCCAGCTTCAGGGCGCCTCGGGGCTGCCGACCGTGAAGGTGGGGAACTCCTCCCAGGTGACCCTCGGCACGCCGGTCCTCGCCATCGGCAACGCCGAGGGACAGGGCGGCTCATCCACCGTCGCGCAGGGCGTCATCAACGCGGAGAACCGCACGATCACGGCGAGCGACCAGGGCGGCGGCATGTCGGAGACCCTGCACGGGATGCTGCAGACCAACGCCCAGATCGAACCCGGGGACTCGGGCGGCCCGCTGGCCAACGCCGCCGGCCAGGTGATCGGCATGGACACCGCGGCGAGCAGCTCGGTCCAGGGCAGCACCGTGTACGGGTACGCCATCCCGATCAATGAGGCGCTGTCGATCGCCAAGCAGATCGCGGCGGGCAAATCGAGCTCCACCGTCCACATCGGCCTTACCGGGTTCATGGGAGTGTCGGTTGCTCCCAGCTCAGCCCAGGGATGCCCCGCCTCCGGCGGCGGTCCCGGCGGCTCCGGGTTCCCGGGCTCAGGCTTCGGGACCGGCTCTGGCGGTTCCGTTACGCCGGGTGCCCTGGTCTGCGGGACCCTCCCCGGCACCCCAGCGGCGTCCTCGGGGCTGACCGCGGGAGACGTCATCACCGCCGTCGACGGTCGCACGGTGTCCAGCTCGAACGCGCTGACCTCGATCATGGGCAACTACAAGCCCGGGCAGAAGGTATCGATCACCTATGTGACGCCCACCGGCAGCCAGGAAACCACGTCGCTCACGCTGGCCGGGCTGCCCAAGTAAGGCAGGCACCACGGCCACCGGCGCCCGGGGCCGCCGGACGGCGGCCCCGGGCGCCGCGCTTTTCAGGGCGTGCGGTCACCGATAAGCCACGCCCGCATCCGGGCCTCGCAGGCGGCGATCGCGCCGGTCTCCACGTATTCGCCGGCGGTGTGCGCGATCTCCGGGATGCCGGGGCCGTAGTTGACCGCGGGGATGCCGAGAGAGGCGAATCTGGCGACATCCGTCCAGCCGAGCTTGGCCCGCGGCGTGCCGCCGACGGCGGCAAGCAGCGATGCGACGGCCGGGTGACCCAGCCCCGGCCTGGCCGGCGGCGCCACGTCGGTGACCCGCACCTGCCAGCCGCCGAACGTCTCGCGGACATGGCGTTCCGCCTCCCCCGGATCGCGGTCGGGGGCGAACCTGTAGTTCACCGTCACCACGCACTCGTCGGGGATCACGTTGCCCGCGACCCCGCCGGCGATGCCGACCGCGTTCAGGCCCTCGCGGTAGGCGAGCCCGTCCACCTCGGGCTGCCGCGGCTCGTAGCGGCGCAGCACATCAAGGACGCCGGCCGCCTCGTGGATCGCGTTCCGCCCCATCCAGGAGCGCGCGCTGTGCGCGCGCTTGCCCGGCACGGTGATCTCGGCGCGCAGCGTGCCCTGGCAGCCACCCTCGACGACGCCACCGGTCGGTTCCATCAGCACCGCGACGTCGCCAGCGAGCAGCTCGGGGCAGTTCCCTGACAGCCGCAGCAGGCCGTTCCGCGCGGCCTCGGCCTCCTCGCAGTCGTAGAACACGTAGGTCACGTCCCGCACGGGCTGCCGGACGGTGGCGGCAAGCCGCAACTGGACCGCCACCCCCGACTTCATGTCCGTCGTGCCGCAGCCGTACAGCCGGTCCCGTTCGGCATGAGAGGGAAGGTTCCCCGCGACGGGAACGGTGTCGATGTGCCCGGCCAGGATCACCCGCTGCGCCCGACCGAGCCCGGTGCGCGCCACGATCGCGTTGCCATCCCTGTGCACGGCGAGGTGGGGCAGTGCCCGCAGCGCGCGCTCGATCGCGTCGGCGAGTTCCTCCTCCCCGCCGCTGACGGACGGGGTGTCCACGAGGCACGCGGTGAGAGCCGCCGCGTCGGCGGACAAGTCAAGCTCCACGCGGGAAGCCTAACTCCCGCCGCGCCGCTGGCCCCGCCCGGCTCAGGGGGCGTCGGCGCCGGAGAGCCCGGAGAGGCCGGGGAGCCCGGCGAGCGCACGGACCGGCAGCAGGTCGGGGCGCTTGGGCGGCACGCCGTCCCCCGACGACTGCCCGCGGAGCATCCTGCGCAGCCACGGCATCGCGTAGTCCTTTGCCCAGCGGGCGTCCTGCCTGCGCGCTCCCGCCCAGGCCAGCCCCGCGGACGACAGCACCCGCACCGACGCGAGCCGCACCTGCGCGCGCGTCGCCGCCACGCCGACCGCCGTGGCCCCGGCCGCCGCGACGGCCACGGCGCTGCCAGCCGGGCCCGGCGCCTGCGGCAGCGGCTCGCGCCAGTCACCGTCGGCAGGCACGCCGACGGCCTCGCACACCCGCAGCGCGACCCTCCTGTGGCCTTCCGGCAGCAGGTGCAGCCGGTCCTCGCTCCACACCCGCCGGTCACACAGCACGCGCATCGACCACAGGTCCACGACGTCGCACTGCCGGGTGCTCGCGATCGTGCGCATGTGCATGTTGTACACCGCGGCCTTGCCGCGCAGCAGCCTGATCACGGGGAACGCGCACGGGTCGAATCCGCTGAGCAGCAGCACCCGGCAGCCGGCCGCGCGGAGGCTGGCCACGGAAGCGTCCAGCGTCTCCGCGAGCGAGTCGGGGTCGCTGCCCGGCCGCAGCAGGTCGTTCCCTCCCGCGGCGAGGCTGACCAGGTCGGGTGCCATCTCGATCGCGCGCGGCACCTGCTCGGCCGCGACCTCCCGCAGCAGCTTCCCGCGCACCGCGAGGTTCGCGTAACGCAGCCCCGGCTGGTGGATGGAGAGCATGTCAGCGAAGCGGTCGGCCCAGCCGCGGTAGCCGCCCCCGGGAAGCGGATCGTTGAGCCCCTCGGTGAAACTGTCGCCAAGGGCGACGAATGAGCTGATTCCATCGATCGGGCCACGGTGTTCCATACTTTCTCATGATGCCAGCCCCGGCCCGTATGTCACGCCTACTCGCGCGGGGACACGTGAGCCGGCTCGCGCGGTGACGCCGCGATAACGGAGACTGGTGCCATGCGCACGATGCGAGCCGCGGCCGTGCTGCTCGCCAGCGCGGCGCTGCTCGGTGCGGCACTGACCGGCTGCGGCGGACCCGGGAACCCGGCACACCCGGCAGGGACCAGGCCGGGCACAGCCTCCGGGCAGCCCGGAGCTTCCGGGGCTCCCGCCCGCACCCTTCCCGCCGGGTCCTCCGCCAGTCAGGCAGCGCACCCTGCCGCCGCGTGGCCCGCGTTCGGCGGCGGAATGCAGCGCACCGGCGCCGCCGCCGGGCTCCCGGCGGCGGGAAAGCTGTCGGTCGCCTGGCAGAGCCGCCTGGACGGCGCCGTCTACGGCCAGCCGCTCGTCGTCGGCGGCCTGGTCATCGCCGCGACGGAGAACGACTCCGTCTACGCGCTCGACGAGACCACGGGGAGGATCGCCTG
>Ga0209061_1005016_pt1 | contig 12041 bp, 13 predicted proteins | sample Coa_R1_10_FD_187157 | JGI IMG/M metagenome (GOLD analysis project Ga0209061, IMG submission 187157) | Surface soil microbial communities from Centralia Pennsylvania, which are recovering from an underground coalmine fire - Coalmine... | ecosystem: Environmental > Terrestrial > Soil >...
ATAGATGTAAAGATAGAACCATCATTAATGTTACTGTTGATATAATATATGTTTAATGTATCATTATTTGTGAAACAATCTTCAATATGAAGAGTTATTTGTCCATTACTTATTATATTAAAAAGAGTCGCAAATGATGATGTATTACATTTAAATGATAAAATATTTGTAGGAATATGTGATACATCGACGCCAAAAATGTTTAAAACTGAAATAAGAAGTGTTTCTAAATCACTAGCCGTCAACGAATTTGCAATTAAAGGAACACGAAAAAGTATTTGACAATTATTTTTAACAAGAATAAATTCAGGAATATATGAAACAAGATTATTAGGTATTAGATGGTTTTGATTAATTAAAGTAAACGTACATATTCCACCTGAATGTTGTAATGTTAAATTAATATCAGCATTGGTTATAATTGTCGGACCAACAGTATAAAGTCCATTAAATGTACCGTTTCCAATAACTGTAGCAAAATCTCCAGGACTAGTTAGGTAATTTGGCTACAGCTTGATGGAAGAGGAGGTAAATGAGGTAATCCTGTTGCAGGTGGTGGTGGATTAATAGTTCCGCAAAATGTTCCAACAATTCCAACTATTTTATTAGTACCCTTTACATGTACTACTATATATGCAAAAATATTATTTTGGAATACAAGTGCATAAATATTTCCACTATCAATAGTATATTGTTGATTTGTTGTTGTTATTGTTCCCTCTTTAACAGCAGCTTCTCCATCAATTACGGTTAGTCCAGTAGATGATATTGTAGAAGAAGGGTTAGCTTTATATGTTAAAGTTGAATTTATACTACAATAACCACAGTTTTTAATTGTCACTTGTCCTTTTTTTGCATCAACACAAATATTTGATGATTGAAGCAGAGTCCAATCAATAATAGGATAAATACTTCGAATATTAGACGGAGGAAGAGGAGGATTATTCATTAAGTTGTCTAATTCTGAATTAATAATTGGCAAATTAACGGGAGTAGAAGATACTACTCCATCAACTAAAGAAAAATTAATATTTAAAAGACCTAAGTGTTGACTTAATTTATTACAATGCCCATCATATTCGAATGTTGTTCCTGTTGAAAAATCCAAAAAAAGAAACCTTTTCGGACATTTAATTTTGGTCCATTTTTTATTAATATATTTATAAACTGAACCATTTGGTAGTAGAATATATGCATCACAGTAATATAATGGTAAATGATGCATAAAATACCCTTCATACATTTTTTTATTATAAAATTATAATATTAATTTTCTTTGTTTCAAAATATAAAGTCTAACAAATTTATGACCATAGATAGCAAGATAACTAGATTTTATATTATCTTATTTTGGCAATAATGAAAAGTTTAACAATAATATATAAAAAATATTTTTATATATTATAACAATAAAAATAAATGGATTGGGAAGAACTTAAAAAATATAACAAAACAATAGTTACAGAGGAATTTAAAAGAGATGAAAAAGTAAAAAGAGATTATGAAAAATATAAAAAAGACATCGAAAGAGAGGGTAAAACCTTAACTGACGTCGTTTACGAAAAATATTTTAAATATAATAACAACATTTGGGTGTTGGATAAAAACTTATTTCCATATGAATTAAACAAAAATATTAAACATTATGTATTATGGGTCAGACCTGGAATTGAGTTCACGTATGATGATGTGGAAAGGATATTAGGACTCAAAGATTATGTCGTATTTAAAAATCACCCAAAAACAATGAGCGTTCCTTATATTCAACATTTTCATGTATTTATTAAATGTTAACAAATTTCGTTAATTTTATCTTTTAATTCCAAATATAACTTATTTACATTTTTAATCGCACTATCGAACTTGTTTCCTAAAACTACAACAATATCTTTTTTATCTCCGTTTTTTAGTTCATGTAAAACAGACTCTACTGTTTTTAAAATTTTATTTGTAAAATTTTTTATTGCATTTTCGACGTCCAATTTATCATCGGGATAAAATATATGAATTCGAAATGTCTCATGTTCTGGAATATGAATATAATCAAAGTTTACACCTGTAAGTTTGTACCATAAATCATACCTCAAAGTAACATCATCAATATCTTTAAAATCGAAAAATTGTTTCATATGTTTTATTAATTCATCTTTGGTATAAAATTTATAATGTGCAGGTTTTACAGTTATATATGACTCAATAATTAAATATTTATTGTTTAATCTAAATATCACAAATGTATGTCCGGGAAAAAGTTCATAATTTGAACCCATTGTAAAAACAATTATATTTTTTAAATCCAGAATTTTTACCAATTCATCAAGAGTGTCAATTTTTACATAATTTGACAATTTATTTGGATTATCATATATTATATATAAAAGCGTGTCGGCTGTTAGAGTACACCTCGTTTCTGCAATAAACCACGGCGTATGTTTTAACTCTTTTCCCCAATATTTATCCTCTTCATATTCCTTTTTATTATTATATTTATATATAAACAATCTATTTATTATATCTGCAAATAATGTATATATTTCCAAATTTTTGACCACCGAATCACACATTTTTTATAGTAAAAATGTGTGATTCTTAATATTTTTCAACATAATTATTTATTTTTATATACACTTTTACCGCTATAGCATAAATATATTCATATCTTGTTATAAATTCACTTCGAAATGGTGGTATTATATCTAATTTTTTAAGTAGTTCCTCAACTTCTATATCTGTCCATGTGTATAATTTGTCAGCTATATCAAGAGATGGTATGTTAAAATTTTTGATATCTATTTTCTGTGGTTTAAATATATATTCATCAGCCCAACGGACCCAATCTTCATTTGTGGTTCCCAATTTTAATTCTGTATTTTTTAAATCTTTTAACATATTTAAAATTTCTTTTATATCTATATTGTAATTAAATATACAATCTATAAATTTATGTTCGTTGGAATTAAATGGATATTTGTTTCGTTCTATACTTAATTTTATTTGGTTTTCCGTTAAAGGATATGAATAAAATCTCGTTAATAAGAAAAATAAATAATATACAGGATAATAATTAAACGAATGGTTATCCAAATGTGTAACACCACAATTATGTAAATAATCTCTCAATGGTTCCTCATCTCCCGCTGTTAGATAATTGTCCAACAATCTTGAGGATAAAAAAATATCTGAAGCAGGGTTCGGTGGAAAAAGATACAAATCTGTCATAAATTGTGACTGTGACATTGTTTCAAGAAATCCAGTTTTCGTTAACATTGTAATCATATGAAATTGGTCAAAATATAAATAAGAACTATCGTCGGGATATTGTCTTAAATAACCTTTTAATGAGTTTGCTAATATGCTATATGCTTCATCTGCGGGACCATTTTTTATTTTATATGGCCAACCTATTTGTATGGGATTCGCTTTCGCAAACGCTGTATCTAAACTAAATATTTCTTTTTTCTTCATTGAATATAAAATTTTCTTATCCTCAATTTCTGACGATGGAAATGGTATTCGAATGTTGTCTTTATTTAGATAATAATATTTTGCAGAAGGTATAATTAAAAATTCAGTGTTAGGAACCTCGATATTTGATCCCCCAAAAATAACATTATATTCATGCATTTTTATCCATATTTTTTTTATTAATAAAAAATTATGGATAAAGAAGAGCTATGCAAATTGTGCTTAAAAAAAGATTATAAAGATAATATATGTTATCTTTTATGTGTTTTACCCATTGTATATGAACATAAAATATTATGGAATGAAAATTACTATATAATGTTTTTGGACAAGTATAAAAATGGAAGCAAATAAGATTTATACACAGCAACTATATAGGTGGGCTGCAATAAGAGATTGGCAATCATTTGATTCATCACAACAATATATAAATTTTGTTTTTCCTACCAGTGAAACTGTAAAGTCAAAAGAGGAATTTAAATCCCTTTATCAAAATCCGGAATTTAGAAAAAACTTAAAATTAAATTTTAAGTTTATGTTGCTTTTTATGGGATGTGTTTACATTGATAATAATATTTTAATTTCATCTGTTGATAGATTTACAGATTATCTTGTTTTTGGTGGATATAATCAAATTAATCATAAAAGATTAACACAAATGTTATCTTCATTAAAAGAATTTAATGAAGATAAGAAATTTAACGCATTAAAAGAATTTTTACTTTATGTTTCTAACAAATATAAACATTTAATTCCAGATTTAACGAAAGCAATATGGGCATCTATGGAATAATTTTATTACTCTTAAAATAAGATAAATCATTGGATCAATATGTTTAACATTATTTTTTGAAAATATGACTGTAATAGTCATTTTTTATTATATATAAAAAGGTAAATTAAATGAAATAAATTATTATTTTGAACCAAAAAAATGGAAAAACCTTTGCTTAGAGGATTTGTCGGTTTAACAACAAATATTAAAGAACAAAGGTTGATAAAATTACCCGAAGAGTCATCGGAAATAAAAATATCAAAAAGTAAAAATTGGGAGAAAATTAAACAACGAAATATAGAAAGAGAGAAAAATTTAGATAAAGTTGATATTACATCTGTTGCATTTAACCTTTTCACGACCGAAGAAATAGATACATATGCAGTAACAACTGTAAATTCAAAAGCGCAATATGGAAGAAACACAGTTCGAGACCCTTTGATGGGTCCCCATGCACAAAACGATCCCTGTGAAACTTGTGGAAAAACATTAAAAACATGCAATGGACATTATGGAAAAATAATTATACCTCATTTAATGCATCCATTATGCGTTAATGTTATTAAATTGGTTTTATCATGTGTATGTAATTCATGTGGTGGTTTATTGACCACCGAAGAAGAAATAAAAATACACGGAATAGATAGAATGCGTGGTATAAATAGATTAAAAGCAATAAAGAACATTTCAACTTCTTCGTGCAAAAGATTCGTAAATAAACCGGGAATCGAACCATGTGAACCGCAACCGATTTATAAAAGTGTTAAGGCGAAAACATTAAAATCTGAATTTAAATATGAATATATGCTCCCTTATACATATGAAGGTTCTGACGAGGAGTTCTTTCGAAAACCATATCATGAAAAGGAAAACGAAAACGATAAAGAACGCGGAATATATCAAATTTTAGCATCTATTTCCGAACAAGATGCCCGTTTATTGGGTTTCAATTACGGTTCGCATCCCAAAAACATGATTATCAATCGATTGATGGTTATTCCATATTGTGCGAGACCCGATAGCACACATCTTGACAAATTTATTCCCGATGATTTAACTGTTATGTATAATGATATTGTTTCATGCACATTAGAATATTTTAATGCCAAAAATCCACAGGAAAAAGATGAACTTATAAGAAGTTTAAATTTTAAAATTTCACATATGATGAAAAATACTGATGGTGCATATAAACAAAACAATACGAGAATATATTCTGATTTTTTGAAAAGAATACAAGGTAAAGATGCAATTATTCGAGCACACATTATGGGTAAGCGAGTTAATTTTTCAGCACGTTCTGTTTTAACTCCTGGTTCATATTTAAGAGTCGATGAAGTTGGGGTTCCAGAATATATGGTCAAAAATTTAACAAGGCCAGTAAAAGTTAATCAACTAAATATAAAAGAACTCCAATCGAAATATGATAACGATAAAATTGTGGAAATTATACCATCAACAGGTCAATATGCAAATATGCGAAATTTGGTCTCTAAAAAATGGCGAATAGAAAACAAAAATTATAAATTAAAAATTGGAGACGTTGTTCATAAAGTTTTAGAGGACGGTGATATAGTGTTGGTAAACAGACATCCAACATTACATAAACAAAATATTTTGGCCCTTAAAGCTAAAATATTACCAATTCGTTCGATACAATTTGGACTTCCTATTACACTTCCCATGGCAGCAGATTATGATGGTGACGAGGTAAATTTACACGTTCCACAAACTGAGGAAGCATATATTGAAGCTGAACAATTGTTGGGTTTACATGTGAACTTAATGAACGAAGAAACCAATAGGCCAATGGTTGCATTGGTTTTCGATTCTCTTACAGGTTCTCTATTTTTAACTGAGCCTGAAGAAAAGGTCGAAGAATTACAAGAAAAGATAAATAAATTAAAAAATAATCTTATATCTGTTAAAGATGAAAAACAAAAAGAGGAGATTTCGAAACAGATCGAGAAACTAGAGTTGGAAATGGAAAAATATAAAGATAAGGTAATGTTAGATCCGGTTGTTTTTAATCAATGTTTATCCAGAGTTGCAGACACAGAACAATTTCCTACCTTAAAAGAGCGCGTTCAACGATATGGAGTCAAATGGGGCTCAGGTAGAAGCTTATATTCTGCAGCATTTCCATCTGATTTCGATTACAATAAATTTGGAGTCATTGTTAAAGAGGGAGTGTTAGTTAAAGGAAAATTAAATAAAAGTATAATTGGAACAAAAGACGGTGGATTTATAACCGAAATGTATAAACAGTTGGGAGGAACAGCAGTCGTTAACTTTTTAACCGATGCACAATTTATCATTAATGAGTATATGTCAATGAGAGGATTTAGCATCGGTTTAGATGACTGTATTCCAGATGATCCGAACTTTAAAAGAGAATTAGATGAAAAAATAGAGACTGCGATCGTTAAATCTATGTCATTAGTTAGTAAAACGAATGACAAATTTTTAGAAGAATTGCAAGAAAAAAAGATTATGGATAAATTGACAGCATTTAGAAGTGAAATGATTAACATAACACAGAAATATATGAGACCTGAAAGTTCTTTACTTTTTATGGTTAACGCTGGTAAAGGTGAAATGGTTAATATTACACAAATGGGTGCATCATTGGGACAAATTACAATATCAAACAAAAGAATTCCAGCTAATTTAGATGGAAATCGTTCTTTACCTGTTTTTGAGCCCAATGACCCAAATCCACGAGCACGAGGATTTATTATCAATTCATATGGAAGTGGAATGACGCCAACTGAGTTTTTCTTTGTTGCACAAGGTGGTCGAGAAGGTGTTAGCAATCGTGCTGTACATACAGCAAGTACAGGTTATCTAGAACATCAAATAATTAAAGCATGTGAAGATATCTATGTTGCTACAGATGGTAGTGTTCGTTCTGGTGATTCGGCAATAATCCAATTTGTATATGGCGATGATGGTTTCAATGCCGGTGAATTAACAAATGTTAAAATTAGAAATGAGGATATTCCATTTTTTAGAGATATTCAACAATTGGCAAATAAAACAAATCGAAAATTTGGGACAACTATATAAAGTTTACATAAATATATAATTAATATATATTTATGTATAATTTTCACTGTTTTTACATAAATTATATAAAAAATATAAAATAATTACAAATATTGGTCCGCATTGAAAAACAACTAATGCTATAAAAAAGGAGTCATAATAATCATTTATTATTATTTTATTTGATTTGCTTAATTTATAACATTTAATAGTTGCCCCCAATGGATAATGTTCCTTTAAATATTCATAATAATTCCCTCTTGATTTTAAAGCATAGACCAATTGACAATCGTTCTCTATACAAAGATCTAAATATACATATTTATTAACTATTGTATAATTTACAATTTTACATTTTTCTTCTATTAAATCACCATTGTATGAATAACTTATATATAATGCAATAATTATACATAATAAAGGAATAATAGATAAAAAAAGTGCTAATAGAAAAATGTTTTTCATTTTTCTATTAGTTAGATTCAAGATGTTCAATTGTTAATCGAGGTCATTCCATGATCGTATAATCCAATATTGTCATTTTCAGATATTATTGGATGACTGTGAATTAAGACACTAAATTGTTGTTTTTGATTTACAATATATGGGAAACTATGGCCATGTAAATATTCATCATATATAACATTATCAAGTCTGATATTTCCTAATTTATTATTATGATCGTATAAATAATAAATTGGAAGATTAAATGATGTATAATTTTCTGGTCTTTTTGTGGAACAAATTTCGGTTGATTCAGACAATATTGTTCCACCATTTGTATTCATGATTACATGGCCACCTAATGGTATACATGGTAAATTTGTACAATCATTTAATTGTGTAATATTAAAGTGTAACCCTATATCACTGTGGCTATGCCCTATCATGTGGAAATTATTTATCGGATTTGGTTTTATCATATTAAATGCAATTTTTCCCCATATTTTGTCGTGGCCTAACCCTAAATATATTGGAGTTGTATTTTGTGGTATATTTTTGTTTATTCCTTCTATGTAAACTTTGCCAATCTGTGTTGTATGGTCATCGCCTAGAAAAACAGGCAAATCAAAAACATCATGATTTATAACAGATGGATTACTGTTTAATAATATATGAACATGAAAATCTGTAGGAAGAGAATTGCATGTGTTTGTATGTGACAAAAAAACTGCATATACATTTATGTCGTTTATTAGGACAGTAGACGCGTAGTTGATTTCACCGGTTGTTGGCATATTGGATTGGTAATTTTTTTTTTCGAAGAAGAACAAAATGATTGTGGAATTTCAACTGTATATTTTACAGGTTCTGGAACCTGAATATGAATGGGTTGCGTTACGACCTGAGATTGTGGAACATTAGATTGGATCTGATGTTGTGTAACTTGTGGTTGTGAAACTTGTGCTTGAGGTTGAATAACTTGTGGTTGTGAAACTTGTGCTTGAGGTTGAACAACATGGACTTGTGGTTGAGCGACCTGAGGTTGAGCAACCGGCATTTGATATTGTGGTACAAGATAAGGTTGAAGCGAATAACTGTAATATTGTTGTTGATATTGTTGATATGGAACTTGTTGTGCAACTTGTTGAGTACCACCACAATTACAAGGTTTTACGTCTTCAAAGTGTTTTCCTTTAAAAGTTGCATATATATCTTCATCGCTTGAATCATCATCAATTCCACCTTTGTTGTTGCATGCTGGTGTTGAAATAAATACAGGTTTATTTTGTGATTTTAAACTTTCAACATATGAATTAACTGTAGTTAGTTGAGTTGGTGTCGAAGGACAATTTAAAAGTAAATCGGAAGTCGGTTGAATAATTGTATAATTTGTCGATGTTGATATTACACTGCAATCAACAATTGTATAACTATTACACAAGTTAGATAAATTTAATTTTCCACTTTCTTGACTAAATGGTATACTTATATAAGGAAATGGAGAAATTATTAAGCTATTTTTAGGTACAATTGCTGAATTGTTTGCAATATATATTTTATTAATAATACCATTAACAAGTGATATTTTGTCACTTTGGGTTCCTGATGCCACCTGTGAAACATACATAATTAAATCCGATTTGTTAAAATATTCAGAAAAACTGATGTAATTTTGTGTCAATAGATTTAATATTGCAACAAAAGAATAAAAAGTTGCTAAGGTAGTTTGTTCCTGAATACTTAGTGCAGAAAAGTCATCATCAAAACCTGCAATACCGCCCAAATTATTAAGTGATGGCATTCCTGATAATGCATAAATTTCAACGGTTTTAAATGTTTTATCCACGGCACATTTAACGAGTGCTGTATAACTGTTAATTGACGAATAACACTCGTTAGGTTTAAAATTGGTAATAAACTTTATTAAATTTGTAATTAACTTATTTATAAACACTTTTTCATCTTGAGAAAATGCATTATTTTCTGTAGTTATATATTTCTGTGAATTATTTAATAGTGTTATTGCATCTATATTTTTAAGGCATGGTATATTCCATAATATAAGTTCCATTTATTTTTATTTAAACTTTTTTAAGGTAAATTTTTTCGGGATTAAAATTTACATTTGTATAATATAAATTTAAGTTTTGGGAATTCGACAACTGGATCCAATATTCATGTTCTTCTTCATTACATTTCTCAAAAAATAACATATTATCATTATTAAGACAACCCAAATAATATCCACTGACATCACAACATAAAACCATAGGTTCGATGGATTTTATATATTCAGATGTTAATGGACTAAAGTTTTCATTATTTTCTTTATTTGGATATAACATTAAACAAAATTTTGAACTTGGGATTTCTTTAACTCCATCTTCATCAATTATTAAAAACAACGGAGTATATGTATGTATTTTATCGGATTTATATCCAACCTCTTTGATTAAGGGATAAACTTTATCTATTTCTTGTAACAAATGTGGATATTGTTCTGATTTTTTGGAACAATATAATGGCAAATTGGAATCTATATTTGTTTTATTCATTAAATATAGAGTTTTATTCGACCTAAAGAAAAAACCATATAACATTTTGTTAAAGTTTTTAAATTATTTCAAAAAAATTCTGGTTGCATGTCCAAGAGATTTTATTATCACATTTTCTGAATCCCATTGTACTACCTCTGGATTACCAAATGTACATTTATAAGGATTTCCATATGAAGTATAAATAATCCTTTCTCCTTCTGTGTATGATTTTAATGCTTGAATTAAATTTTCCAAATTTGTTATTTTGTTTCCAAGATATCTAAAATGCAAAGTTATTTCGTATTTATATTCTCGATATCTAATTATAGGTTCATGTGTAATGTTGATATCTATCAATTGGAAATCATCAAGTATTAATTTTTTATGGATATTAAACCCCTTGAGAAATTGATGTACATTGGGCATTTTTAATTTTTAAAAATGTCAGATTGGTTTTTTGACGTAAATCTTGTAGTTTATCAAAATACAAATTTAAGCGAGTTTCTTTCGAAATATAACGCCTTTAACATAGATAACAACTTAATACAGTTAAAATATAAAAGTTCTATATTTAAATTATATATTAGTGCTACACCTTTATCATGTCATGAATATCATATTTTTATTTATAATGCAAATGATATAAAAGGATTTCTTTATGCAAAATATTTATTAAACAACAATATTATAATTCATGCTGTGGGAAAGGGAAAATATATATTATCTGAAAATTGTGAAGACCCAATAAAAAAGTTATATTATAAATATCATTGTTGTGTTTTAATATAATAATCTTTAATACAATGTATTAAAGATTATAAAGCAAGTTCCTTTATGGGAAAATATTTGTCAATTAAATTTTTATAATAATCAACAACATTTTCATAATTAATAATTTTATTTTCCTTTGTATATAAGTCATATTTTTGGAACTTTTTTACATATTCCATCAACTTTAAATCTTCAACGGATGCAAGATGATTATATGCATTATGTTGATGTTGTGCATAAAATGAATGATATCTTATGATATATAATGCCTCTTTAGGTAATAAACAATTATTTTTTATACATACATTATATAAATATTCATCGTGAGAATAAGAAAATAAAACGTTGTCAAATCCGCAATTTGGAGAATATATTCCATATTCTGTATTATAAAAAGGATTATAATAATCTTCATTTTCTGTAAAATACTCATAATATACAATTTTATCTGAAAATCTACATCCAACGGGAAATGTATCTCCGACGACAAAATAATCAGGTAATTCTTCCAATAAAATTTTTCCACAATCATGAATTAAACCTGTAAGAATAAACCAATCATTTTCGGGACAATCTAATCTTATTTTTTCTGCGACCTGAAAACAATGTTGACTCTGTGGGACATTTAAATCGGGGTCAGAATTATCGACAAAATCATCCAATTTTTTAATTATATCAATCATTGTCATTTTTTTATTTAGTTGTTTGATTTTCAACTCCTGAACTTTTTTAACTGTCTGATATTTGTGATTTAATCTGTAAAAATTTTTAACTCTTAAATCTGTATTTATAAAATCTCTATATTCTTTCATTTTTAATTAATATTATTTTTTTTTATATAAAAATGAACGATAAAGATAAATTGGGATTAACAGACCCTATATATGAAGAACTTCCTAATGATTTTTTAAAAGTTAACAGTGTTATGGATTTTGTAGGCCAAATTTTATATGAAAAATTAGTCGCATTGCTGTTGTATTTTTTTAATTTTAAATATACAT